>ERZ772968.341-NODE-341-length-23705-cov-7.469767_pt1 | contig 23705 bp, 20 predicted proteins | sample MGYA00580674_ERZ772968 | MGnify/ENA primary metagenome ERZ772968 (study PRJEB29015, sample SAMEA2737940) | human oral metagenome | biome: human oral; feature: human-associated habitat; material: dental | place: China | collected 2138 ...
AAGACGGCGCGGGCGGTGTCGGCCACCTGCCACACGACGATGGCGGCGATGTTGATGGGGTTGCCGTCCAGGTCGTTGACTTTGAGCTCACTGGTCTCGAAGTTGTGGACCTTGATGGAGACCTTCGTGCCGTTCGTGAGCGGCGGGACGAGCGCGAGGCCCGGGCGTCGTACGGTGCCGATGTAGCGGCCGAGGAACTGGCGCACGCTGGTTTGGCCTGGGGTCACGATGGTGAAGCCCGTGGCCACGACGACGACGACGGCGGCGATGCCGAGCGCCCCGGCGATGATCCGCGCCACCACCCCCGCGTGGACGTGGTCGGGGTCGGCGCTCGCGTCCATGACTCCGAGCACCAGCACGGCCACCGCTCCGGCGAGGAGCAGCAGGAGCAGGAAGGCCACCAGGAAGGCGGCGCCCGACCCGATTGAGCGGGCGGCCTTCTCCTCGATGTCGACACGGGGGGACGGCGAACCGGGGGCGTTCGGGACGCGGCCCGGCGACTCCTCCTCGGCGGAGCGGCGGGCGGATCGCGTGGGCCCTGTGGAGGGCTCGGATTGGGACGGCTGCGGGTGTTGTGCAGACATGATTACCTCCTTTGGTAGCAAAATGATATCTATTTTTGAGGGCGGGCGCAAGCCCTCCGCCGTCACACCGGACGGTGGGCCCGGACGCGGAACCGGCGGGCCGTCAGCCGCACCGGCCCGCCGCCGGACTCGCGGTGGACGCGCTCGAGCACCTCGGCGTAACCGGGCACCGTGAAGTCCTCCGGGACGTCCCAGGGGACCAGGGCCCAGTAGGCGACGAGGGCGTCCACGTCGGCGAAGACCATGGGCCCCGACCACTGCGCGGTCTCCTCCACGACCAGCCCCGCCCCGCGCAGGGCGTCCGCCACCACCGCCGGACGCACATCCGGGTAGGCCGGCCGGGTGCCGAACCAGTCGCGGACCTCGGGGGCATCGGTGCCGTCGACCTGCTCGGAGACGAAGAGCCCGCCGGGAGCCAGGACACGGGCCACATCACGGGCGTCGAGCGCCTCGTGGCAGTTCATGACCAGTCGCACGCCGCCGTCGGGGAGGGGCAGGGGATCGCCGCGCTCGGGGTCGTGCTCCTCGACGCGCACCCCCAGGGGCTCCAGCCGCTCGCGGGCCACCGGCACGTTGCGCTCCCACCCCTCGGTGGCGACGACGTCGAGGCGGCCGCGGCGCCCGGCGTCGAGGGAGCCCAGGAGGAGGGCCAGGCGCTCGCCCCCGCCCGTGCCCATGTCGAGGACGGTGCCGCCGCCCGCGTCGGCCAGCGCCGCCAGCGCGCCACGGCACTCCGCTTCGAAGTCCCAGTCCGGTTCCCCGCACGTCATCGAGCCCTCCAGGACGGAGAAGTCCCAGCCGTGCATTCGGGTCGTCCGATGGGTCGAGTCCCATCGGCCAAGCAGTCCTTCCATGGGACCGACCCTAACCGGTCGGCGCCGGGCAGGGCCAGGGCCGTTCACACGCCCCCGAGGATCCCCGCGAACATGTGGATGACGATGGGCACCAGCCCGAGCAGCACGAACGCCGGCAGCAGCAGGGCCCCCAGGGGCGCCACCAGGGAGATCCCCAGCTCCTCCGCGGCCTTCTTAGCGTCCGAGATCCGGTGGCGCCTGGTCTGGGCGGCCGCGCGCCGCAACTGGGCCTCGGGCGAGACGCCCTGGAGCCACGCCGCCTCCAGCCCCTCCCGCAGCAGCTCCGTGCCCGGCGGCGCCGGATCCCACGCGGCCGCCCACCCCGCGCCGAGGCGCAGCTCGCGGCTGATCCGCACCAGGCCGTCACTGCCCACGGCGCCCCCCAGCGCCGCCAGGGCCTGCGGTATCGACGCCCCGCAGCGCAAGCCCGCCAGGACCAGGTCGCACGCAATCGCCTCGTCGACGGCCCCGTCGCGGGAGCGCAGGCGGGCGAGCAGCCGCGCCGAGACCGCGTGCCCCGCCACGAGGAGCAGCAGGCCGACCGCCCCGCACGCGCTCCCCGCTCCCCCGCCGGTGAGCGTCCCCCACGGATCGGCGCCCAGCGCCCACGCGACCACGATCCCCACCGCTGGCAGCGCGGTGAGGGCGCGGGCCGAGGCGCGCGGCCCCGCCGAGGCGATCCGCCTGGCCTCCTCGATGTCCTCCGCGTCGTCCACCCCGTCCGCGATGACCATGAGGACGCGGGCGAGCGGCGCGCCGAGGCGGTGCGTGAAACGGCACGCCGCGCACACGGACGAGGCCGCCGTCGCCATGCGGCGCGCCACCGCCCTCTGCCGCAGCGCCTCCAAAGCGGGCCGCGCGCCACCGGCGCGGTACCAGGGGCGGGGGGCGGCCAGGCGCGCGAGCGGCAGGGGGACCCCCTCCTCGTCCATCCCGTCCCACTGGCCCGGGCCCGCGCGCCGCCACGACTCCGACCACGCCCCTTCGGCGGGGGCCCCCGCCTCCAAGCGGGCCGCGACCTCGCTGACCAGCAGGGACAAGTCGGCGGGCTCCCAGCGCCGGGGGCGCTCCGCCCGGGCCCGCGGCACCGCTCCCCCCTCGAGCCACGAGCGCGAGATCCTGCGCCACCGCGCACGCCGGGCGGCCCCCAGCCCCACGAGCAGCGCGACCACCACGAGGAGTGCCGCGCACAGGCGCCCGGCGGGAACGGCGGGCGCGGCCAACGCGGTCGTCGCCCCGGGCGCTGGGAGCGCCCCGGCCCCCCAGCCCGCGCGCAGGAGGCCCACGACGAGGGCGCGCGCGCTCATGACGGCACCCGGCACCGCTGGGCCAGGAGCGGCCACGCGGGCCCCTCCTCGGCGCCGCCCCCCTGGTCGACCGCGAGGGCCAGGTCCGCGCGGAGCCCGGAGCCGCTCCGCACGGGCACCCCCACCTCGGACACCCACCGCCCCGGGGAGCCCGGAGCCGCGCCCGAGCGCCTGCGCAGGTGGACGAAGGCGTCGAAGGCGGCGACGGTCTGCGCGGCGACGGCGCTCTCGCCCATCCCTGCCAGCGACCCCAGGGCGAGGAGCCTCGCGGGCACGTCCCGCACGCCGTTGGCGTGGACAGTGGCCCAGCCGCCGTCGTGGCCCGTGTTGAGGGCGGTGAGGACGTCGCGCACCTCCCCGCCCCTGCACTCGCCCAGGACGAGGCGGTCGGGGCGCATGCGCATCGCGGCGCGCACCAGCTCGGCCAGGGTCACCCCGCCCGCCCCTTCCACATTGGGGCGCCGCTCGGCCAGGTTCACGCAGTGGGGGTGGTCGGGGCGCAGTTCCGTTGTCTCCTCGATGCACACGATGCGCTCGTCGGGGGGGACCAGCGCCAGGACGGCTGCGAGCAGCGTCGTCTTCCCGCTGCCCGTCTGCCCCGAGATGAGCACGTTGGCGCGCACCCGCACCAGCGCCCGCAGCAGGGAGGCGACCCGGGGCGACAGTGTGCCGCAGCGCGCGAGCGCGTCGACGGAGAGGTTGCGCCCCCGCGCCGCCCTGAGGGAGATGAGCGTGCCCGAGGCGGACACGGGCGCGAGCACGGCGTGCAGCCGCACTCCGCCCTCCAGAGTGCCGTCCACGATCGGGCTCGCGTCGTCGAGGCGCTTCCCGCACGCCGCGGCCATCCTGATCGCGAGGCGGCGCACGTCGTCGGCGCCCCCGACATCGGTTGCGGCGCGCACGAGCCCTTCTCCCCGGTCCACCCACACCTGGGTGCCGTTGACCAGGACGTCGGTGACGCGCGGGTCGGCGACGAGGGGCGCCAGGGCGGGCCCCAGGCCGCCGCTGGTGGCGCGCAGGCCCGCCAGGCACCGGGCGATCTCGTCGGACCCGGCCCCGGGGCGCGTCCCCCGCTTGACGGACTCCGGCAGGCCCTCGCCCGCGGCGAGCGCCCTGAGGGCGGGCTCGGGCCCCGGCCCCCCGGGGCTCCGCTCGTCCCCGGCGCCTCCCGCCCCGTCGGCGCGCCACTCACCCTCGGCGTTCCTCATCCCCGCGGCGTTCCGCGCTCCCCCGGCGCCTCCCGCCCCGTCGGCGCGCCGCCGCGCCCTCTTCTCACCGAGCGGCCACATCGAGGGTCCTCTCCACGAGGCGCCACACGCGCCCTGCCCTGCCGTAGCGGGCGCAGGGGCCGGGGGCCGCCTCGCGCAGCCCGGGGTCGGGGCGTGCCCGCCTGTGGAGGGTGAGCACCGGGATGGGCACGGGTGTTCGACACAGGTCGAGCGCGAGTGCGAGGGCGGAGGCGGCGTCCCCCCAGCCGACGAGGACGAGCGCGTCCCCGACTCCCCGCGCCGCCCGGAGCGCCCTGGCGTCCCAGCGCCCGCAGTCCACGACGGTCCGCGCCGCGCCCGCCGCCTCGAGGGCGGCCAGCACCGGGCCGAGCCTGGGGTCGGCGGCGTCCGCGCACCCCCGCCGGTCCCCGGCGAGCACTGGGGACGAGTGGATGGACGGCAACTGCGAGGCGAGGGCCGGCAGGAAGACGGCCTCCGCGGCGTCCAGGTCCGCCCACCGGACGCCGGGCGCGCGCCCGTCGGCGGGGCGCAGGACCCCGGGCGCGTGCCCGGAGGCGTCGATGAGGGGGCACGAGGCGCGGAAGGCGAGGGCGCGGCACAGGGCCGTGGTGCCGACGCCGCCGTGCCACCCCGCGACGAGGACGCGCAGGCCCCCGGCCGCGCGCCGCAGGGCGAGGGAGGCGAGGACCCGCATGAGGACCGCCTCGTCCTTGGGGAGGCGCAGCTGCCCGGAGGGGCCCACGCTCACGCGCGGCGCGGAGGATCCCGGCGCCCGGACCGCCCCCTCCCCCGCGATGACGAGGTCGGGCGCCGCCCCCTCGGGGACGACCCCCACTCCCGCCAGGGAGGCGACGGCGACAGCGCTCTCCCTCTCCCGCTCGGTGAGGCCGACCATGGCGACTGTGGGTTCTTGCGGCGTGTCCATGCCCCAAGCACACCCCCTGCGGACCCGAGCGCGCCACTGGCGGTCCCCGCCCTGTGGACACGGCCCCGGGGACTCGACGGCCTGTGGATACCGGCACGCGGCCCCAGCCGGATCACGGCGCCGGTTCCCCCAGCTGGCTGTGCGCGGCCCTGCGCTTCCCCATGTCGCACACAAGGGACGGAATTAGGAAACACGGCACCGCACACAAGGGCTTGATCCCGCCCTTGTGTGCGACTCGTGTTGCGTAAATCGGGGTCCTTGTGTGCGCACCCGGGCGCTGGGCGCGGCAAGAGCGCCAGCACCCCGCCCTAATCCCCCAGGGTCCGCGCCTGCACGTGGACGGCGATGTCGCGCCCGATCCGCGCCCCGTACTCCACGCACTGGGCGACGTGGACCAGCCACTCGCCGACCCCCGCCTCGTCGCCGGACGCCCAGCCCGCGAGCGCGCGGGCGGCGCCGACCGGGTCCAGCGCGTCAGCGGCTGAGACCACGGCGGTCCCCGTCGGATCCACCCCGTTCGAGACGAGTATCCACCGGGCCAGACCGGCGCCGACCGCAGCGGAAGCGGGTGAGAAGACCTCGTACTGCCTGAAGTGCGCGATGACCGCCCCGGCGCGGGCGATGGCGGGGGCGTCGATACGGGTGCGCGCCATCGCCCCGGCCAGCGCGGCCGGGGAGACGGGGATCGCGACCCGCCCGGCCCGCAGGCGGCCCGACGCCACGAGCGCCGAGCAGGCGTCGCGGTGCAGCGAGGCCACAAGCGCCGGCAGGGGCACGGGTGCGCGCCCCGTCCCCGCGCGGCGCTGGTTGAGGGGCTCGAAGCGGGACGCCATGTTCCACTGGGAGCGCCAGATCCCCACAGCGAGCGCGGTCGCGGGATCGAAGTCGGCGCCCCCGGCGTCCCGCATGGAGTGGGTCCGCAGGTCGTCGACGGTGACGCGCGCCCCCTCGAGGACGGCCAGGGCGGCGGCCTCCCTGACTGCGGCCTCGGCGCGCGCCTCCTCCCAGCCCCTGCGCAGGCCCTCGGCGAAGCGCAGGTCCCCGAGGGCCCGGTGGGCGCGGTCGAAGGCCGCGCGGACCCCGGGGCGCGAGGCGGCGGCGCGGACCGCGGCGGGGGCCGGGCCGGCCGGGGTTTCCATAGTCACGCCCCTACACTAGGGGCATGCCGCCTTTGAAGCACCACCTCGACTCCGCGCGCCTGCGCAGCGGGGTCTTCGCGTTCGTCTTCGCCCCCATCGCCCTGGTGTTCATGGGGTCGTCGATGACGGACGTGCAGTCGCTGACGGCCGCGGGGCAGCCCCTGGCGTCGGTGGAGGGCCTCATCGGGCTGGCGCTGGCCTCGACGCTGTTCGCCCTGATCGCGATGAACTGCGACGACTCGTCCGCTGGGATGTTCGTCGCCTTCGGCTGGTCGCTGGTGATCGGCGCGGCGCAGATGGCGGGCTACTTGCAGGTGCCGATGCTCATGAAGTCCCCGGCCCGGCCCCACGACATGCTGGCGGCGATGTCGTGGAGCATGTACCCGGTGGCGATGGCGGCGATCCTGGCGGCCAGCGCCGTGACCGTGAAGTCGGTGCGGGTGCGGGCGGGGGAGACGACCCGGATGCCGCTGGCCCGCTCCCACCGGAGCGCTTTCGGGGCCTCCGTCGCCCTGCCCGCCGCTGCCGTCGTGTTCGCCGTGTACGTGTACATCGCGCCGAACAACTCCGTGAGGGTGGCGCACGAGGGCCTGATCGGCCTCGTCTCCTCCTACGAGTACCATCCGGCCATGGCGCTGGCGGGGGCGGGGGCGCTGGCCGCGATGGCGCTGAGCGCCCGGTGGTCGATCACGGGAACGCAGCTGGGCGCGTGGGCCGTGCTAGTGCTGCCCTCGTACCTGGTGGTCCCCGTGTGGGCGTCTTTGACGGGGAAGGTGGTGGTTCCCGGCAGGTCGCCGATCACCCAGCTGCTCGTGGCCGCCCCCGTGCTGACGGCGCTGGGCCTGACGGTGGCGACGACGTCGTTGGGGACCTTGTGGTCGCGGACGAAAGCGCTGCGGGCGCTGTCCGCCGCGGCGGAGGGGGACGATCAGGGGCCTGCCGGGTCCTGAAGTAACCTTTTGGGAGCGCGTCCGTTATCGTGTGCGTGAAGAGGAGGAGTCCCATGTCCGAAAACGAGTCCCCCGACGCCGAGGCGTCCCAGCACCGGCGCCCCGATGACTGGGCGTTGGACCGCGGGCGCGATCACGCGCTGACTGGCGAGGAGATCGAGCTGCCCGGCGCGGAGTTCGGCGACGCCGCCGACATCGTCGGACTGTCGAGCGTCCCGGTGGTCACCGGCGAGATCGAGGCCGTCTCCATCGGTGCCCGGCGCTCCTCGAACCCCAATGTGGGGCCCCTCCAGCCCAAGATCGAGGACAGGATCGCCACTGGTGAGATCCCTGTCGCCCCCGTCCCCTCCACGTCCGCGATCCCGGTGGTCCCGGCTCCCGGCGCCGGGGCGGAGGCCGAGCCGGACGCGGGCCCGCGGGACTCCGGCGCCTCCGGTCGGGATCCGTCCGGCGCCCCTGGTCCCGAGGCGGGGGCCGCTTCGACGAGGGCCCGGGAGCAGGAGGGGGCCCCGGAGCCCGCAGTGGAGGGCGCCGGGGCGAGGGGGAGGGCCGGGGGTCGCTCCGGCCCCAGCGAACCCGCCCCCTCCCCCGAACCCGCCAAGGAGCCCGGTTCCGCGCACTCCTCTGAACCCGGCGCGCCCACAGCCCCCCCGGACAGCGGGGACGAGGGCCCCGCACCGGCCCCGGCGCCCGGGGCGCCCCCGGATTCCGCGCCCACCCCTGAGGCGGAGCCTGTTCCCTCCCCCGAGCCCGAGCCCGAGCCCGAGCCCGACGCCAGTGCGCCGGGCGCAGCGGACGCCGCCTTCCCCCCGCCCGCCCCCGCGGACACGCGCTCCACGCAGGACACGATCATCTCGGACCGCCCGTTGGTCCCCCGCTCCTCCGCACAGCCCGGGAAGGGACGGGGCGCCCGGAAGGGCGCTGGCGCCGCGCAGGCCCCCGGGGCCGCGAAAAGCGCTGGCGCCGCGGAACCGGAGGACGCGCCCCCCGCGCCCGATTCCTCCGCGGACGTGGAGCCCTCGCAGCCGCCCCGGACTGCGACCGAGCCCCCCGTCCCCCCAGCGGAGCCCGACTCCACCGGGCCCGCGACCGAGCCCTCCGCGGCCCCCCGGGGGGCCGACGATGCGCCCGCGCCAGCGGCCCAGCCCCCTTCGGCCCCCGGGGGGGCCGACGAGGCGCCCTCTCCGCACGGGCGCGCCCGGCACGGCATCCCGTTGCCCGAGGAGCCCGCAGGGGCCGCGCGCCCCAAGCGGCGCTCCTGGCCGTTCTCCTCCCGCGCAGCCCAGAAGCCCCCAGCCTCGCCGGAACCGGAACGCGCGGGCGAACGCGCCCAGGAGCCCCCGGCCCCGCCCCTGCCGGAGCAGCCGGAGCCCGCGGAGGAACCCGAGGAGGAGCACAAGGAGGAACCGCCGTCCGCTGCGGAGGAGCCCCCCTCGGCCACCCCCTCCCCGTGGTCGGTCCTCCCGCCTGGCGCGCCCTGGCGGTCCCGTCGGCGCGGGGCCGGCGAGGCCCGCGCCAAGCGCGATGACGAGTCCCCCGCGGCCACTGCGCCGGACGCGGACGCTGAGGCCGAGTCCCCGCGCGCCCCCGGGGGCGCCGGACGGCCCAAGCCCCCCGCCACCCGCATGTCGAGGCGCGCGCGCCTCGGATGGGACCGGCCCGCCCCCGCCGACGAGGAGCCCCCCGTGGCAGCCCCGGCAGGGCCGTCCGCGCCCCAGGCGGAGCCGGCTCCCGCATCGCGGCCCCCGGCCGCGACCGTTGACGAGCCCGCCGCGCACGTGGAGGAGCCGCCCTCGGCCGCCCGCCGCCCGCCCCTGGAGACCCGCAGGTCCCGGCGCGCGCGCCTCGGATGGGACCGGCCCGCCCCCACGCCCCAGCCCGCTGCGGAGCCCGCCGACGAGGAGCCCGCCACGAGCGCGGAGGAGCCCGCCTACCCCACGGCCGCGTTCTCCGACGAGATCCGCTACCCCACCGCCTTCTCCGCGGGCACCGCCTACCCGTCCGCACGGGCCGACGAGGACTCCGCACGGGCGGACGACGAGACGGGAGCGGCCGAGGACACGGCTTTCGACGACGGCGCCGACTACGGCTCCGCCTACTCGCCCTGGCCCAGCAGCACGCTGCCGATGGCCGGGTCCACGGACGCGCAGTCCTCCTCGTGGAACGACGAGATGACCCGGACCTATTGGCACTCGCCCGAGGACCTCGAGCCCGAGCCAGTCCGCGCCCATCCCGGCATCGACGAGACGGGCGTCATCGCGCCCACCCGCCGTTCACTGCTGTCCTCCGTCGAGGAGGCCGAAGAGGAGGCGCGCTCCGCCCCCGAGGAGGCCGAGGAGGAGGCGGAGGAGCCCGAGGAGTCCGTGCGCCCCGCCTCCCTGGACGACGCCATCTTCGAGGGCACGACCGTCAAGGCGGAGCTCCCCAACCGCTCCCGCGCCCACTGGATGGGGCTCGTCGCTTTCGCCATCGGGGTTCCGCTGGCCTGGTTCCTGGCGGCCGACGCCGGGGCGCGCATGACACTGGCGGACAACGCGCCCATGGTGACGGGCACGGCGTCGTTCCTCGCGCTCGGCGAGCTGCTGGGCGCCCTCGCCTTCTCCGTCCTCCTCATCGCCTCCGCCCGGCAGTCGTCGCTCGGCGCTTGGGCGGTGGGCGGCCTATTCACCGTGATCGGCCTGCCGTGGGTGCTGGTGCCCGGTCCCACCGCGACCGCCATGTTCCCGGTGATGAGCGCCCTCCAGTCCTCCGGGGCGGTCGGGGCGAACCTGCAGCACCACCTGCAGGCGTCGGGCTACTCGGGCCGGCTGCTGCTCATCGGCGTCGTCCTGATCGGCCTGGGCTACGTGTCCCACACGACCAGGCGCATCGGGCGCGCGGAGGAGGCGCGGCGCGCCGAGGTCGAGAGGGTCAACCCGTCGGGGGCGCACTTCACCTCCCGGGAGCGCCGTCGCGCCCACCGGGCGGAGGGGAAGCGATGAAGGCACCCGGGGGCGCAGCGGCCATCGAGCTGCCCGGCCCCTGGACCCACCGCCACATCACGGCGGGCGGCGCCTCGTTCCACGTCGCCGACACGGGCACGGCGATGGACTACGCGCTCGTGCTCCTGCACGCCTTCCCGGAGCACTGGTGGAGTTGGAGGGACGTCATCCCCCCGCTCGCCGGCGCCGGGCGGCGCGTCGTCGCGATGGACATCCGCGGTTGCGGCACCTCCGACCTGTCGCGCGGCGCCTCCGACCTGGTCCAGCTCGCGCAGGACGTGATCGGCGTCGTGCGCGCCCTGGGCATCTCGTCTTTCAGCGTCGCGGGAGCGGGGACCGGCGGGGCGGTCGCCTGGATGGTCGGCGCCCTGTCCCCCTCCGAGCTGCGCTCCCTCATCGCCCTGGGCGCGCCGCATCCACTGGGGATCCGGCCCGTCATCGGGCGCGCCCCCTGGTCGGGCGGGCGCCTCCTGCAGGGCAGGCTCGCCCTGCCCACCGGGCGCGCCCGGGCGCTGCGCGACGGGCGGTTGCTCGACGCCGTCTACAGGTCGTGGGCGTCCCCGTCCTCGCGCGAGCGCCTCGACTCACAGTCCGGGCCGTTCCGCGCGGCCCTGGCCCGCCCCTTCGCCCCCCACACGGCGCTGAGGGCGCTGCGCGCGGCGCGCCGCCCGTCGCGCGAGGCCCGCCGGATCCTGCGCTCCCCCGTCGCCGTTCCGGTCCTGTCGATCCGGGGCAGCGACGACGGGGCGTGGTCCCCCGTCGACCACGCGCACGACGCGACTTTCGTCGACGCCGCCCACTCCTGCGTGGTCGTCCGCGAGGCGGGGCACTTCCTGCCCGAGGAGGCGCCCTCACAGGTCGCACGGGCCATCGCCGCCCATCTCGACGACCTGTCGGACACGTGGGACTGTGATTAGACACCTCACAAAAAACGGCGGATAACCTTCGTGTTCTCTGTTCAATGGGGCATAATGGTGTGATACGCGGTACCTCGGAGTGATCGATGTTACGCACGGGGATGCCGCGTGAATCCCCTATCGGGCCCGACAACCGCCGGGCATGAGCAGAACGGAGATCCTCCGAGATGATCGGTGACGGAAACTTCATCAGCCAGGTCCCGCTCTTCGGCGGCCTTGACGACGCTCAACAGGTGTCCCTCCAACAGAAAATGGGCCACACCACCCTGCGTCGCGGCGAGACCCTCTTCGACGAGGGCGACCTCGGCGACCGCCTGTACATCGTGACCGAGGGCAAGGTGAAACTCGGCCACACATCCAACGACGGACGCGAGTCCCTGCTGGCGGTGCTCGGCCCCGGCGAGATCATCGGCGAGCTCACCCTCTTCGACCCGGGGCCCCGGTCCACGACCGCGACCGCGGTGTCGCCGGCCTCGCTGCTGTTCCTGGAGCACGAGGACCTCATGCACGTCCTCGACACGAACCCGACGCTGGCCAAGCACATGCTCCGCGCCCTCGCCCAGCGCCTGCGCCGCACCAACGAGTCCCTGTCGGATCTGGTCTTCTCCGACGTGCCCGGCCGCGTCGCCAAAGCGCTGCTGGACCTGGCCGACCGCTTCGGGACGTCCACCGACAAGGGAGTGCACGTCCCCCACGACCTCACGCAGGAGGAGCTCGCCCAGCTGGTCGGCGCCTCGCGCGAGACCGTGAACAAGTCGCTGGCGGACTTCGTCTCCCGGGGCTGGATCCGCCTCGAGGGGCGTGCCGTGACCCTGCTCGACGTCGACCGCCTCGCCAGGCGCGCGCGCTGACCCGGACTGCCGCGGGCTGGATCCGGTCGCCGCGCACCGGACCCAGCCCGCCGCACACCCTCACCCATCGAGGCCCCCGCGCGGAGCGCGCGACGGCGGCGGGGTTCCTTGCGCCCCTTCGCGCGGGCGCGGAGCGTCAGTTCTGAATCGGAGCGGATTCTTGGACCGGGCGCTTGAGGTAGGCGACCAGCGAGTCCGACCCCGTCGGACCGGGAACGACCTGGACGAGCTCCCACCCGTCCGCGCCCCACTGGTCGAGTATTGCCTTCGTCGCGTGCGTGAGCAGCGGAATCGTCGAGTACTCCCATTTAGTCATGGGATCATCCTACAGCGGACTCCCCGCGCACCATCACGAGCACTTTGGGAACCTTGGGCAGCCTGATCTCCTGGGCCAGGGGGTCGTCGGAGTCGCGCAGCCAGTCGAGCCAGTCGTCGATGTCCGGGTAGTGGCGCAGCATCGCCCGGCGCTCGCGTTCTGTCAGCCCGCCCCACACGCCGTAGTTGGCCCCGGACTGCAGGGCGTCGGCGAGGCACTCGATCCGCACCTCGCACATGAGGCAGCGCTGGCGCACCTGCCGCTGCGAGGCGCCCTGGACGAAGAGCGCGTCGGGCTCGTACCCCGCGCACAGGGCGCGCGACACCCAGCTGTGGTCATCATCGTGCGTGCTCATCGCTCATCTCCAGGTCGCTCGACGCCGAGCTGCACCTGTGATACTACGCACAAGCTGGGGCCTCTGCAAATGTGAACGCTCACATCGGGCGCGCTGACGGAGCGGGGCCGAAAAAGGGCGACCCGTCACCTTCTCCCCCACCGCAACCGCGGGGCACGTATCCTTGGAGCATGTCGCATTCGAACCCCCGCGCCGTCAGGCCCATGCAGTTGTTCGGACTCCTGCTCACCTTCGTGAGCGTCTCCGCGCTCATGGGCGTCGTCGGAGCCGGCATGCTGGTCCCCGTCGTCGGCCCCCTCGCGATCGTGACGAAGTCCGCCCCCACGGTCTTCAACGACATCCCCAGCGACATCCAGGTCGTCGAGCCCGCCGAGGAGTCCCAGCTCCTCGACGCGTCCGGCGGCGTCATCGCGCGCTTCTACGACAAGCAGCGCATCGTCGTGCCCTCGGCCAACATCGCCGATGTCATGAAGAAAGCGATCGTCGCGATCGAGGACAAGCGGTTCTACAACCACCACGGCGTCGACCCCACGGGCATGCTCCGCGCGCTCGTGTCGAACCTGGGCGAGTCGGGCACCCAGGGCGCCTCGACCATCACCCAGCAGTTCGTCCGCAACGCCCTGGCCGAGCGCGGCTACCTCGAGGGCGACGTCGACCAGGTGGCGGCGGCGACCGAGCAGACCACGGAGCGCAAGCTCCGCGAGGCCAAGTACGCCCTCGCCATCGAGAAGGTCATGACGAAGGACGAGGTCCTCACCGGCTACCTGAACATCGCCCCCTTCGGGCCCATCACCTACGGCGTCGAGGCCGCCTCCCTCAGGTACTTCTCCAAGTCCGCCTCCGAGATCAACTACCTCGAGGCCTCACTGCTGGCCGGCCTGGTCCAGTCCCCCGTCCAGTACGACCCGCTGAGCCACCCCGAAGCCGCCCAGGACCGCCGCGACGTCATCCTGTCGGTCATGCTCAACCAGGGCGTCATCACCCAGGAGGAGTACGACAAGGGCATCGCCACGCCCCTGGCGGACATGCTCCACCCGACGGTCACCCCCGAGGGCTGCTCGGGCGCGGACGACTCGCGCGCCTACTTCTGCGACTACGTCCTCTCCCAGTTCCTGGAGGACCCCACCTTTGGCGAGACCCGCGCCGACCGCGAGCACATGCTCAAAACCGCGGGCATCACCATCAGGACCACTTTGGAGCCCGCCAACCAGGACGCCGCCTACTCCGCGCTCACGGCGGCGATCCCGGTCGGCGACGCGTCCGGGGTCAACGACGCGCTCGTGTCCCTGGACCCCAAGACCGGCAACATCACCGCCATGGCGCAGAACACCGTCTACGGCGTGGGCGCGGGGGAGACCATGTCGAACTACGCGGCCGACGGCAAGTTCCAGGTCGGATCGACGTTCAAGGTCTTCACCCTCATCGAGTGGTTCAAAGAGGGGCACAACGCCAATGAGACCGTCGGGTCGAACAACACGACCTACGGCTCCAACGCCTTCAAGTGCAACGGCTCGCCCATCTACACCGACACCTACTCCGTCCAGGACCTCGAGGGCAAGACGGGCACCATGAACGTCGTGCGCGCCACCGGCCTGTCCGTGAACCAGGCGTTCGTGAACATGGCCAGCCGCCTCGACTTCTGCAAGATCTTCCAGAACGCCTACGACCTGGGGATCACCGAGGACGGCGAGGTCCCCACCGCCTACCCGGCGAACATCCTCGGCTCCTCCTCGGCCTCGCCCCTGCAGGTCGCCTCCGCCTTCGGGGCCATCGCGAACAGCGGCACCCAGTGCTCGCCCCAGTCCATCTCCTCCGTGTCCGACCGCGACGAGAACGTGCTCAAGCAGTACGAGCCCAGCTGCAAGAGCGTCCTGGAGCCCGACATCGCGAACAAGACGGCGTCGCTGCTCACCGCCTCGGCGGGGCAGTACTACACGTCGACGAAGCTCGCCGACGGGCGGCCCTACGCCGCGAAGTCGGGGACCACGGACTACAGCTCGAACACGTGGCTGACGGGCTTCACCTCCTCGCTGGTCACCTCCGCGTGGGTGGGCCACGGCGCGAACTCCTCCGCACCAGTGTGGGACACCACGATCAACGGGCGCTTCTACCACCAGATCTTCGGCGAGACCTTCGTGGGCCAGAACATCTGGGCGCCCTACATGTCCCAGGCGCTGGCGGGCACCCCGCGTTGAGCGGTGCGGTAGCGGATCCGGCCCCGTCCCGCGAGGACGCGCCCCTGGCCCGAGCGGCCGCCAGGACCGCGCGCGCCACTGCCGGAGCCGTGGGCGCGGTCGTGGTACCGGGGGCCGCCGCCCTCGCGTGGGGCCGCGTGGAGAGGCGCCTGCCCGTCGTCCGCCGCTTCGAGGTGCCCGTGGCCCGGCCGGTCCCCGAGGTGACGATCCTGCAGATCTCCGACCTCCACCTCTTCCCCGGACAGGAGTTCCTCGTGGACTTCCTCCGGCGCGTCGCCGCCACGGAGCGCTTCGACGTGGTCGCCTCCACGGGCGACAACTTCGGCGGCCCCGACGGGGCGGATCTGGTGCGCGAGGCCTACGCGCCCTTCCTGGACCGCCCGGGCTTCTTCGTGCTCGGATCCAACGACTACTACTCCCCCGTGCGCAAGAACTGGGGCCGCTACCTGACGCGCTCGAAGGGCCCCCGCCCCCGCGTCGTCCCCGACCTGCCGTGGACGCCGATGACGCGCATGATGGCGGACGCGGGCTGGGTGGACCTGTCGAACAGGGCAGGGGACCTGGAGGTGCCCGGAGTGGGCGCCCTGTCCCTGCTGGGCACTGACGACGCCCACATCCACCGGGACCGCTACGTCGATCCCGCCCCGTCGTGGGAGCGCGAGGGCGTCCTGCGCCTCGGGGCCACCCACTCCCCCTACACGCGCGTCGTCTCAGCGCTCACGAGGCGGGGGGCGGACCTCATCGTGGCGGGCCACACCCACGGCGGCCAGATCGGCCTACCGGGTTTCGGCGCCCTGATCACGAACTGCGACATACCGCGCCGCTACGCGAAGGGCCTGTCCCAGTGGCACTCCCAGGGCCGCGCCTCGTGGCTGCACGTGAGCGCAGGACTGGGCACGTCGCGCTACGCGCGGGTCCGCGTCGCGACGAGGCCGGAGGTCTCGCTGCTGCGCGTCTTCCCCGCGCGGGGGCGCCTGTGACCGATCGGGCAGCGCCGCCCGGTCCGCTGGTTTTGGCGTAGGGCGGCCAGGGCCGTTATACTTATGCGGTCGCACGGGGTGTGGCGCAGCTTGGTAGCGCGCTTCGTTCGGGACGAAGAGGCCGTGGGTTCAAATCCCGCCACCCCGACTCGTGCGGGAGCCGCCGGGCCGTACGGCCCGGCGGCTCTGTCGTACCCGTGGGCCCGGCGGCCACGACGCCGGGGACCGCCTTCGCAGAGCCCCGTCGCCCATGAACGCGCTGCCTGCGGCGGAACCGCACTGCCTGGCAAGAAGCACCCGGCCCACCGCAGTACCCGGGACGGCCCGATCGCGGACCCACCAGAGGGAACCGGCATAGTTACCGGCATTCGAGTCCTTGTCGCACCCACGTGTTACGGTGGGCGGGTGAGCAGCATTCTTGCTATAGCGGATCTGGTCGTTTCCCGGGGGAGGAAGTTCTCCCTCGCTCCGCTGACCATCCGCTTCGACGACCCGGGCATCGTGGGACTGTTCGGCCACAACGGGGCCGGGAAGACGACGCTGTTGAAGGCCCTGGCCGGGCTGCTGCCCATCGAGTCCGGCTCGTTCTCCATCGGTGGCGCAGCGGCCCCCACGCTGCTCCCGGACGCGCCGTTCCTCTACAGCTTCTTGAAGGTGGGATCAGTCCCCGGTGTCCTGGCGGACTATTTCGACGACTTCGACCCCGATCGCGGTAGGTCCATCATCGACGAGCTGTCGCTGGACAAGTCGAAGAAGGTGGGCGACTTGTCGAAGGGGATGGAGGAGCAGCTGAATCTCGGCATGGCCCTGGCCCGCCGGTCTTCGGTCTACCTCTTCGACGAACCGCTGGCTGCCGTGGATCCTGTGACACGGGACCGCATGCTGGGCCTCATCGAACAGCACAAGCCCGACGACGCGCTGGTCATCATCAGCACCCACCTCATCGCGGGCCTCGAATCGCTCTTCGACGAGTGCGTCGTGCTCCACGACGGCAGAGTGCTGCTCCGGTTGCGGGTCTCGGACATGCCCGAGGGGCGGGGCCTGGAGGAGAGGATCAAGGAGGCGATACTCCATGCGTGACTTCCGAACCGAGGCCCGCAAGCACTTCGGTTTCTTCTCGATATGCGCGTTGGTCCTCCTCACCGCCTTCATCCTGAGGGAACTCGTCGACTCGCACGGGGCCGTGCTCGACGCGGTCTGGGTCTTCGCCGTCATACTGGTGTCATCGGGCGCGGCGTTCTACGTGGGCGCGCAGATCTTCATGTTCCTGGTGCTGCAGCGCGACGCGCTCCTCCACCTGTCCACGCACCCGCCCCTGCGCAAGTTCTTCGTCAAAACGGGTCCGCTGTCCTCGGGTTTCGCCGCGGTGGGCCTCGTGTCCCTCCTGGCGAGCACGACGATGTGGCCGGACCAAGACAGGCTGGCAGCGGCAGTCGCCTACGCCGTTTGCGCTGAACTGGTGTCGAGCGTCGCCCTGGTGTCCTCGGCGTGGGTCCTCGGCCCCGCCGCCGCGCGCTTCGCAGGGTTCTATCCGCGGCTCCTCGTGTACGCGGGCGGGCTCGCCGCGCTGATCGGCCTGCAGATCGCGGCACTGTGGCAGTTGGCGGATCTGGGCGGGACGAAGTGGCTCGTCGGCGGCTCCACGTCGTTCAGCGGCTACCCCGTGTACTGCGGGCCGTTGGCGATCTCGATTGGAACCCCGTTCTCCTTCGATCCGACGGGGCCCTACGCCCTGGGCCTCGACTTGAACCTGCTGTGGGCAGTGCTGGCCGCACTCGTGCTCCTGTTGCAGTCCCGTCGGCACCGCACGCGCCTCCGGGCAGGGTGAGCCGGACCGTTTCCGAGGGCCCGCACAGGCCCGGCCGCCAGCGCGGCGCGCCGCCTCGGCGCACCGGTGCCGACCGCCTGCCGTGCCATAGCCCCCGCGGCGGCCTGTGGTCCGGTCGCCGGACCGCAAGGCGCCGGCCTGCGCGGCGCCAGCGCTGGCTCACGGCGATTCCGGTGCGCCGTCTCCTCCGATCAGCCACACTCCCCGCCACGCCCCGACCACGGCGTCGATGAGCGCGACGGCGAAGTCCTCGTAGCTGATGCCGTCATCCACGAACTCCCGCTCGCCCCCACCCGCTGCGATCCTGGCGTACCGCCCCCGGAAGGGGCCGTCCGGGTCGAAGCGGGGCGGTGGGATCAGGTAGGCCCACGGGCAGTCCCGTTCATACTGCTCCAGGTAGTCGCGCAGACGGGCGTGGCTGATCCCCCGGGGCAGGGTCGTGGCCGGGAAGCCCGGCGCCTGCCAGAACCGCCGCCCGCCGCCCACGCGCAGGGATCCGGCGCCGCCGACGTGGACGACGTGCAGGTCCCGGCTGGTGTCGCGCGCGGCGACGATCGACTGGTGGAGGCCGACCAGCGCCGTCGCGGCGATGTCCCCGCGCAGGCGGATCGCATTGATCACGGCGTCGACGCCCTCCAGCGCGGCGGATAGGCTCGCCTGGTCCTCGATATCGACGACGCGCGGGGCGTCGGCCCCTTCGGGCAACGGCGCGCCGGGGCCCGCACGGCGCACTGCGGCGTACACAGTGGCACCGTCGGGCCGGTGTTTGAGGACGGAGCGCCCGGTCCTCCCGGTTGCGCCGAGGACGAGGATGGTCTTCATGGGGATCAGTCCTTTCACTGTCTGCCCCGGGCGACGGGGCGGTTCGCCTCGTCGGCGGACCGTTGCGGGCGCGGGTGCGCTGATCGCCGCGCGGGGCCCGCAGGTGCACTGAGCGCCGCAGGACCCGCAGGAGCGCTGAGCGCCGCGCGGGGCAGCTGCCGGGCCGTGCCCGCACCCGTTTCCAACGGAATCGTTGGATCTGAGTGTAGTATCGTCCGGGGGAGGGAACAACCACTACGTTGGAGATTGAGAGCGGGGGCTTCCGTGGCCTGGGACGTAGAAGGCACCAAACGCAGGATCAAAGAGGCCGCGACGGCCGAGTTCGCGCGGTGCGGCCCCGACGGGACGACGGTCGAGAGGATCGCGAAGAAGGCCGGCGTCAACAAAGAACGCGTTTACAACTACTTCGGCGGGAAGAGGCAGCTGTTCGCGGCCGTCCTCCGCGACGAGCTGGCGACGGTCGCCCGGGCGGTTCCTGTTTCCTCGTTCGCGTCGGAGGACATCGGCGAGTACGCGGGGCGCGTCTACGACTACCACCGCGAACGGCCCGAGCTCATCCGCCTGCTGCGCTGGGAGGCGCTGGTGTTCGACGGCGAGGTGCCCGACGAGGACCTGCGCGGGTCCTTCTACCAACGCAAGACCGCCGCCGTCCTGCGCGGCCAGGAGGCGGGGGCGGTGACCGGTGACTTCGACGCCGCGCAGCTGATGGTGCTCGTGCTCTCGATCGCGGGTTGGTGGGCGGCTGTGCCCCAAGTCGCGCGGATGCTGTGCGGACCGCTCTCAGAGGAGGAGCACGCCAGGCGGAGGGCGGCCGTCGTCCGAGCGGCCCGCCGCCTGGCCGCACCAGGGCCCGGCGCCGCAGGACGGTAACCGGGCCTCCTGCTCCTGACGGCACGGGCCCGCAGCCTCCATTCAGCCCCCTCGCTGAGCGTCTCGGGGCCGGGGACCGCGATGCGCCCCATCTCCTCGGGCTCGAACTCCACCAGTCCGCCCCCGCGTGGGCCCTCCCCTGGAAGAGCGAGCCCCCCGAGCGCAGCCACTGGGCGAGCCCGTCCAGCACCACCGCGCCCATCTGCTGGCGCGGGTGGAGGCCATGGGCGGTATTGATGCGCCGCGCGCCCGCGTTGTTGCGGACGAAGGCCGGGGGGCGCCCCGCGATGGAGGTCGCGAGGATCGGTGCCGCGCAGCCACGCCTTCCACTCGGGTGCGACCTAGTGGTGCCCGATGTAGGGGGATTGCCGATGAACAGCGTGGGTCCCCGCGATGGCGGGCAGCCGGAGGCGCCGGTAGCCGCCCAGGTGCGCCTGTGGGCGCCCGGGCGGCCGGGGCAGGCGGGCTGCTGGTAGCACCGTTCCACAGGGCACTGCGGGACGGGACGGGCGGGCAGGGGTTCAGTCGCGCGCCTGCGCCCTCCGGAAGAACATGGCGAGCAGCGCGCCGGACAGGTTGTGCCACACGGAGAAGACCGCGGCGGGCACGGCGGTCTCGGGCGTGGCCGGGAACTGGGTGGCGGCCAGGGTGGCGGCCATGCCCGAGTTCTGCATGCCGACCTCGATCGCGGTGGTGCGCGCAGCCTTCTCGCTGCCGCCCCCCAGGCGCCCGGCCAGGTAGCCGAAGAGGTAGCCGAGCAGGTTGTGGCAGACGACGACTCCGATGATGATCGCTCCGGAGGAGACGATCACGGAGACGGACTTGGAGACGACGACCAGCAGCACGTAGCAGATGCCGAGGACGGAGACCCACGGCAGCGCGGGCAGGATCCTCTCGACCAGGGCGTGGGCGAGGTAGCGCACCAGGAAGCCCCCGAGGACGGGCGCGAGCACCATGAGCAGGATGTTCATGGCCATGGCACCGCCATCGACCTCCATGCGGGAGCCGACCAGCCACGTGGTGAGCACGGGCGTCATGAGCGGCGCCAGCAGCGTCGAGATCGACGTCATGGTCACGGACAGGGCCACATCGGCCTTCGCCAGGTAGGAGATGACGTTCGAGGCGGTGCCGCCGGGGGCGCAGCCCACCAGTATGACGCCGACCGCGACGGCGTCGGGCAGGCGGAACACCCAGGCGAGGCCGAAGCCCACCAGGGGCATGATGACGTACTGGGCGGCGACGCCTACCAGTACGGGCAGCGGCCGGGTGACGACCAGGGCGAAGTCGGGCAGCGTGAGGGTCAGGCCCATGCCGAACATGATCACGCCCAGGGCCCAGTTGACGCCCGGGGCGAGCGGTAGGAAGGCCGAGGGGAGCACCATGGCGGCGATGAAGGCCGCGATGACGATGAGGGGGAAGACCGTGACCGCGATGCGCGCGCTGCGGTCCTCGCTGCTCATCGCGGCGGGGACGGCTGGGGCTTGCGGAGAATCGTGTGTTGGGGACATGCGACCATTCTTTTGCGATCGGCCGCCATCTACCCGCGCGTCTCACCTGGTGAGGGCACAAGTATTCCATCTCACAGCGCATCCCGGTAGGCTCGGTCCCATGAGCACATCGGACAGCGCGGGCGGCCCCGGGGCCCCGTCCTCCGTGCGCCAGGGCACGGCACCCGCCCCGAACGATACGTCCCCCCAGGCCCAGGGCACGGCACCCGCCTCGTCGGCCCACAGCGGCGCCCCCCACGGGGAGGCACGGGAACCCCTGGGCAGCGCGCGCCAGGCCACCCCATCAGGCTCCGCGCGCAAGGCCGCCTCGAGCTCTACGCGCCGGGCGGCCCCCTCGGGCGCCCGGGACAGGGGGCGGGGCGGCAAGGACGGTCGGCGGCGCCCCTCCCGGTTGCGCGCCCTCGCCCGCGACGGGTGGATCCCCGACCAGCACGGCGCCTGGCCGATGACGGTGCTGCCCATTGTGATCGGCGCGGCGCTGGGGGGCCCGACGTGGGAGCACCTGGTGCTGGGCTTCGCGTGGACCACGGCTTTCGCGTGCTTCAACGCCGTGGAGCACTGGGTGAAGTCCCCCAAGCGGCGCAGGAGCGCCATCATCCGGGCGGTCGTGGCGTCCGGCGCTGTCGCCGCGGCGTCCGGGGGCGCCTACCTGGCCTTCCGCCCCGCCCTGGCGTGGTGGGCGGTGGGGTTCGTGCCACTGGTCGGCGTCGCCCTGTGGGAGGTGCGGGCCGGGCGGGAGCGCTCGATCCTGGCGCGCCTCGCGACGATCGCCGCTTCCTCGCTCATGCTGCCCGTGGCGTTCTCAGTGTCGGCGTCGGGCGGCTTCCCCGGGTCGGTTCCGGCTCGTGTGTGGGTGGCCGCGGGTGTGCTCGGCGCGCAGTTCGCGGGCACCGTGCCGACGGTGCGCTCCATGGTGCGCGGGCGAGGCGACCGCCGGTGGGTGATCGGCTCCGTGCTCTTCCACGCCCTGTGCACGGCGGCAGTGGCGGGGCTGGCGGCCGCTGGCCTCATCAGCGCCTGGGCAGTGCCCGTGTGGGTGGCGATGACGGTCCGCGCTTGGGCGATGCCCGCCTGGTCCGAACGGCGCACCCGCCCCCTCGCCCCGAAGGTCATCGGCCCCCTCGAGTTCGTGTGGGTGGGGCTCCTGGCCCTCACGCTCCTACTGCCGTAGGCGCCCGGCGGGCGCGCCAGGGCGGAAGACACGCATGGAGCAGGGACAGGCGCATTGGGGTAGGAACCGGCGCATTTGGGGTAGGGAACCACCCATTGGGGCAGGCAATTTGCCTGCCCCAATGCACCGTTTCCTGCCCCGATGACCGCCGCCCGCCCCACGATGGTAGACAGGACCGGCGCCTCCCCCGATGCCCCGCTGCCCGCCCCGATACGGGCGCAAATGCGCCCGCGCGAACCGGAAGCAAGGAGCCTCATCTGTCCCCCCTCTTCGCCGAGGCGCTGTCGATCACCTCTTTGATCCGCCATCTGACAGAAATGCAGATCAAGCCGTTCACCACGTAGAGAAGGAAGCACATTGCCTTCACCAAAGGATTCGCCCCATCGTCCGGCGATAGTGCCGCCACTGTCAGTAGCACTGATTCAACAGTGAACGAAAAGGCGATGACCTCTTGGGACAGATAAGCGTGCTTCAACCGGTTGAACCCGTAGAAACTAGGGGGGTAGTCGCGGAACGACATATAGGTTGTGATAGAGAACGCTATAAACAGGACGAACACCACGGGCCAGGGGTAGCGGGCATCGAACCGCTCCAGGGCGCGAAACCCCTCCACATGCGCCCCGGCGCCGGTGGACTCGTTCCACGCGAGATACCCGTTAAACTCGTGCGCTAAGAACTTAAGAACGACGAAGATGAACAGAATGACTCCCACGCCTATAGGGCGCGAGTGTATGCGGAAGAAGAAGATGCGCGCGCACTCCGCCATCCTCACATTCGAAACGAATGTCGACAGCAGGATATGCGGGCGCACCGAGTTCGGGTTGTTAGACAAAGCAAATCGACTGCGCACGTGCGCGCGATACACAGAATCGGCGCACAATTGAACAGGACTTTGCACGACAGCGCCTTGCTGGAGCGATTTCCAACAGCTCAACGCCCCTTCGTAGTGGTTGATCATCCTGCCGAACTCCCGCAGCGCGGCATCCCTACTGAGTTCGGATCGCTCTGGGGCCCGCGCGCGGCTCTGCTCCGGATCAGGGGCACCCTCGTCAGCCGGCGAGCCGTTGAAGCGCGACTCGTCCTCGACCCCGTGCCGCAACCAGTTTTCCCGCCGTTTATTACACCAATAGTTGATGTCAACGAGAGCCTCGAGGAACAGCTGGTCTTTCCGGGTGCGCCGGGACCGGAACCACAGCTTCTTCAAGCGGCTGTACGAGAAACCGTCGTCGGCGAGGTACTCCCCCACGCGCATCAGGTTGTCGACCTGACTGGTTTCGGTGGTCCTGTACCCGCGCACGTCCCTTTTCATAAACAAATCGTAAAGAGTCCGGAGACCTCCTGATGCTCCAGAAACATCCGCGCCGCGTATTCTTCTGTTGAGAGGGCTGTGACAGTACCACAGAACGGACACGCAGTGCGGAATGGCAAAAGTCAGAAATATCATGACGGCAAAAAGAAAAAGAACCACAACAGTAGTCACGTCAGCGCAACACCCCACCTCATCGTAGTTCCGCGCCCACGACTAGAGTCCGAGCGGCTTTCGGCAGAACGGCCTCTTTGATTATAGCGTTCTTATCAGCGGATTCGCAACCAGCTCTCCAAGCTGCAGATCCGTTTTGAGCGCCCAATGATGGGCACGAGGCTCTTTCAAGCGCCAATGGCAGCAGCAGTTCGCCAGAGGCGCCCGGCGCGGGGCCCGGGGCACGCCGGGCAGGGTATGCGCATTGGGGCAGGGAGCCACCGTCATCGGCTCGCGACGCGGGCGCATGAGCGCAGAACCGCCCATTGGGGTAGGAACAGGCGCATTGGGGTAGGGAACCACCCATTGGGGCAGGCAAATTGCCTGCCCCAATGACCCGTTGCCTACCCCAATGACCGCCGCCCGACCCGATAACCTGGGCCCGGGGGCCCGGGGACCCGGCA
>ERZ772968.343-NODE-343-length-23649-cov-15.174366_pt1 | contig 23649 bp, 25 predicted proteins | sample MGYA00580674_ERZ772968 | MGnify/ENA primary metagenome ERZ772968 (study PRJEB29015, sample SAMEA2737940) | human oral metagenome | biome: human oral; feature: human-associated habitat; material: dental | place: China | collected 2138 ...
CCGGCTCGCCGTGCCGCGGGAGACCGAGTTCGCCAGCGGCCCGGAGGAGGGGAAGTGGAAGTGCCGTTTGATCAGGGCCTGCTGGCGCACGTAGACGCGCAGCCGGTCGATGGGGTCCTCGACGCCGGCCAGCGCGGCGGAGAGCTCCTCGGCGTAGCGGGCCGTCTCGTGCTCCATGAACGCCAGGAGGAGGTCCTCCTTGTCCGCGAAGTGGTTATAGACCGCGGTGCGCCCGACGCCGGCGTGCGCGGCGACGTCGGACAGGGTGATCTTGTCGAAGGAGCGCTTGGTCATCAGCTCCGACAGGGCGTCGAACAGGGCGGTACGGGTTCGTTCGCGGTGCTCGGCGAGCGAGCTTCCCATGATCTTCGGCATATGGTCACCCTAACCTACGAGGTGACGGAATCGCGAGAACCGTCATAAAGGACGTCCGTCTCTTGGCGGCGGGGCCGCCGTAGCGCGGATCGCCGCCAGGATGGGCAGGTCTGCCTCCAGCCAGGGCAGGGCCCCAAGACCGTCCCAGGTGACCCATCGCACCGTCTCGTGTGCTCCCCCGCGCTGCGGGCCGCGGTCGGGGTCGGCCGGCTCCGCCAGCCACACGCGCATCCGGAACCCGTGCATGGCGGGCCAGGCGGGGGCGTCGTCGTCGGGGAAATCGTTGGGAGAGTCCGCGGGCCCGGCCATGGTGGCCGCCGGGGCCGGCACGGCCAGGCCCAGGGGCGGGCGGACCTCGCCGCCGAGGACGACCGTCAGGCCGAGCTCCTCGGCCAGCTCGCGCGTCAGCGCCCGGATCGGCGTCTCGCCGGGCTCGACCTTGCCGCCGGGCAGCTCGTACTGGCCGGCGTGCTCGGCCGGGTAGGAGCGGGCTGCGCACAGCATGGCGGTGGGGCGGACCAGGGAATCCACGACGGCGGCGGCCACGACGAGCCGCGAGGAACGGGCGGTCATGCCAGGCACTCTAGCGCCGCTGCCTCCAGTGTCATGCGTCGCGATCGGAAGCAGGAGGCGTAGGAAACAGCTGGAGCACAGCCGGAGGCGACCTGGATCTGGCACACTTCCCGCCGTGAACATCGACTGGAGCTCCTGGTGGCCCGACACCCTCACTCGCCCCCTGTCCAATGTCGCCTCTGGGCAGCGCGCCCTGTGGATCGCTCTGGCGGTTCTAGCGCTGGTGCTGGCCTTCCCGACGGCGCGGCGCTGGGGGCGCACTCTGGTCACCATCGTGCATGAGGCCGCGCATGCCGGAGCCGGCATGCTCGTGGGCCGCAAGTTCAAGGGCTTCGTCGTGGAGAAGAACCTCGCCGGTCATGCCGTGACCGCGGGCAGGGAGCGCGGCCCCGGGCGCGTCTTCACGACGTGGGCGGGCTACCCGGCTCCCGCGGTGCTCGGCGCCGTCGTGACCCTGGCCGCCCTGGGAGGGTGGAGCGGCCTTGTCCTCGTCCTGGCCGCGGTGGCGCTCGCCGTGCTCCTGGTCATGTCCCGCTCGGTGCGCACGGTGCTCCTGGTCGTACTCGTCGGGGGACTCGTGTTCGCCCTGTGGTGGTGGGGCGACGCCCTGGCCGGCATCCCGCTGCGCGCCGGCGTTGTTGCGGGAGTCGGACTGGCGCTGCTCGTGGGCGCTTGGGATTCTCTGCGCGATGTGGCCGCCTCGCGGGACAATGCCCAGGACCACCGTGCGCTCGCGGCGCTCACCGGGGTGCCCGCCGGCCTGTGGCTGGTCACCTGGTTCCTCGTCGATGCCGCCGCGACCGGCGTGGTGGCGTGGAGCATATGGACGGCGCTGACGTGAGAGTCGAATGCGCCGGTGCCGCGCTGCCCGGCGGCCTCGTCGAGGGGGCGTCCCGGCCCGGGGCCGGCTGACTCGGCAACCGGCTAACTCAGCGGCTCAGCGAATCAGCGAATCAGTAACCCGCGTCGATGATCTCCTGCTCCCACGAGTGCAGGAGGGCGTCCGCCGCGTCGAGGCGACGCCGCTGCTCGGCGATCTGGTCGCCCAGTTCGGCCAGGAGTGCCCGAGCCCGCTTGATGCGCTCCTCGGCGCTGTCGGGCTCCTTGGCGGTGAGCATGCGACGGATCTGCTGCAGGGGGAAACCGACGCCGCGCATGGTGACGACGATGTCGAGCTGGTCGAGCGCGGCCTGGTTATAGCGGCGGCGCCCGCCGGCGTCGCGCGGGATCGGGGGGAGCAAGCCGGCGGACTCGTAGTAGCGCAGCGTCTTGATGCTCACGCCCGCCTGCGCGGCTGCTGCGCCGATGCCTACTTCCGCATCCATCCGAGGTACCACAGCACCATGATGCCGGAGGCGAGCACTGCGCGGACTCCGTGGTGCAGCCAGACATTGCCCCCCTCGACCAGGGAGCCGTACAGGATCGGGGCGATTGAGCCCAGCACCAGCCCGATGACGACTGTGACGTGATGGCGCTTCAGAGCGCCCACCACCAGGCAGACGGCGGCTGCCGCGAAGCAGAGGGCCGGAGCCGCCAGGGCGAGGGGCGCTACCGGATTCAGCGGAATGACGACTCCGAGAGCCGCCAGGAGCGCGTTGAGCACGGCATAGAACAGGACGAGGATGATCGAGACGACTGCGATGACTGGGTGAGGAGACTGCATGCGCATGCGAGTAGTCAACAACCTGAAGCGCGCACGAGGTCCAGGACACGGGCGGTCGGGCGCCACGACGGCGCGCGTGCGCCCGATACGCTGGGGTCATTCCGAAGCGCAGACGCACACAAACACACACAAGCCACTCAGTACTCGTCTCAGTACTCACCACCACTCACCGCTACTCGTCCGACCTCACCCAAGGAGCATCATGATCGGTCCAGCCAACGTTCTCGCTCGCGGCCTCCTGGCCGGCGTCTTCGTCGTCGGTGGCATCAACCAGATCAAGGGCGCGCACCTTCTCGCCGACAAGGTCGAGGCCGCCAAGGAGGAGTACGGCGTCGTCCTCGATGTGGCGGGGGAGGACCTGGTCAGGCTCAATGGCGCGGGCATGGCGCTGGCCGGCGGGGCGCTCGCCCTGGGCATCGCCCCGCGTCTGTCGGCGGCCGCCCTCATCGGCCTGCTCGTTCCGACGACGATCGTCGGCCACCCCTTCTGGAAGATCGAGGACAAGGCCAAGCGCCGTACAGCGGTCACGGGAACTCTCAACAACGCCGCCATCATCGGGGGCCTGATGCTCGTGCGCGCCAGGCGCAAGCGCTGATGCCACTGGGCGAACTGGGGGAACCGGGGGAAAGCTAGAGAAACGGGCCCGCATTGGCCCTCATCCGAGCGGGTGACGGGAATCGAACCCGCGCTGTCAGCTTGGGAAGCTGAAGTTCTACCATTGAACTACACCCGCGCTCACCTGCTGTGAGGTGCTGGAGCAGCATACCTCATGCGGCCCCGGACTTGAAAACGTGTCCAATCCGGCTTCCGGAATACTGGTTCCCGTCCGCTTATCATGGAGATTCGGATAACGAACCCGCTAACCTTGGTCCTCAGGCCGTCTCAGTCGGACGGCTCTTCCCCGAAATCTGAGAGGCCCTAGATGAGCAACTCGTACGACCCCTCCGGATACCCGCAGGCGGCTCCCATGGGCGGCGCCCCTGGCGCCGACGGCGGCCAGGCGGCGGCTCCCTACTCGGCTCAGAGCCCCTATGCCTCTGCGGCGTCGGGCGCCCAGCCGGGTTACCAGCAGCCGGGCTACGACCAGGCCGGTTACCAGCAGCCGGGCGCCGCCTACGCGCAGGACCCCGGAGCTCAGCAGAACTACTACCCCGGGGTCGATCCCAGTCAGATGGGCTATCAGCAGCCGTTCGCCTACTACGACCAGAAGTCCAAGGTCGCCGCCGGCCTGCTCGGGATCTTCCTCGGTAGTCTCGGCGTCCACAACTTCTACCTGGGGTACACCAACAAGGCCGTCGGCCAGCTGGTGGGGACGATCGTCGGCTACATCCTGTGCATCATCTTCATCGGCTTCTTCATCGTCGTGGGCATCCAGATCTGGGCCCTGGTCGAGGGCATTCTGATCCTGAGCGCCCAGCCCGGCTCGCAGCCCTGGGGCGTGGACGCGCGCGGAGTGCCCCTGTCCAGCTGAACGCCGGGAGACGCTGAGAGCGACGGTTCGTGCGCGGCTGGCGCGCGCGAACCCTCCAGCCGATCCGGGCCGCCTCCCGCCCCTGGAATCGGAGGCGCCGGGCGGGTCGCGTGCGCCGGGTCGCCGGCGCCTGCTGCTCCCCGGGGCGCCGGGGCGACGGGCGCAGACCGGTCCTGACGGGCGCCTCTCGCCGTCGAGGCGTCTTCGCCCTCCGCCGACTCCTCCGGTCACTAGGTCTCTAGTCCCGTCCCTCTGGCACAATCGGCCTCGTGCTCCTCTCCGACCGCGACATCCGCGCCGAGCTCGACGCCGGCCGCGTCATACTCGACCCCTATGATCCCGACATGGTCCAACCAGCCTCGATCGATGTGCGGCTGGACCGCTGGTTCCGTCTGTTCGACAACCACCGGTACCCGGTGATCGACCCGGCGGTCGAGCAGGACGGGCTCACCCACCTCGTCGATGTCGGTCCCGACGATCCCTTCGTCCTCCACCCCGGGGAGTTCGTCCTCGGCGCCACCTATGAGAGCGTCGCCCTTCCCGACGACGTCGCCGCCCGCCTGGAGGGCAAGTCCAGCCTGGGGCGCCTGGGCCTGCTGACGCACTCCACCGCCGGATTCATCGACCCCGGCTTCACCGGGCACGTCACCCTTGAGCTGAGCAACACCGCCACCATGCCCATCAAACTGTGGCCGGGAATGAAGGTCGGCCAGCTCTGCTTCTTCCGCCTGTCCAGCCCCGCGGCGGCTCCCTACGGCTCCGGCGCGCACGGTTCGCGGTACCAGGGGCAGCGCGGTCCGACGGCATCCCGTGGCCACCTGTCATTCCACCGGATCCGCATAGAGGACCCGGGGACGTCGGCTGCTGAGGGCGCTTGCGGCTCCCATGGTACTCACGGTGCCCAGCACGATGACGCGGCCTCCACCGGAACTGAGGAGCAGGCATGACGAGTCATCGGGCCGGCGGCGCATCCCGTCGAGCCGGCGGTACGAGCCACCGGGCCGACGCCCCGTCCCCTCAGGCCGGCGCTCCGTCTCGCCGGGCTGATGCCCCGTCCCGTCGGGCTGACGCCCCGACCCGCCGCTCCATGGCGTCCCGACGGGCCGATGCCCCGGCCCGTCGAACCGATGTCCCGGCCCGCCGGTCCGGCGACGCATCTCGCCGGGCCGCCGAACCGGGCCGTCGGGCCGCCGAACCGGGCCGTCGGGCCGCCGCCCCCGCTGAGGACGTCGGGGCCGTGGGCCGTCGCAGTGCGGGCCGTGCGGACGGCGGCTCCGCCCACGAGGCGCGTGGTACGGGCCGCCGTGCGCGCAGTTCCGCCCACCAGGCCGGCGGCCAGCAGGCGACCTCCCTGGCTGTGAGCAGCGCCCAGGCGGCCGCGCCCACCCTCACCATAGGCTCAGGCGACCTCGCCCTGTCCCTGCCCTCCGAGACCGGCACCTTCTCGGCCGTCGGCGCCCTGCCCGTAGGGCGCGTCGACACCCGTCACCTGCTGGTGCTGGGTGAGGACATCACCGCCGACGAGGTCGAGGCCCTCGCCCTGTCCCAGGACTTGCACTCCGGGTGGGTGGGCGCTTCACGGCTCCAACTCCTGCCCGGCGCCGAACTCCAGGGGCCCTGGAAGCTGGATGCCGAACTGCGGAATCTGTTCGACCTTCCGCCCTGGGCGGCGCAGATCATGCTGCTGGAGTGCGAGCCGGTGCGCTCCGGACCCCTGCCCGCCGCGCTGACCGGCATCGATGCGTTATCGGACGCCTTCCCATTGGCCCAGCCCACCGGTACCGAGCTCATCGCTCTGACACGTCTGCGGGCCATTGCGCGACGTCTGGCTGGAGCACTGCGTTTGGCGGGAGATCCCGAGGTCCGCGGGGGCAAGCCGCGTCCCGTGCTCCTGACCCCCGACCCGGAGACGTCCATGTCCCTGACCGTCTACGCGCCCGTGTGGATCGCGCCGGACGCGGCCGCGACGCTCGTCGGCAGCGTCGCCCCCGGCGCCCGCCTGCGCATGGACGCCATGAGCATCTTCGGTCCCGGCGGCTTGGAGGCCGTCGGGCAGGAGGCTCTGGAACGGCTCGTGGCCACCATCGGTGAGGACGTCCTGGACGAGGCCTGGCGCCGGGCCGAGAAGCAGCGGCGCGAAGTGGGGCAGTTGGAGGATCGCGCCCTGGCCTCGGGAGAGACGATCGAGGAGATGCGCGACGGTTACGCCGTCGTCGCCGACGTCGACCCCGACAGCTCCGGCAAGGGCACGATCGAGGTGCGGGTCCTGGGCACCGACGAGATGCCCCTTGCGGTGCGCGGTGAGCCATGGGCCTCCGGGGGCGTGGTCTCCTATGGCGTGGTCTGGCTGCCACGCGATCCCGCCGATGTGCACAGCGAGTCGATCTCCCGGGTGGGGCGGCGCGCCCGCACCGCCGCCCGTGAGTGCATCGAGCGGATCGCCCAAGTGATCGCCACCGCTGCGCATGGGGCCGCGGTCGATGACGACGGGTTCCTCGTCGCCCTGAACTGAGTAGCGGCTTCTGGGGCGGGCGCCGCCATGCCGGTGCTGCGCTCTTCCGGCTCTTCCCGGGCTCGTGCCCGCGCGAGTGCCCCGGCCGGTTCGTCGGATCTAGGCGGAGGGGCGCCGGAGCTCGCGCGGCTGTCGCGGTACGCCGTCGCCGGCGCGAGGGGTCAGCCGGTCCTCCTGCGTCCGCGCGGCGGCCTCGTCCCACGTCCAGGCTGTGAAGGCGGCTGCCGACTCCAGGGAGCGCGACCAGGCGACGGGGTCGTCGCCGCGCTCGTTGCCCACGGACATGTAGTGACGCAGCAGGCCCGCGCAGGCGTGGGCATCGTCCAAGGCGCAGTGGTGGCTGCCGATCCGCACGCCCGCCGATTCGCAGCACGTCACCAGGCGCCGTGACGGGGTGGTGATATAGCTGCGGGCGAGCTCCATGGTGCACACCCGCGGGATGCGCGCTCCACGGTTCAGGCGGCCGAGCGCGCCCAGCGCTTGGGTGAGGAAACCGACGTCGAAGCGGGCGTTGTGGGCCACGACGGCGCGGCCGGCGAGATCGCGCACGAGCAGGTCGGCGATCTCCGGCAGCGCCGGGGCGCCGATGAGATCCTCGGCGACGAGCCCGTGGATGAAGGTGGGACCCACGTCCACGCTCGCACCGGGATCCACCAGCGTGCTCCAGCTGCGCTGCGTGGCGCCGTCGGGGTCCAGGAGCACGATGCCGACCTCGATGATCGAGTCCGCGGCGGGCGACAGCCCCGTGGTCTCCAGGTCGATGACCGCGTAGCCCACCTCGGCGGTGCTCATCGGCCCCGACACGGTTGCCGGCATCGCGGTGTCCGGCGTCATGGTGGCCGGGGCGGGCGCGAGCGGGCGCAGCGTGCGGCCGGGGCGATGGTAGAAGGGCATCGGGCGGCATCGTATCGGCCCCATCGGTCCTGCGCTGGCCCCGCCGTCGAGGTCTTCACCTGGTGAGGCGACCAGATGCGCCAACCACGCCCCGGCATCGATCATCTAGGCTCCCAGTCATGACTGACGACACGCCTGCGGCGCCCGTGCCCTCCGCCGCCCTGCGCACTCCCGCCACGACTCCTGTGACCAACTCGACAATCGCGGCCCAGCTCGCCCACCGCACCATCCGCGCCTACACCGACGAACCTGTTGGCGAGGACGCGGTCGCCACGCTCCTCGATGTCGCCCGCCACTCGGCTACCGCCTCCTTCCAGCAGCAGGTGACGGTCATCCGCGTGCTCGACCCCGCCGTGCGCGAGCAGCTGCATCTCGCCTCCGGTCAGCCCTACGTCGGCGGAGATCGCGGTGAGCTCTTCGTCTTCGTGGTGGATCTGCACCGCAACGCCGTCCTGCGCGAGCGCGCCGGCGCCCCGCTCGAGCCCCTCGAGCGCACCTCCCTGTTCCTCAGCGGTGTCGAGGATGCCGTGATCGCGGCTCAGAACGTTGTTGTGGCGGCTGAATCCCTCGGGCTCGGCACCACCTATCTCGGCTCGATCATCGGCGACGTCCGGCGTGTCATCAGGGCTCTTCGGCTGCCCACGCGCACCTACCCGATCCTTGGCCTGCTCGTCGGCCATCCTGCTCAGGACCCCCAGTACAAGCCCCGCCTGCCGCGCGAGATCGTGGTGGGGACGGACGCCTACCCGCAGTTCGAGGAGCATGCCGACGCGGTGGCGGTCTACGACGCCGAGGTCGAGCAGTACTACGACCTGCGCGACACCTCCAGGAGGGTGGACTCGTTCTCCGCCCAGATCGCCCGGACGCTGGGGCAGGGGGCGGCGTCCCAGGCACCGGTCATGGAGGTGCTTCACGAGCAGCTCCTGTGCCTGAGCTGAACCGATCATGACGCGGGTCTCCATGTTGTCCACTTCTCCGACGCCGATCACAGGCGGGGCCGCGCTCGCGGCGCTGCCCGCGCTCGCCCAGTTCGACTTCCCCGTGGCGATGATCGCCTCTGAGCTGACCGTGGATGGGCGCGTGCGCACGCTGGTCGAGGCGGGGCAGATCGATGAAGTCTTCCCGTTCGCCTCGGTGACCAAGCCGATTGTGGCCTGGAGTGCGCTGGTCGCCGTGGAACGTGGGCTGCTCGACCTGGATGCCCCGGCTGGGGCGGGCACGGCGCATAGCGCGGCTGGGGCGGGCACGGCGCATAGCGCGGCTGGGGCGGGCACGGCGCATAACGCAGTTGGGGCGGGCACGGCGCATAGCGCGGCTGGGGCGATGCTGCCGGGCGCCACGGTGCGCCATCTGCTGGCGCACGCCAGCGGCATCGCCTTCGATTCCGATGCCGTCCTGGCCGCCCCCGGAACGCGGAGGATCTACTCCAACCGGGGCATCGAGATCCTTGGCGAGCGGCTCCAGGAGGCGACGGCGACGCCTCTTGAGCGGTGGGTCGAGACGACGGTGCTGGAGCCCCTGGGCATGTCCAGTGTGCTTGTACCGGGCTCGCCCGCGCACTCGGGCGAGGGCACTGCCCGCGACCTCGCCGTCTTCGCCGGTGAACTCGCAGCGCCACGGCTGATCAGCGCGAGCCTGGCGGCGGAGGCCACATCGGTCGTGTTCCCAGGTCTTGACGGCGTGCTGCCCGGCTACGGCAGGCAGGCGCCCAACGACTTCGGACTGGGCGTGGAGGTGCGCGGCCACAAGCACCCGCATTGGACGGGGAGGGCCGGCAGTCCGACTACCTTCGGGCATTTCGGCCAGTCGGGCTCTTTCATCTGGGTGGACCCGGAGGCCCGACGGCAGGCGGTCTTCCTGGGGGAACGGCGCTTCGCCGCCGTGCACAAGGATATCTGGCCCGATCTGTGCGACCAGATCCTCGCCCTTGAGGCGCCGGATTCCGCGGTTAACGGTTAACAGTCACGCCTCGGTGGTCCGCCGTGAGTCTGAGCGCTGAGGCTGCGCGAGACGTGTCGTTGTCCAGCTCCCGCCGGCGTTGGAGGTGGAGTGGAATGGTTCGAATCGTGACACCGCCGGCTCGGCCGGAGGCCGGTGACCCGCACACTCGATGACGACCTGCTGCGAGCAGAACCGCGGAATCATGCGGAAACCAATCGTCAGAGATGGTCGATGCGATGCTCCCATGTGCGCAGACCCCCTGGTATGCACACGGGAGCGCGGAGATCGATCGCAACTTCCGGTAAGGAATCCCATGATCTCAAGGGAAAGTCGTATTCCGCGTCGCGGACGAGAGCAAACGATGGCAAACGAGGGCGGTAAGGCGTCAGGCGAGATCGATGATGACGGGCACATGGTCGGAGGCGCCCTTGCCCTTGCGCTCGTCGCGATCAATGGCGGCGCCCGACACGCGCGCGGCCAGGGCCGGTGAGGCGTAGGCGAAGTCGATCCGCATGCCCTCGTTCTTGGGGAAGCGGAGCTTCTGGTAGTCCCAGTAGGTGTAGTTGGTGACGCGCTCGCGGGTCACCTCGCGCATGCCCGTCTCCTCGAAGGCGGCGAAGGCCTCCCGCTCCGGGGCCGAGACGTGGGTGGCTCCCTCGAAGGCCCCCATGTCCCATACGTCCTCGTCTCGCGGCGCCACGTTCCAATCGCCCACCAGTGCCAGGGGGAGGGCGGGGTCGGCCTCCAGCCATGCACCGGCTGCGGTCCGCAGGGCCTCCAACCACTGGAGCTTGTAGGCGTAGTGAGGGTGGGTGAGCTCCCGGCCGTTGGGCACGTACAGGCTCCACAGGCGTATCGGGTGCGAGCCCTCGGTCGAGCCCGCCCCGCCCACCGTGGCTCCCAGGGCTCGGGCCTCCACCACCGGCTCGGCATCGGGCTTGGCGGCCCAGGCGGGCTGGCCTGGAAAGGAGGTGGCGACGTCGTCGATCCCCACCCGTGAGGCGATCGCCACCCCGTTCCACTGGTTCAGACCATGAACCGCCAGCTCGTAGCCCGCGGCCTCGAAGGGGGCGCGGGGGAACTGCTCGGGTTTGCATTTGATCTCCTGCATGGCCAGCGCATCAATGTTCGCGCGCTCCAGGAAAGCCAGGATGCGGTCGACGCGGGTACGGGCGGAGTTCACGTTCCAGGTGGCCAGGCGCATGACTGCCAAGGGTAGTGGGGGAGGCCGGAGGGTGGGGCTGAGAGACCGATCTCGATGCGGAAGCGGACCGATCTCGACGCGGGTTGCGACCGATCTCGAGCCGGAGTACGACCGATCTCGGCGGGGCTGGCTATGAGGCTTGCGGGCATGCGGCACGCGGGGCGCGGTCGCGCGAGGCGGCCTTCGGGCTCGCTAGGCTCCTGCTATGGGAACCGCATTGATCACCGGCGCCACGTCCGGAATCGGGCTCGAGCTGGCGTGGCAGCTGGCGGAGGACCACCATGACCTGGTTCTGGTGGCGCGCAGCCGGGAGAGCCTGACCGCCGTGGCCGAGCAGCTCTGTCAGGTCGCCGGCGTCGGCGTCGAGGTGCTGCCCGCGGATCTGTCGACGTCCGAGGGTTTGAGCGCTGTCGCCGAGCGCCTGCGGCTGGAGCCCACCGTGGCGCGTGCGACGGCTTCGCCCGAGAGCCTCCGGGCGACCGAGGTCGCCGCCCGCCCCATCGACCTGCTCGTCAACAATGCGGGGTTCGCCGTCGGCCAGAGCTTCATCGGCGGCGATCTGGGTCAGGAGCGCCGCGCTCTGGCCGTCATGGTGAGTGCGGTCATGGAGCTCACGCACGCGGCATTGCCCGGCATGGTGGCGCGCGGGCACGGCGCCATCCTCAACGTCTCCAGCGTCACGGCGCTGACGGCCATGGGGACCTATGCCGCCCACAAGGCCTGGGTGCGGACGTTCACCGAGGGGCTCGTCTCGGAGCTGCGCGGCACGGGGGTGACGGCGACTGTGGTCAATCCGGGCCTGACCCGCACCGAGTTCCACGAGCGGGCCGGCATGGACGAGACGGCGTGGCCCGACCTCGCCTGGCTGCGGGCCGAGGACGTGGCGAGCGCCGCCCTGGACGCCGTACGCAGGGGGCAGGTCATCTGCACGCCGAGTGTGCGCTACCGGGCCGCCAACGCTGCGCTGCGAGCGGCCCCGCGCTGGTTCGTGCGTCGTGTGGCCGGGCACGGCAGCATGCGCGCGCGGTACTCACGAGGTGCTGAGGAGTAACTACTGAGGGGGCTTGGGGAGGGAGTAAAAGGTCCTTTATCTCACTGGCGGCCGAATCCATCGGATGCCATGATGAGTGCATGGCTTCTATCACCTTCCACGGATCTCCTGTTCGTTCCATCGGCGAGCTGCCCGCTGTTGGCTCGCCCGCCCCGGCCTTCGAGCTGGTCGGCGCCGACCTCGGCCCGGTCTCCTCCGAGGCCCTGTCCAGTCGCCGCGTTGTGCTCAACATCTTCCCCTCGGTGGACACCGGCGTGTGCGCCACGAGCGTGCGCGAGTTCAACAAGCGCGCGGCCGGGCTCGAGAACACGACCGTCGTCTGCGTCTCCAAGGACCTGCCTTTCGCTCAGGCCCGCTTCTGCGGCGCCGAGGGGCTCGACGACGTCGTCACCGCATCGGCCTTCCGCTCCAGCTTCGGCGAGGACTACGGCGTCACCATGACCGATGGCCCGCTCGCCGGTCTGCTCTCGCGCGCCGTCGTCGTGCTCGATGCCGATGGCACGGTTCTCCACGTCCAGCAGGTTCCCGAGATCGCGGAGGAACCCGACTACGAGGCGGCTGTCGCCGCTCTGTCCTGACTCGTCCCGAGGACGGTCGAGGCCCGCACGGGCACGGCGGTCCGGGCTGCTGGCGCGAGTGCTCTTGCCGGCGACCCGGACCGCCTTCTGCGTCGACAGCCCCTGCTCGACGCGCGGGCAGGGGGCTGTTGGGCGATGCTCCGCCCTTGCGCCCCTTGCGCCGGCCCCTGCTCGACGCGCGGGCGAGGGGTCTCGCGATGGCCGGCTGCAGCTGATCCGGGTGCCCTGCTCGACGCGCAGGCGGGAGTGATGTGGGTCGCATGTTTTCTCGGTTTTAATGACGCTTTGTGTTATCCTTGGAGTGTCCGGTCTGCGTGCTCTCAATGACGATGCGCGGCACGACCGTGGCGGGAGCCGGTGCGAAGGAGGGCCGCATGAGACGTCTCATCATGTCGCTGTGGCGCGACTTCACGCATGCCTTCTCCGGATGGTCGGGGATCGTCCTGGCGGCGCTGCTGGGCGTCGTCCTGGGAGTAGGCCTGTTCACGGTGCAGTACTCGGGCGTCACCGACTACCTCGGCGACGACCCCGCCACCTGCGCGAACTGCCACGCCATGCGCGAGCAGTACGAGGGCTGGCAGAAGGGCAGCCACCATGACGTCGCCACTTGCAACTCCTGTCACGCGCCGCACGACGGCATCGTCCACAAGTACATCAACAAGGCGGACAACGGTTTCTGGCACTCGTTGAAGTTCACGTTCCAGAACTACCCGGAGAACATCCAGATCCGCGAGCATAATCGCGAGATCACCGAGGCCGCCTGTCTCTACTGCCACGCCGACTACGTGGACCAGGCCGTGAACAGCTCGACTCACAAGGGAGAGACGGTGTCGTGCATCCACTGCCACGACGGCGTCGGGCACGAGAGGTGATGTGCGATGAGTGGTAAGAACGATCAGAACGCCAAGAACGGTGCTGATCGCGAGGAACTCGCCATCGACGTGGAGGACTTGGAGGACCTCGACGACATCAAGGACCCCGACGACCCCGACGACGCCGAGGAGGGCGCTCGCCGTGCCGGGAGGCGCGGGAAGCGCAGGAGTCGTACCCGGTGGGTCGGGCCGCGCAAGCGGTGGGTGCCGATCGCCGTCCTCGTCGTCGTCGCCATCGGGTCGGCGGCACTGACCTGGCTGCTGACCACGATCTTCGAGCACAAGCAGGAGGCGAAGTCCCCCTTCACCCAGGTCGTTCAGCTGACCGACACGACCTATGACCCGGCCGTGTGGGGGCAGGACTTCCCCATCCAGTACGAGCAGTACAAGAAGACCCGCGAGGACACCGACGGCGACTTCATCGAGGTCGAGCCGACCGACGACGACCCGCGCGAGTACCACACGACCTCCCGCATCGACATGTAGACCAGGGCGCAGCGGATGTGGCGCGGCTACGCCTTCGCGATCGACTACACCGAGCCCCGTGGCCACGAGTGGGCGCTCGAGGACCAGAAGAACACCAAGCGCAACAAGCCCCCCTTCAAGCAGCCCGGCACCTGCCTGAACTGCCACGCCTCGATGCCCGAGGTCTACGACGCGCTGGGCAACGGCGACCGCGAGGCCGGGTTCGATGCCATGAACGCGATGAGCTACGACGAGGCCGTCCAGCACGCCTCCTCGTCCATCGCCTGCATCGACTGCCACGACCCCCAGACCATGGAGCTGACGATCACCCGCCCGGCGTTCGTGGAGGGCATCAAGCAGGCCAAGGCCGCCGAGGGCGTCCCCGACTACGACGTCAACCGCGACGCCACCAACCAGGAGATGCGCACCTACGTGTGCGCGCAGTGCCACGTCGAGTACTACTTCGCCGGCGAGGGCAAGACCCTGACCTTCCCGTGGAAGAACGGCCTGACCGTCTACGACGCGATGAACTATTACGACGAGGTCGGCTGGACCGACTTCACCCACGAGGAGAGCGGCGCTCCGGCGCTCAAGGCGCAGCACCCCGACTTCGAGACCTGGTCGCAGGGCATCCACGCGGCCAACGGCGTCACCTGCGCCGACTGCCACATGCCGTACAACCGCGAGGGTGCGGCGAAGGTCTCGAATCACCAGATCATGAGCCCGATGGCCGACGACGACACGATCAACGCCTCCTGCCTCACCTGCCACCACTCGAGCGCCTCTGAGATGAGAGAACGTGTCGAGGGCATTCAGAGCCGTTGGCAGAGCTCGCTGGACGTGAGCTTCACGGCGCTCGATGCGCTGATCACCGACATCACCGCGGCTGCCGATAACGGCACGGCCACCGAGGAGCAGCTGACGTCGGCCCGCGACTACCAGCGCAAGGCCCAGTTCGTCGTTGACTACTCCTTCTCCGAGAACGGGCGCGGGTTCCACGCCCCGGCGTACTCGATCTCGATCCTCAACCAGGCGACCGACTGGGCGCGCTCCGGCCAGCTGGTGCTGCGCGGGGTCGAGGTCGACAACGGCGTCGCCCCCGCCGTCCAGGAACAGCACCTGCCGCGTGGTGAGAAGTGATGGGAGCGGGCGCGCAGGGGAGTGGTGCGAGGCGATGACGCCTGAGGGAAGCGGAACGGACCGCGAGGAGCTCGAGGCCTTCCTCGCCACCGCCCCGGAGCATCTCAAGGGCTGGGCCGGCGAGCAGCTGGCCCGGCTCGAGGCCCAGGGCGGCCCCGGTGAGGCTGCAGAAGCAGAAGCAGAGCTCGAGGCAGAAGCAGAGCCGAGGCGCTCCGACGGCGAGGACGGCGACGGCGGGCGGAAGGAGGCCGACGTCGAGGGGCCGTCCGACGACGAGCAGGAGGCCGACGTCGAGGACCTGCTGGACGATGATGAGGAGCGGGCCGCGCCCACGCGGGCCTCTCGGGACGCGAATAATCGCCGGCGCCCGGCGTCGAGGCTGCAGCAGAGGACCGGCGTCTCCCGGGTGAACCTGGTGCTGGTCATGCTCCTGGCCGCCGCCGCAGTCATCATCGTCAGGCAGATGGGGCTGATAGGGGCCACGGGGTCGAGCGAGGCCGGTGGCCAGATGACCATGCCGGCCAATCACCCGATGGTGGGCGCCAGCGCCGACCCCTCCGCCATGGCGCAGATGGACCAGGCCGAGCCGGTCGACACCGACCTGGAGGCCGAGTTGAAGGCCGAGGCCGAGGCGGACTCCACCAACGTCTCGGCCCGCCAGCAGCTGGGCGTGATGTACCTCAAGGCGGACTTGTACCAGGACGCGATCACGTGGCTCCAGCAGATCCTCGACACCGACCCCGACAACCTCGACGCACTCCTGGCCATCGGCAGCGCGGAGTACCAGTCGAGCCAGTACGATGCCGCGGAGAAGCACTGGCGGCGCGTGACCGAGCTGGACTCCAGCGTCGCCGAGCCCTGGTACAACCTGGGGTTCCTCTACATGGCCAAGACCCCTCCGGAGACCGGGCGCGCGACCGAGTGCTGGAACAAGGTGCTCGAGATCGCCCCGGACTCTGACCTGGCGGCGGGCGTGCGCACTCACCTGAACCGCATCTCCTCCTCTCCCACGGCCGCACCCGCAGCCCCGACCGGAGGGTAGATGCATGGAGATCACGCTTCCGGTGGCCCTGATCGCAGGACTCGTCTCCTTCGCCTCGCCCTGCTTCCTCCCCATCGTCCCGGCCTTCGTCGGCCAGCTCGTAGGCGCTGGGCCCCAGCGGATGAGCGGACGCGCGGCCCTGGGCAACGCGCTGTGCTTCGTCGCGGGGTTCTCCGCGGTCTTCATCGCCCTGTGGGCCTCCATCGGCCTGATCGGGTGGTCGCTGGGCCCTTACTCGGTCTACGTCCGGATCGCCGGCGGAGCCGCTCTAGTCCTCATGGGCCTGCACGTGGCGGGGATCCTGAGTATCAGCCCGCTCAACGGCCTGGCCCGCGCCCCCATGCCGCAGGGAGGCGCGTCGCCCTTGCGCGCCGGGGTGATGGGCGTGGTCTTCGCAGCGGGCTGGACCCCGTGCATCGGGCCGATCCTCAGCGGCATCATCGCCCTGGCGACCATGAGCGCCACGGCCTGGTCGGGCGTCTCCCTCATGGTCGCCTACTGCCTGGGGCTGGGCCTGCCCATCGTCGCGGTCGCCCTCGGGTCCGCGCAGGTCACCAGGCGCTTCGACTGGTTCCGGCGTCATCACGTCGGGGTCTCGCTGGCGAGCGGAGGCCTGCTGGTGGTCGTCGGTTTTCTCATGATCGCCAACCTGCTCCCCAGGCTGGCCGGTATGGTCCCGGCTCTCGGGATCTGAGGAGAGGTAACGGATGAGCAACGACACCGAGCCTCGAGCTCCCCGGACGGACGGCGCCGCCCCGGTGGACGGCCTCGACGACCAGGCCGCACTCTCCCCGGGGCAGGTCCTGATGCAGGTGTACGCCTTCTTCTACAAGAAGTCCGTCGGCCTGGTCCTCCTCCTGCTGACGGGGCTGCTCTCGCTGCTGGGCGTGCTCTTCGCACAGATGCCGTCCGACCTCAAGAACGACCCGCAGGCCACCGCCCGATGGCTGGAGCAGGCGCGGCAGGTCTACGGCGGTTGGACCGACGTCCTCCACAAGGCCGGCGTCTTCCACATGTTCTCCTCGGTCCCGTTCCTGATCGTGATGGGGCTGCTCGCCGTGTCGATCATCGCGTGCACCGTGCACCGGCTTCCGATCATCTGGCGAGCCGCACGCCACCCCCGCATCAGGGTGACGACGCGGTTCTTCGACCGCGCCCGGCTCCGCTCCCGCTTCACCGCCCCGATCGGCGCCGAGAAGGCGTTCGAGATCGTATGCGCCGACGCCCGCAGGCACCGCATGCGGGTGATCACCCATGACAGGGGCCCCGGTCGCAACGCCTACATCGACCGCTTCCGCTGGGGACCATTCGGCACCGTTCTCGCTCACACCGCCTTCGTGATCATCATGGCCGGCTTCGTCGTCTCGTCCCTCACCGGCTTCCGCGACCAGCAGTTCACGCTGACCGTCGGCTATCCCAAGGAGGTCGGTCACGGCACCACCCTGACGGCCGAGGCCAAGGGCTTCCAGGACACCTACTACGACGACGGCTCCCCCAAGGACTACGTCGCCGACCTGGTGGTCTACGACGACGGCCGTCAGGTGGCCGGCCGGCAGGTGCGGGTCAACTCCCCCCTGTCCTACGACGGCGTCATGTTCCACCAGGCCTACTTCGGCGTCGCCGCCGTCCTGAGCATCACCGACTCATCCGGCACCGAGGTCTTTCACGACGGCGTCGCCCTGGAGCGGACCACCAAGGACAAGAAGCTCATCTATGGCCGTACCACTCTGCCCGACGGCAACACGCTCTTCGTCGTCGGGTCGGCCTCGGGCCAGACCGATACCGGCATCGAGCCCGGTCAGGTGGGGATCGAGATCTACGAGGGCGACGCCGGCGATCCCATCGACCGGACCACGCTCGACACGGGGGTTCCGACGTCCCTGGGGGGATACACCTTCACTTTCGAGCGGGAGCAGCAGTTCACCGGGATGACCGTCAGGAGGGACCCGGGAACCGGGATCGTGTGGCTCGGGTTCCTCCTGCTGTTCGTCGGCACCTGCATGACGATGCTCGCCAGGCACCGGCGGATGTGGGTGCGGGTGACCCGGACCGACGACGGGACCCTGGTCCAGATGGCCTCGCCGGACCGGCAGGACTCCGGGTTCACCAGGTTCTTCACGGACATGGCTGTGCGCGTCAGCAGCGACATGAGCGCTGCGGCCGGCGAGGCTCGCGGGGGCGACGACGCCGGCGAGAACGAGAGAAGCGATGAGAGAGACACGGCTCGCACCCACGAGAGGAACACCGCCGATGATTGAGTACTCCCAAGCCCTCCTGCTCATCACCACGACACTCGTCGCCGTTTCCACGATCGCCTACCTGGGCGCCTTCTTCGCGGTCCGGATGTCGGTGAGGGGAGCGGGCCCCGCCGCGGCCACCGCCGGGCAGACCGGAACGGTGATCATCAACACCGGCGACGGCGACCGGGTCGTGTCGGTGACCGGAGGCGTCCACCGCGCCCCGATCAAGCGGTTCACGGTCACCTGGTGGGCCGCCAAGTCGACGCAGATGAGCCTGGTGCTGCTGACCGGGTCGCTGGTCGCCCGCACGATCGCCACCGGCCACATGCCCTTCTCGAACCACTACGAGTTCGCCATCTCCTTCGCCTGGGGCATGATCCTCGCCCAGGTGTACTTCGAGTGGCGCTACCGGGTGCGCACCGTGTCGATCATCGTGCTGCCGGTGATCCTGGCGATGCTCATCTACGCCTCCACGCTGTCCTACCAGCCGAGCCCGCTCATGCCGGCGCTGCAGAACTCCCCGCTGCTCACTCTGCACGTGCTCACCGCCTCGATCGGCTACGGCGCGTCGGTGGTCTCCTTCGCGGCCGCGCTCATGTACCTGCTCGCGCCCCACGTGAGGTGGAAGGGCTGGCCCAGGGAGGAGGTGCTCGACGACCTCGGCTACAAGGCCACGGTGGTCACCTTCCCCATGCTGACGCTCATGCTCATTCTGGGGGCGATCTGGGGCAATGTCGCCTGGGGGCGCTACTGGGGCTGGGATCCCAAGGAGACCGCCGCCCTGGTCACCTGGCTGATCTACGGCGCCTACCTGCATGCGCGGGTGACACGCGGCTGGCGCGGGTCGAGGTCGGCGTGGCTTCTCATCCTCGGCTTCTGCGCCGTCATCTTCACCTACCTGGGCAATCTTTTCTTCGGAGGTCTGCACTCCTATGCCTGATCTGCCCGAGCCCGACGGGCCCGCTGAGCCCGATAAGGTCGACAAGGTTGGCGAGTCTGCTGAGCCCGATAAGGTCGACAAGGTTGGCGAGTCTGCTGAGCCCGATAAGGTCGACAAGGTTGGCGAGTCTGCTGAGCCCGACGAGGCCGGGCCTGTCGACGAGCCCGCCTGGCGGGCCCGCCTGCGCCGCTCCGGCTTCGGCCAGATCGCCGTCGTCCTGGTGACGTCCTTCGCCATCGCCATCACGGCCTGGTGGGTGGTCAGGCCGTCCGCGACCGAGGAGCCCCGCGCCGAGACGGCCGTCGTCACCCAGGTGGACATCGAGGGGGTCCAGAGTGCGCCGGTGGCGGGGGACGCGGCCCCCGCCTTCGAGGGAGCCGACATCAAGGGCGGGCCCGTATCGCTGGCCCAGATGCGGGGAAAGCCAGTGTGGCTCATGTTCGTCGCCACCTGGTGCACGGGCTGCCGCACCGAGATGCCCGACGTCAAGGACGCCGTCGCCGCCTACGGAGACGACATCCAGCTCGTCGTCGTCTACACCGGGGAGAGCGTCTCCACCGTGCGCTCCTACGCCGATCGCGTCGGCAACGACTTCACCCAGGTGGCCGATGAGAGCCAGGCGATCTCCGCCTCGTACGGAGTCATGGGCGTGCCTTCGCACGTCTTCATCGACGCCGACGGCGTCGTCCACCAGGTGCAGGTCGGCCTGCTGTCCTCCGACCAGATGGCCCGGGCGATCGAGGAGGTCAAGGCCGGCTGAGCCCCCGCATCGACATCGGTCCGGTTCGGCGCCGAGATCGATCCGAAGCGCCCGCGGAGCCTCGTAGTCCCACCCGCTCCGGGATGCAATCATCTAGCCTGGTGGCGTGACAACGAACGACTCCCCGCGCGCCCGCCTCGCCCAACTCGTCGCCGACCTCGCCGTCGTGCGCGGCAGGGTCACCCTGGCCTCCGGCGTCGAATCCGATTTCTACGTCGATATGCGCCGAGCGACCCTGCACCGCAGCGCCGCTCCTCTCATCGGCCATGTCATGCTCGACATGCTCGAGGAGGCCGGTCTGAGCACGGATGACGTCGACGCCGTCGGGGGTTTGACCATGGGGGCGGATCCGGTGGCCACCGCCATGCTCCACGCCGCCGCGTCGCGCGGCCTGGGGCTCGACGCCTTCGTCGTGCGCAAGGCCGTTAAGGATCACGGTATGAGGCGCCGCATCGAGGGGCCGGAGGTCGTCGGTCGCCGCGTGGTCGTCCTGGAGGACACCTCGACCACCGGCGGCTCTCCGCTGGAGGCGGTCGAGGCGCTGCGCGAGGCCGGCGCGAACGTGCTGGCCGTGGCCGTCGTCGTCGATCGCGATACCGGCGCGCGCGAGCGCATTGAGGCAGCGGGCCTGCCCTACCACGCCGCGCTGGGACTGGCCGACCTGGGGCTGGCCTGAGCTCGGGTCGAGCCGGAGCCGGGCCGCCGCCCCTCTTGCCGAGATCGGTCGTACTCCGCGTCGAGATCGGTCCGCTTCCGCGTCGAGATCGGTCGCACTCGGCATGTGTGAGACGTTGCTGACCACATGCTGAAGCCGCGCTGTTTCTGAACTTCCGACATGGCCGTCTCCACTCCCCGTCACACGCGAGAATCGCGAGAATGAGGCCATGACTCACGACAGCAGCCGGTTCGCTCGCGCGCAGCAACCGGCGAGTGCCGACGATCCGGGGGACGCCGCCGATCTTCCCGAGGGGGAGCACCGGACTGAGAGCCGAGTCCGGCTCAGCCCGCTGGATCGTGATGCCCCGGCCGACCGGCGCGAGACCGGCGTGGGTCCCTGGCCCGGCGGCCCCGAGGCGTGGCCGATCGATCCCCGTTACGCCCCCGAGCTCCTGGCGGAAGGAGACCGGCGCAATGTCGTCGATCGCTACCGCTACTGGAGCGTCGAGGCGATCCGCGCCGATCTCGCCTCCCGCGCGCACCCGCTGCACGTGGCCATCGAGAACGTCAGCCAGGACCTCAATATCGGCTCGATCGTGCGCACCGCCAACGCCTTCAACGTCGCCGGCGTCCATATCATCGGCCGACGCCGCTGGAACAAGCGCGGCGCCATGGTCACCAACCGCTACCTCGATGTGCGCCATCACCCCGAGCCCGACGAGCTGCTCGCCTGGGCCTCCGGGGCGGGCTACGAGGCCATCGCCATCGACAACGGCCCCGGTTCGCGGCCGTTGGAGGGCGAGCCCCTGCCCGAGCGCTGCCTCATGGTCTTCGGAAGCGAGGGGGAGGGGATCGGACCGGCGCTGCTCGCGGGGTGCTCCCGTCTGCTGCGCATCGGCCAGTACGGCTCCACGCGCTCCATCAATGTGGCTGCCGCCGCCGCTGTCGCCATGCACGCATGGATACTCCAGCACGGCGGCCCGGCTCCGGATTGAGGCTGAGGCTGAAGCTGAAGCGCAGAACCGGGCTGCGCGGTCCCGGTCGGCGACCGCCCACGAGACATCGAGGCGTCATCAATCGGAAGTGATGGAGTGATCAGGGCCGGTCATGCGCGCCGAGACTGTGCCGGTAGGAGCTCGGCGCGAACCCCAGCACGCGCCGGAAGTCGGCGCTCAAATGGGCGTGATCGGAGTACCCCAGGTCGGCCGCCACGTGGGCGACGGTCAGGTCGGGCTCCTCGCGCAGACGCCTGGCGGCCTCCTGCAGCCGGTACCGGCGGATGACGGCCAGCGGGGCCAGTCCGATGAAGCGCTGGGCGAGACGCTGGACGCCGCGCACCGAGATCCCCAGGCGCTCGGCCACCTGCGGGACCCTGACGATCGTGCGGTCGGAGGCGATCAGGTCCTCCATGGCATTGGCCAGGGCCCCGTCCTGACTGGGAGCCGGGAGGCGCGCGGCCGCCCACTGCCCCAACTCCCGGGCTGCGCACCGGCGGCCGGCCCTCTCCTCGGCGCGGCTCATGGCATTGGCGACGGCGAGATGCAGATCGGGCTCGTCCAGAACCAGCTGATCGTCCTGGATGAGGCGCGGATCGGAGTGCAGGTGGGCCAGCGCGGCGGGCCGCAGCAGGGCGCCGACGGCCCAGCCGGTCCCGCTCAAGTCGCGGTGAGAGACCCGGGTGGCCGGACCCGCCAGGATGACGCCGTCGGGTTCGACGACGAGGTTCGAGGCAGGGAAGGGCAGGATCTCCTGCCGGGAGACAATGCCCTCGGGCAGGCTCCAGCGCGGGATCCACAGCCAGCGGATGAGGTCCTCCAGACCCGTCGGCGCGGGTTCGCGGTGGAAGGTCGGCAGCCGGCGCGGGTAGAGGATGCCGCGCCCGTCCTCCAGCTCGACCGTGCTGCCGATCATGCGCTCCCCGGTGCTCCTGTTACTCCTGCACTGCTCACTACTGCTGTGCGATTCGGGCGCCTGAACCTGTCGCGAATCTTCAAGTCCGACGCGCCCGCCCCAGCCTACGGTCGATCCATGGATGACAACGCTTCGCAACGCGCTCAGGATGTGGATGGCTCCGCACTCGGCGTCTCCGGCCGGCACACCACTGACGGCATCCCCCACGGCTCGACGAGCCTGACCCCCTTCCTGGTCATCGAACGGGCGGGAGAGGCCATCGACTTCTACACGGAGGTCTTCGGCGCCCGCCTGGTGGACGCCACCCGCATCGACGGCGCCGTGGTGCACGCCGAACTGGACCTGGGCAACGGCAAGTTCCAACTCGGCGAGCCCAGCCCCGCCTTCGGCACGGTGCCCGCCCCCGGCGGTGAGGGCGCCTGCTACTCCCTCGGCCTGTACTGCGCCGACGTCGATGGCGTCTTCAGCCGTGCCGTCGCGGCCGGGGCGACGGTGCGCGAGGCCCCGGCCACCTTCGTCTCCGGCGACCGTTACGCCTCGGTGCGCGATCCTTTCGGGGTGCGCTGGACCATCATGTCCCGTGTGGAGGACCTGTCCGAGGCCGAGAGCGCGCGACGGGTCGAGCAGTGGGCGACTGAGCAGATGGCTGAAACTCGGGAACTCGGGAACTCAGCCGAAACGGGACCATGATCCGGTACACGGTCTCTCCGATCCGTGGAACAATCAGTCTCACACCACTGCCCATTCACTGACTATCAGGAGGCACTCAGTGGCTATTGCAACCCCGGAGTCCTACGCCGACATGCTCGATCGCGCGAAGGCCGGCAAGTACGCCATCCCCGCGATCAACGTCACCTCGTCGCAGACTCTCTCCGCCGCTCTCAAGGGCTTCGCCGATGCCGAGTCCGACGGCATCGTCCAGGTCTCCAACGGTGGTGCCGCGTACTGGTCCGGCTCGTCCCGCGCCGATCGCGTCAAGGGCTCACTCGCCCTGTCCGCCTACGCCTACTCGGTGGCCGACCTCTACCCGGGCGTCGTCGCCCTTCACACCGACCACTGCCCGCGCAAGCTTGTCGACACCTGGCTCAAGCCACTCCTTGAGATTGAGATCGAGCAGGCCAGGCGTGGCGAGCCCACCGCCTTCCAGTCCCACATGTGGGACGGTTCCGCCGAGACGCTCAAGGACAACATTGAGATCGCCGTCGAGCTGCTGGCGATGAGCAAGAAGGCCAACACCATTCTCGAGATCGAGATCGGCGCCGTCGGTGGTGAGGAGGACGGCATCAAGGGTGAGGAGAACGCCAACCTCTACACCACGGCCGACGACGCCTGGGCCGCCGTCGAGGCCCTGGGCCTGGGC
>ERZ772968.351-NODE-351-length-23470-cov-6.568994_pt1 | contig 23470 bp, 14 predicted proteins | sample MGYA00580674_ERZ772968 | MGnify/ENA primary metagenome ERZ772968 (study PRJEB29015, sample SAMEA2737940) | human oral metagenome | biome: human oral; feature: human-associated habitat; material: dental | place: China | collected 2138 ...
TCAGCGCATGTGCATTCGACGCATGACCTGGGCGCGCACCGGCAGGGCACGGGTCGTGGGCGTCGCAGCAGTCATGGCGTCAGCATAGTGCGCGGGACGACGGCGGTGTCAACCGCGAGCGGCGGGAGGTGGCCGTGGCGGCCGGGGTGCGGTAGTGTGACCTGCGTCCCGTTCTTGCTTCTCGATTCTGGCCCTGGAGGTTCCTATGGGGATGGTGCCCAACCTCTATCGCGCCGCGCTGGTGGCGCATCAGACTACCGCTAAGACCTACCACACGGATATGTGCGGACTCGACGGGGCGTCCAATCCCTGTTCTGGTGTGATCAAGGCGATTGAAGATGGGGCGTGGGTCTCACCGGCTGCGGATGAGTGGTGCGAGAAGGCCGACACCCTGGGAAGGTATATCAAAGATGTTTTTGAGAAGTACTACTCCGAGACGCTCCAGGAATATATAGACAAAGAGCCGGAGGAGGTCGATGACTCTGGTGAGGATGCGTGGAAGGCTGAATATGAGGATGGGCGCACCGAGGATGTGGGCGAGATGTGTTACGGATGATGGGTCCGGTGTCAATGAATGAGTGAAGGGGTGCCGCATGACGCTAGTCAAGGCCAACCTGGAGGATCTTCGGAGTGCGGCAAGCACCTTGGGTGAAGTCGCAACCTGCGTCGAGGATCGGCATGATGCTCTTCGAAACAAGGCCGCTTCCCTGGTTCTTTCATCTACGTTCCCGCTTGAAATACTGACGGTCTACGTGGAGGGGATGCGCAAGAGGGCCAGGTTTCTTAGACTCAAGGCCGATTGGCTGGAGATAGTCAACACCGGGGATGACGGTAATGTGCCCACAGGGGATGTCAGCTATGAGGTCCTGCTTGATGATACCGCAGATCTGGCCAGTATGGAGGTGTGGCTCGGCGAGGCCATAGCAGAGCTTGGCGGAAAACTTGCTACATCTGACTACAAGGAGGGAGATCCGCGACTGGACTCCCTTCACCGTTACATGAAGCAGTGGGAGAACAATGGAACCGTCATGGCCGCAGTTTACTCCAACCTGGGGCCCGAGGGGACTCTGGCGCTGACCGACGCCATAGGAAAGCATGTGGGCTTGACGTCGGGGGCGAGTCAGGAGGAGAGTGAAACTGCGCAGACGCTTCTCAGGGAGATCAAGCGCGGGTTGGTTCTTGCGAGCCATCAGTGGTCCAGCTCGGAGGCGGAGGAGTTCGGGCAGAATCTGGTGCAGGCCGCCCGCTACATGGACAGCAGCTCCGAATACTATGAGCCCGGTGTTACCCGCCTCGAGGCGTTGACCTGGCTCATGTATAACAATGCCGGGTCGGAATCGTTCGTGCTGGGCGCCGCTGAGAAGATGCACGAGATCCAGCAGCAGGATGTGGCCAACGGCGCCCCCTGGTGGAGCTGGTCCTGGACGGGGCCGTCTCAGTACCTGCCCGCCGTGATCGACCTCGATAGCTCTCCCTGGGCGCTTGATCTGCCGTCAGTAATTCTGCATGACTTGGGCAGCCACCCCACTGCGGCATATAAGTTCTTCGCCGACGATCATGGCCGACTCACGTACTGGGCGGGGGACTACGACTATTCTCGCGCGGGACCACCTGCGGACTACTCAGGGATAGCCTCGGCCCTGGACGCGGCCTGTACCGAACCGAGAAACATTAAGGAGCATCCTCAGGAGGCGGCGGAGATCGCCTCGATCGGGCTCAACACGTTGGCGTCGCGCAGTGGTTTCGGAGAGTCTTCCGGGGGAGGATCGATTCTGGGAGTCGAGACCGCGGGCTCACTGGGGCACATTCTCTCAACCTATGTGGCGGGCTTGAATGAGTCGATCCACCTGGATTGGACCGTGGCGGGAGTCGATCCGAAGGGAAGCGTTGTCAATGTGTCGATACCCGGTACCTCCGGTGAACCTCAATTCCCCAGCCAGCCGCTCTTCGACACCGAATCCGTGCTGCCGAGAGTCCTCAATATCGTTGGACAGAGGGGGCGGCCGTTCTTGGATCTCCGTGCCGCGCAGAATGCATACCAGGGGCGCGTCCTTCCGGATACGGTGAATGCGGGAGCATTTACGGATACGGCTGAGCGTCTTGCAGAAACTGAGGGATATATTGCCAGTGCGATCGGCACGGGTAAGATCGACAAGGCTCAGGCGGAGGACGACTATGCCAAAGCCTGGATCGATCTTGTGGACGTCCCTGCAACGAAACTGGCGCAGCTGGCGTCCGCCTTCGCACCTCCCGGAACCTCGGGTGCGGCGAACTGGGCCTCGGACAAGATGGTGAGTACTCTATCGGACTATGCGACCAGGACATGGGCATCGAATACGGATCGTGCTGTGAGCGACGCCAATAAGCAGTCCAAGGAGTCGCGACTGGAGTTCGTCCGAGCGCTTATGTTCTCGGCCGACGAGCAGGGGCTTCTGGGCTATCAGCATGATCATGGCGAGCTCAATCCCGATTCTCCAGCTGTCCGCAAGAAGCCCGATGGCACCTACCGGCTCATTACGCGGGACGAGTACAGCGAGATGGTGGAAGCGGCGAGTAAGGACAGCGGCGGCGAGGCCCAGCGAAAGCTGGATCAGGCGAACACGGATCTTCGAGGGCTCATGACCACCGATGAGGGATACGGATACATGAGTGACAGCAAGGCGGATGGAGGCCTGGGGGGCACGAGACCAACCGAGAGTGATCTCGAGGGTGCATACAATGACAAGTTCGTGAAGTACCACGACAAGAAGGACGGGTGAGCTGGCGTGGGAGCGGGTCGTGTGTGGGCGGTTGTGGCGGTGGTGGTGTCTGTGGTGGTGGCTGTGGGCGGGTGCTGGGGGGCTGAGGGGGAGCCGGCGGTGGCTAAGTACATGCTGCGGGCGGAGGATGTCCCGGGTGGAGGTGAGGTAAACTACCCGAATCGTGTAAGTAATCTCACGGTTCGTTGCAATACTGTTATCGGTGATGCTCATTGGGGTGCTTCTCGGGACGAGGCGACACCGGATGCGACTGTGCGTGTTGAGGCTGAGGGCGGGCGGGCGGTGGAGGAGACTCTTGTCTTGAGCGTATACTCGCCTGGTACTGTGGAGGATGTTGATCGCAATATCGGGTGGTGTGCTGAGGCGAGTCCTTTTGATGAGGAGCAGAATGGTGCTACGGAGGTGTTCTCGCGGATTCCGGCGGATAGGCTGCCGGAGGGCGTGGTGGGGTACACGGCGACGGTGACCTCGAGCGAGGACCAGTCGGTCGTGACCTACCAGCGGATCTTCGTGCGGATTCTCCGCGACGGACGTTACGGCATCATGATGCTGGGAACGGCGATTCCCGGTGACCAGCCCTCGCCGACCACGCCGATGGACCTGCTCGACACCGCCCTGGAGCGCGCCGGCGCGGTCATCGACTCCACAGCCCTGAGGATCCCGGACCCGCTCGACCCGCAGACCGCCTCGCCCACACCCACGCCCCGCGCCACCCAAACGCCCTCCACCGAGCCCCCCGAGGAGGACGGCAGCGAGGACGACGCTGACACAGGATGAGATAGGAGCGGGGCGCGCAGGGATTTACCGGGGCTTCTCAGCCGGCGGGCCTGTAGGTGGTGAGGGTGCCGTCCCCGGGCGAGTAGCCGATCGCCGTGCTGGGGTTGGCGAAGACGAGGAAGTCCCCTTCGGTCGGGTCGAGGCCGGGGAAGTCGATGCTCTTCCCGGTCTTCGCATCGGCAATGGCGCGAACGGTCCAGGTCTGCCCGTTGATTCCGAGGTTGCGGAACCATATGATTCGGCTCCTGCGCGAGGAGCCCACCAGCGGTGTATAGCATTCTTTGTCCGACCGGTAGGCGAGGTAGGCGTAGGTCTCGGGAGACTCGAATGACGGTCCGTTGTCCATGGTGACACTCGTAGTGCATTTTTCGGTGTTCGTGGTGTACTCGCCCACGCGCTTGTCCTTCGGGCCGTCCTTGTACTCTCCGGTCATCAGAGCCGTGAGCTCGTCCACGGAGAGCATTGTCTCCTGCGGAAAAAAGGGATGGCGGTCGTCGTCCGGATCATTTTCCAGGGCAGTGTCGCTGATCCTCCTGCCGTCGGGCTTGAAGGTGTACAAATGTCTGTCCTGGCGGTCGCGGTCGTAGGTCACCACCACCCAGCCGTCCTGAGCGGCCACGACGGAGGCGTGCGTGGCATCGGGCACGTCGAGGATGAGGGACGTGCCGTTGTCGGTGTTGATGACTGTCGTGCCGGTGAGGACGTAGTGCTTGCCGCCGCGCACGATCACGTCTGTCAGGGCGCTTATATGCGCGTTCGAGTCGGTCCTGACGTCCCAGGCCGTGCTGCCGTCCCTCTTCCAGGCGGTGCACGATCCGTCCTCGCAGCTGAGAGCGAGGCCGTTGATGACGGCGACCTCCGTTTCCGAGTCCCATGGTGCGTCACGCCGACCGCCGGTGGCGACATCGATAAGCTCATTCTTCACAATAATGGTGTCGCTGTCCCAGAAATTGATGTCATCGTCCCCGTTATTAGTATCGATGCGCCAGGACTCGCTCGCCCGGCCGTCGGCCAGGGAGTAGCCGGTAAGCGTCCTCTTTCTGCCGGGAGGACGGCCGGTGCCTGAGGACTCGTTCTCGCTCAGGGCGGCGAGGAACGACCCGTCCGGGGACGCTGTGATGGTGGCGTCCTTCGCGATCGTGGAGGAGCCCACTTGCGTCGCCCCGTCGGCCCACTCGTCGGCGGGTATGACCATCTGCGGCTCGTAGGCGGCTCCGCGGTCGCGCAGCACGAACCACCAGGCTGCGGCGCCTCCCCCGGCCACGAGCATGACGACGAGGGCGACGACCAGGATGACGAGCCCCGTGCGCCGTCGTCGGGGCGCCTGGGCGGGCGCGGCGCCCGGCACGGGCTGCTGGTAGCTGGGCGGCACGGGCTGCTGCTGGCGGGGCTGCTGCACCCGGCTCGCCGACGTGGGCTGCTGTTGGGGAGAGGGAGTCCGCGCGTCCGGCCGGTAGGAGGAGTACGGCTGCGGGGACGGCGGGTAGGGCTCGTAGGGCTGCGGGCCCTGCCGCGGGTCGATTCGGCACAGGGGTCTCAGGCGGGCTTGTAGGTGGTGAGGGTGCCGTCCTTGGGCGAGTAGCCGACTGCCATGCTGGGGTTGGCGAAGATGAGGTGGTCGCCCCTGGTCGGGTCGAGGCCGGGGAAGTCGATGTTCTTCCCGGTCTTCGCGTTGACCAAGGCATAGACGTGCCAGAACTGCCCGCCGTCTTCGGCGTCGTAGAACCACGCCACTCGGCTCCCGTTCGAGGGGCTCACCTGCGGCAGCTCGCAGTCGCTATCCACTTTGCCATCGCGATACTCGTGGATCTCGGGGGAGTCGAATGATGCCCCGTTGTCCATGGTGACGCTTATGGTGCATTTCTTGCTGTTCGCGGTGTACTCGCCCACGCGCTTTTCCTTCGGGCCGTCCTCATCCTCTCCGCTGAGCCAGGCCGAGATCTCGCTCAGCGAGAGCAGGGTTTTCGGCGGCAGCAGAATGTAGGTGCTCCTGTCCAATCCGCTATCGATGGCGGTGTCGCCGACCCTCTTGCCGTCGGGCTTGAAGGTGTACAGGTGCCCGTCTTGGAAGTCGTCGTCGTAGGTCTGCACGGCCCAGCCGTCCTGGGCGACCATGCCATGGGCGCGCGGGGCGTCGGGCGCATCGAGCGTGAAGGAGTCGCCGTCGTCGATATTGATGACTGTTGTGCCGGTGATGACGTAGTGCTTGCCGCCGCGCACAATAGCGTTTTCAGGCGTCTGCGCGTCCTTGTCGACGTCGACGCTCCAGGCCGTGCTGCCGTCCTTCTTCCAGGCGGTGCACGATCCGTCCTCGCAGCTGAGGGCGAGGCCGTTGACAATGGATGCCACTCCCGAGTCCCATGGAGCGTCGTGATGGTTGCCGGTGGCGACGTCGTAGAGCGTGCTGCCGAGGACAATGGTGTCGTCGCCCCAGAACCTGATGGTGGTGCTCGAGGCGTCGGTGAGGGTGACGTGCCAGGACTCGCTGGTCTGGCCGTCGGCCAGGGAATAGCCTTTGAGATTCTTCTCCCTGCTGCCCAACCGGCCGGTGCCTGAGAAGCTGTTCTCGCTCAGGGCAGCGAGGAACGACCCGTCTGGAGACACCGCGATGGTGGCGTCCCTCATGATCGTGGAGGAGCCCATCTGCCTCGCCCCGTCTGCCCACTCATCGGCGGGTACGGCGACGGAGGGCTCATAGGTGGCGCCGCGGTTGCGCAGCACGAACCACCAGGCGGCGGTGCCGCCTCCGGCCACGAGCACGACGACGAGGGCGACGACCAGGACGACGAGGCCCCTGCGCCGTCGTCGGGGCGGTCGTGCGGGTACGGCGCCGGGCATGGGCTGCTGGTAGCCGGGCGGCGCGGGCACCGGCTGCTGGTAGCCGGGTGGCACGGGTTGCTGCTGACCCGGCGCTGGCTGCTGCGCCTGAGCGGCCGCCAGCCGGTAGAGAGAGGGCCCCGGGGTGTCCGGCCGGTAGGAGGAGTACGGCTGCGGGGACGGCGGGTAGGGCTCGTACGGCTGCGCGCCACGCTGCTGGACGGCCCCGCCCTCCGTGGGCGCGCCGGAGCCCGACGGCGGGTAGGAGTTCGGGTAGGAGTTGCCGCCGGAGCGCGGTGCCTGATGCGGAGGATGCGCCTCAGTCATATCGACATCGTACGGTCACCTGCCCCACGGCGGGGAGGCCTTGGGGTGCCTGGTCTCTTTGGCCGAGACGGGCGGCCTCAGCCGGCGGGCCTGTTGGCGCTGAGAGTGGCGTTGACTCCGGGCCGGCAGGCGCCCACCAGCCTCCGCGAACCGAACTCGACGCGGAGCCTGACCGATCTCGGCGGAGGGGTCGGCGGGGTAGCGGGCGGGAGGTGCGAGCGGGCTCGGCATCCGGGCGTTCGGGCGCCTGGGTGGAGCGGGCCGGAACGTGAACGTACCTTTCTCCCATCCTTCTGGGAGTAGAGGTCAGAAGGATGGGAGAAAGGTGCGTTCACGCGACGAACTTCCGTTGACGTTGGACGCGCCGTCCACTCGACCCGCGCCCGATTGGAATACAAGCATCCAGACGTCCGACTTCCGGGCGCACGGGTGGGCGTCTGCTGGGCCTACGTACGGGTGGGATGGGCGCGCGTCTACTGGGGAGAGCCGGGCGCGTAGCTGATGAGGGTGCCGTCCGCGGGGGAGTAGCCGATGATCTGCTCCGGGCCTACCGTGGTGAAGGTTGCGCCGCTGCTGGGGTCCATTCCCTCGAAGGTGACCTGCTCGCCTGTCGTCGTGTTGTACATCAGCGAGAAGGGGGTGGCGTTCGTGACCTGCTTCATTCCCACGGTCACGACCTTCGCGTTGCTTGAGACCGCGGTGGCGTCCCGGTCGAAGCACGGGAAAGCATTCTTGTCCAAGCCAGAAAGGTCGATCGTGGTGCCGCTGGACATATCGATCTTCTGCAGGCAGTCCTTTTTGCTGGCATCGTCTAACTTGCTGGTCTTCGACCCGGCCAGTGTGCTGTAGTCGTTGTCGATGAACATTCTCAGGTAGTCGTCTTCTGTGGGTGTCCCCGGATAGTGCAGGGGGTAGGTGGTGTCGGAGGGGCTCAGCATGTCCTGCGTGGATGTGGGCTCGCCCCCGGCGGGTCCGTAGAGGGAGAGGTGCCACTGCCTCGTGGAGTTCGCCAAGACGTCGTAGTAGGTGGAGGTGATCAGCCATTCATCGTCCGAGTACCCGATGTTGTATATAGCGGGTGAGGCATCTGGTACGGAGAAGCTGAGGACCTCTCCGGTGTCGATGTTGATCACGTAGTGGCGGGCGATAATGGCGTACCTCGAGCCAGCCATGGAGACCAGCCCGGTGTAGTTGTAGGCGGCCATTTTGGTGATGCGCGCCGCTGCGTCGAGGGTCTGTGTGGGAAGGCCCGAGACCGCGTCGTGGACGATGGAGGACCATGCGGGCTCGGTGTCGCCCTCGTGGTAGCCGGCGCAGGTGCTCTGCTGGCAGGCGATGACCATGTCCTCGTTCTTGACGACGACGGGTACGGCGTCGGCGGGCCAGGGGGCGTCGCTGGTGGTGCCGGTGGTGATGTCGTAGAGGGTCCTGCCGTGGATGAGGGTGTTCTTGCCCCACACCAGGAAGGACGGGTAGATCTTCGGGTTGTTGTCCGCGGTAATCTCGGCGACCGAGTCCGCGGAGGTGTCCACGGTGGCGGTCCACGCCTGGGAGAGGCCGGAGCCGTCCATGGTGTAGGCGGTCAGCGTGGAGGCCTGGGCGTTGTCGCCGGCGGTTCTGACGGAGAAGAGGTGGTCGGGGGAGGTGAAGATCGAGGCCTCGGGGTCGATCGTCGTCGACCACTGCTGGACGGCGCCGCTCACCCACTGATCCGACGGGGGCTCGTAGTACAGACGCTCCACCGCCTGGTCCACCGCGTAGTTGACGTCTCCGGCGATCAGCCGGCCGCCCACGACGACGACGCCCAGAGTCAGCGCGCCGACGATGACGGCGATGATCACGGTGCGCGGGTCTGTGCGTGCTCGGTGGCCGGGAACGGGTGCGGGCGGGCTCATGAGCTCGATAGTAACGGCGTTGCGTTCTCGGGCGACGAATGCCCGGTGGGTAGAAGTACCGATGCGGGCATGCGGGGGATGACGCCGCCCGCAGCGGAGCCCTCCGGCCGGCCCTGTTCGCCCCGGCCCGCGTGCGTCGACTCGAGAACCCGGGCGTTCCGGCCGAGAGTCCTGGTGCTGTTTGGGTGGTGCTGGTAGCGTGTGGGTTGTTCCCGTTGTCCCTGTGCTGGGGGTTGTTGTGCGTACGGTTCGTTGGTGTCGGGCTGCTGCTGGTGCGGCGGCTGTGGTTCTGGTGCTCGGCGGGGTGGCCGGGTGCTCGTCGGGTGATGCGGGCGCGGGTGCGTCGGTGCCGCAGTACGCGCCGGACGACGACGGTAGCGGTGGCGGGGCGTCTGCGGGGGCGTCGGGGGCTGCTTCGGGGTCGGCGGCGCCGACGGCGCTGACGTGGGCTCCGCAGGACGTGACGCCGGAGGGGCTGTCGAACCCGGACACGGAGTACACGGTGGTGAGCATCCCCGATGGCCTGGACGACGCAGGCAAGGAGGTCGTGGCCGCCTACGTGGCCTATGACCGCTCGACCTGGGAGGCCTACCGGGTCATGGACGGGGACCTGTCACGCGTCGAGGCCAGCACCACCGGCGACCTGCTCGCGAGCTACAAGAGCTCCTACGAGAGGTACCGGACCAACGGATGGCACGCGGAGGGGCAGTACTCGGTGACGATCGTGACCGCGGACGCCGGTGACGCGGAGAAGGACGAGGACGCTCTCCTGTTCGTGTGCGCTGATCAGCGTCAGGTGCGGGTCGTGAATGACAGCGGTGAGCCGGGCCGGGACGTCGCGCACACGTATAGGAGTGTTGTGACGGTGACGAGGGTGTCGGGGGTCTGGATGGTCTCTCGTGACGATGAGGTTGGAGTGGACCAGTGCTGAGAAGGCGAAAAGTTCTGAACGGGCGTTGGGCTCGCGGTCTGGTGGCGGTGTCGGTCGCCCTGGGACTTACGGTGTGCGGGTCGCCAGCACTCGCCCGGGACCAGGATAGCGGGCCGGAGGTGTCTGGGGGTCAGTCTGCTGATGGTGGTGGGCAGATAAGCGTGACGGTGGAGACCACGGTGACGACGGTCTCCAACGGGGGTGACGGCGGGGGGACCACGTCGTCGGAGACAACGCAGGTCTCGGTGCGTCCGGTGTGCTGGTACGAGCAGACGAACCTGTCTGGTGCGGACATGGCGGCGAGGATCGGCCCCGAAGGCGCGCACACGATGGTAGAGGGCGGCCTGGAGTCCTACGCGAGCCATGCCGCGGAGGACGGCCGGTGGTACAGGGCGACGTGCGACCCCCATGCCGACCCGGAGGCGTTGAAGGCCGAGGTGCGGAAGTTCTGGATGGTTACTAGAAGGTGGCGGTGGGTGCCTGCTGGTAGCGAGCCTCCGGCTCCGGTGATTGATGCGCGTACTCTGGTGCGTGCGGCGATGGGTGCAGTGCGGATTCCGGTGCCGGAGGTGGAGACGAATCCGAGGGTGACCACGGGTGATGGTGTCTCGGGTGCGACGGTGGTGGGTCTGGACACGTGGGTGTGGGCCACGGGCGAGACTCCCAGCCAGGTGCGGGTGACGGCGTCGGCGGGGTCGTTGTCGGCCACGGTGGTGGCCTCGGCCTCGGGGCTGCGGGTCAGCGCCCCGGACTCGGTGCCCTCGTGCACCGGGTGGGGCAGCCCGTGGGTGCCGGGCCAGAGCCAGGAGGGCGGCAGCGACTGCACGGTCGAGTTCATCCGCTCCTCGGCCCACCTGGGCGGGACCACGCCCCTGACCGTGTCGGTGGGCTACGACGTGGCCTGGACCGCCACCGACGGCACCAGCGGCACCCTGGACCCCATCACCACCACCTCCACCACCGACCTGCCCGTCGCCGAGATCCAGACCATCAACCGCGACACCAACCACTGACAGATCCGGGTACCCGCTCCGCAGACTTGGAGCCGCCGCGCCTCTGAACCGCCCGGCCCGTCGCCGAGATCGGTCGAGTTCCGCGTCGAGATCGGACTGCCGGGCATGGGGCGGGTGCGTGGTGTCAAGGCGTGGGTGTGGGTGTGGGCGTGTAGCCGAAGGTTCCGAGCAGCTGGGGGGCGCGGCGGATGACGAGCTCGGTGATGGCGGTCAGCTTCTCGGCGGCCCTGCTGTCATCGCCTATGTCCCAGGTGGAGACGACGACGGCGGTCTGGCCGTCGAACCAGCCGGCGAAGGCCTCGTATGAAGGGCTGGACGTCCTCCTGGGTGAAGGCCAGGCACATCGGCTCCTCCGGGCCGGAGGCGCGCGGGTAGTGCCGGGAGTACCACCGGCCCGCACCAGCCGCAGCCAAAACCAGGGCGACGACCAGGAGAGCTGCAAGAGACCTGAGGTCGGTGAAGGGCCGCACCGCGATTCGCAAAGAGGACCTGTTTCTGTGTGCTCCGTCTGGTGGTTCTGGCGTGGTCTTCATGGGTTCTCGACCGGTTTAGCCGGTGGGTGGTGCGTTGAGGTCGGGGGTGGAGGTGGGGTTGGCTGCCGCGGCGGGAACGTCGTCGAGGATGGTGGCTGCCAGGTCCTTCAGGGCCTGTATCCGGTCGTCTGGTGTCGGGACGTCCCCATCGTAGTTCATGCTGATGAGAAGGTAGTAGCCGGTGGGGTAGTGCCAGGCCAGGAGAGGAGCATAGCCCTCCCACGTCCATCCCTCGCCCTCGTGGCCGGGCAGGGTGAAGGGCTGCGCCTCGGGATCGGGCTGCTCCAGGGGCGAGACAGTGTCCTGGCCGCCCCGAGGAACGGTCCAGATGCTGTTGGAAGTGTACTCGAGCCTCATCTCCTGATGGAGGCCAGGCTTTTGGGAGTACTCGGGTGCGCTCAGCAGGCACAGCCATCCGTCTGAGTTGGGGGCGAAGTCGGCGTGATGATGGACATAAGCCGCTGTGTTTCCCTGTCCGGGGTCGAGAAGCATGACCTCCTGGAGAGTCTTGGTGGGGACGACGTCGCACAGGTACTCGGGGGGCGGAGAGGCCGTGGACTCGGCGCCGAGCCTGCCACAGGCGGCCAGCGGCATCGTCAGTGCGAGCGCGGCGGTCAGCAGAGCCGCGTGCGCAAACCTGCGGACTTTGCTGTGCGGTCGGGGGTGCGCGGGTTGTTCTCGTGCATGGGTGGTTCTCATCCGCCATCCTTTTCTCTTTTGCGCCCGGGGTTTTATGTGGCGGGATGGCCGTTGAGGTACTGGATACCGTCGTGCCGGTCCCATCTGCCGCTGGTGTTGCCGGAGGTGGCGCTGTCGGGGATCGTGGGGACGAGCTCGCGGGCGACCTCGACGGCGGTCGGGACGTCGGCGGGGTCATTGCGGGGCAACGGGTTGTCGTGGGAGTCCTTCAGATTGGGCAGGAGGCCGACGCTGAGGACGTAGCCGTTGGGGTAGCGCCAGGCGAATGCTCCGGCGTAGGTGGGGGTGTCCTGGACGGTGACGCCCTGGCCCTCGACGCCGTCCAGGACCAGGGGCTGGGCGGCGGGGCTGGCGGCGATGTCGTCGTAGGTCACCGGTGTGCTGGTAGTGGGAAACTGCGGGAGCAGTGAACCGTCCAGGCCGCCGGCCTCGGGCTGGTAGAGGATGCTGACCTTTCTGTAGCGGATCGTGTCGGACGGGCTCTTCCCCAGGTCGATCATGCATCCGTAGGTGGTGTAGCCGTAGAAGACGCCGGCGTGGAAGTGGTAGTAGTCGATATACTGGTCCAGGACCTCGCTGAGTTGTGAGGCGCTGACGGCGCCGCACACGGTTACGTCGGGGGGCACCGACATGCTGGCCGTCGGGGTGGACGCGGTCACTCCGCCGAGGTGGCCGGAGCAGGCCGTCAGCGGAAGGACCAGTACTGTCGCCGCGAACAGCCGGCGGGTGCGATAGAACCAGAGAAGTCGGTTTCTTCTGCTTGTCTGCATGAGTTTCCTCGACATAGTAGATCTGTGGTCTCGGGAGCCCGGGATGTGGGGCGGGTGCGTGGTGTCAAGGCGTGGGTGTGGGTGTGGGCGTGTAGCCGAAGGTTCCGAGCAGCTGGGGGGCGCGGCGGATGACGAGCTCGGTGATGGCGGTCAGCTTCTCGGCGGCCCTGCTGTCATCGCCTATGTCCCAGGTGGAGACGACGACGGCGGTCTGGCCGTCGAACCAGCCGGCGAAGGCCTCGTATGAAGGGCTGGACGTCCTCCTGGGTGAAGGCCAGGCACATCGGCTCCTCCGGGCCGGAGGCGCGCGGGTAGTGCCGGGAGTACCACCGGCCCGCACCAGCCGCAGCCAAAACCAGGGCGACGACCAGGAGAGCTGCAAGAGACCTGAGGTCGGTGAAGGGCCGCACCGCGATTCGCAAAGAGGACCTGTTTCTGTGTGCTCCGTCTGGTGGTTCTGGCGTGGTCTTCATGGGTTCTCGACCGGTTTAGCCGGTGGGTGGTGCGTTGAGGTCGGGGGTGGAGGTGGGGTTGGCTGCCGCGGCGGGAACGTCGTCGAGGATGGTGGCTGCCAGGTCCTTCAGGGCCTGTATCCGGTCGTCTGGTGTCGGGACGTCCCCATCGTAGTTCATGCTGATGAGAAGGTAGTAGCCGGTGGGGTAGTGCCAGGCCAGGAGAGGAGCATAGCCCTCCCACGTCCATCCCTCGCCCTCGTGGCCGGGCAGGGTGAAGGGCTGCGCCTCGGGATCGGGCTGCTCCAGGGGCGAGACAGTGTCCTGGCCGCCCCGAGGAACGGTCCAGATGCTGTTGGAAGTGTACTCGAGCCTCATCTCCTGATGGAGGCCAGGCTTTTGGGAGTACTCGGGTGCGCTCAGCAGGCACAGCCATCCGTCTGAGTTGGGGGCGAAGTCGGCGTGATGATGGACATAAGCCGCTGTGTTTCCCTGTCCGGGGTCGAGAAGCATGACCTCCTGGAGAGTCTTGGTGGGGACGACGTCGCACAGGTACTCGGGGGGCGGAGAGGCCGTGGACTCGGCGCCGAGCCTGCCACAGGCGGCCAGCGACGTTGACAGTAAGAGTGCAGCGACTATCAAAGGAATTGTGTGTCTAAGGCGGTGCTCCTGATGGCGTACCGTAACGCTGTAAAGGTGCAATTTAAATGCGTCGATCATTTGGAGACCTCCGCCTCCTCCCCTTGCGTTTTACCTAAAGTCCACCCGTCGCTCACGCTGTCATCGATGTCTGTTATCATGTCGTCTCCTTTTGCGTCGCGCTCTGCCCAGCCGACGACCTCGCTTGCGGCTAGCGGTGTGATGGGGTCGGGGAGTTTGATTCGTGGTTTTCCGTCGGTTTCGGAGTAGAATTTCTCATCCTTGAGACTCTCGAGAGTACTGGCGTTCAAAAGGCCATGGTCTGCCGCGTCGCGGTACCCTGTGGCGCGTAGTTGAGACTGCAGATCGCTGCCGTTAATAGCAGCGTCACCGCCCGCATTGCCTGTGAGAGTATCGGCGACTATAGGTTTGACAATAGCGCTGCCGGTTTTGAAGAGCAGCGGACCGGTGACTGCCATGCTGGTGCCCCCGGTCACGGCGGTGACACCGACGTCTGCGACGGTGGACAGCACGGTCAGAGCGGTTCCCATGTTCGCCTCCGCCTCCGCCTGCGCTCCGGCGTCGTCTCCCGCCCGTTTCTGTGCGATGCCGTAGAGGTATCCCGAGGTGGCCCCCCGTTCCTGGTACTGGGATTTAACGATCTTGGCAGGGTCGCTGGCGGTCCCGATGTCGTCATTGAACTTGTCGTGGTAGTACTCGCCCACGCCACACGAAATGGTCGTTGCGGCGTTCTTGTTGTCAATAATCCTGTACAGCAAGGTCTCGAAGTTCTCGTTGGTGACGTCGCCTGACAGGTCTGAGGACTTAGAGTCCGTGAAGTTGTCTCCGTTGGCCATCCCGGCGATCTCGGCCGGGCAGTTTGCCATCACGACCGAGAGGTTCTCTTTCAGGGTATCCGTGAAGTCCGACTCCGGGACGGTGTCGGCGAAGTACGGGACGGCCTTCCCGACCACCCAGGAGGCGCGGCTGCCCGCTGATTCTGGTTTTGATTTCTTTGAGCCGTCTGAATCCGTATTGCCGCGGTAGGCGGATGCGCTGGCGATAGCGGCAGACAGAGGCTCTGTCGTATGGTCGTGCTTGCTTCGCCAGTCCTCGGAGGTCAGCAACTCCCACCTGGTCTTGCTCTTGTCTCCGGGAGCCCATTTACCGGAATCGTCAAGCTCGCCGTCGGGCGACAGGTAGGCGAGCGCCGCGTCCGGGTTGTTGCCCATTGCGGTCAGTATTCCCTCCATTGGGTCTGCCTGGGACTTCGTCTGGCGGCCGGTGGGAATGACGATCGGGTCCTTGTCTTCAAAGTGATCGGCCAGGCTCGTCAGGAAATCGGTTCCATATATCGTGTCCGGCGTGGAGAGCAGTTCATTGAGGGCTCCCATGCGAAGCGCTTTCGTTTGCAGGGCGCCCCCGTTTTTTCCTTCGGTGAGATCAATGAATTCTCCGGACAGCGTGGCTCCGTTTCTTCCGCCATCTGCCTGGGTGGCCGCTGCGAACACGTGCGAGAGCGTTGTTAGTGCGTGACGGAAATGATCGTTTACATTGCGCTGAGAGTATGCGGTGGTGAGGTCGAGGTAGTCGGCCAGGCCGTACTGGTCGATGAAGGCGGCGCCATAGGCCGGGATGTCCTGATTCCCAATCATCCTAAAGAGGATTACGGCGACCTCGGGGTCGTCGTAGTTATAGTTGCTGTCCTCCAACGCTTTCCGGAAGCTGTCGGCGTCGGCTCTCCCGTCCGCTGCCGCCTGGCCGTTGTAGGCTCTGAAGTTCTCCAGAGTGTCCTCGACGGGGGTGCCGTCGTCTTTGTCGGGCAGATAGTAGGACAGCGTTCCGTCGTCGTTGGGGGTGATGACTCCGTCACTGTTGAGCTGGATGATCTCCCGTTTTCGAGTAGCCAGCTCGTCGGCGATAGTCGTGAGAGACCCGACGGCGCCGGCTAGCGTCTTAGGATTACTCGAGTCGGTGCTGACGGATGCGCCGAGGTCGATAGTATCGTCGACAGAGGGGACGGGATGGCCGTTTTGGTCGCTGGCGTCGTAGATGTCGCGTCGAATTTTGAGTAGAGACTCGGCGAGGGACTCCAGGTTGGTGATGACGATCTGTACACGGGACGGATGGAACTCTACATATGTCATTGATGCTCGCCTCGTTCTGCTGTTTGCGCCGTAGATGCACGGAAATTGTGCCGCATGACTATGTGGCGACAGGCCAGTTGGCCTCCTCGGAGTCCGGCGGAGGATTCGTGCCGATCTCGCTCTCCTGATACTGCTCGGCATCCTTCAGGTTGCTGACCATGGTGTCCATTATGGTTGAGATCGCGGTCGTCACTGACGAGATCCAGGTCGCGTACTCGTCGGCCTTCGGGGACTTCCAGGCATTTTCGTTCAGGCCTTCGGCAATGTGGGAATAGGATTCACCTCCGATAAGGATTGCCGGGTTGGTCGTAGCCGGCTGATTGACGGACGGGATCGCCTGAGATGTTGTGACCCAGTCGTCCAGGTCCTTCTTGGATGAGGTCACTGCGGCCTTGACGTTCCGGATCGCCTGGAGCTTTTTGTTCGTCAGCGGTTCTTCATCCTGGTCGCCGTCAGACGAGGTGCCGTCGCCCGGGTCCTCGTCGTCGTCGTAGTCGTCGTAGTCGGTCATAGGGGTTCACCTCCGTGCGGGTGCGGGGAGGACGGCAGGCGTACGGGTGCGGGCGGGGCGGCGGCCCGGCGGGCGGTGGGGTGACGGGTCATGAACGGTCTCCAAGGAGCGGTTGGTTCTGGGGCTGAGATGAGTGAGACAAATATTGAGAGGAATGCGATGACAGGGGCGCGCGGCATTGAGCAACTATTTGTATTATACGGTCCTTTCCGGGCCGGGGCCAGGCCCCGGCGCCGTCGTCGTGAACGGCCTCGGCTCCGCCGGGGCGGTCTCTTCCGGTTCCGCCGTCTCGCCCGGCCCCGGCCGAGCCGCCTCACTCGGCCCGGCCGCCTCACTCGGCCCGGTGGTGTGCGGAACCTGGATCCAGGACCAGCCCGACGCGGTGATGAGGACGCCGCGGCCAACTGGCACTGGAACCGCCACCGAGCGCGGCAGGCGCGCCGAGAACACGTCGCCCTCCGAGGCGGCGCGCGGTGCCAGCAGGATGCCCGTGCGGTTCTTGCGGACCGTGGTCAGCAGGTTGCGGCCCAGCCCGTAGGCCTCGTCGAGGTTGCAGGCCACGAGCACGCCGCCGGTGGAGTCGCGGCACGCCAGGACGTGCTTGTCCAGGGCCAGCGCGAGCCTGTGGTCCTTGCCCAGCACGTCGAGGTCGTCGAGCACCACGAGCGTACTGGTCGGGTCATCGCCGAGCAGGGCGGCCAGATCCTTCTCGGTCGCGCTCGCGTCGAGCACCCCGAGCACGCCCGGGTGGTCGGCCCAGGCGGTCAGCGGCGAGCGGCGGGGCAGCACGAGCGTCGCGCGGGCGCCGTCGCGCAGCGCGGTGTCCAGCGCGAAGGCCAGGGCGGTCGAGCGCCCCGAGCGCCGCGGCCCGGTGACGAGCACGCCGTTGCCGACGTCCTCCATCTCCACCGAGCGCACGGCCAGCGTGTCCCCGCCGACCCCCAGGGCCAGGGAGCCGGGCCTGCGGGCCGGGCCGAGCTCCAGGGCGTCGTGCGCGGAGATCACCAGCGGCAGCTCGTCCACGCGCGCCGGCCGCAGGGACCGCGGCAGGGTCCCCCAGCGCTCGCCCGCAGCCTGGCACTCCCGATAGAAGGCGGCCGTCTGGACGGTGCCCGAGGGGTCCTCGTCCAGCAGCGCCACGTGCACCTCGCGGGGGTGGGGGCCGGAGCGGAAGGCGCGCCCCGGCGGCATGGACGCCGGCACGTCGCGTGCCCGCATGCCCACCAGGTCGAAGCTGTCGGCCGACGGCATGCGCAGCAGCAGCCGGTCCTCCAGCAGCATGCCCGTGCGGCCGCGGAAGGTGGTGCGGTCGCCCGTGACCACCACGCGCACGCCCACCGCCGCACCCTCGCGCATGAGGGTCTCCATGCTGTCGAGCATCTTGCCGCTGTCGATGTTCTCGAAGACGGCGGCGAAGCCGTCCCAGCGGTCCAGCATGAGCACCAGGTAGGGCAGCCGCTCCCCCTCCGGTGCGGCCGCGCGCTGCTCGGCCAGGGAGGAGTGCGCCTCCATGGCGAGCTTCTGCTGGCGCCGGGACACCTCGGTGCCCAGCATGTTCAGCAGGCGGCGCACGCGGTCGCGCTGGTCGCGGGTGACGACGGCGCCCGTGTGCGGCAGGGAGACCAGCGGCAGCAGCGCGCCCGAGCCGGCGTCCAGGCCGTAGAGGTGGACGTCGGCGGGCGAGGCCGTGCGCGCGATCCCCGCCGCGAGGGTGCGCAGGAGGGCCGAGCGCCCCGAGCGCGGGGCGCCGGCGACGCCCAGGTGCCCAGCGCGGGTGTAGTCCCAGGTCATCGGGCGCTGGGCCTGCTCGGCCGGGACGTCCTCCATGCCGATTGTGAGTGGGGGCAGGAAGCCGGACTCGACGCCGGGGGTGCGCCGCCGCCCGCCCCCTGGGCCGGCGGGCCCCGGGCCTCCGACGGGCCCCGGGACTCCGACGGCGGGGCCTCCGGCGGGCCCCGGGCGAGCTGCGGTCCCGCCGTCGTGCCCCTGCGCTCGGCGCTCAGCCCCGCCTGCCTGGCCGGTCTGGCCGGTCCCGCCCACCTGGTCGAGCGTGATGAGCTCGGGCAGCGGCTCCAGCCACGGGCGGTGCGGGGCGGGCAGCCCGGTTGTGTCGCGGGCCTGGATCATCGCGTCGACCAGCGAGGCGAGATCGGTGGGCACCGAGACGTCCTCCTCGGCCATCGCCCCCGACGGCGCCGGGCGCGACAGGCCGGCCAGCGTCAGCGGCTCCACGCGCGGGCCGACGGCGCGCACCGCCCCGCGCGGGCGCCCGCCCACGCGGGAGGCCTGGAACTGCAGGAGCCGTCCGTGGCCCAGGCGCGCGTAGGCCCGCCCGGGGATCGAGGGCGGGATGTGGGCGGAGGCGGAGGACTCGACCACGTCCTGGGAGTCGCCCTCGTCGGTCACGCGCAGGGCGATGCGAAGGTTCGTGTTGGACTTGATCTCCGCCGAGACCACGCCCGCGGGCCGCTGGGTCGCCAGCACCAGGTGCACGCCCAGGGAGCGGCCGCGCCGGGCGATGTCCACCAGGCCGGTGACGAACTGGGGCAGCTCGGCCACCAGCGCGGCGAACTCGTCGATGATGAGCATCAGGCGCGGCATGGGCTCATCGCCCGGCCCCATGGCCGCCACGTAGTCCTCGATGTCCTTGGCACCGGCGCGGGCCAGTTGGTGCTCGCGCCGGCGCAGCTCGGCGCCCAGGGACTCCAGGGCCCGGGAGGTCAGGTGCCCGTCCAGGTCGGTGACCATTCCGACCGTGTGGGGCAGGCGGGCGCAGTCCTTGAACGCCGCGCCCCCCTTGTAGTCCACCAGGACGAACGTCATCGCCTGCGGGGTGTTGCCCACGCACAGGGCGGCGATGAGGGTCTGGAGGAGCTCGGACTTGCCCGAGCCCGTGGTCCCCGCCACCAGGGCGTGCGGCCCGTCGGCGCGCACGTCCAGGGCGAAGGGGCCCTCGGCGTCCTCGCCGATGATCGTCCTGGTCGTCCGCGCCCCGCCCCGCCAGCGCGACAGGACCGTCTCGGCGTCGGGATCCTCCAGGCCGATCAGGTCCAGCAACCGTGAGGAGCGCGGGATCGCCCCCTCGGCCCCTTGGGCGGATGCGTCGCGCACGGGCGCCAGGGCGCGGGCCACGCGCTCGGCCCAGCCCGGCGGGGGCGCATCCAGCACGACCTGCTCGACCTCGTCGGCCCCCGTGCGGGCCACGGTGGCCAGCGGCTCGTCGGCCATGACCACGGCCCGGCACTCCTCGGGCAGCGCCACCCGGTCGGCGTCGATGCACACGAACATGACGCCCGCCCTCGGGCCCCGGCGCAGCGCGCTCGCCATGCCGGGCACCAGGCGCAGCGCCCGCGCCCCGTCGAGCACCACCACCATCCGTTCGCCCGCCGCGCCGCCCTCCTGCTCGCGCTGGTCGATCAGCGCGCCCAGGGCGCCCACCAGGCGGGCGATCGACTCCTCGTCCACGGCGGCGCGCACCCGCGCCCCACCGCCGTCGGGGACCCGGGCGTGCGGCAACCAGCACACCCACTCCCACCACCGACCCGCCTCACCGGCGATGGCCGGATCGACCAGCACCATGAGGCTCAGCTCGGCCGGGGAGTGCAGGACCGCGCACTGGGACACCATCCACCGCGCCGTCCCCCGCCGCCCGGGCCCGGCCACCCCGATCACGCCCAGCGTCCCCAGGGGCACGCTCACCGGCACGTCCGGGGCGGTCCACCTCAAAGGCTCCTCGTACGAGGCCCGCTCGGGCACGCTCAGCTCGACCTCGCTGGGCACATCCGCCGTCCCCACCCTCAGATCCAACCAGTCCCCATCGGACACGCGCCGCTCCCACAGCCCCGTCCTCGGGCCGGTGGCCCGCAGCATGACCTCCGCCGGATCCGGGTGGTCCCGCCTGCGCAGCCCCCGCTCGGCCACCAGCGCCTTGAAGGCCGCGGTCTCGGCGTCGTGCTTCTGCTGCTCGTAGCGGGCCATCGCCTGACGGAACATCTTCTTGCTGTTAGCCCGACCGGCAAGACGGTTGGCGATCATCATGACCGGGGAGAACGCCAGGAACACCAGCGACGCCACCCGATGGGTGACGAAGAACATGACCCCGCCCATCACCACCGGCGCCAGCAGCATCACCGGCGAGAAGGGCGGCCTGCGCATATCCCTGGGCTCGCGCGGCAGCGTGAACACCGTCGGGCGCTCGGGCCGAGCCAGCCGCGGCGGACGATTGAAATCAACACTCGGGGCGCCGGCGGTCGGAGTCACCACCGCATCCGCATCCGGGACGGGCCCGACCATCAGCTGCACGTCCCCCACGCTCAGAACCGTCTCCTCGGGCCACCGCGCGCATCCCTCAAGACCGCGGCGATCCAGCTCCACCAGCCCGCGCCGGGCATCGGGATCCAGCTCCACATGCTCGGGCAGCACCGCCCGCGCCCCCTCCCCCCGTCTGAGGCGACGACGCTCCCGACGGCGCTCCCTGCGCTCCAGGCGCCGACGACGACGCCTGGCCCACCACGACTCGTCCGCGCCCTCCCCGTCCCCGGAGTCCTCCTCCTGGCCCGCGCCACCGCGGCCCAGCACCAGCGGGCCGGGCAGGACCCGCCTGCGCACCGGCCGCGCGGGCGCCTCCAGGCCCTGCGCACCACCCAGCGCCTCGACGCGCGCCTCGCCCCCCACGCCGACACTCACCCGCACCACGGCCCCCGAGACACCCGACACCTCGACATCGCAGCCGGCGCCCCCGATCGTGTACTCGCCCAGGCCGAGGCGGTGGACCGCCCCGGCCCCGGGGCCGCCCACCAGGCGCAGTTCGACCAGACCGCCGGGCTCACCCGCACCCGCCACCGGCCCGCCGAGGCCGATCACCGCCCCGTCGAGCACAGCGCCCTCATCCAACCGCGCCCCCGGGTCCAGGAGCGCATCCCCGACCCACAGGTCCGGGACCCGCCCCTCCCCGCCACCGGGCGGGCCGTCGGCATCGTTCAGCCCACCGCCCCCGTCAGAACCACCCGCCCCACCGGACCTGAGATCGACAACGACCCCGCCCCCGGCGCGTCCTGCGCCCGCTGCGGTCCCCGAGCCATCCGACGGGGGCGGGGGCGCCGCGCCCCGCGAGTGCGGGAGGCTCGGATGCGGGCGCTGCTGAGCCCCCGCGCCCGCACGCTCATCAAGCGCACGCGCCAGATCGGCGACCGTCGCCCCCTCCCCCACCGAGACCAGCGCATCCTCGCGCACCTCCGGGCCCGGCCCGGGGCGCACAACAGTGAGCAGCAGATCCACTGACGACTCCCCTCTCGGATTCACCCCGAACCACTCACGCCGACCAACGCCGCACGAGCCTCCTGAGGGCATGGTCCAGGGATCCACGCGGCGGGCACGGACGGCCCGCCCCGACGGCGCACCGCCCAGCCACCGCACTGTGACGCACGCAACCCAAGCACATCCGCTCCCGCAGAACAACCCCCACGCTCCCTCAGCACCCGCAGTTCGTCCACGTAACAACGCATCCACCACTCGCAACCGCCCGCCCCCACCGGCGCGGCGCCGTCACCGTCCCCCGTCCGCAGATCTTCCATAGGACTGGGCGAACTCCCCGGTCCCGCCCGTAGACTTCCACCATGACCTCCGCTCTGCCCCCGGACCCGCGGGTCGCCGGCGCCGCCTCCTCGACGCCCGCGACCTCGCCCGTCGGCATCCCCCGGATCGGTCTCACCCCCATCATCGCGAAGCGCCCGACCCCGCCGGCCGCGCAGCCGCCCCGCTCGACCACCCTCCTGGTGGACGCCGCGCCTCACCGCCTGCGCCGCATCGAGGACCTGCTCGACGTCGCCCTGACCCCCGTCGGCGCCGCCTCGATGTTCATCCTGGCGGCCTACGCCCGCGAGACGACCACCGGGGTCACCGCCGATGTGCAGAACGCCCTGGCGATCCTGCTGCGCCAGATCCTCGTCTTCCCCCTGCAGACCGTCGAGGGCCTGGCGACCTTCGCGGTGCCCGTGGCCGTCATCCTGCCCAACCTCATGCGCCGCTCGTGGCGCACCACCGGGGAGGCCCTGCTGGCCGGCGTCGGCGGCTTCCTCCTGTCGTGGACGACGCTCGTCGTGGTCACCATCTGGGCCCCGCACGTCATCGTCTCGGGCCTGACGATCACCACCTCGGGCATCGCCCGGGTCGGCATCTCCACGGTCTTCGCCATCCTCGCCGGCATGCTCACCGGCTCGGGCGAACGGCGCACCTCGCGGACGGTGCGCTACGGCTGGACCGCCGTGTGGATCATCGTCGGCCTGACCGTTCTGCGCAGCGCGCTGACCCTGCCCGGCGCGATCCTGTCCGTGCTGCTGGGCCGGATCCCGGGCCTGGCGGTCCGCTACGCGTTCGGCGTCGAGGACCGTCGCGCCCACGGCATCGCCCTCGTGCGCGCCCTGCGCCGCGCCGGGATCGACGCCGTGCGGGTGGTGCGCATGGACCGCGCGCCGGAGGCGCGCGCGTGGACCGTCGAGACCGACACCCCGCTGGGCTACACCGAGCGGGTGCGGGAGGACCCCCTGACCAGGCCGGCCGTCCTGGCCGAGTCCGACGACGACTGGATGGAGGCCGCCGAGGCCGACGAGGAGGTCGCCGCCACACTCCTGCCGGAGGAGACCGCGACGATCGTGCGGGCCGACGACGTCGATCTGACGGCGGTCCTGGCCGAGGCATCCTCGGCCGCCCTGACCGAGGGCCGCCCCTCGGTGCACCGGCTCTACGCGGTGTGGGACGCCGACGGCACCCGCTACGACGTCACCGTCCTGGACACCGACCAGCAGGTGGCCGGCTTCGTCTCCACACTGTGGGATCGCATCCGCGTCAAGGGGCTGTCCCCCGAGCGGGGCCTGTCCGTGCGCTCCGCCGCCGAGCACGCGGCCCTCATGGCCCTGGAGGCCCGACGCGCCCATGTGCGCACGCCGGCGCCGTTCGGGATGGCCGAGGCCGACGAGTCCGTCCTGCTGGCGACCGATCACGTCGTCGGCGCCCGCTCCCTGGGATCCCTCGGGTCGGTCTCCAACGACATCCTGGGGCAGCTGTGGGACCAGCTGGACCGCGCCCACGCCGCCGGCCTGGCCCACCGCGCCATCGACTCCTCCACCGTGGTCGTCGATTCCGCCAGTCGCGTCTGGCTCCTGGACTGGGACTCGGGCGAGACGATCTCCTCCGAGCTGTCGC
>ERZ772968.352-NODE-352-length-23429-cov-34.548002_pt1 | contig 23429 bp, 13 predicted proteins | sample MGYA00580674_ERZ772968 | MGnify/ENA primary metagenome ERZ772968 (study PRJEB29015, sample SAMEA2737940) | human oral metagenome | biome: human oral; feature: human-associated habitat; material: dental | place: China | collected 2138 ...
CCCACTAGACCCACAACACGCCGCCTAAAGCACCACGTTTGCGCCTATAGCCCGGTGATTGGCTACGCGGTTGCTGCGTCGTTGCCGAGCGTGCTGGGTGCTTCATGCGATGAGAACAAGGAGTCTTCACAGTCGATGTGTTTGCTCTTACAGTCAGATTTTTCTGCGCCAGCACAATGAAAAGTGCGTGTGTATGAGCGAGGTAGGCAAGAGCTGTGTCTTTTTTGGAGATTCCTTCCGTCTATCTAGGACATGAGCAACAAGTGGAAGGCGCGGGGACCCAATTCCTCGAAGAAGACCGGAGTTCTCGAATCCAGTCAGGACATCATACACCAGAGCGCCATGTCGCTGGCACCGGAGGTGTTGTATCCCGAGTTGGATATCAAAGAGAGCGAGCAAGCTGCGGCCAGGCAGGTGCGGGCAGGGTGCCATGACGTTGACACGGTTAATGACCCTGGTCTGCCTGACAGGTCTCAGGACAGTTGGGTCAAACTGCACTATGCTCTGCTCCCGAAGCGCCTGATCAAAGCGCTGTCCATTGACTCGGATTTGCGCGCCAACTCGTTGGCTGAGGAGGACAAGGCGCAGGCGAGGGTTGCTGCCCTAGGGGCCAAAGAAGAGCGGATCGTCACCAATATTAACGAGACCGAAGCGCGCGTGATCGAAAAGAAAGGGCGAGACGGACTTGCTGAAGCGCGCACCATGTCGCGATGGCGGCGGTGGCGGTCTTATGCTGTGCTTTTGGTGATCCTGTTCGCTGAGCTTGCATTCGATTACAGTGCGTTGAGCGTTCTTAACGCGGATGAGTTCCCTACCCTGTTGATCGCTCTCTTGTTGGTGTGTGTTCCTTTGATGTCAGCACATACGGCTGGGAAAATGCACGCGCTGCACCGCGTTCGCATGGCTGTGTTCCTGGATGTTGTCACGATCCTTCTCGCAAGCAGTACCGCAGCTCTATTGGCTTATTTGCGTAGTTCTCATCTAAGTGAAGAACAGAGCCAGAATGCGGCAACGTCATCCCAATATTTGTATCGACTGTTTGAGAATACGGGGGGATTGAGTGATGGTGGAATGAACTTGCCTGTAGTGATGACGGTCGTACTATTTGTCGTATCGTTCCTCGTACCGATCAGTTTTACCGCAGTGTTAGCAGCGGATTATGAGCCTCTGTACGACGAGTTGTTGAAGTATCGTGGTCAGCTCAAGAAGCTTCACAAGAGCCTTGAGGCAGCACGCGAGAAGGAGGCTTCTATTCGTCGTCAGTGCGAGTCGCTGCTCGCCAAGGAGGATCTGTACGAGCTGGAGACGGCGGCAGACATCGATGCGGTTCAGCCCTGTGCGGAAGAACGGAGCCGCCGATACGATATTGCCCTCATGGAGGATATGGGGGCACCCGATGCGACGTCGGCGGTCGCGGATACGTATCGCGATCAGGATCACGAGGTCATCACTCCTAGTCCCCTGAGGGTGGTGTAAGACCATGATTCGCCTGTGGGAGTGGGTGTGGAAGCGTAGGCACCCGGATCCTCCCGGTCCCTCGTGTCTGGTGTGTGACGACGTTCCCATGACCCTGTGTCCTTCCTGCAAGGGTAACTGGAGAGCAACTGGATGTGGCGTCTGTCTCCTGGGGTGGCTGTGTCCGATCCACGAGAATCACTGGCTTCCGTAGAGGCATTCCGAGACTAACGAATCGAAAGGAGGTGAATACCATGGCGACCAAGATTGGGTCCGCGCGTAGGACGAGTACGTACACTGAGGCTCACCGCTGCCGGAGCTGCGGCCGTGCCTTCTGGGCCGACAGTAGCTGGAACTACGTGACCGTTGTCTGCCCGCACTGCAAGGCGCAGAACTAGTCCGTGAGTGATCGTGGCCGGGTATCCCTTGTTGGGGTGCTCGGCCACCTCGTTGCGATCTCACATGGTGGATGTGGGAGTGATTATTCGGAGAAGCGTCTTCCGTCTCTTATCAGTATGAGAAACTCACACATGCGGCGCATGCGCCAATACATCATCACTGTCCTGTCTATCGTCGTCTGCTCTGTCGTTGGTCTGACTTTGTCGGCCTGCGACGACAGCGCCAATTCCGGTGCGACTAGCGGCTCTGTCGCGATCATCGCATCGAATCGTTCCAACCAGCAGCGTTTTGACCTCCTGTCCTCCGAGCAGATCACCTCCGCGATCAACGACCATATGGGCGGCACCTTCTACATCATTAGCGCTGACGGGGTCCCGCGCCTGGTTGCCAGCATTGACTCGACCAGCAAGGCGCGGAACAGTCGGGTTCGAAAAGAAGAGCCAGAAAAGTACAAGCTTTCTGTTCTGGCGGCCATGCTGACCCCCGCAGAAACGCCTGAGTCGGATATGTTGTCCGCACTGTCCCTGGCGGCGAGTTCGTTGGCTCATGCGTCTGGCGATCGTACGATCTTGGTTGTGGACTCCGGCGTGTCTACGGCTGGTGCAATGGCCTTCCAGAATACGGGTCTGCTTGAGCCGCATGCTGACGTCGACGCGATGGTCGAGCGCATGCGCAGTGCTGGCACACTGCCCGACTTGACGGGTGTGACGGTCCGTTGGTTTGGCCTTGGTAGCGTCGAGGATCCGCAGCCGCTTCTCGACACGGCGGCAAAAAACCGTCTCAAGAGCCTGTGGACGAAGCTGATTACAGCGGCCAACGGAGAAGTGGTCTTCGATGACGCGCCGATGATGAAGGTTATCGGCGACGATCTGCCGGCTGTTCCTGAGGTGACTCCCGTTCCGGTAGGCGCTTTCGAATTGGGCGCGGCACCGTCCCTTGAGATGTCCTTGCCCGATACTGAGGTTGGTTTCGAGGCAGACGTCGACGTGCTGCGTAACGAGGAGGTTGCGAAGTCTCGTATTCGGGAGGCTGCTGCGCAGATTCGAAGCAGTGGCGTGAGCGAGGTACGAGTCACTGGCTGTACGAGTTCATGGGGAACCGTGGAGCATCGGCAGGACTTGTCCGAACGGCGAGCGGAGGTCGTTGCAGGTCTCCTTGAGAACAACGGAGTAAAAGTGACATCTATCACTGGTCTTGGTTATGAGTGCCCGCATCAGGTCGTCGACACCAATGCAGATGGAACTCCCATCGAAGAACTGATGGCTGTCAACAGGCGCGTCATCATCCAAGCGCCTTGATTTTCTGCGGAAAATACGCGTAATCAGATGCGTGCCCCCGGGTTCTATCCCCGGGGGCACGCGCGTGCTTCCTGTTGATCGCCACCCTTCCAATCCCTGTGCGGAGCGCCCAGGAGAGATGAGGGAACTTCCCCTCCCGACTGGAAGGACGATCATGAACAAGTACATCATTACCGCGCGGGAGATTGAGCGGATGCTGAACCTGGCCGCGATGGAGGAGGCGGGATGTCTCTCTCGGGCAGGCAAGGAAGAGCTGAACGAGCTGGTTGCGCGCGTTCAGGAAGTGATCGACGAGCTCGCTGCATGGTGGAAGGAAATCAAGCGCAACAAGGAGGAAATTAAGGCGAAGAATGCTGAGGCGAAGAATAAAGGCGAAAAACAGGTCCCTGTTCCTCGCGTTGACTATTCGCCGCAAGAACACGCTGCAACGTACTGGCTACGCCCGATTATCGACAAAGGGGTGGGAGGAATGACGCTTGTTGTCGCGGACGGATGGGTCGATCAGATGCGTCGAATCGGTTTCACGATGAACGGTGTGGAGCTGTCGGTATGCCGCTTCGAACAATATGCGAAGCTAATGGAGAAGGCCTGGAATAACGGTAAGCAAGCGAGGAGGATGATTCACAATGGCGGAACCTGTGACTGTGTCATGCCCCTCGAGTTTGTGAAGCGTCAGAAAGGTGCTGAGGAAGGTGAGTGCGATCAGGAAAGCCCAATTGGAGAGGGTGGATCACAAAAGAGAAATCAGGTTAAGGAGGAGTATGAATATAAGGAGGAGTATGAATATAAGGAGGAGGGTGAAGATAAGGAGGAGGGTGAAGATAAGGAGCAGAAGAGTCTGCTTACAAAGTGTGCAAACAGGGATACGTGCCATGAATCCTTTGCTGATCTTTGTGAGGAGACCTATTGCAAGCTCAACCGTAGTCTATCGGTTCATGAGGGCGACAACCTTCAGTACGTTCAGTCTGTATTGAAGACGCTGGGCGGAGAATGGCTGCGTTGGATACGTAAGTCCAAGGGGATTCCCGTGAGGCCGGATCTCCTTGCTACGAGCGTAAAGTGTGATGATCCTCGTCTGGTTCCGATCATCCGTTTTTTTGCACACTACGTCGATTCTACCGAGCCGCTTGGTGAGCACATCCTGCTGGATAAGCTCTGCACTGTGCTCGTGCAGGATAACAATTGGCTCGAGGCTGTCAGAGTATGGGGAGACGATAGTGATGGAGTGCGTGCCGCTGCGCTTGCATGCATTCGCGAGCTGCGAAAGAATGACGTGTTTAACAAGAAGATCTGGAATCGCCTCGATATTTGTCGGCAGGCAAAGGTGTGTGTCGACAAGAAAAACGAAGACGGAACAGGGCTAGCTAATGAGCACCTGCTCTTTGTTGATGTGTTGTATCCGGGTGACGATGAGTATATGAAGAGTGAGGCACCTGAACCAATTGTGGAACTGATGAGGGCGACGTACGTGGGTGCCTTGCTGAAGCGGGCCGGAAAGAAGGAGTCGCGCAAGCGGGCCTTCGTTACTGCCGTTGAGGCAGTGATGGGAGCAGGTGAGGAATCACGCCAGGAAGCTCTCCTCCTGTGGGATCAAGCAAAGGCTGATGAGGAGCGCACGAAGGAGCTTGAAGCGTACTGGGAAAAGTGGGAGCAAGAAGTGAAGAAGGAGAAGGAGTTGCGCAAGGCTAAGCGTGCTCGGCGCGGTAGCCGCGCAAAGCGCGCGGCACGCGCCTGACACATAGGTTGCTCGGGACTCGCCAACAGGCGAGTCCCGAGCCTTGTTGTCATTGCGTCAGGGAAGTGTTTTCATTGATCTAGATTCATGTGGAATCCTCCCTTCTCTCCACTATCGAGCTGGTATGCGCCCGGTGTCAGGGTGAGCAGCTGTGTAAAGATCGACGTTTCTATTTCTCGGTGAAGGCGTCGGGCTCCGTCTGGCCATGTGGCTGCCTGCCGCAGCATGTGCTCGCGAGCCCCATCGCTGATACGTAGCTGATAGCCGATCTGTGCCGATGTCTCGATCGCGTGGGCGAGACAGTCATCGAGAATCGCTCCGAGTCTGATGTCATCGAGGGTATTCATAACGACGACGGCATCGAGGCGGTTGTAGATCTCGGGAGGCATTGAGTCCCTGACTGACTTGTGTGTCGCGTGAAGGGGATCCACGCGTTCTCCGAATCCGGTAGGATTCTTCGTCATCTCTTCCGCGCCTATGTTCGCCGTGAGAATGACGTCTAAGCTCCGACAATTGACTGTTCGCCCAGAAAAATCGGTGAGTGTCCCACTGCCGAGAAGCTCCAGTAAGAGGGGTATCCATACGGCGGGGCTTGCCTTCTCTACCTCGTCAAAGAGGAGAACTCCTCTGGGTGTCTCCTGAATCCTCGTCGTGAGCCATCCGTTCCTCTCCTGACTGCCGACGTATCCCGGAGGTGCTCCCAGGAGCGTCGCGCTGAGATGATCGGAGTTGAGTGCCGCCATGTCGACGCGAATCAGTTGATCGGTTCCCAGGAACGAGGCTAGCTGCTGTGCCAGGAGAGTCTTCCCTGTTCCTGTGGTTCCCGTCAGCAAGACCGCGCTCGATACCCTGTCTGCTCGCATGCGAAGGCCGTTGCGCCCCAGGCACACCTGTTGAGCGAGCGTGTGGATGGCCTCGTCCTGTCCCCTGACCGTTTTGCGCAGGTGTTCGACGAGGCTGCTGAGGTGGGGGCTGCCTGATCGGGAGGATTCGGGCGATTTGACGAGGTCCTGGCCGTGCATGGAGGCCCTAGCTGACCATAGATCGAGCAGGTGTGTGCCGAGGAGAGGCTGGGCCTGGTCTCGTCCGTGTGGGACGGCGTCGGCCGCCGCGTCGATCGTCTCGGAGGGGATTGTCACCCCATGGAAGGTTTCGAGTTCTTTTGCTTCACGAAGCAGGTGGGTGCGGATCTCGTGGTGGCACACCGAATGGGCCATGTGGATGACGGTCGTCCCGGCGGGTAGGCTCTCATTACGCTCTTCGCTGCACAGTTCCTCCCACTCGCTGTGAGGAATCACGATGATCAGGGGAAGGCCCTCTTCTGTGGCAACATGCCACAGAGGCTTCGTCATGCTGTCCGATTGCAGGTAGACGTCATGGGGTTCGAAGATCAGCGCAATGCGTCCCGGAATGGCGTGGATCGCTTGGATTGCGTCGGCGCGCTTCGCGTTTTTTCGGATCAGCAGCGCCGCAGCGGTTCGAACATGACGCTCCTGGGTGAGAGTTTGTGCAGTGTCGGCGATTTTTCGAGCAATGTCGAGCACCGAGGCCTCGTCGGGGATGATAAGTGCGAGGCTTGATGGTGAGCGTGTGAGGACGTGTTCCGTCGTCGCTGTCAACCAGGAAGGGGAATCGGTGGCGGATGATTCACCGGGAATAAGGATGATGGAGTTGGAGGAATCTTTGTGTCTGTCCATACTATGAATAGACGGAAGCGATACCTCCCGAATCACCACTTACTCCCAGAGGCCAGCACCCTCCTCTGGTTTGGTTGGTCTCATGATTGATGGCTTTTGGAAGGCTGCGACCAGCTCGCATAGCCACGGGAAGCTATGGGGAGTCTCTGGCGGTGTCCATGAGTACTCGTCGATGCTGTTCTCGCTGAGGCGGCATTCGCGAATGCGTGCCGAGGCTCCATCAAGGGCATGCTCTTGGTCCTCCTCGATGGCGTAGCATTCGCTGGGGTGTGCTACGGGGCCGGGGTCATCCACAGAAACCACGTCGATCGAGGTGGGGCGTCCGGGTACCTGTCCAGAACCTTCCATCTTTGTTCTTTCAGCGTTGAGATGGAGAGGGAAGACTATGGGTTCAGCGGTGCCCTCCCATGTGATGCGCGTATATGCGAGCTCGGGTTCCACCCCTTCAGGAAATGCCTCAACGAGGGGCGCGCTAACTGTCACCACAAATCCCTTACCCTGCGTGTACTTTGAGACGCATTGCGCGCGTTGCGCGGGATCGAACAGGCAATGGGTGTTCTTCATCCAATCGATGACGGTTTCCCATGAGGCACCCTGGGTGTCGAAACTGCCTTGTTGCTGGTCGCTGGAGCCTGCGGCTAACGCCAAATCATCCTCAGCGATGTCGGGGGGACAGCCGAGCTCGAAGGGGACGATGTAGAAGACGTTTGCGGGTGTGCTCTCGACGAGTTGGTGACCCTCCAATTCCTCATCAAGAGTGTTGAGTGCTTCAGTAGCGATTGCCAGTGCGGTGGGATCTTCGAGGCAAGCATCGTACTCCTCGTCGGAGGCGAGGTCGAAGAATCGGCGGAGGATTTCCAGGACGAGGGGGCGATATCGCGGAGCAATACGCTCGCGTGTGTCAAAGATACATGCGGCGTCGTCGAATCGCAGACTGGTGACGGTAGCAATGAAGGGGGAATTGCCGAGCAGGGGACGAAGCCGCAAGTCTGCGGCGAGGGCAACCAGTTCGAGGTCGGTGAGGAAAGTGCTGGTTGCCGGGAGTGCCTCGTATCCGAGGTCAGTGTGGGTCTGGGGGGCCGACTCATCCTCGTCTTCGATGGGGATTTCTCTTGTGGCTGGCCAGTAGCGTCGGATCCACAGCCCTTCTGCGTAACGGGCCATTGCGCGTAGGTGATCTGTGGCGAGGTCAGACAGGGTGAGGGGTATGGTTCTCGGTTGCGACGAAGGGGCTGTGAGCGTCTCGAAGAAGATGTCAGCCACATCTTCGCCGAACAGGGCATCTACCCAGGTGGGCAGCTCAGCCTCGTCGAAGACCATGGTGAAGTCGGGTAGCGGGAGCCGCTCGGTTGTGTGGGGAACGTTGATGGTGGTAGTGATCAACATGGTGCCACCATCGAGTTCGATGGCAACGGTATACAACGACTCTGTGAGGGGTCGTTGTGTTGTGCCGATGGTTAGGCGACCGTCTGTCGATTGGCCGGTATGTAGGGTGCATGAGTTAGACATTGTGGTCCTCTTGAAGCTGTTGAACGGCGCTCATGAATCCGTCCATTCCCTGTGACAACAGTGCCTTGTGGGCACGTGAATTGTGAGTTTCTGTCAGTGCGAGAGCGTCGTCCCATGCTGTGACGAGCCGTTTATGGGCCTCGGCCTGTTCCTGCGAAGGGCATGTCACGTATGCGACAGCTGAGCGGAAAAGGCGGTCCAACTGTGAGCCAACTCCCTCTGGATCGTTGTTCTGTCGCAACTGCTTGAGTGTTTCGAGGTTCTGATCGGGGGTGCGGGTGCTGGCCCTCTTGGCGTTACGAGTGGGTGTGGAATCGGCCCTATCTAATGTGAACCTATGACGTACGATAAGTTTGACAAAATGATCGATTGTAATCGACATGAATGCGCCAAAATTTTCCAGATTATATGCTTCCGTACCTTTGAGTTCGTTGAAATGCAGGCGCCTCCATACGTGTTTGACGAATCCGGAATCCACATACTCTGTGATTGGGAAATTCGTGACGCTTAGCTTCTTTCGTGTCTCGGGGTCCATTTCTCCATCTTTCACCTGTTGGATTCTATGTACCTGCTTATCCCATTGCCTCAGGAATTTTCTGGCGATTGATAGTGCTGATGGAGGGTATCCTTTATTCTTTTCTTTAGTTCCTTGCGGTTTTGCCTCAATGTACTGGCTGATAATAGGGCCAAATCGGCATGCTGTGGCCAGGCACAGAAGCGACTTAACGTTGGTCAGCCCACACCAGGCGGAGGCAAGATCGGCGCTAGCGTCCAGTAGATCATCCACCGTCTCCCAGTACATGGGAAGAGTCTTGTTTTGAAGCGCGTGACCGATCCGCTCCTGCAAGGATTCGTTGAGTGGGGCAGGTAGGAACACAGTGGAACGAACATCGGGTGGCGCTGCCCATGCGTGTTTCGCCACTGGGGGACAGGCGAGCGAGCTGGTCTCGACATTTTCGGTCAGACCTGATCCTTTAGTCCCCGCGATGGTGGCCAAGTAGATCTGAAGAGGAGTGGGATCTGACTGGAGCATGACCCACTGGCTCTCCCAGTGAGCATCGTTGACTATCGTCAATTGACAATCAGATTGATCGGTGAAGTGCATGACGAAATGATGGATCGGCTGCTTGCTTGCGGGGGGATGAGTCGGCAGATGCCGCCACTGGCGCTCGATCCGCACGTTCAGCTCTTCCTCTCGTTCGTCAATACGCTTATCGACATCTGCTTTTGAGAAGGTGGGAGCAGTGCGCATGATGTAGGCGTACACGTCAGAGAAGTCCTCGATGTCATCTGGCCACGGGACGATCTCAACGCCATCTTGCGGCTCTGTAAGGGCGTGGAACACGCTGGTGATGATTCGCCGTTTCTGATCGTCTTTTCGTACACTTTTGTCATGAGGTATTTCAGTGAGCCAGTAGGCATACAGGCAATCTGACCAGATCATGATACGTACGATTAGGTGTTGCGCATCATAAATCCCGTGGATGATGTACTCACCATGTTCCTTGTTTAGACGTGTATCTGCTTTGACGAGCATTTTCTGTGTCAGTCCATCAGGAAGTTGGCCCAGTACTGGGGGCAAGATAGAACGACGAAAGCTAGTCCTGAGGGTGTCCCTCTTCGTGTCAAACCAGGTGTCTATCGAAGCATGATGGTCAAACTTCAGTATGAGGCACCGTTCCTGGTACTGCGGGAGGATGCTCGCCTTGAAGATGTGAGTGACGACGTCTTCCAGGCGTGGTCCTCTTTTTGGCCAGGACTCGTAGATCGTGGGGTATTCCTCGGTATCAGAACGGCGTTCGATCATCGGTGACCTCCGGCAGATGAAACTACACGAATAGTAGCAGCCCCACTGCCCCGACTGTGATCGGGTGGAGGGGGACAAGCCCCCACCACCCGAGTTTCACGCCTTGCCGCTGCCCTTGCAGGCGTCACAGACGACGTAGGCCTTGACGTAAACGGACCACGCTCGTCCGGTGCCAAGGCACCACTTACACGGTTTCTGCTGAGCTATGATGAACCTCCTTTCTGTTCGCATCATGAATAGACGGAAGGGAAGACAGTAAAACGCATAGAGGGTCGCATCGGCGCTCAAATCGAGGCGGCTTGTTCCGTCTCTATAAATCGGCGGGCGGTCTCACGACTGTCGTCGCCGAACAATGAGTGAAAGGAGCCGTCGTGAACGCTGAATCGGAGTGGATGTACAAAGGAAAGGAATCGGAGCCCGAGAAGATCTCCCAGCGGGAAACGACAGTTTGGCGGCTTCGTCAGCTGCGGCGAACCGAGGACTCTGAAGGCGTCGCGCAGGTTGTCACGAATCGGCTGCTGGCCCTTATCCAGGCACAGCCTGAGGAAGCCAGTGTGTCGATTACCTGGCGGGGGGATGCTGACGGCATGGTTTCTATTGAGCTGGAGGCGACGGGCGTGGGAGCATCCTTCGGGTCAGACCTGGCCTGGGTCGGCCGTAACGTACACGAATGGGAGTCCGCCGAGGTATCCCAGGCCTCGAGCCCCGCGCACGTGTGCGAGGTTCTCGCGGCCCTCCCGCCCCAGGAGGACTGCGCCAGAGGAGGATCTTCGCTCTGGTCGTCTCGCATAGCCGAGCGTCTACCTGTGGGTGAGCTGATGCCAACGTGGCCCTTCCCGAAGCCATCAGATTCGCAGCTTCTCCTGGGGATTCTCAACGAAGTCGGTGGATACGTGAAAGTGCGTCTTGCTAACGCCAGTCCTTTGGAGGCCGCGATGGTGGAGGAGATCTTTACCTCTACTGAGCGTCTTCGTGCCGGCGGCGAGGTCGGCTCGTACCTGGGTAGGCCTATGCGGCTGCGTGTCTTTCTCGGGTCGGACGATCTTCAGGGCATTCCCGCTCGCCTGTGGATCGCGATGCGCGACTGGGTGAATGGTGCGCGGCGTCGGGACGTGGACGAGCGCGTCGCGCAGAGCGTGTGGAGTGGGCTGGATGCTCTGGTCGGTGCGGCTCAGCCTGAGGGACTGGTGCGGGCGTTCGCGCGACTTCCTCTGGCAGGCACGAGCGCGCGGGTTATCGGTGTCCCCGTCGCGGAAGCCGTGATCGACAGTGTTCCTCTGTCTGACCAGGCGATGGTGTGCGAGGTCGGAGGAATGCGCGTGGGGGCCGCGATCACTGCGACGGGTGCGATGAGCGATGTCCAGTTGAGTGTTGAAGGGTCCTTGCAGCACCTTCAGATTGTCGGGGGTTCGGGGACCGGGAAGTCGACGCTTGCGGCGTCCCTAGTCCATTCGTTCGCGATGTCGGGTAGGGGAGGTATTGTCTTGGACCCCCACGGGCAATTGGTGCGTCGCATCGCGGACGAGCTGCCCGAGGAGGCGCTGGATCGTTGCCTGTTTGTCGACTGCGCGGATGCGGCGCATCCTGTGCCCGTGAACCTGTTTCATTGCGGGGACTTTGACACGGTGTGTTCGGAGTTTCTTGAGATGCTCTACCTGATCCTGGATCCGAAGCGAACCGGCATTGTTGGGCCGCGTTTCGAGCGTATTTTCCGCCAGCTCGCCTCGGCGTTGCACTATCTGTTTGGTGCGGATCTTCCGATCACGCTGATTCCGCTGCTGCTCACCGACGAGGGGCTGCTGAAGCTTGTCATGGAGTCTGTCTGGGAGGTCGATCAGGTTCTGGCAAAAAGCATCCGGAAGGAGCTGCTCGGAAATAAATCCAGTGACTTTGCTGAGGTGATTGCCTGGTCGGCTTCGAAGTTTGAAAGGCTCGTGCGTCATCCCGTGATGCGAGGTGTGCTGGGGACGGGGGCTGATGCCCTGGATATTCGTGAGGTCATGGCATCTAACGGGATCGTGCTCGTGGACTTATCGGCACCTCGGATTGGTCGAGATCAGGCGCAGATGCTGGGAATGATGTGGCTGAGCAAAATTGCGCTGGCTATGCCGGAGCGTTGCCCGGGGGATAAGCCGTTCCACGTCGTGGTTGACGAGGCTCACCTGTTCCAGGAGTCGCTGTTGAGTGAGATGCTGGCGGAGGGACGCAAGTTTGGACTGGCATTGGCGCTGGCACACCAGCACATGGGGCAGCTCACCCCGAGCTTGCGTGATGCGTTGGATGGCAATGCCTCTTCGGTGATCGCGTTCAGGACGTCGATTCGTGACGCGATCGAGGTCGCGGAGCGTTTGGGGACCTGGTCGGGCGGGTCGTTGAGCAGGCTTCCGAACCTGAGCGCGGCGGCGACGCTGGCGACGCGGCACGGTCAGACACAGGCGTTCACGCTGCTGGTGGATCACAATGAGCAGGTGCAGCGCGGGTCCATCAATGGTGCTCCGGTCGTTCGCGGCTTGGAGCGTGTGTGTGCCCAGTCGCGCGCCCGCCTGATGGATCCGTTTGCGGGGATACAGCCCAAGCAGGCCGAGGACGTGGTACGTCATGCCCGTGAGCATCAGAGGAGCGCGGGGGGTGCGCCGGTTTCCGATAGTGGGTGTGGCTCTGATCGGGGTACCCGCTCCTATTTGGAGGAGTGGCTCGAGAAGCGCGCACAGAACTCAGATGTGGCTGCATCCGATCGGTCCTGATGTGGTGCCTTGTGATTCCTACCGGTAGTGGGCGCGGGGGCGGTTTGTGATTGTGGGGTGTTGGTAGAGGGGTGTGGTGCGTGGGTAAGGCAGGACGAGGTTGGGGCCGGGGGTGCGGGTGAGGGTTTCGTCTGGTTCTGGGGTGAGGTCGGTCATTGTGTTGAGCAGGAGATCTTCACTGTTGCGCGCTGCGGGCGTGGTGGCGAGGGAGCCGACCATGCGCCATTTGGCGACGAGTTCGGCGACGAGGGGTGCGTCGCCGAGATCAGCGGCGATGTCGAGGGCTTGGTTCATGGAGGGTTGGGCGCGGTTGGTGATCCAGGCGCGTCGTTTGGTGGGGGAGGAGAGCTGGTAGCGGTATTCGTCGTCGAAGAGGGCTGTGGGGAGTGCGTGGTTGAGTGCTTGGGTGAGGAGGTCTTTCTTGTGCTTGGTACTGGTGGTTGCATCGGCTTGTGTGTGTAGGACGGCAGCGTAGGTGAAGTGTGCTCTGTGTGCGTCGGCGTGGCTGATGGTGGGGTGGTGGGAGAGGTCGAGTGCTGCGTTGGCGTGAATCTGTGCGAGGAAGTGGTCACCATTGATTAGGTGGGTGTGGGTGAGAGAGAGGAGGATGGTGAGGCGTTGGGGTGCTGTTTGGGATGTGTTGGTGTGGGCGAGGATGTCGAGTGCGTTGTCTAGGGTTTTGAGGGTGTCGGTGGTGCGGTTGGGCGTGTGGGCTAGGCACGTGGCTAGGTGTTGGAGGCAGGTGGCGTGTTCGATGGGTGTGTTGATGTGTTCGTACAGGGTGAGGGCTTGGTGGTAGTAGGTTTCGGCGTCGGCTAGGTGCCCCAGGTGTGTGGTGATGAGGCCTTGTTGGGTGAGGCAGTGGGCTTGGTCGATGCCGCTGTCGGTGAGGGTTTTGTACAGGGTGAGGGCTTGGTGGTAGAGGGTGAGTGCTTCGCGTAGGTGTCCGTCGCCTTTTGATGTGACGACGGAGGCCAGGTGTTGGAGGCAGGAGGCGTGTATCTGTTCGGTCCCGCTGGTGCCCTCGCAGAGGTGGATTGCTTGCCGATACAACGGCTCAGTCTCAACACCCCTTCCCAGATTGTGTAGGGCATTGGCGAGGTTGAACAGGCAGGTGGCCTGTTCGTGTTCTGTTCCGGGGAGTGTTTGGTAGAGGGTGAGTGCCTGGCGGAAGTAGGGTTCAGCCTGCGCTAGTTTGTCAAGCTTGCTCAGTGTGATGGCGAGGTTGTTCAGGCAGTTGGCCTGGTCGCGTTGTGTGTTGGGGATGTCTTGGTAGAGGGTGAGTGCTTGGCGGTAGTGGGATTCGGCTTGGGCTGGCTTGCCGAGTTCGCCCAGTGTGGTGGCGAGGTTGTGTAGGCAGTTGGCCTGGTTCTTCTCGGTGTTGGGGATGTCTTGGTAGAGGGTGAGTGCCTGGTGGTAGTAGGGTTCGGCGTCGGCTAGTTGGCCCAGATCATCCAGTGTGGTGGCGAGGATGTACAGGCAGTTGGCTTGTTGTTCCTCGGTGTTGGGGATGTCTTGGTAGAGGGTGAGTGCCTGGTGGTAGTAGGGTTCGGCATTGGCTAGTTTGCCCAGCTCACGTAGTGTGGCGGCGAGGTTGTACAGGCAGCCAGCTTGTTGTTCCTCGGTGTTGGGGAGTGTTTGGTAGAGGGTGAGTGCTTGGCGGTAGTGGGATTCGGCCTGCGCTAGTTTGTCAAGCTTGCTCAGTGTGGTGGCGAGGTTGAACAGGCAGATGGCCCGGTTCTCCTCGGTGTTGGGGAGTGTTTGGTAGAGGGTGAGTGCTTGGTGGTAGTAGGGTTCGGCATCGGCTGGCTTGCCTAGTTCGTACAGTGTGTTGGCGAGGAAATGCAGGCAGTTAGCCTGATGTTCCTCGGTGTTGGGGATGTCTTGGTAGAGGGTGAGTGCTTGGTGGTAGTAGGGTTCGGCGTCGGCTAGTTTGCCCCGCGTGGCCAGGCTGGTGGCGAGGTTGAACAGGCAGTTGGCCTGATGTTCCTCGGTGTTGGGGATTGCTTGGTAGAGGGTGAGTGCTTGGTGGTAGTAGGGTTCGGCCTGGGCTGGTTTGCCCAGATCATCCAGTGTGGTGGCGAGGTTCTTCAGGCAGCCTGCTTGTTGTTCCTCGGTGTTGGGGATTGCTTGGTAGAGGGTGAGTGCTTGGTGGTAGTAGGGTTCGGCCTGGGCTGGTTTGCCCAGATCATCCAGTGTGGTGGCGAGGTTCTTCAGGCAGCCTGCTTGTTGTTCCTCGGTGTTGGGGATTGCTTGGTAGAGGGTGAGTGCTTGGCGGTAGTAGGGTTCGGCCTGGGCTAGTTTGTCAAGCTTGCTCAGTGTGGTGGCGAGGTTCTTCAGGCAGCCTGCTTGTTGTTCCTCGGTGTTGGGGATTGCTTGGTAGAGGGTGAGTGCTTGGCGGTAGTAGGGTTCGGCGTCGGCTGGTTTGCCCAGATCATCCAGTGTGTTGGCGAGTAGATGCAGGCAGTTGGCCTGGTCGTGTTCTGTTCCGGGGAGTGTTTGGTAGAGGGTGAGTGCTTGGTGGTAGTAGGGTTCGGCCTCGGCTAGTTTGCCCAATAGGAATAGTGTGCTGGCGAGGTTCTTCAGGCAGATGGCCTGGTTGTGTTCGGTTCCGGGGAGTGTTTGGACTAGGGTGAGTGCTTGGCGGTAGTAGGGTTCGGCCTGGGCTAGTTTGCCCAGCATCCGCAGTGTGGTGGCGAGGTTGTTCAGGCAGCCAGCTTGTTGTTCCTCGGTGTTGGGGATGTCTTGGTAGAGGGTGAGTGCCTGCTCGAATAGGGTGGTTGCTTGGGGGGCGTCGCCTCGGCGCCCAGCTTCTAGTGCTTGTTTGTAGAGTTTGTCTGCGTCGTCGTGGGTGGGCATGGGTGTTGGTCTTTCTTGCTGTGGGGCTACCGGTAGTGGGCGCGGGGGCGGTTTGTGATTGTGGGGTGCTGGTAGAGGGGTGTGGTGCGTGGGTGGGGGAGGATGAGGTTGGGGCCGGGGGTGCGGGTGAGGGTTTCGTCTGGTTCTGGGGTGAGGTCGGTCATTGTGTTGAGCAGGAGATCTTCACTGTTGCGCGCTGCGGGCGTGGTGGCGAGGGAGCCGACCATGCGCCATTTGGCGACGAGTTCGGCGACGAGGGGTGCGTCGTCTAGGAGTGTGGCGATGGTGAGGGCCAGGTTCATGGTGGGTTGGGCGCGGTTGGTGATCCAGGCGCGTCGTTTGGTGGGGGAGGTGAGTTGGTAGCGGTATTCGTCGTTGAATAGGGCTGTGGGGAGTGCGTGGTTGAGTGCTTGGGTGAGGAGGTCTTTCTTGTGCTTGGTACTGGTGGTTGCATCGGCTTGTGTGTGTAGGACGGCAGCGTAGGTGAAGTGTGCTCTGTGTGCGTCGGCGTGGCTGATGGTGGGGTGGTGGGAGAGGTCGAGTGCTGCGTTGGCGTGAATCTGTGCGAGGAAGTGGTCACCATTGATTAGGTGGGTGTGGGTGAGAGAGAGGAGGATGGTGAGGCGTTGGGGTGCTGTTTGGGATGTGTTGGTGTGGGCGAGGATGTCGAGTGCGTGGTTGAGCGTTGTGAGGGTGTCGGTGGTGCGGTTGGGTGTGTGGGCTAGGCAGGTGGCTAGGTGTTGGAGGCAGGTGGCGTGTTTGATGGGTGTGTTGATGTGTTCGTACAGGGTGAGGGCTTGGTGGTAGAGTGCTTCGGCGTCGGGTAGGTGCCCCAGGTGTGTGGTGATGTCGGCTTGTTGGGTGAGGCAGTGTGCTTGGTCGGCGTCGCTGTCAGCGACCTTTTCGTACAGGGCGCGTGCGTGGTCGTATAATTCTAGGGCTTCGCGTAGGTGTCCCTCACCTTTTGATGTGATGACGGAGGCCAGGTGTTGGAGGCAGGAGGCGTGTATCTGTTCGGTCCCGCTGGTGCCCTCGCAGAGGTGGATTGCTTGCCGATACAACGGCTCAGTCTCAACACCCCTTCCCAGATTGTGTAGGGCATTGGCGAGGTTGAACAGGCAGGTGGCCTGTTCGTGTTCTGTTCCGGGGAGTGTTTGGTAGAGGGTGAGTGCCTGGTGGTAGAAGGGTTCGGCCTGCGCTAGTTTGTCCAGTAGGAATAGTGTGTTGGCGAGGTTGAACAGGCAGATGGCCTGTTCGTGTTCTGTTCCGGGGAGTGTTTGGTAGAGGGTGAGTGCCTGGTGGTAGAAGGGTTCGGCCTGCGCTAGTTTGTTAAGCTTGCTCAGTGTGGTGGCGAGGTTCTTCAGGCAGGTGGCCTGCTTCTCCTCGGTGTTGGGGATGTCTTGGTAGAGGGTGAGTGCCTGGTGGTAGTAGGGTTCGGCGTCGGCTAGTTGGCCCAGATCATCCAGTGTGGTGGCGAGGATGTACAGGCAGTTGGCTTGTTGTTCCTCGGTGTTGGGGATGTCTTGGTAGAGGGTGAGTGCCTGGTGGTAGTAGGGTTCGGCGTCGGCTAGTTGGCCCAGATCATCCAGTGTGGTGGCGAGGATGTACAGGCAGTTGGCTTGTTGTTCCTCGGTGTTGGGGATGTCTTGGTAGAGGGTGAGTGCCTGGTGGTAGTAGGGTTCGGCGTCGGCTAGTTGGCCCAGATCACGTAGTGTGGTGGCGAGGTTCTTCAGGCAGGTGGCCTGGTTGTGTTCTGTTCCGGGGAGTGTTTGGTAGAGGGTGAGTGCTTGGCGGTAGTAGGGTTCGGCCTGCGCTAGTTTGTCAAGCTTGCTCAGTGTGTTGGCGAGGAGATGCAGGCAGTTGGCTTGTTGTTCCTCGGTGTTGGGGATGTCTTGGTAGAGGGTGAGTGCCTGGTGGTAGTAGGGTTCGGCGTCGGCTAGTTGGCCCAGATCACGTAGTGTGGTGGCGAGGTTCTTCAGGCAGGTGGCCTGGTTGTGTTCTGTTCCGGGGAGTGTTTGGTAGAGGGTGAGTGCTTGGCGGTAGTAGGGTTCGGCGTCGGCTAGTTTGCCCAGATCATCCAGTGTGTTAGCGAGGTTGCCTAGGCAGGTGGCCTGGTTGTGTTCTGTTCCGGGGAGTGTTTGGTAGAGGGTGAGTGCTTGGTGGTAGTAGGGTTCGGCGTCGGCTAGTTTCCCTCGCTCATGCAGGCTGGTGGCGAGGTTGTACAGGCAGTTGGCCTGGTCGCGTTGTGTGTTGGGGATTGCTTGGTAGAGGGTGAGTGCCTGGTGGTAGTAGGGTTCGGCGTCGGCTAGTTGGCCCAGATCACGTAGTGTGGTGGCGAGGTTCTTCAGGCAGGTGGCCTGGTTGTGTTCTGTTCCGGGGAGTGTTTGGTAGAGGGTGAGTGCCTGGTGGTAGTAGGGTTCGGCGTCGGCTAGTTGGCCCAGCATCCACAGTGTGGTGGCGAGGTTGTTCAGACAGCCAGCTTGTTGTTCCTCGGTGTTGGGGATGTCTTGGTAGAGGGTGAGCGCCTGGTGGTAGCAGGGTTCGGCCTCGGCTGGTTTGCCCAGATCATCCAGTGTGTTGGCGAGGCTGAACAGGCAGTTGGCCTGGTCGCGTTGTGTGTTGGGGAGTGTTTGGTAGAGGGTGAGTGCTTGGTGGTAGTAGGGTTCGGCCTGGGCTGGTTTGCCCAGATCATCCACTGTTTTGGCGAGGTTGAAGGTGAGTGCCTGCTCGAATAGGGTGGTTGCTTGGGGGTTGTCGCCTCGGCGCCCAGCTTCTAGTGCTTGTTTGTAGAGTTTGTTGGCGTCGTCGTGGGTGGGCATGGGGGTGGTCTTTCTCGTTGGTCTACCGGTAGTGGGCGCGGGGGCGGTCTGCGATTGTGGGGTGCTGGTAGAGAGGTGTGGTGCGTGGGTGGGGCAGGACGAGGTTGGGGCCGGGGGTGCGGGTGAGGGTTTCTTCGGGTTCTGGGGTGAAGTCGGGCATCGTGGTGATCAGGAAAATGTCGCTGTTGCGCGCTGCGGGTATGGCAGCGAGGGATCCGACCATGCGCCACTTGGCTACAAGCTCAGCGACAAGGGATGCCTCTTCAAGCACGCCTGCAAGTGCGATGGCGAGAATCATGGAAGGCTGGGCGCGGTTGGTGATCCAGGCGCGTCGTTTGGTGGGGGAGGAGAGTTGGTAGCGGTATTCGTCGTTGAATAAGGCAGCCGAAACAGCCTGCTTGAGTGCGTCTTGGTAGAGGGCTTCAGTCGGGTCCAGTTTGCCCTGAGAAAGCAGGGTGGTGGCGAGGCTGTACGTGCTAGTGGCCTGTTCGTATTCTGTCCCTGGAATCTTCTGGTACAGGGTAAGTGCCTGATAATAAAGAGATTCGGCATGGGATAGTTTTCTAAGATTGAGCATGCAGGCGGCGAGGTTGTTCAGGCAGTTGGCTTGGTCGCGTTCTGTCCCGGAAATGCTTCGAAACAGGGCGAGTGCCTGACGATAGAGGGGGGCAGCCTCGTCTATTTTTTCCAGCCGGTGCAGGCTGATGGCGAGGTTGTACAAGCATTGAGCCTGGTTGCGTTCACTTGTGGGGGCCGTCTGGTAGAGGGTGAGCGCTTGTCGGTAGAGGGGTTCAGCTTGTGCTGGTTTGCCCAGAGCGTCCAGGATGGTGGCGAGGTTGGACATGCATATGGCCTGATCGGTTTCTGAATCGGGGATCGCTCGGTACAAGGTGAGTGCCTGATAGCAGACAGATTCGGCTTGTGCTGGTTTGCCCAGAGCGTTCAGTGTGGCGGCGAGGTTGGACAAAGAGCGAGCTTGTTTCTCTTGCGATCCAGGGATCGCTTGGAACAGGGTGAGTGCATGCCGAAGCATGGATTCAGCCTGTGCTGGTTTGCCCAGATCGATCAGTATTTTGGCGAGGTTGTACAGGCAGTTGGCCTGTTCAAATTCTGTACCTGAGGTTTGCTGGTAGAGGGTGAGTGCCTGGCGGTAGAGGGGTTCGGCTTGTGCTTGTCTGCCCTGATTGTGCAAGGAGTTGGCGAGGTTGTATAGGCAGTTAGACTGTTCGTGTTGTGTTCCGGGGAGCGTTTGGAAGAAAGTAAGTGCTTGGCGGTAGAGGGGTTCGGCCTGTGCTGGTTTGCCAAGATCGTCCAGTGTGGTGGCGAGGTTATTCAGGCAGTTAGCCTGTTTCTGTTGTGTTCCTGGGATTGTTTGATAGAGCGTGATTGCCTGGCGATACAGGGGTTCGGCCTGCGCGTTTTTGCCTAGTTTGTGCAGGGTGTTGGCGAGATTGTACAGGCATCTTGCCTGTTCATGTTGTGTGCTGGGGATTGTCTGGTAGAGGGCCAGCGCTTCGCGGAAGAACGGCTCTGCCTGTGCTGGTTTGCCCAGCTCGTCCAGTGTGTTGGCGAGGTCGTGTAGGCAATCGGCTTGGTCGCGTTCTGTTCCGGGGATTGTCTGGTAGAGGGCCAGCGCTTGGCGGCGGACGGACTCAGCCTCAGTCGATTTATTTTGATCGCTCAGGGCGATGGCAAGGTTATACAAGCAGTCGGCTTGGTCCAGTTCTGTTCCGGGGAGTGCTTGGTAGAGAACAAGTGACTGTCGGTAGATGAATTCGGCGTCTACTGGTATGCCCTGCCGATACAGGGTGATCGCGAGGGAATACAAGCAGTCGGCTTGCTTCTCCTCTGTTCCGGGGATCGTTTGGTAGAGCACGAGTGATTGACGGGAGAGGGTTTCACTCTCCGCTAGATTGCCTTGCTTGCGCAGGGTGATCGCGAGAGCATACAGGCAGTCGGCCTGGTTCTCCTTTGTTCCGGGGATATTCTGGAAGAGGGTGAGTGCATGACGGAAGCTGGATTCGGACTCGGACAGTTTGTCAAGAGCGAGCAGTATGGCGGCAAGGCATTTCAGGCAGGCCGCTTCCTCCTCCTCTGTGCCTGGGATCATCCGGTAGAGGTTCATGGCCTGCTCGAATCGTGCGGTTGCTCGACGGTAATTGTCTCGGTGCATCGCTTCGATGCCCTGACCAAATAGCCGTTCAGCCTTGGCTCGGGTGCGTGTCTCTTTTGACCCAAACAGCAACATGCGAAGTACCCTTTCCTTCACAACCAGGTCACGTGTTTCGGTGAACGCGACTATACGTTGTCGCGTATCCTTAGCGGTGTCCCCCATTGTGCGCCACCGTTCAGATTTCGTCAAATAACGGCAAAATAAACGGTTTGTACTCCACGGATCCCAGGGGATAAGCTAGCCTGATCGTCAATGCTGACCAACGAGGAGCAACCATGAGCATCCCATCGCACGCGGCCATCGCATACAGAGAGATGGTTTTCCATGGAGTGGACATGACCTCGACGACCTACGTCACGTGGGAGAGCGTCGTGTGTCCGCCAGCCTTCAGGAGTATCAAGGGCGCAACAGTTGACGACCTGCGCAAGAAGTTCGACCCTGCCCTGCCCGGCACGAGCACCATGAGCGCCGGAGACAACAGTTCCCTGCTGGCTGCGCCTCGCAAGGGTAGGACCGCCTCAAAAGTCCACGACGACATGGAAAGAGCGGCATTCCGTGAGAGGCTCGGGAAATGCCTGGTCGACTACCGCGCAAACCTCGAATTCATGTGCGAGCTCACGGACACTCTCGAACTCGCGGAATTCATCGAATCCGTCAAACGAGAATGCACCCTCACCAACGAGGGCGAGCGCGTCCTACTCCTCCTCAACCCACCTCCCAAGCTCGGACAAGTACCGTGGGAACTGCTTCCCCTCGACGTGGAGGAAGCGCGCCAGTTCCTCAAACGCCACGCGGAGAGCGAGGACCTTTCCGGCGTTGACAAGCCGACAGTGCTGATGGACATTGTTGACGTTGTTACCATGGCACCCCTGCTACGACGCGACTCGGACCCGACGATCCCCCACCCGACGTGGACCCCGGGCACCGGCATGTACCTGGTACAGCCCTGGAAGAAGAATAGGCATAACGGACAGGTCCTGCAGCGACAGGATTTTGAGACCTGGAAGGAACGCATCGACCAGCTCGGAAACCAAGCCGTCACGCCCCCATACGGGTATGACGGCTACCTCGCTGGCAGACTGTGGCTATCGGACGCTCTGCACGCGAATGTCAACAACGCAAACGTGCCGCTGACCCGCCTTCTCTACATTGGGCACATCAAAGGCTCGGGCGATGCCTCGGCGCTGCTGCTCAATGACCTCGCCGAGGTATTCGGACTCGACGAGGTCGACGCTGGCGACTTCCGTTGGTTCTCAGCCATGGACCTCACCAAGGGAACCACCACCTGGCGTGAAAAGAAATTCGAGCGATTGAACATGGAAGCAGACCAGGACGGGTGCCGCTACCCCCAGGGTGAAATCCTCCCCGGCGGCCTCACTGTGTCCATGGACGAGTTCGGCGAAGAAACAGTCCCCGCCGTGGACGGATGGGACCTGTGGCCCATGCCCCCACGGGTCGGCCTCATCGCCTGCCACTCCGGATCCGAATCGGCATCGGACGAACCCTTCGGCCTCGCTGCAGGATGCCTCGAGGCCGGTGCCGAACTGGTGTTCGCCACCCGATGGACGATGTACACCGACCAGGCCTTCCTCGACTACTTCACGCAGGACAACCCAATCCACCCGTTCCACGAACTGGCCACCAAAGTGGACGAATTCCTCCAGTCCGACACGCCCATCGAGGACATGTCGCAATGGAAGCGAGACAAGCTCGCGGCGTGGCGCGAACACCCCTCCGATATTGCCTCGGCTCCTATTACCTGGGCGGGACTGACCGTCTACCGAGCTCCCGAACGTCGGGTGCTAGAGGACGCGGAAACCTCCGGAGCGTGATCGTACTGAGGCCGCGGCTCGGAATCGACCCCCGCCCCGGGGGTATTCCACGTCCCCTGCACACTAGTTCAACGGACGGTACTGCCAGGACACCTCTGGGGAAGTGGTCGTGTCGATCTGCACCTCCATAATGGGCAGGTCACTTGCCGCCCATTTGACGTTCGGCTCGAACCTCGGGATCGGCTCGGAAATGGTGCGACGCGGCTTGAACAGGCGACGCCACCAGGGTCCTGACTCCACGCCCTGACGGTACGCAGCTACGAGGGTGTGGAAGTTGGCGGAGAGCTGAGCCACGCAATCCCGGGCCTGCCCATGCACGTGGCGACGCTGCTGCAAGAGTTCGTCAATGGCCTTATGCAACGACTGGATCGTCGCCGTGTTCGCAGCTTCCTGCGCAGCGCGCTGACGCTCAGCGCGATGGGCCTTAGCCTGCTCGTAGTGCGAGGCCCCCGGGTGCAGGTGCCTATTCTCTCCCACATCTTCGCGTGACTCCAGGAGCAGTAGCTCCTGCTTGTATGTGCCGACCCGCTTGTCAATGGCCGCAACGCAGTCGTGCAGATCCTGAGATACGCGCATCGCCTTCTGGGCGAATGCTCCGTACAGGGTCTCGATGTGCGGGCACATCCCGTTCTCATCGAAGGAGACGCGCCAATCGCGGCGGCCCTTGCGTTCGGCACGATCCTGATCGATCAAGCTCGTCGCGTGAACAATGGGGGGAAGGGGGAAGTCGAGGGCGGAACGGTGGATGGGGGGTGTGTTTGTCTTGCTCATATCTTTTTTAGACGGAAGGGGTACCCCGTTTTTCGACTGTCGTAGTCGGCGCTTGAGAACTCGTCGGAATTAATTGACGGATGCCCTTCGTGTGTCTTGCCCACAGGCATATTGCCCTCAGGGGCGGCGCCGCCCCGGCTGACGCGCCCCGCAGGCAACAAAAAAGGTGGCCCCCGCTCGCATGAGCGGGGGCCACCCCTTCAGTCATTCAGCCGATGCGTGAAGCCTTCACCTCGCGGCGGAAACGCGGACCTTCAGGTTCGCGGACACCTCGGTGTGCAGGCCGACGGTCACCGTGTAGTCGCCAACGGCCTTGATGGGCGAGGCGATG
>ERZ772968.355-NODE-355-length-23213-cov-7.960618_pt1 | contig 23213 bp, 14 predicted proteins | sample MGYA00580674_ERZ772968 | MGnify/ENA primary metagenome ERZ772968 (study PRJEB29015, sample SAMEA2737940) | human oral metagenome | biome: human oral; feature: human-associated habitat; material: dental | place: China | collected 2138 ...
GCGCGCTTCCATGGCATGGAAGAGGTCGGGGGTTCGAATCCCCCTAGCTCCACCAAAAGGCTCCAATGCATTCGCATTGGAGCCTTTCGTCGTGCGGCGAGGGCGCTCCGCCCGTGCGCACCAGCACTGCCCAGTCCCCGGCAGGCTTCTTCCCCCTGGACCGAGTATAACGTTTTGGTATCGCCATGTGAGACCAGCGGGAAGGGGGTGGTCGGCGCGAACGTTGGAATGGCGCGGAACGTCAACAAGGGGCCGGTAGGGGTGTTTGAAGTTTCCCAAACCGGATGGCAAGATTTGAATGTCCTGTCCTCTGAGTGTTAGGCCGGTTGCCGATGACCTTCCAACTGTCGCGCACGCACATGTCGATCGTCGCCGCAGCGACTACAGTGGCGGCCTCCTTCGTCGTCATCCCCGCCCTCGCCGAGAACGGCGCGCCCCCGGCCGACGCCGTGTGCCCCGCGCTGCTCGCCGCGCATGGGCGGATCGATAGCGAGTACAACCCCGCCCTCAGCGCCTACGCCGACGCCGTCGCCGCGGAGACCGCCGCCCGCAACACCGCCAACGGCGGGACCACGGCCACCGAGGCGCAGCTGCGCCAGACCCTCGCCGACGCCCAGGCGGCGCTGGAGGCCGCGAAGGCCGCTCCCGCTCCGACCGCGCAGCCGACGGCCACCCAGCCCGCGGCCGAGCCTTCCCGGGGCATCGGCTGGGTCGACTGGTCGCAGGTCGACCACTCCACCCAGGCGCAGGTCATCGAGGCCCTCATCGTCCAGAAGATGAACGCCTACCGCGCCAACGCGGGCCTGCCGCCGCTGGTCGTCTCCGACACCCTGACCACCGACTCGCGCGCCTGGTCCAAGCACATGGCGGTCGATAACGACTTCAACCACGACCCCGAGTTCCGGTACCTCGGGTCGCAGAGCCTGGACGGCGCCTCGACGAACTACGCGGGCGAGAACATCGCCTACAACTCGATGCGCAACTTCGGAGCGCAACTGGGGGCCAGGGGCAACGAGTACAAGACGCCCGACCAGGCGGCCTCCGACCTGTTCGAGCAGTGGAAGAACTCCCAGGGCCACGACAAGAACATGCTCGCGGAGAACAACGTCGTCGGGGTGGGCGTGCACATCGGCGACCTCGCGGACGGCGGACTGACCGTGTGGGGGACGCAGAAGTTCTACGCGATCTCGGACAAGGGGTCGATCGACCTCTCCCGGTTCCACACGACGGGCGACACCGCCAGCGCCTACGGCTTCGACGGGGCGGCCTTCAACGCGGACAACACGGACTACGTCTCCGGTCTGGCCGGGGACGGCGTCAAGCAGAAGCAGGCGGCGTGGACCGCCATCGTCGGGGACCTGCCCGCCCAGGCCCTCCCGGTCGCCCCCTCGTCCCTCCCCGCGAAGGACGGGGCATCCCCGTCCCCGGCCCCCTCCACGACGCCGGATCCCGCTCCCACCGCTGACGGCTCCGCCGTCGCCCAGGCCCAGGCCGCTGTGGACGCCGCCCAGAAGGCCCTGGACGACTTCCTGGCGGATCCCCAGTCCGCGTACTCGCAAGCGGTCGAGAACCTCAAGGCCGCCACTGCGGCACTGGACGGGATCGCCGAGTCCATCGGCTCCCAGACGGGCGTGCGCCCGCAGCCCGACGGGGGCGTCGTCGTCTCCACGCCCAATACGAACTCCTCGTACTACCCGGTCGAGGCGTACCGGAAGAAACTGGCCGCGTGCCTGGCCACGACCGGCCAGCAGCAGCCCGTCGGCCCCGCCCAATCAGGGGCCACCGGCGCTCCTGCGGCCCCGGCTTCCGTGGCGCAGCAGTCCAACGCACCGGCTGGCCCTGCTCCATCGGAGCAATCCAGCGCTGCGCCTTCCCCCGCTGCATCGCAGCAGTCCAGCCCTGCCGCGGGCAGTGACGGGAACGGCGCGCAGACCGTTTCCACGGAGGCCGGTGGCGCCGGGCGGCCGGGTGCCGCCAATGGGGCGGACAACGGAGGGGGAGCCCCAGCGGCCGCTGACAAGGGAGCCGCCACTGGCGCTCGGGCGGCGAACCTGGCGAGCACGGGATCCATGACCCTGGTCCTGGGGATCGGCGCGCTCGTCGTCCTGGGGATCGGCGTGGGGGCGATGCTGGTCGCCAAGAGGCGCAAAGGCAAGTAGCGCACGCGAAGCACGGGGAGGGGCCCGAGCGGCATCGGCCGCCGGGCCCCTGCCCCTATTCGAAGGCGGTGCGGCTCGCCATCGGGGCGCGCTCAGCCAATGGGCCAGAGCCGGGCCCGGTCTGGACCGGACCCGCTCCAACTTCAACGGACTGCTGTGGGGCCGCCCCGGCGCCACAGCGGAAAGGCCGCCGCCCGGCGTCGGGCGGCGGCCACTTCCAGGCGCGGGCGGCCAGGCTCAGGCGTCGGCCACCTGGTTCGCCATCTGCCGTTCGCACACGTCGATCCGCTCGCGGATGATGCGCACGGCTCCGGCCGGGGCGCCGGGGTTGGCGTCGATCCACTCGTGGCCCGCGCGCACCACGTCGACGCCGGGCGCGTAACCGGCCAAATCGGAGGGGAAGAGCAGGGTCGTCAGATCCTCGGCGGTGTGGAAGGTGTTCTCCTCCCACACCTGCGCCAGGGCTGCGAAGTACCGTTCGACGTAGGGCTCGTACAGCGACGGGGTGGTCCGCGCCTGCGCCCAGAAGCCGGAGACCATCGCCCAACGGGTGTCGTTGGGGATCGACTTGTCCCCAAGGACCTGCTCCCACACCTGCTCCTTGACGGCCGCGTCGTCGCGCGCCGCCCGGGCAGCGGCAGCGTTCTGGCGGCCCGTCATCGTGTCGTCCTCCTGCTCCCGGGCGTCGATCTCCGCGTCCCCGGCGACGCCGCCCCTGACCAGGGCGATCAGCAGGGACCACTGCAGGTCGACGTCCAACTCCAGGCCCTCCAGGGTCGCGGACCCGTCGTAGAGGGCCTTGATGGCCTCGAACTGCTCGGCGTTGGACGCGTTGCGGGCGGCGGCCGCCACCAGCATGCGCTGCGCGTCGGAGCCGGACCGGGCGGTGCGGGCCAGCAGCAGCAGGCGCCTGCCCACCGTCTCGGCGGCCTCGGCGCGGGCGTCGGGGGCGACGAAAGTGCGAACGGCCTCGTCGATGTGGCGCAGCGTCAGCGTCAGCAACTGCATGTTCGTCTCGGCGGGGACAGCGGTGAGGGCCAGGTTCAGGTAGTCGCGCGCCTTCATCTGCCCGTCGCGGGTCATGTCCCACGCGGCGGCCATGACGACGCCGCGGGTGAGGGAGTCCGTGAAGCGCGTGATATTGGCGACCGCGAAGGCCAGGGAGTCCTCGTCGAGGCGGATCTTCGCGTAGGCCAGGTCGCCGTCGTTGACCAGGATGAAGTCGGGGCGGGCCACGCCCTCGGCGGAGGGCACATCAGTGGAGGCCCCGTCCACGTCGAGCTCCTCGTGGAAGACCCGCTGCAGGGACTCGCCGTCCAGGGAGTACCCGGCGACGGCGAGGCGGTGGGGGCGCAGGGAGGCGCCCTCGCTGAAGGCCTCCTGCTCGATGGAAAGGCGCGTGATCCTGCCCTCCTCGTCCGTCTCGACGGACGGGCGCAGCAGGGTGACGCCTGCCTCCTCCAGCCACACCTTCGACCAGGCGGCCAGGTCGCGGCCCGAGGCCTTCTCCAGCTCGCCGAGCAGGTCGGCCAGGGTGGCGTTCGCGTAGGAGTGCGCGGTGAGGTACTCGTGCAGGCCGGCGAAGAACGCGTCGCGTCCCACGTAGGACACGAGCTGGCGCAGCACGGAGGCGCCCTTGGCGTATGTGATGCCGTCGAAGTTGACCTCGACGTCGGCCAGGTCGCGGATCTGGGCGGTGATGGGGTGGGTGGTGGGCAGCTGGTCCTGCTTGAGGCCCCAGTCCTTGCGGACCATGAAGCCCGTCCACCCCTCCGTGTACTTGGTGGCCTCGGCCAGCGCCAGGTGGCTCATGAACTCCGCGAAGGACTCGTTGAGCCACAGGTCGTTCCACCACTTCATGGTCACCAGGTCGCCGAACCACATGTGGGCCAGCTCGTGGAGGATCGTGTTGGCGCGGGACTCCAGCTGGGCCTCGGTGGGCCGCGTGCGGAACACGTAGGCGTCGCGGAAAGTCACGCAACCCGCGTTCTCCATCGCCCCGGCGTTGTACTCGGGCACGAAGACCTGGTCGTACTTGGTGAAGGGGTAGGCGATGCCGTACGCGTCCTCGAAGAACTCGAAGCCCTTGCGCGTGATGTCGATGATGGCGTCGGCGTCCAGGTGCTCGAGGACGGACGCCCGGCAGTACACGCCCAGGTCGATGGTGCGGCCGTCGGAGGAGGTGAGGGTGTCGGTGACGCCCTCGTAGGGGCCGGCCACGACCGCGGTGATGTAGGTGGACATCTTCTCCGTGGTCGCGAAGCGGTAGGTCCAGGAATCGCCGTCCTCCTCGGGGGAGGGGGTCGGGGCGTTGGAGAACACCTTCCAGCCCTTGGGGGCCTTGACGGTCAGGGTGAAGGTGGACTTCAGGTCCGGCTGCTCGAAGGTCGTGTAGACGCGGCGGGCGTCGGGGACCTCGAACTGGGAGTACGTGTAGGCCTTGCCGTCGGCGGGGTCGACGAAGCGGTGCAGGCCCTCGCCGGTGTGCATGTACTGGCAGTCGGCGTCGACCTCGAGGACGTTGTGCTCGGCCAGGTCGTCCAGGCTGATGCGCGAGTCCTGGTGGTGGGCGCCCGGGTCCAAGTCGCGGTCGTTGAGCTTGATGGAACGCACATTGGTGGAGACCAGGTCCGCGAAGGCCGCGCCGCCGGGGGCGGCGGTGAACTCGACGCGGGTGCGCGAGCCGAAGTCGGTGTCGCCCCGGGTGAGGTCGAGCTCGATGTCGTAGCGGATGACCTCGCTGATGACTCCGGCGCGTGCGAGCGCCTCGTCGCGGGTCAGGTTAAGGCCTGGCATTGTTCGCCTTCCGTTGGTCGAATATGACGCGTTTCGTGCGTGCGCTTGTCTAATACTGACACGCGTTCGTCTGATTGTGCGACTGGATGCCCGCGTTGCGGGAGACCGTCATTTGAGCAATATCACCAGATACGGACCCGCTCGGAGGGGTCCAGCCACATGCCGTCGCCCTCGGCGACGCCGTAGGCGGCGGCGAACTCGTCGAAGTTCTTCAGCACCTGGTTGCAGCGGAACTCGGCGGGGGAGTGCGGGTCCACCGCCAGCATCTGGCGGGCGAAGCGGGGGCGCGCCGCTGTGCGCCACACGCGGGCCCACGACTGGAAGAACCTCTCGGGCCCGCTGAGCCCGTCGACGGCGGGCGCGGTGGCGGGCGTCAGCCCCCGCTCCGCCAGGGCGGCCGCCCACGCCTTCCACGCGATCGTGAGGCCGCCGAGGTCGCCGATGTTCTCCCCGATGGTCAGGGCGCCGTTGACGTGGGGCGCGCCGGTGCCCCCGGCGCCGTCGGGCCGCTCCGCCCCGTCCGCGCCCCCCGCCTCGTCCGGGGTGTGTGCGCCGGGCAGCAGATCCGCGGGGGTGAGCGCGTTGTACTGGTCGATGAGGGCGCGTGTGCGCTCTTCGAAGCGCTCCCTGTCCTGGTCCGTCCACCAGTTCTCCAGGTTCCCCCTCTCGTCGAACCGGGACCCCTGGTCGTCGAAGCCGTGCCCGATCTCGTGCCCGATGACGGCGCCGATGGCCCCGAAGTTGACGGCGTCGTCGGCGCCGGGGTCGAAGAAGGGGGGCTGGAGGATGGCCGCTGGGAAGACGATCTCGTTCTGCGTCGGGTTGTAGTAGGCGTTGACCGTCTGCGGGGTCATGTACCAGCGGTCGCGGTCCACGGGGGTGCCCAGCCGCGCCCATTCCCGCTCGGTCTCGTGGGAGGCGGCGGCCCGCAGGTTGTCGACCAGGGGGGCGCCGGGGTCGATGTCCAGGCCCGAGTAGTCCTTCCACTTGGGCGGGTAGCCGATCTTCGGGTTGAAGGTGGCCAGCTTGTCCAGGGCGCGGCCCTTGGTGGCGTCCCCCATCCAGTCGAGGGCGCGGATGGAGCGCCCGTAGGCGTCCAGCAGGCGGGCGACCAGGTCGTCCATGCGCTCCTTCGAGGCGGGCGGGAAGTGGCGGGCGACCCACGCGCGGCCCATCGCCTCGCCCAGGCACGACTCGATGAGGCCGAGGGCCCGCTTCCAGCGGGGGCGCAGTTGCTCGGTCCCGGCCAGGGTGCGGCCGTGGAAGTCGAAGTTCTCCTCCACGAAGGCGGAGGAGAGCACGGGGGCGCGCGCGTCGATCACCGAGGCGGCGGCCCACTCCTTGAGGGTGCCCAGGTCGGTGTCCGCCCACAGGGCGCAGGCGCCGCGCAGGAACTCGGGCTGGTCGACGTTGACGACCAGGGAGGCGGTGGGCAGGCGCGCCCCGTCGGCCCAGCCCCGCCAGTCGAAACCGGGGTTGGCGGCGACCAGGTCCTCCCAGGGGGTGGGGTTGTCCGAGAGCCGGGGGTCGCGGTCGGACACGGAGTCGCGGTGGTGGGCGGCCAGGGCCGTTTCGAATGCCATGATCCGCCCGGCGGCGCCCTCGGGGTCCGGGGCGCCCGCCAGTTCGAGCATGCGCGCCGTGTGGGCGACGTAGGCGCGGCGGACCGGCTCGTAGTCGTCCTCCCGGTAGTACGCCTCGTCGGGCAGTCCGAGGCCGGATTGGACCAGGGAGACCATGTACTGGGAGGAGTCGTGGGGGTTGGTGCCCACGTAGGCGCTGACGAGGCCCCCCGCGCCCTCGCGCATGAGGCGGCCCGTCAGGGCGGCCAGGTCCGCGCGCGTGGCTGCTTGGGCGATGGCCTCCAGGTCGGGGGCGATCGGCGAGGCGCCGGCGGCCTCGATGGCCCCCTCGTCGAGGAACTGGTTCCACAGGGTCGCGATCCTCCCGGCGTCGGGGTCGTCGAGGGCCCCGGCGGCCGCCGCCTCGGCGATGGCGCGGCAGTGCGCCTCGGACTGGTCGCGCAGCGCGTGGAAGGCGCCGTCGATGGGCCTGTCGGCCGGGATCTTGTGGCGGGCGAGCCAGCCGCCGTTGACGTGCCGGTAGAAGTCGTCCTGGGGGCGCACGGAGGGGTCGGCGTTGGCGGCCTCGCCGGAGCGGTCGCGGATGTCGTGGTCCATGACCCCACTCTAGGTGCTCGTGACCCGCGCCGCGCCGGTGCGGGGAGGCCGGGGCGGGTGTGTTCGCGGGCCGTGAAATCGAATTATGGCATGGCCGTTCGTCGTAAATGCGCCGTCGGGGCGCTCCCCGTCCCAAGGAGTGGGGGCGCCTGGGCCCCGGAATACCTGCACATCTGTGCAATGTGGGTGAACGATTCGTTCAAAACGGTCCTGGAGGTGCAATATTGTGGGCAAAACCGAGGCGCCGGTGCCTCGTATTCACACCTGAAGGGAACGAACGGTGAGGACCATTCACACTGACGTCGTCGTCATCGGCGGCGGCTCCACCGGTGCGGGCGTCGTTCGCGATGTCGCAATGCGCGGGTTCTCGGCGGTCCTGGTGGACCGGGCGGACATCGCCCAGGGCACCTCCGGCCGCTTCCACGGCCTGCTGCACTCGGGCGGGCGCTACATCGCCTCCGACCCCGAGTCGGCCACCGAGTGCGCCGAGGAGAACGCCATCGTCAAACGGATCAACGCCAACGCCGTCGAGGCCACGGGCGGCCTCTTCGTCACCACGGCCCAGGACGAGGAGGACTACGCCGACCAGTTCCTCGCGCGCGCCTCGGCGGCCAGAGTGCCCGCCCGCGAGATCACCGTCTCGGAGGCGCTGGCGCGCGAGCCCCGCCTGGACCCGCGCATCAAACGGGCCTTCGAGGTCGAGGACGGCACGGTCGACGGCTGGCAGATGGTCTGGGGCGCCATCCGCTCCGCCGAGGCGTACGGCGCGAAGATCCTCACCTACCACAGGGTCGTCTCCATCGACCGCGAGGGCGACCGCGTCAGCGCCGTCGTCGTCCACGACGAGAGGGGCGGGGAGGACCTGCGCGTCGAATGCGGTTTCGTCGTCAACTGCGGCGGGCCGTGGGCCGGCCAGATCGCCGCCATGGGGGACTGCCACGGCGTGGACGTGGTGCCCGGCGCGGGCATCATGATCGCAATGAACCACCGGCTCACTGGCACCGTCCTCAACCGCTGCGTGTGGCCCGAGGACGGGGACATCCTGGTGCCCGACCACACGGTGTGCATCATCGGCACCACGGACATCAAGGCCGAGGATCCCGACCGCCTTGCCATCACCGCCGACGAGGTCCAGCAGATGCTCGACTCCGGTGAGGCCTTGGTCCCCGGTTTCCGCCGCTCCCGCGCCCTGCACGCGTGGGCGGGGGCGCGCCCCCTCATCAAGGACTCGCGCGTCGCCGCCACCGACACCCGCCACATGGCGCGCGGCATGAGCGTCATCGACCACCACAGCCGCGACGGCGTCTACGGGATGCTCACCATCGCGGGCGGCAAGCTCACCACCTACCGGCTCATGGCCGAGCGCGTCGTCGACATCATGTGCTCCGAGATGGGCGAGCAGCGGCCCTGCAAGACCGCGGGCGAGGCCGTTCCCCCCGCCGAGGACGGCAGGCTCTACACCATCGGCCACCGCCTCGACAACGTCGAGTCCCGCAACGACGGGCCCTCCCACGAGCAGATCATCTGCGAGTGCGAGATGGCCACGCGCGCCATGCTCGAGAGGGTCATGGACACCCTGCCCAAGAGCCAGCTCGACGACGTGCGCCGCCAGATGCGCCTGGGCATGGGGCCCTGCCAGGGCGGGTTCTGCTCCCAGCGGGCAGCCGGAATCGCCCACGAGCGCGGCGACATCGACGCCGAGCGCGCCAACGGGCTGCTGCGCCTCTTCCTGAAGAACCGGTGGATCGGCCTATGGCCCATCCTCTACGGCAAACAGGTGCGCCAGGCGGCGCTGGACAACTGGATCCACGAGGGCACGCTCGACGTCGAGCACCTGCCCGTCCCGGTCGAGGAGGTCGTGCGATGAGGGACGCAGTCGTCATAGGGGCGGGCATCGCAGGGCTCGCCGCCGCCATCCGCCTCGTCCGCTCGGGCGCCTCGGTGACCCTGGTCGCCAAGGGAGTGGGCGGCCTGCAACTGGGCACGGGGACCATCGACGTCCTCGGCTACTCCCCGGAGCGCGTCGAGCGCCCCCTGGAGGCGATAGGCCCCCACGTGGCCTCGCGCGAGAGCCACCCCTACTCCCACTTCGCCCCCGGGTTCGTGGGGGAGGCCGTCAACTGGCTGCGCGACACCGCGGGCCCGTCCCTGCTGGTGGGGGACGCCTCGCGCAACGTCGCCATACCGACGGGCGTGGGGGCGCTGCGCCCCACGAGCCTGTACCAGCCGTCCATGGCGGCGGGCGTTCCCGCCCCCGGCGCCTCCTACGCGATCGTCGGGCTGAAGCGCTTCAAGGACTTCTACCCGGCGCTGGTGGCCGAGAACCTCTCCCGCCAGAGGGGACCCGACGGCCAGCGCCTGCAGGCGCGCGCCATCAGCGTCGACTTCGAGGTGCGGGCCGGGGAGGCGGACTCCACGGGCACCAACCACGCGCGCGCCCTCGACGAGGCGGACGCCCGCCAGCGCCTCGCCGACGCCATCGGACCGCTCCTGTCGGCCGGGGAGGTCGTCGGACTGCCGGCCGTCCTGGGCCTGGCCGACCCCGGCGCCGCCGCCGACCTGGCCGAGCGCCTGGGGCACGGGGTCTTCGAGATCCCCGTGCAGCCCCCGTCGGTGCCGGGCATGCGCCTGAACACCGCGCTCAGCGAGATCGTCAAGTACGAGGGGCGCCTCATCATGGGCTCCGCGGTCACCGGCTTCAAGCGCCGGGCGGGCAGGATCGTCTCCGTCGACATCTCCACCGCGGGCAGGCCCACCACCATCGAGGCGGGCGCCTTCGTCCTGGCGGCCGGGGGCTTCGAATCCGGTGCCCTCGCCGTCGACTCCCACGGCCAGGTGTCCGAGACCGTCTTCGGCCTGCCGGTCATGGGCGCGCAGGGCCAGCTCCTGCACGCCGACTTCTGGGGCGAGGACCAGCCCCTGTTCCTGGCCGGGATCGCGGTCGACGACCAGATGCGCCCCGTCGGCCCCGACGGGAGCGCCGTTTACAGCAACCTCCACGCGGTCGGCGGCAACCTGGCCGGCGCCACCCGGTGGAGGGAGAAGAGCGGGGAGGGCATCGCCCTCGCCAGCGCGGTGCGCGCCGCGGACACGATTGTGGAGGGACTGCGATGAGTGCGGCAACGACGAAAGGGATCGCCGGGATGTTCCCCGCCTTCAACGGGGGGCTGTCCTCGACGGGCGTCGAGGAGGAGGACGTCATCAGCCTCGGCGACGCCACCGTCGGGGGCCTGCGCGGCAGCCTCGACGCGTGCGTGAAGTGCACGATCTGCGAGACGAACTGCCCCGTCATGCGGGTCACCGACCTGTTCGGAGGGCCCAAGTACTCCGGCCCGCAGGCCGAGCGCTTCCGCCAGAAGGGGCAGATCGTCGACAAGTCCATCGACTACTGCTCCTCGTGCGGCACCTGCTCCCTGGTGTGCCCGCAGGGCGTGAAGGTCACGGAGATCATCCACCACCGGCGCACCGACATGAAGAGGGCCGTGGGGATCCCCGTGCGGGACCGCCTCATCGGGCGCACCTCCCTGATCGGCACGATGATGACGCCCGTGGCGCCCATCGCGAACTGGGCGCTCGACGTCAAACCGATCCGCATAGTCATGGAGAAGGTCATCGGCGTCCACCGCTCCGCCCCGATGCCCCGCGCCTACGGGCGCACCTTCGAGGGGTGGTTCAAGAAGCACAAGCCCCTGCCCTCGTCGGGCGAGCGCGGCCAGGTCATCTTCTTCCACGGGTGCGCGGGCCAGTACTTCGAGGTCGAGACCTCCATCCACTCCGTCCTGGTCCTGGAGCACCTGGGCTACGAGGTGCTGGTCCCCAAGCACGGGTGCTGCGGCTTGGCGCTGCAGTCCAACGGGCTCTACTCGGACGCCCGCAAGTACGTGTCGCGCCTGACCGACGACCTGCGCAAGGTGAACAGGGACGCCCCGATCGTCTCCGCCTCCGGCTCGTGCGCCGGGATGCTGCGCCACGAGGCGCACGACATCCTGGAGATGGACACCCCCGAGCTGGAGGACGTGGGCAGCAGGACCTGGGACATCTGCGAGTTCCTGCTGGATCTGTACGACCGGGGGGAGCTGGACACGGACTTCCAGCGCATCGACATCACCATCCCCTACCACGCGCCCTGCCAGCTCAAGTCCCAGGGGCTGGGGCTGCCCGCCATGGAGGTCATGGGCCTCATCCCCGGGGTGAAGGTCGTCGAGTCCCAGCAGCCGTGCTGCGGCATCGCCGGCACCTACGGCATGAAGAAGGAGAAGTACGCCATCGCCCAGGCCGTGGGCGCCCCCGTCTTCGACTTCATCAAGCAGGTGAACGCCGAGCTGGCGGCGTGCGACACGGAGACGTGCCGCTGGCAGCTGCGCACGGCGACCGGCGCGAACGTCGTCCACCCGATCTGGCTGATCCACAAGGCCTACGGCCTGCCCAACGGCTGAGGCGCGCACTCGGGCGTTCGTCCCCGGGCGCCGCGGGCCTTCCGGTCCGCAACGCCCGGGGATACACTTGCGCCATGAGCACTCCGCGCCGCGCCGTCGTCACAGGGGCCTCCACCGGGATCGGGGAGGCCACCGCCCGCCTGCTGGTGGACCACGGGTGGGGGGTCGTCGCCGTCGCCCGCCGCCGCGAGCGCCTCAAGGCCCTCGCCGACCAGATCGGCTGCGAGTACTGGGCGGCCGACCTCACCGACGAGGCGCAGGTGGAGGGCATGGCCTCCCACGTCCTGGAGGGCGGGCCGGTGGACGCGCTGGTCAACAACGCGGGCGGCGCCATCGGCGTCGACCACGTGGCGCAGGCGGACGCGGGCAGGTGGAGCGCCATGTTCGACCGCAACGTCCTCACCGCCCTGCACTGCACGCGCGCCTTCCTGCCGGCGATGCGCAAGAGGGGAGGGGACCTGGTGTTCCTCACCTCGACCGCCGCGCACGACACCTACCCGGGGGGCGGCGGCTACGTGGCCGCCAAGCACGCCGAGCGCGTCATCGCCAACACCCTGCGCCAGGAACTGGTGGGCGAGCCCGTCCGCGTCATCGAGATCGCCCCGGGCATGGTGCGCACCGAGGAGTTCTCCCTCAACCGGCTCGGCTCCCGCGAGGCCGCGGACCGCGTGTACGCGGGCGTCGCCGAGCCACTGGTGGCCGCCGACGTCGCCGAGGCCATCGTGTGGGCCCTGGAGCGCCCCCGCCACGTGAACATCGACTCGATGATCGTGCGCCCCGTGGCGCAGGCGACGAACACGGTGGTCGCGCGCAGCGCGGACGGGGAGCAGGGGTGAGCGCCCTCGCGTGGGCAGCGGGGGCCTCGTTCGAGGACGGGCGCGGTACCGGTGGGGGACCGGGGGACCGCTAGGCGCCGGTGGGGAGGCCGGCCGGGAGCGCTTCAACGAGCAGGGGCGCACGAGCCGTCCGCCACGGCGGGCAGTGCGGCGCCCAGCAGGGCGGCCGTGCGCGGATCCATGATGTCGGAGGCGGGCCGGCCCGAGCGCAGCAGGCGCGCCATGGCCGCCAAGGCGGGGGAGGCGTGGGAGTAGAAGGCCCGGTAGCCCTCGCACAGGTAGTTGCGACGGACGCCCGAGGCGGTGGGGACGAAACGGTCCTTGGGGCACCCGCCCCAGCACAGGGGCAGGTGCGGGCAGGAGCGGCAGCCGGGGTCCAGGTCGGGCTTCTTCTCGGCGAACTCCCGCATGCGTGGCGAGGACGCCAGCTCCGCGAAGGAGGAGTCGGCGATGTTGCCGATCAGCCAGTCCGGCTCCACCCAGTGGTCGCACGCGTACACGTCGCCGTTGAACTCCATCGCCATGTTCGCCCCGCACCGGGGGGCGTGCGCGCACACGGTGGGCGCGCCGAAGAGCGCGGACAGCGCCGAGTCGAAGTCCTGGACGAAGACCCCGCCCACGTCGCGGGGCAGCCACTGGTCGAAGACCTCGCACAGGAACGCCCCGTAGGAGGCGGGGGAGGTGGAGCGCGAGGTCACCCGGTCCCCTTCCTGGCGGTACAGCAGGGCGGCGCCCCCGCTGCGCCACCCGGCCTCCGCCTGGGCGAGGGCCGCGGCGGGGACCCGCTCGACAATGGGGATGAACTGCAGGAAACGGGCCCCCAGCCCGTCGCGGAAGTACCGGTAGACCTCGGCCCCGTGGTCCTGGTTGGCCGCGTGGACGGCGCACAGCACGTTCACGTCCGCTCCCGCGCGCTCGAGGGCCTCCCAGCCGCGCATCACCATGGAGTGGGTGCCGCGCCCGCCGCGGTTGAGGCGGTACGCGTCGTGCAGGGGGGCGGGGCCGTCGATGGAGACGCCCACCAGGAAGCCGTTGTCGGCGAGGAAGCGCGCCCACTCGTCGTCGATCAGCGTCCCGTTGGTCTGCAGGCAGTGGCGCACGCGCTGGGCGGGGCGGCGGTGGCGCTCGCAGGCGTCCACGGCGGCGCGGAAGAACGGCAGGCCCCGCAGGGCCGGCTCCCCGCCCTGCCACAGCATCGCCACTTCCCCGTCGGGGCTTGCGCGCAGGTGGGCGCGCACGTACTCCTCCAGGGTGTCCTCGCCCATCATCTGGGAGCGGGCGCTGTAGAGCAGCTCCTTGGACAGGAAGAAGCAGTACTGGCAGTCCAGGTTGCACGCCGCCCCCGTGGGTTTGACGACGACGGAGAAGGGGAGGGGGCCGGTCATGGGCGCGCTTACTCGGCTCCGACCCCGTCGAGGTCGGAGCGCGCAGTGTTGGCCAGGGGGACGTCGAAGTCGGTCATGGCGGCCATCCACTTGGCGAAGGAGTGGTCGCCGCGCTCGCGCAGCTGGCGGTACAGGTTCGTGGCCAGTTCGCGGCGGATCTCGTCGTAGACGGGGGAGGCGTACACGTTGGTCATCTCGGCCGGGTCGCGGCGCAGGTCGTAGAGCTCGTTGACCGACTCGGGGTTGATGACGAGCTTGAAGTCCCGGGTCCGCAGCATTCTCTGCTGGAGGGGGAAGTGGTGGCCGTGGAACTCGCAGACGATGTCCTGCCGCCACCCCTCGACCGCCCCGCCGCGGGTCAGGTCCACGATGGAGCGGCCGTCCTCCACCAGGGAGGTGTCCAGGCGCGCCACGTCGAGGACCGTGGCCGGCAGGTCGATGAGGGAGACGAAGTCGTCGGAGACGCCAACGGTGGACACCCCGGGGATGCGGGCGATGAACGGGATGTTGTAGATGTCGTCGTACATCATGGGGCCCTTGTCGTTGAGGCGGTGGGCGCCCGTGAACTCCCCGTGGTCGGCGCAGAAGAACACGGCGGTGTCGTCCAGGACCCCCAGTTCGCGCGCCTCGTCCATGATGCGGCCGATCTCGAAGTCGATCATGGCCACGTAACCCCAGTAGACGGCGATCAGTTTCTTCCACTGCTCGTTCGTGAACGAGGACGTGGACCAGTAGGCCGCGTAGTTGAGCTGGATGGGGGGCTTGCCGATCAGGGGGTCCCCGAAGCTCTCCGGCAGTTCGACGTCCGTCGGGTCGATCAGGTCGAACCACTCGTCGGGCAGGAAGTAGGGCAGGTGCGGGCCGAAGAAGTGAACGTCGAGGCAGAACGGCCGGCGCGCCTCCTTCCAGTCGGCCGCGTACTGGCGCAGCCTCGTGATGGCGCGGTCGGCGAGGAAGCGCTCGAAGGTCGCCTCCTCGGGCTGGTCGAGGCGCGCGGCGAGGACGTGCCCGTCCCGGCCGCCGGGCAGTTCGCCGCGCCACAGGCCGTGTGCGCGCACCGGGGGAAGGCCGTGCTCGTCCAGCCACGCCACGTACTCCTCGTTGGCGACGGGGTTCTCCGCGCCCCAGAACGTGTCGTCGTCCGCGCCGAACTTTCCGGGCAGGTTGTGGCCGCAGTGGTACTTCCCCACGATCCCGACGTTGTACCCGGCGTCGCGCAGCTCCTGCGTGTACGTCCACGTGCCCTCGGGGATGGAGACCCGGTAGGCGATGTTCCACTCGGGGTTCGCCAGCACCTGGTGCTTGCCCGGGCGCTTGCCGGTGAGCAGCGAGGCGCGGGCGGGCGTGCAGATCGCCGTGGGCGTGAAGGCGTTGGTGAAGGCGAAGCCCTCGCGCCCCATCCGGTCGATGACGGGGGTGCGGGCGTGGGGGTTGCCCAGGCAGCCGATGGTGTCGATGCGGTGCTGGTCGGTCATGACGACCAGGACGTTGCGGACGTTGTCGGGGATACCGCGCGAACGGGTCATGGGCGCCTCCTCGCGCCGGTGGGACGGGGCGCTGCGCGCCCGGCGACGGCGGATGCCCCGCCGGGGGCGCCGGAGCCGTGGGATCGGCGGGCAAGGTCCGCGCTCGCCGGTGGGCGGTGGAAAAGGGGAGTCCCCTCCCGCGCTCCGCGGCGTGGGCACTGTTCGATGGCCGTTGTCATAGTCACAACTATTACAGTGAAATGCGCCACCGTTCAATCCGGGGCGCGGGCGGGGGAGGGCCGCCGGGCGGCTCGGCGCCCCCGAGGGGGGCGGCTACCGCTCCTCGAAGACGAACTCCTGGTCGGGGGCGTCCACGGCCTCGACGCTGTCCGCCTCCAGCGCCAGCGCCTTGCCGCCGCGGGAGTGGAGGCGCCCGTGGACCCGCACCCACTGGTCCGGCTCCACCTGCGTGCCCGCCGGGGCCTCGACCGCGAACCCCAGGGCGTAGGCGTCGGCGGCGCAGCACCAGATCGTCATGCGCGCCAGGGCGAAGGAATCGGTGGCCGCCAGCCGTGGCAGGCCCTGCTGCGAGGCGGCGGTCTGCGGCGCCACGACGAAACCGGTGACGGTGATCTCCCGGCCCTCGTAGGCGGCGCCGTTGGCCGACAACTCGAGCAGCGTCGAGTAGAAGGTCTGCGTCGTCACGTCCAAGGGCGGGCCCGACGAGGCGGTCCCAGCGCGCCCGGCGGCGCTCGCGGAGGAGGCGGGGGCGGGCGCGTGGGATCCGGTCCCGGCGGTGGGGGAGGAGGTCGGACCGCCGCCGCCCGGGCCTGCGGATTGCGCGGCAGCGGCGCCCGCCTCGTCGGCGGGGGGAGCCCCTCCGGGGGCCAACTGCGAGTGGGCGGAGGTCTGCGAGCGCGGCGCCCCCGAGCCGAGCAACTGGGAGGGGGTGGGGTTGATGGGCAGCGCGATGCACACCGCCGCCGCCCACAGTCCGATGACGCGGACCCACGCCCCGGGCTCGCGCGCCGGGGCCTCGCGCCTGCGGGCGCTGCGCGCCCTCGCCCACGCCCACACCAGGCAGCACACGACCAGGAAGCCGATGCCCCACACCGCCCTGGGGGGCACCACCTTGAGGTAGCGCCCCGAGACGACGGCGAGGGCCAGGGAGGCCGCCAGGACCACCAGGACCGCCGCCTCCGCCCACGCGACCAGCCGGGGCCGGCGCTCCTCCTCCTCGGCGCGGCGGGCCGCCCTGCGGCGCTGGGACGCCTCGAAGTCCCCCGCGATCGCCAGGAACGCCCGGTCCTGGCCGTCCTGCCCCTCCTGCTCCTCGCCGCTCACAGCGCCACCAATCCCAGCGCCCACGCGCCGCCCACGGCGGCGCCGCTGGCCACCGTGACGACGACGAAGAGTTTCGCGACGAAGCGCTTGTCGAAGGAGCTGGACAGCAGGAGCACGTTCTTCACATCCATCATCGGTCCGTACACCATGAACCCCAGTAGCGCGCCCGCGGGCGCCAGCGCCGACAGGGAGCGCGCGATGATCGCGTCGGAGGAGGAGCACAGGGAGAACACGAACCCCGCGGCCATCATCGCCCCCAGCGCCACGGGCGGGGGCGCCCCGTCGAGGGACTGGGTGGGGGAGACGAGCACCTGGGCCGCGCTCGACAGGGCGACGCCCACCAGCAGGTAGGGCAGGATGCGGCCGAAGCCCGTGGCGCTGTGGGAGGCCACGAGCGCCAGCCGCCCGCCGGCGCCCGCCCCGCCCCCGCCCGGGTGGCACCCGCACCCGGCGGCGCACTCCGCCTCGTCCTCCACCAGGACGGGCCCGCCGACGCGGCCCATCACGACTCCGGCGACCACGGTCACGGCGACGGCCAGCAGGGCCCGCAGGACGACGATCCGCCACGAGCCGAAGGCGTACCACGTGGACCACACGACGATCGGGTTGATCGACGGGGAGGCCAGCATGAGGGTGACCGCCGCCGACGTGGGCACGCCCTTGCGCACCAGGGAGCGGAAGACCGGCACCGCCGAGCAGTCGCACACCGGCAGGACGAGCGCGGCCGCCAGGGCGGTGGCGATGGACGCCGGGCCGCGGGGGAAGAGGCGGGCGAGGCGCTCGGGGGGCACGAACTCCTCGATGACCTCCGACACGAGGACGCCCAGGGCCAGGAAGGGGGCTGCCTGGAAGAAGATGCCGACGCCGACCGCCCACATCCGCACGCCCTGGCCGCCCAGGGCCCCGGCGAGGACCACCGCCCCGGCCACGACGGCGACGGCGGAGTAGGCCGCGAGGGCGGCGGGCCGGGCGCGTTCCATGGTCACCCCACCAGCATACCCAGCACCGGGCGCGCATCTGTGGGTAGAATCGGCGTTGCTATGATCCGGCCCGCTCAGCGGGGCATCACCGGGGAGCATCCGGAAGAACAGGGATCCGCTGGGCGCCGCCCCCGTCCCCCAGTAGAACCGGACGGGAGGGCCCGACACAGCCCCAACGAAGAGGCCGCGCCAGCGCGGCAAGCGGGGTGGTACCGCGGGTCCCGGCGTCGCCGGTCCTCGTCCCTGCGCACGGCGCAACACGAGGACTGCCATGACGAAGCACGGCTTCTACCCCCTCCACCGGGACGACGAGGTGGATCCAAGCCCGTCCTTCCCCGCGATGGAGGGCGCGACACTGGCCTTCTGGGCCGCTGACGACACCTTCCGCAAGTCCATCGCCCGGCGCGGCGCCGGCGAGGGCGGTTCCAACGAGTTCGTCTTCTACGACGGCCCCCCCTTCGCCAACGGCCTCCCGCACTACGGGCACCTGCTCACCGGCTACGTCAAGGACGTGGTCGGGCGCTACCAGACGATGCTCGGCCACCGCGTGGAGCGCCGTTTCGGGTGGGACACCCACGGCCTGCCCGCCGAGCTCGAGGCCCAGCGCCAGCTCGGCATCGAGGACGTCACCGAGATCACCCGCGAGGGCGGCGTCGGAATCGCCGCCTTCAACGAGGCCTGCCGTTCCTCCGTCCTGCGCTACACGAAGGAGTGGGAGGACTACGTCACCCGCCAGGCGCGCTGGGTGGACTTCGAGCACGACTACAAGACCCTGGACATGCCCTACACGGAGTCCGTGATCTGGGCGTTCAAGCAGCTCTACGACAAGGGCCTGGCCTACCAGGGCCACCGCGTGCTGCCGTACTGCTGGAACGACCGGACCCCCCTGTCCAACCACGAGCTGAGGATGGACGACGAGGTCTACCAGGACCGCACCGACAACACAGTCACCCTGGGCCTGCGCCTGACTGAGCCCCTCCTGGCGGACTCCGAGCGCCCCGAGCTCGCCCTCGTGTGGACGACGACGCCGTGGACCCTGCCGTCGAACTCCGCGGTCGCCGTCGGCCCCGGCATCGACTACGTGGTCGTCGAGGCGGACCCCTCCGCGGCCTCCCCGGTGGCGGGCGAGCGGGTCATCATCGCCCGGGACCTGCTGGCCGCCCACGCCAAACAGCTCGGCGAGGCGCCCCGTGTCCTCGCGTCCTTCAAGGGCTCCGACCTGGTGGGCCGGCGCTACCACCCGATCTACGACTACTTCGACGACGGCGCGCACCGCGCCGAGGGGGCGGTGCCCGGCCCCAACGCGTGGACGGTCGTGGCCGCCGACTACGTGACCACCACGGACGGCACCGGCCTGGTCCACCAGGCGCCCGCCTTCGGCGAGGACGACATGTGGACGTGCGTGGAGTACGGCATCGGCATGGTCCTGCCCGTGGACGACGGCGGCGTGTTCACCTCCGAGGTCCCCGACTACCAGGGAATGCACATCTTCGACGCGAACCGGCACATCGTGGCCGACCTGCGCGACCAGTCGGGCCCCATAGCGCGCCGGGATCCGCGGGTGCGCGCCGTCCTGGTGGCGGAGGCGTCCTACACCCACTCCTACCCGCACTGCTGGCGCTGCCGCAAGCCCCTCATGTACAAGGCGGTGTCCTCGTGGTTCGTGCGCGTCACCGCGATCCGCGACCGCATGGTGGAGCTCAACCAGCAGATCAACTGGACCCCCGAGCACATCAAGGACGGCGTCTTCGGCAAGTGGCTGGCCGGGGCCCGCGACTGGTCGATCTCCCGCAACCGCTTCTGGGGGGCGCCCATCCCCGTGTGGGTGTCCGACGACCCCGCGTACCCGCGCACGGACGTGTACGGGTCGATCGCCGAACTGGAGGCCGACTTCGGCGTGGAGGTGGTGGACTTCCACCGCCCCTTCATCGACTCGCTCACCCGTCCCAACCCGGACGACCCGACGGGCAGGTCGACGATGCGCCGCATCCCCGATGTCTTCGACTGCTGGTTCGAGTCCGGGTCGATGCCCTTCGCCCAGGTGCACTACCCCTTCGAGAACCAGGAGTGGTTCGAGTCCCACTACCCGGGCGACTTCATCGTCGAGTACATCGGCCAGACGCGGGGCTGGTTCTACACGCTGCACGTCCTGGCCACGGCGCTCTTCGACCGGCCCGCGTTCCGCAACTGCGTGTCCCACGGCATCGTCCTGGGCGACGACGGTTTGAAGATGAGCAAGTCGCTGCGCAACTACCCGGACGTGTCGCAGGTGTTCGACCGCTACGGCTCGGACGCGATGCGCTGGTTCCTCATGTCCAGCCCCGTGGTGCGCGGCGGCAACCTCATGGTCAAGGAGTCCGCGATCCGCGACACCGTGCGCCAAGTGCTGCTGCCCATCTGGAACACGTACTACTTCTTCACCCTCTACGCGGGCGCCGCGGACAAGGGCGCGGGCTACCGGGCGCGCCGCCTCGACCTGTCGTCCGCCCCGGCGGTGGAGGGCCTGGCCCAGATGGACCGCTACCTGCTGGCCCACACGCGCGGCCTCGCCGAGGACGTGCGCGCCCGCCTGGACGCCTACGACGTCGCGGGCGCCTGCGACGCGGTGCGCGACCACCTGGACGTGCTGACGAACTGGTACGTGCGCACCCAGCGCCAGCGCTTCTGGGACGAGGACGGCGCCGCCTTCGACGCACTGTACACGGCGCTGGTGGTCCTCATGGAGGTGGCGGCCCCGCTGCTGCCCCTGCTGGCCGAGGAGGTCTGGCGCGGCCTGACGGGCGGGGAGTCCGTCCACCTGCAGGACTTCCCCGTCATCGACGAGGCCGTGGCCGCCCCCGCTCTCGTGGCCGCCATGGACGAGGTCCGCTCCATCGTGTCGGCGGCCCACGCGCTGCGCAAGGCGCACCAGCTGCGCGTGCGCCAGCCGCTGGCGTCCCTGCGGGTCGTGTCCGAGGGCTACGCGGACTTGGAGCCCTTCGCGGACCTGATCGCCTCCGAGGTGAACGTGAAGTCCGTGGTCTTCGCCGCCCCCGAGGAATCGGGGTTGGGCGTGCGCACCGAGCTGAGCCTCAACCCGCGGGCCTTCGACCCCGCGTTCCGCAAGCTCACCAGCCAGCTGTTCAAGGCCCAGAAGTCGGGCGACTGGGAGGCTTTGGACGACGGGTCGTGCCGCTTCCCCTCCGTGCTGGTCGACGGCTCCCCCCTCGTGCTGGCCGACGGCATGTTCTCGGTGTCCACCTCGGTGGACGCGGCCGAGGGGCAGGTCGCCGACGTGCTCCCCTCGGGCACCTTCGTGGTGCTCGACACGGAGCTGACCCCCGAGCTGGAGGCCGAGGGCTACGCCCGCGACGTCGTGCGCGCCGTCCAGGAGGAGCGCAAGAACGCGGGCCTGCACATCGCCGACCGCATCGACCTGTCGCTGAGCGTGCCCGCCGCCCGTGTGGCCGACGTGGAGGCCTGGCGCGACATGATCGCCACCGAGACCCTCGCCCTGTCTGTGAGCGTCGAGGCCGGCGACAAGCTCGCGGTGGGCGTCGCGAAGCACTGACCGCTGTCGAGGGCGGGCGGGCCGCGGGGCCCACCGCCCACACGCGCTGGGCCCCGGGAGGATCTCCTCCCGGGGCCCGGCGGTCATGACAGAGTAACCATGACATATGGCACAGCCCTCTCCGGGTTAGTTGCCACTGTCACATCGGTGTGGTGCGGTTAATACTTGAGGGCCATGAGCACAGAACACGCCACCGCAGTACACCCACCGCGCGCGAAGAGGCGCGCACGAGCGGTCTCAGTGGAGGAGGTGACGAAAGACTACGGGAAGGTCCGCGCCCTCAACGCCCTCAGCCTGGACATCCCCAGGGGCCAGATCATGGCGCTGCTCGGCAAGAACGGCGCCGGGAAGTCCACCCTGATCGACATCATCCTCGGCCTGCAGGCCCCGACCTCGGGCACCGCCCGCGTGTTCGGCCTGGCGCCGCGCGACGCGATACGGCGCTCCCTGGTCGGCGTCGTCCTCCAAACGGGCTCCCTGCCCGTCGACTACACCGTGGCCGAGGCCCTCCGCCTCTTCGGCTCCACCCACGACGCGCACGTGGACTACGGGACCATCCTCGAGGAGACCCAGCTGGCCCACATGAGCGGGCGGGTCATCCGCAAGCTCTCCGGCGGCGAGCAGCAGCGCGTGCGCCTCGCACTGGCTCTCCTGCCCGACCCCCACCTGCTGATCCTCGACGAGCCCACCGCGGGCATGGACGCCACCGCCCGGCGCGAGTTCTGGGACGTCATGCGCACCCAGGCCGAACGCGGCAGGACCATCGTCTTCGCCACCCACTACCTCACCGAGGCGCAGGACTTCGCCGAGCGCACCGTCATCATCAAAGACGGCTCCGTCATCAAGGACGCCCCCACCGACGAGCTGCGCCGGATGAACCGCAGTTTCCACCTCACCGTCGACGTGGATCGTGGGGCCGGCCCCCGCCTCGTCGAACAGCTCCGCGCCGCCCCCGAGGCGGGGGCGTGGAAGATCTCGACCGAAGGGGGGCGGATCGTCGTCGACGGCGACGACACCGATCCCGCGGCCCGAATCCTGCTGTCCCACCCAGAGGCGCACGGCCTCGAGATCACCGCGTCCTCGCTGGAGGACGTCTTCACCTCGCTCACCGCGTGACCGAGCCGCCAGCACTTTAAGGAATCACCATGTCGTCCTCCACAGCATTCACAGACGAAGCGATCTCCCGCCGCGCCCCGTCCTCGGGGTTCAAAGGATTCGGGGTCCTCACCTGGTTCACCTTCTGGAAGTTCATCACCAACCCGATCACCATCAGCTTCTCCCTGATCCTGCCGATCCTCATGTACCTGATCTTCGGATCCGGCCAGAGCTACGCCCAGAACTGGGGCGTCCACGGCAACGCCGCCGCCTCCGTCCTGGCGAACATGACGACCTACGGCGTCGTCCTGGTCGCCTCGTCCATGGGCGCCAACGCGGCGCTGGACCGCACCATGGGGATCTCCCGCCTCTTCGCCCTGACCCCCATGCGCTCGGCGGCCAACATCCTGGCGCGCCTCATCGCGGCCGTGGGAGCCGGAGCCATCGTCGTGGCCATCGTCTACGCCGTGGGGGCCTTCACGGGGGCGCAGATGGAGGCCTCGGCGTGGGCGCTCACACCGGTCATCATGCTCCCCGCCTCCATCCTGGCGGCCGCGATCGGACTGGCTGTCGCCTTCACAGTCCGCTCCGACGGCGCCTACGCGGCGTCCAGCGCGGTCATCCTGCTCAGCGCCGTGTGCGCGGGCATGTTCATGCCCCTGAGCATGATGGGGCCCGTGTTCTCGGCCATCGCCCCGTTCACGCCCCTGTACGGCATCACGAACATGGTGCAGGTCCCCCTCCAGGGGCTCGACTCCTTCCACTGGGCGGATCCGGTGAACTTCGTCGTGTGGACCGTGCTGTTCGTGGGCATAGCGGTGTGGGGGCAGCGCCGCGACACGAACCGCTAGGCGGGCCGCCGCGGGACCGCGGACAGGGGGCGCCGCGACACGAACCGCTAGGCGGGCCGCCGCGGGACCGCGGACAGGGGGCGCCGCGACACGAACCGCTAGGCGGGCCGCCGCGGGACCGCGGACAGGGGGCGC
>ERZ772968.362-NODE-362-length-22997-cov-8.334888_pt1 | contig 22997 bp, 16 predicted proteins | sample MGYA00580674_ERZ772968 | MGnify/ENA primary metagenome ERZ772968 (study PRJEB29015, sample SAMEA2737940) | human oral metagenome | biome: human oral; feature: human-associated habitat; material: dental | place: China | collected 2138 ...
ACCCCAGGTAGCGGTTGAGCTCGAAGCGCAGGAAGGCGTCGTCGCTGGCGACGTTCTCACGCAGGAAGCGCCACGCCGAATCGGCGTCCCACGTGCCCTCACCCCACGGGCCGGCGTCCTTGCGCAGGTGAACGCCGAGATCCACCACCACGCGCGAGGTGCGCAGCCGCATCGAGTCGAGCACGCCCATGCGGTCGCCCAGCTCGTCCATGTACCCGAGCTCGGCCATGAGCTGCTCGGCGTAGAGGGCCCAGCCCTCGCCGTGGCCCGACACCCAGCAGCCGCCCGCGGTTCCGTTCCGGCGCCAGTCGTTGAGCAAGTCGCGCATGTACGTTGTGAGCCCGATCTGCAAGTGGTGGCCCGGAACGCCTTCGTGGTAGACGGTGGTCTTTTCCTTCCAGGTCGCAAACTCCGTGACACCGGAAGGCACGGACCACCACATGCGGCCCGGTCGCGAGAAATCGCCCGTCGGGGGCGTGTAGTAGATGATCCCGGTTCCCGACGGCGCCAGGCAGCACTCGATCGTGCGCAGCGGCTCGGGAATGTCGAAATGCTCGGACATCGCCGCAACCGAGGCGTCCGCCGTCTCCTGCATCCACCTTTGCAGGGCGTCGACGCCGGAGAGCTTGCGCTTGGGATCCGAATCCAGCCTCTCCATCGCCTCGCGCACGCCGACGCCGGGTCCGTACAGCTCGCGCGCCGTCCTTTCCTGCTCCGCGACGATCTCCGCGAGCTCGGCCTTCCCCCATTCGTAGGTCTCGTCGAGGTCGATGTCCGCGCCGAGGAAGTGGCGCGAGAAGAGGCTGTAGCGCTCGCGGCCCACGGCGTCTTCCTCCACCGCCGTCGGCAATGCCATCTCCCGCAGGAAATCGGCGAGCTGGCCGTAGGCCACGCGCGCCGAGTCGGCGTTCGCGGCGACTTCGGGCCGTTTGTTCACCAGATGGAGAAAGGGGGAGGCCGAGCCGGCGGCGCCCTCGCACTGCTCCGCGCACCTCTCGATCTGGCGCGCCGGGATCGGCGGCCCCGAGGCGATTCGCTGCCGCAAGGATTCCTTGTAGCCTTCGAGGGCTTCGGCGACGACGCCGAGACGGCGGTTGACATTGTCCCAGTCGGCCTCGGTTTCGGTGGGCATGAGGTCGAAGATGTCTCGGACGCCCTGGATGGGTGAGGCGATGACGTTGATCTCGCCGCACCTCTCGCCGGAGTTGATGAGCTCGAGCTCCAGCCCAAGGCGCTCGTTCATCGCCGCCACGGTGATCCGATCGACGTCGTCGGCGATCGGAAGGGAGTTTAGCTTGGCGAGGGTCCCGGATATCAAGCTGCGCTGCTCGTCCACGCCGGCGGGAGAATAGTCTGAAAGGGCTCCGTGGTCGGCGTCGTCCGTTCCCACGACGGTGGCCGCTTCGGGCGACAAAGCGAGGTCTGCGTGAAAGTACTCGTTCGCGAGTGCGTCGATGGCGCTGGGGGTGCGAATATTTGTCATGGACCAAGTTTATCGATTCGAGCCCTTGCGGCCATAGGAGCATTCTCCTCCGGCGCAATCCACGGCGCCTCTTCGAGGCGTGGAAGATTTGCGGAGCCTGCCGCGAAAGAGCGTCGTTGAGCCTGTCGCGAAAGAGCGTCATTGAGCCTGTTGCAAATGAGCGTCGTTGAACCTGTCGGGAAAGAGCGTCATTGTGCCGGCGCCTCTTCGAGGCGGGGGACGCGGCTGGCTGTCCGCCTGTCCATGAGCGCAATTCTTGGAGTTTTTGGGCAGACCCGGAGTTTATGGGCAGACCTGGAGTCTTTGGGCTGAAGGGCGGCGGGCTGAGGCGCGGCCGCCGCGGCAGACGGGGCCAGGATCAGTTGTCATGGGCTCTTGGGGCGCAGGCGCCGGTTTCTTCCGTCTCTGCCTGCTTTTCGGCGGCGCCGATCTCCTCCGAGCCGCCACTCGACGGGCGACGCTCATCCACAACGCGTGACGCGGGCCTCCGCCGTGCCGTATAGTGTGTGATTGAAGGCACAAAACGAGGGAGGTACGTGACACAATTGCACGATGTAAAAGGAATGGAAACGGACGACGGGTCCGGAGGCGAGGCCGTGGACCGCAACGAGAAGGGGCTTTCCGGCGTCGAAAGCCGACAGATCGATGAGAGACGGCAGGACGATGAGAGCCGGTCGGTCGATGAAAGCGTGCCGCTCAACACCGTCGAACGGCATGCGCGCGGCATGCTCGGCGGAGGGGAGCGATATTCCCTCCTGCAGGCGGCCGAGCTTGCGGGGCTCGACGTCGAAACGGCCCTCCGCTTCTGGCTGGCCATGGGTTTTCCCACGGTCTCGGAGAGTCGCGAGAAACGGATATTCACCGACGGCGACGTCGACGCCATGCGGCTTCACGCGAAGGCGCTTCGCTCGGGCCTGCTGACCCACGAAACGTTGGAATCGCTCAATCGCGCCCAATCCCACATGTCCGACCGCCTCGTTCTTTGGCAGCACGAGGTGCTCGTCGACTATGCGCGCAGGGAACTCGGGCTTGACGGGATCTCGGCCAGGTTCTGGGTTCTCGACAACATCGTCGACTACGAGGATTATCTGCGTCGGCAGATGGAATACTCGTGGAGGCGCCACATGGTCGCCCTTCTCCGACGCAGCGAGACGGAAGTCTCCCAGATGGAGCTGACCGAGGCCTCCGACGTCACCCTGCGCAGGGCCTTCGGATTCATCGACATGGTGGCCTTCACGAATCGATCGAACGAGCTGGGGTCGGCCGAGTTCATCGAGCTCGTCGAGGAGTTCGACTTCACCTGCCGCATGGCCATACACGCCCACGGCGCGCGGGTGGTCAAAAGCATCGGAGACGCCTTTCTCTACATCGCCGACGACCTCGACACCGGCGCGCGGGTGGTGACGAACGTCGTGGACGAACTGCGGAAGGTGCCCGGCATGCTACCGGTGCGAGCCTCCCTCGTGTGGGGAGGCGTCGTCTCGCGCTTTGGCGACATTTTCGGGCCCAAGGTCAACCTTGCTTCGCGTTTGGTCGACGTCGCCGAATCTGGGACGATCCTGACCGACAGCGAAACCGCGGAAACCTTGCGTTCGCTCGTGCCCGGCCGCTACACGCTCGTTCAGGCCGGAAGCCCGAATCTTCAAGGTTTCGGAAAGATCGAAGCGGTCGAGGTGCGGAGGATGCCCTCGTCGTGACGGGCCTTTGCTTGGGCGAGCGCCCGACGCCTGCGCGGCGCTTTGGGAAACTGCCGCGATTCGGGCGGCCGCCCGGGCGGGGGATCGGCTTGTACGCAAGCGAAGGGACGGCCTTTTGGGTATGCGTTCTTTATGAACTGGGAGCGCCGTTAAGCCCTCGGAAAGCGGCGGCCTGCGACTCGGTGTTTTAAGAGTAAAGATTTCCTAAGACGGGCAGGCAAATTGTAACGGAATTGCATTAGAATCAGCTCATGACGAAGATGCTTCTTGTAGAGGACGACACCGCGATCTCCGGACCACTCCTGCGCGCCCTCGGGCGGGAGGGATACGACGTGCATTTGGCGGAGACCGGCCGGGACGCCATTGAGGCGATGGGCGGCGGCGTGGACGTCGCCATCCTGGACCTCGGCCTTCCCGACATGGACGGCCTTGACGTCGCACGCCATGCACGTTCCCAAGGGTGGATATTTCCGATTCTCATCCTCACGGCCCGTTCGGAAGAGGTCGACATGGTCGTCGGCCTCGACGCCGGAGCCGACGACTACGTCACCAAGCCTTTCCGCCTCGCCGAGCTTCTCGCGCGGGTGCGTGCAGTGCTGCGCCGAAGCGAAGCCAGCGAGAGCGACGTCATCCGCGTCCAGGATTTGGTCATCGACGTTCCCGCCCACAGGGTCGTCCGAGGAACGACGGAACTCGGGGTCTCCGGCAAGGAGTACGACCTGCTCGTGGTCCTCGCGCGCAACGCCGGGCAGGCGGTTTCCCGCGCTGACATCATGCGGGACGTGTGGGACGCGCCGGAGGACGACGCCTCGAAGAAGCTCGACATGCACGTTTCGTGGCTGCGCCGGAAGCTCGGGGATTCCGTCTCGGATCCGCGCTACATTTCGACGGTGCGCGGAGTGGGATTCCGTCTCGAAAGGGAGTGAGCGATGCGCAGGCGGGCCCTCACGATGACGACGGTCGCCGTGACGGTCGCCGTCCTCCTGCTCGGCCTGCCGGGTATAGCCTTGGGCTCGCTCTACATCCTTCGCAGCGCGGACGAGGACGTCCATCGCCGGGCGACGCAGATCGCCAACGTCGTCGATAAGAACGTCTCGGATCAGCGCGAAGGGCTGAAGGGCAGAGGGCAGCAGGGCAACTTCGACGTCCTGCCCCTCGACGTCATGCGCGCGACCGTCGATGGCGCGACATACCCCATGTTCGTCCGTGTCGCGATCTCGGGGGAGAAGGCGGAAGTCGGCGCGCAAACCGACGAGGACGCCATCGAGCACACGGCCACGGGAACCTCGGGGGCGCAGGTGACGGTGGGCATAGAGCGAAGCGCTGTGTGGCGCAGGATCGGTTTGTTCATCTCCCTTGGCGGGGCCGCCGTCGCGGTGTCATTCCTTGTGGCCGTCGCTTTGGCGCGCCGCCAGTCGCGGAAAATATCCGCGCCGCTCATCTACCTCGCCGCGGCCGCGGAGCAGATCGGCGCCGGCCAGGCGAGCCCGCGCATGAAGAAATCCGGAATAGAGGAGATCGACCTCGTCTACGAGGAGCTCGTGAGAACCGCGGACCGCATGGCCGGGCGCATCGCCGCCGAGAGGCAGTTCGCCGCGGACGCCTCGCACCAGCTGCGCACGCCGCTCACCGCCTTGTCGATGCGGCTTGAGGAGATCGAGTACCTTTCCGAGCAAGAGGAGGTCCGTCAGGAGGCCGCCTCGTGCCTGGAACAGGTGGAGCGGCTCACCGGCGTCGTCGCCGATCTGCTGCGCTCCTCCCGCGCGGTTGAGGCCAGCACCGAGGCGGTTTCCCTCTCCAAGCTCTTCGAACAGCAGTCCGATGAGTGGGAGCGCTCTTTCGCCAAGGCCGACAGACGCCTCGTATTCGAGGACGACGCCGGAGTGGCCGTTCTCGCAACGCCCGGCGCCCTCGCGCAGATCGTCGCGACCCTCATCGAGAACTCCCTCAAATACGGCGGGGGGACGACGAAAGTCGCGGCGCGGAAAGTCGGCAAGGGAGTGGTGATCGACATCTCCGACGAAGGCGAAGGCATACGCGAGGACCTTGTCGATGCGATCTTCAACAAGGGCGTCTCGACCGGCGGCTCAACTGGAATCGGCCTTCCGCTGGCGCGCAGCCTCGCCGAGGGCGCGGGCGGCAGGCTCGAGCTGGCGCAGGCGGCGCCGCCGATCTTCCGGCTGACCCTCAACGCCGTCCCAAAGTCGATCAATCCGCAGGATATCCTCCCGGCCGGGGCAATCGTCTCGGTGGGCGCGCGCAGGCGGCGGCGATAGGGACATCGTCCGAGGTCTGGACCGGTTTGCCCAGGGTCTGTCGCGGGCGCCGACGACAAGCCGTCGGACTTGTCGAAGCTTTTTTCTTTAAACGCCGGCGGCCCTTTCGCCGCGAGAGGCGACTTTCTTGTCGTGAGAGGCCGGGGAAAAAACGAAATAACGGTACATGACGTACCGGAAGGCTGTGCCGAGCACGAGGCCGACGACGTTGCCGGAGACGTTGTCCGCAAACTGGGTCGTCAAATGCAGGACGTAGCGGGAAAAGCCCAGGCAGCCGAGGGCGATGACCAGGCCGCCGAGGTTCACGAGCGCGAACATGGCGAATTCCCGCCCCTTGTTCTCGCTGCGCCTCTTTTTGAACGTCCACAGCCTGTTGGCGACCCAGGCGAAGATCACGGAAACGGTCACGGAGACGATCTTGGCGGTGAGCGATTTGTCGCCGGGAAGGTCGATCGGAAGCGAGTAGGCCAAAAGATTGAAAAGGCCGACGTCGACGATGTAGGCGCCCAAGCCCACGGTGCAAAACTGTAAGAACTCGACAAACCACTCTCGGAAAGTCTGGCCCCGCAGAAGTTTGCTTATGAGATTCGACAGCACCACGTAAGTGTAACCGGGGATAATGGGAAAAAGACATAGGCTGAAATGTGAAAAACACAGGAGGGAACGTGTCCGATAGCAAAGTCGTCGGGACAGGGGCCGTGGCGGGCGCGCCGCGGGTCGGCGTAGTGGGCGGAGGCCAGCTTGCCCGCATGATGCAGGAAGCGGCCATCGTCCTGGGAATCGAGCTGCGCGCTCTGGTCGAAGCGCCCGACGGCGCCACGGGCCAAGTCGTTCCGCTTTCCGTCGTCGGAGCGGCCGACGACGCCGACGCCGTCCTTGCTCTCGCACGCGGCGTCGACGCAGTGACCGTGGAACACGAGCACGTGCCGGACGAGATCCTTGCCGCGGCGGCTGACGTCGCCCCCGTGCGCCCGGGAGCGTCGGCGCTCGCCTTTGCTCAGGACAAGCTGCTCATGCGGCGAAGGCTGACCGACGCGGGAATCGAGTGCCCGCGCTGGTTCGCCGCGAGGAACGACGAAGAGATCGCGTCCGCGCTGCGAGAGCTCGGCGGGCGGGCCGTCGTCAAGACGCCGCGCGACGGGTACGACGGGAAGGGCGTCGCCGAAATCAGGCTGGCGCCCGACGGCCGATGCGAGACGTCGGCGCCTTTGGGCCAGTGGCTGGATGCGGCAGGAGGCGAGGGGCTGCTCATCGAGGAACTCGTGCCCTTCACGTGCGAGATCTCCCAGCTCGTCGCCCGTCGCCCAGGCGGCGAGATCGCAAGCTGGTGCGCCGTCGAAACGATCCAGCGCGGGGGAGTGTGCGCCGAAACCATTGCGCCCGCGCGGGTTTCTTCCGACGTCGCCGGGCGCGCCGCCGACATCGCGAAGGCCGTGGCCGAGGAGCTTGGCGTGGTGGGGATGCTCGCCGTCGAAATGTTCGTCGACGACGCCGGGCGCATTCTGGTCAACGAGCTGGCGATGCGTCCGCACAACTCCGGCCACTGGACGATCGAAGGCGCGGTGACGAGCCAATTCGAGCAGCACCTCCGGGCCGTGCTTGACCTTCCCCTTGGGTCCACGGACTTGCTGGCCCCTTGGGCCGTGATGGTCAACCTGCTCGGCTCGGAGCTCGAGGACCCCCGCGACGCCTACCCCGAGGCGATGGCCTTGCACCCTTCGGCGAAGATTCACGTGTACGGCAAGGAGGTGAGGCCGGGCCGCAAGCTGGGCCACGTCACCGTGTGCGGCGACGATCTCGACGCGGCGAGAGCCCAAGCGCGCGAGACGGTCGAGGCGCTGGCGGGGCGCGGTGCGCCAGCGACAGGCGCGACCGCGCTCGACTGAACCCGCGATTCCCAGACGGAGAAGAGGCGGGAGCCGCGGCCGCGCATGCCCGAAGCGCAACGGCGCGGGAACCGCAGCGGTGCCGCGCGCCCTTCGCGGAGGCGGCCGCGAATCTTCTCGCGAGGAAGCGGCTGCGCACCCTTCGCAAGGAAGCGGACCCGAGCTCCTCGTGAGAAAATCAAGGCATGAACGCAATCGTTGGAATCGTCATGGGCTCGGATTCGGACTGGAAGGTCATGGAAGACGCCGCCGCGGCGCTTGACGAGTTTGGTATCGCCTACGAGGTCGACGTCGTCTCGGCTCACCGGATGCCCGAAGACATGGTCGAATATGGGCGCAAGGCAAGCGAGAGGGGGCTTCGCGCGATCATCGCGGGCGCGGGGGGCGCGGCCCATCTTCCGGGGATGCTCGCCGCCTTGACGCCGTTGCCCGTCATCGGCGTCCCGGTGCCGCTGCGGCATCTTGACGGAATGGACTCGCTCCTGTCGATCGTCCAAATGCCCGCGGGCGTGCCGGTGGCGACGGTGTCGATTGCCGGGGCCCGGAACGCCGGGCTTCTCGCCGCGCGCATCGTCGGCAGCGCCCCGGCGGACCGGGACGTTCGCGATCGAATGGCGGAATTCCAGGACGGGCTCAGGAAGACGGCCAAGGCCAAAGGGGCCGCGCTGCGCCGCAAGCTCGAGGGCTGAACGGTCCGCATCGGGCTGAACGGCTGGCGAATGTCCTTACGGCGGCGAAGCGCGCTGTCGCAATGCGTTCCCGCCGTCGCAGCGATTCGGTGCGCTGTTGGAGCCGACCGCACCCGCCGCTAAGGCGATTCCGCCCTTACAGAGGGGAAAAGAAATCGGACGACGTCAGAGTCCCGTTGCGGAGCTTTTCGAAGAACCCGTCAATCTTGGCGGGATCGAGGCGCACGGCCGACTGCTGGCCCACCCGGTAGTTCATGCTCGAAATGGGCGGCGCGCCCATCAGCCCGTCGGGGCCCATGACGCCGCGAATGCTCAATCCCGCCTTGCCCAGGGCGACCATGCCGGTGTCGGGGTCGACGGTCAGATGCTCGGCCACCGTGCCGACGAGGGAACGCTGGCGCATCGGGTTGATGAGCGTGGAGGGCGAGGCCGCTTTGGAGACGACCTTCGAGACGACCTGACGCTGGCGGAGCGCTCGGCCGATGTCCCCGAGAGGGTCGGCTTTGCGCATTCGCGAAAAGGCAAGGGCTGTGGGGCCGTCGGCGTCGTGGCAGCCCTTTGTCCACACCAGGCCCGAGTCGCGGTCGTTGACGTCGGCGTCGTAGCAGAGGTTGACTCCGCCGACGGCCTCGACGAGGGATTGGACCCCGCCCATGGAAACCTCGATGTAATGGTCCACCTTCAGGCCGCTCAATTCCTCGACGGTGCGCACGAGCAGCTTGGGCCCGCCGATCGAATAGGCCGCGTTGAGCTTGCCGGCGTTGTTGCCAGGGATTGTCACGTAGGCGTCGCGGGGAAGGGAGACGAGAGCGGGCTTCCCGGACTCGGGGACGTGCAGGAGCATGATCGTGTCCGAACGCTGCCCGGCGGTGGGATCGTCGATCGCGCCCTTCTCGCGCTTGTCGGAGCCGACCACGAGGTACGTCGTGCCAGGGGTGTCGGCTTTGTCGGAAAGCGCATCGACGTCGTGGAGCTTCGAGTTTCCGTAATGGATGAGATACGCCGGCCAGGCGATGAGAAGCACCAGAAGGACGACGAGGGCGATGCCTATGCGCCGACGCCAAGGGTGCCTGCGGCGAGGCTTCGACGGCGGATAGAGCCCGCCTCCCGATTCCGTCGGGCCTTGCGGCGGCTGTGTGGGGCCGCGCGGCGGCTCGGTCGGGCCCTGTGGCTGGGCCGCCCGGAAAGGCTCGGTCGGAGCCGAAAGGGGCCGACCGCCGAGCGAGTCCGGACTCTGAGAGCCTGACAGATTGGAGGCGGAGGCGCCGCCCGAAGGCCGCTGCGACGACACCGACGGCCCTCCCCGCGAGGCTGGAGGGTAGGAAGAAGGCTGGGACGGGCGAGAGGCGCCCGCGGCGGGATCGTCGTCAAGGCGCCGCGCGCTTCCTCCGGGCCGGGCGACGCTCGTGGACCCGGAGCGGCGTGCGCTGCGAGAGGCCTCGGAAGCCGACGTTGCGGACCCTGCCTGCTGAGCGGAACCGGGCTGTTGAAGGGACCTGCCTTGCGGGGCGGAGCCAAGCTGCTCGGCAGCCCCCGACCGGGAGCGAGAACCGCGCTGCTCGTTCGGGTCGATTCCGAGTTCTTTCTCGAGCAGAGAGCGCTGACGTCGCGGCGGGCGACCGTCGATGGCAGCCCACTCTTGAAGCTGCTCAGACGTGCTGCCCGTGCCGCCGGAGCGGCCGCTGACCACTTCTTTGGCTCCCGAGGAGTCTGGACGCGCGGCTTTTTTGGCAGGCTCGAAGGACGGAGGCTGTGTCATAGGGCACCCGCTTACTTGGCGTTGTTCCTAGTGCAAACCGGGGTCTTCGTGCTTGAGGGCGAAGGCTTCTTAGCCGACTGGGAGGCCTCGGGCGACGCCGGGCTCTCTTTGGCGGCATTCTCCGCGCTTCCTCCCGGGTTCGCCGGAGTTTGGGAAGGGGACTCGCTGTCCGTGACGGTGCCCTCGGCCGGGTCGACCGTCATCGTCACGGGCTTGTCTTTGGCTATGCTCGCCCAAAGTTTGTCCGCCTCTTTGCGCGGGACGACGTAGGCGCCCTTGTGCTCGAAAGGCATCGTGAGGAATTTGACGTCGCTCGGGGCGACGTTCTGGAGAGAAGAGGCTAGGCCTGCGAGATTGCGGATGTCTCCGAATTCCTTGTTCGCGGCGATGTTTTTAGTGGTGGCGTCGAGGATACTGTACAGCTTGCTCGCATCCCCCACCAGGTCAAGGTCCATCGCCTCAGTCATAATGGTTTTGACTAGCTCCTGCTGTCTGCTCACCCTGCCGAGGTCAGAGCCGTCGCCCAGGCTTTTGCGGGCTCGGGCCAAGGCCAGCGCCTGGTCGCCGTCGAGAAGGCGGCATCCCGCCTTGACTTTGAGGCCCGCCTCCTTGTCGTTGACGTCCTCAGCGAAATAAGAAGGCACTCCTCCAAGCTCGTTCACGATTCCCTTGAAAGCGGCGAAGTTGATAACCATGAAATTGTCGATGCGCAGCCTTTTCCCGGTCAGCTTCTCAACTGTTTTCATTGTGCATGCCGCTGCCGAACCGGTGTTGAGCTTGGCCCCGCCTTTGGCGAAGGCAGTGTTGAATCGAGCGTTCTTTTGCGGTTCGGTCGTGTAGAGGACCTTGTCGTCATCGTCTTTGTCTCTCACATTGCATTCGGGAATGTCGACGAGGGTGTCGCGGGGGATGGAGACGACTTCGACTCGTTTGCGATCCGCGGAAACATGCACGAGCATCGTCGTGTCTGAGCGCATTCCAACCACGTCGCCTGAAGACCCGGCTCCGTCCACGTCCGAATCCCCGCTGCGATAATCCGATCCGATAAGGAGGAAATTCACCGACTTTCCGGCTTGCTTGTCGATTGTCGGGCGATCGCTGCCGAGGTCTTTCCCCGGGTCGTACTTCTCGATGTTGCCGTTCAGGCGGAAGTACATGAAAACAAGGGCCGAAGCACCTGTCAGCAGGAGCGCGGAAAGGCACAGTGCCGCGATCCTGAAAATGTGCCGTGATCGACGGCCGGCCGCCATATGGGCGGCATCGCGTTGTTTTCTACTCACCTTGCCAATAGTACGTGCCGTTCCTGTGGGAGAGCGGGGAATGCTTGCCGTTGGGGAGTTGTGAGACCGAGGCCGACATCGTTGTCGATAAGTGTGGACGGTGAAGTAACGGGTTAAAGTCCGAGAACACCCGCGGGTCATCCGACCCAAATGTGCAGACGTGGCCGATGACTGCCGACGTAAGCGTCTTCCGCGAAATGTAGCGGTTTTCACAGTGGTTGGAGGCTTGACACAGTCGAGGGTGAGAGGGTGTGCATTCACCCAGATTCCTGGGCGTGCGGTGCTCGCCGGTCCCGGGCGGCGGGTCTGCTCGAACGGGGGCCGGATCCCGGAGGCGAGTGCGGAGGATGCCCAAACCGCCGCGGATCTGCGCGAATGGGGGCAAGATTCCTGGGCGTGCGGTGCTCGCCGGCGGCGTGCAGCCTGGAACGCAGTCGCGCGGAGTGCGTGGAGTTCGGAGCGGAGGCGCTTGAAAAGCGGGCATTGTCCGAATTGAGAACGAGGTCGAAAGCTGCGGCGCTTCGGGGCATGGAGTCGTGCTTCGGGGCATGGAGTCGTGCTTCGGAGCGTGGAGCCGTGCTTCGAGGCATGGACTCGCGGCGCCCTTCCCTCCGCCTCGGAACGGCTGGGAGACGGACTCGGGAAACGCGAAGCGCTGCGGGAGGTTAGTCTTATTCAGTGAACACCGAACGCCTGAGGATTGTCACCGTCGCCTTCAACCCGGGGGAGGAGCTCGCATTGTGGGCGGAGTCCGTCGGCGCGGCCACGCGCAGGGCCGTCGACGTCGTCGTCGTCGACAACGGGACCGACGCTGAAATGGTCGACGCCGTGGGGCGGATCTATGGCGCCGCCGTCCTCAGGCCGGGCCGGAACCTCGGTTATGGAACGGCTGTCAACCGCGGTGTGAAAGCGCTGCGCGAACAGAGCGCGGCCGCGGCTGCGCCCGGCCCGGCTGCGGGATCGCTCGACAGGCGGCCGCTCAAGGCACAAGGGCCGGCCGACGTTCAGGGCTCGGCTGGTGCGGACGTCGAATTTCCCGTCGCGAATGAATCTGGCCTTTCACATGCGCCTTCCGGCGAGGGTTCGCTTGATTCGCGGGACTCCGAGTGGATCGTCGTGGTCAACCCCGACGTCGTCTTTCTGCCCGGCGCCATCGACAAGCTGATCGCGGCCGCGGCCGCGTGGCCTCGCGGGGGAGCCTTCGGGCCGCTTGTGCGCGATCGCGCGGGAACCGTCTACCCCTCCGCACGCAAGTTCCCGCGGCTCGTTTCCGGCGTCGGGCATGCGCTTTTGGGCGGAGTTTGGCCGAACAACCCGTTCTCGCGAGCCTATCGCGAGAACGCCGACACCACGCGGGCCCATGTCGTCGACTGGCTCTCCGGCTCGTGCCTGCTGCTTCGGCGCGAGGCATTCGACGCCGTCGGCGGGTTCGACGAGTCGTACTTCATGTTCTTCGAGGACACGACGTTGGGAGAGCAGCTGGCCTCTGCGGGGTGGCAGAGCGTTTTCATCCCCGACGCCGAAGTGGTGCACGATCAGGGCGCAAGCTGGCGGAACAAGCCAGAGAACATGATCCGCGCGCACCATCGTTCGGCCGCCCGATACCTCGACGGCGTGTACTCCAAGCCTTGGCAGGCGCCGTTGCGCTGGGCGCTGCGAGCCGGGCTGAAAGCGCGGGAGGAGCTGCTTGTCCGCTTGTCACGGCGAGGCGAGAAATAGCCGTCGCGGCGAGGCGAGGGAAGTGGGCGCCGTGCGGAAGGCCGGCGTGAGCTATGGCGGGCGTCGAAGCCCGATTTTGTGTGCCCTTTAGGGATGAGCGCCGAGTTTCCGGAGTGAAATTCCAAGAAAAGTGCCTTGGCTTGGGTTGAGCGTTCGGAAAATTGCCTGGACATTGCAACTGCGGGTGTGAAGGCGGGTGCGTCGATGTTGCGATGGGGCTGGCAGTGCGGGGAAATCCGGGGCTTTCGCGTTTTGCCGAGGCCGCCCCGCCAATCGCCGCGAGGCTGTGTGCCCTGCTGAAGCGACTTGCGGACTGTGCAGAGATGCTCTGGCGCGCCGAGATGCTTGACGGGTGTGGCCGTTGCGTCCGGGTGTCCGGCGGTGTTTGTGGGCGCTTTCGGGTTCGGTGGACGTCGCCGAGGCTTGCAGGGGCCTTTGGGGTGCCTGTAAACATGACGAAATGCGGCCTGTGTGGCTGTGGCAAAGCCGCATCGGTTCGTGTGCGCTTATACCTCACATGGTGTGCATTTAGGTTGAAATGTTGCGAATGTGACAAATGTGCATTCTGTTAAGTCTGTGATGTATGGTGGATTACCGTTTCTCTTTTGGAGGGAGAAAAATTGGAGGATCAAATATGACCATTCGACGCTTCGCCGGCCTTTCGTTGGCCGCGTCGCTCATCTTCGTGAGCACTCCCGTGTTCGCCTCAGAAAATCCGGTCGCCGGGACGCGAAATGCATCGGCTGCCGTCAACCAGGCGGCGGCTGCCGCCGACCGCGCGTCGTCCGCTTCCGGCCTGGCCGGGGCAGCCGACGGCAGCGTTCCGACGACCCCGCGGAGCGGTTCGGAGAAAACACAGACTCTTGCCATCACAGACGGCTCGGGCTCCTTGACTCAGACTGGCAAGGACGCCGCCCTGACGGCTTCGGAAGTTGGCGCCGCCTCGGGCGCTGGAACGGACAATGAATCCGAAGCTCAGGCCGGCGCAGAATTCGGAACCCAGGCCGATGCGCCTGCATCCGCAGCCGGAAGCGGCTTTGCCTCCCGGACTTCGGACGGCGCCCGCCTGGCTTCAACCGGGGCAGGCCGGGCGAACGGCCTCGGCGCTTCGGCCAACGGACGTGGGCGGTCCGTTGGCTCCGCGCGGCCGACCGATTCCGCGAAACCCGACGGGTCCGGGCAACCCGAAGGCTCAGCGCAAACGGACGGCGCCGAGGGCTTGACGGAAAGCACGCCGGCGGCGCAGCAGCCTTCCGTGCAGCAGACGCAAACGGATTCTGCGCAGAACCAGGTTGCCCAGAACCCTGCCGATTCGCAGCAGGGCGGGGCGCCTCAGCCGGCGCAGCAGCCCGAACAGGCGCAGCCGCAGCCCGCTCAATCCGAGCCCGCGCAGGAGGGGCCGCAGGCCGAATCGGTCCAGAAGGCCGATTCGACAAAGCCTCCCAACGGCTACCTTTTCGTCTCCGAACCGCTCTCCGTCGAGGAATTCGCCGTCGCCGGCCTGACATGGAACAAGGGTCAGTCCTTGCCGAGCGGCGCCACCGTCGAAATGCGCACTTTGGACGCCAAGGGATGGTCGGACTGGTACGTCCTATCGGTCGAAGAGGGCGAGGACGGGCGCCCCGGAACGGAGGCCAACGTTTCCGGCGGATCGACGGGCGTTCAGATCCGCATCAAGGGAAGCGGCAGCCTTCCCGCCGGGCTTGCCGTCAACCTCGTCAACGGCGAGGGGCCGACCAAAGAGGTCGCAGACGTCCAAAAAGTCGCGGCGGCTCAACAGCCCGCGGCCGCGAGCCTGACCGCCCCGGTCGCCAACCCCGACGAGAAGCGGTCGATCCTCTCGGGCAAAGCGACGGGCGTAGCCTCGACGTCGCAATTCGGCGGCCCGGCTGCAGCGGCCTCCCCGCAGGGACAGGCCTCTCCGCAAGGCCAGGCCGGCGCTGCGGCGAAGGCCAATGCGCCCGCGGCGCGGCAACTGACGACTCCGCAGATCGCCGCCGCAGACAACCTCGCACGCATCCACCCGCGCTCGGCATGGGGAGCCGACGAGAGGAAGATGTCGTGGCCGCGTTCTTACGAGAACTTTGAGGGCGCGATCATCCATCACACGGCGGGGTCGAACAACTACAGCCAGGCGCAAGTGCCGGCGACTATTCGGGGCATCTACAGCTACCACTCGATCACCCGCGGATGGGGCGACATCGGATACAACGTCCTCATCGACAAGTACGGCGGGCGTTGGGAGGGCCGCTCGGGCACCCTGGCCGCCCCGCACGGCAAAGTGGTGACCGGCGCGCATGCCGCCCCCCGCAACCAGGGCACCTTCGGGGTCTCGGTTTTGGGCACCTACAGTTCGGCGGCGAGTGTCACACCGCTCATCCGCGAAACCTTCTCCGACGTCATTGCCGCGCGCTTCGTTCTCGGCGGCGTCAATCCGAACAGCCGAGGCACGATGACGGTTCCGAGAGGCACCGGCGCCGCGCTTCCTGCGGGAAGCGCCCTTCCCCGCATCGTCGGACACAAGGACGTCAAGTCCACTTCCTGCCCCGGCGCGATCTACGGGTACCTCGATCAAATCCGGGTGGCGACGGCGGCCAAGTACCAGCGGATCATGGGCGGCGGGGCAGCCGCGGCGCCCCAGCCCCAGCCCAAGCCGTCGTCCCCGACCTACTACCTCAACAACGCGTGGAGCGGCAACGCCACCCACACCTTCACCTACGGGTTGAGTTCCGACACCGAGATTGTGGGCGACTGGGACGGCGACGGCAAAGACACGGTTTCCCTGCGCAGGGGCAACACCTTCGCCGTCAACAACGTCAGCGCGCCCACGGCGGCTCCGAAGTTCACCGCCGCCTACGGGATTCCCGGCGATGAGTACTATGTGGGCGACTGGGACGGCGACGGCAAGGACTCGCTCGCAATACGCCGAGGCAACGTCTTCCACGTCTCCAACCGGGTCGGCGCGACGACCGCCGATTACGCGATCGCCTACGGCAAACCGGGCGACGTCGTGCTCGTCGGCGACTGGGACGGCGACGGCCGCGACACCTTCGCCGTGCGGCGAGGCAACGAGTATCACATTCGCAACACGATGTCTTCGGGCCCGGCGGACAGGGTGGTTCCCTACGGCAGGGCCGACGACGAAGTCTTCGTCGGGCACTTCGGCGGATCGGCCAAGGACGCGCTCGCGGTGCGCCGCGGCAAGACCTTCTACGTCTCCAAGAGCCTCCACAACGGCGACGCCGACCGCGTCATCGATTACGGACGGGTCGGCGACAGGGCGTTCGTCGGCGACTGGGACGGAAACCGGGTCGACACCTTCGGCGTTCGCCGAGGCTGATCCGACTGCGCAAAGCGGCTGCGACCGACCCTGCACCGGTCGCAGCCGCTTTGCGTCTGCCGAGTCAGCCAGTCGCGGCCGACCCGAACCGGCCTCGGTTCCGGTCGGCGTCGCGCCGCCCTCAACGCCTGGTTTTGCTCACTGCCCGGTCTTGGCGTACTTGGCCTCGACGTCCTCCTTCTGCGGACGCCACCAGTCCTCGTTGGCCTTGTACCACTCGACGGTGTCGTGCAGACCGGCCGCGAAATCGGCGAAGCTCGGGCTCCAGCCGGTCTCCTTGACGAGCTTGGAGTTGTCGATCGCGTAGCGCTGGTCGTGGCCGGGGCGGTCGTTGACGTGGTCAAAATCGTCGGGCTCGCGGCCGAATTCCGCGAGGATCATCTGAACGACTTCGAGGTTGTTCTTCTCGCCGTCGGCCCCGATCAGGTAGGTCTCGCCGATGCGGCCCTTGTCAATGATCTCCCACACCGCGGTGTTGTGGTCGCGCACGTGGATCCAGTCGCGCACCTGCTCGCCCGTTCCGTAGACGCGCGGGCGGATTCCGTCGATCATGTTCGTGATCGTGCGCGGAATGAACTTTTCGATGTGCTGATAGGGGCCGTAGTTGTTCGAGCAGTTCGAGATCGTTGCGGGGACGCCGAAAGAACGCACCCATGCGCGCACCAGCAGGTCCGAGGCGCCCTTTGACGAGGAGTAGGGGCTCGACGGCGCGTACGGGTCGCCGGGCAAGAACCGGCGAGGCTCGCCGATCTCCAGATCGCCGTAGACCTCGTCGGTGGAAATGTGGTGGAAACGCGTTCCGTGGCGGCGAACGGCCTCCAGAAGCCGGAAGGTGCCCTCGATGTTCGTGCGGATGAACGGGCTCGGGTCGTTCAGCGAGTTGTCGTTGTGCGACTCTGCGGCGAAATTGACGACGACGTCGGCGTCCTTGACCAGCGGGTCCACGGTGTCGGGGTCCGCGATGTCGCCCACGACCAGCTCGACGCGGTCCAGCCCCTCGATGGACTTCGGGTTCCCCGCATAGGTCAGTTTGTCGAGGACGACGACGTCGGCGTCGGGCATCGACTCGACCGTGGAATGAACGAAGTTCGCGCCGATGAAGCCGGCGCCTCCCGTGATGAGAACGCGCATGCGTTTCCTCTCTTCTGTCAATGGGCAAGAAAGATCGATCGTTGGGCAAGTCTATCTGTTTTGTCTGACCGCCGCTTTCTGTTCGGCTGCGGGAACTCTTGGCTCAGCGCCTGCCGACGCCTCGATACTCCCACCCGGCCCGCTTCCACGCGTCGGGGTCGAGGGCGTTGCGCCCGTCCACGACGACGCGCTCGCTCACAAGCTCCCCGATTCGGGCGGGGTCGAGCCGTACGTACTGTTCCCATTCCGTGCACAAAAGCACTGCCTCGGCGCCGGCGACGGCGGCCTCGGCGTCGGCGAAGAACGCTGCGCCTTCGACTTCGGCTGCGACTGCCTCCGCCGAAGCCGCCGGGTCTGAGATCGTCACGCGCGCCCCCCGTTCGACGAGCGCAGACGCGATGCTCAGCGCGGGCGAGGAGCGGATGTCGTCCGTGTCGGGTTTGAACGTCGCTCCGAGAACGGCGACTTTGCGGCCTTCGAGACCGCCTGTGAGGCCCTCGAGCATCCTGACGGTTCGAGCCCGCTGGCCGTCGTTGATGCGCTCGACTTCGGCGAGAAATCGGAAGGCCTCGCGCAGGTCGAGCTCCTCCGCCCGGGCCCGCAGCGCGCGGATGTCCTTCGGCAGGCAGCCGCCGCCGAACCCTATCCCGGCCCGCAGGAAGAGCCGTCCGATGCGTTCGTCGAATCCCAGGGCCCGGGCGAGCTCGACGACGTCGGCGCCGGTGGCGTCGCAGGCCTGGGACATAGCGTTGATGAAGGAGATCTTGGTCGCGAGGAAGGAGTTGGCCGCGACCTTGACGAGCTCGGCGGTGGCGAAGTCCATCGTCAGGCGGGGGACGCCCGCGGCGAGGAGCGCGCCATAGCACTCGTCGAGCGCGTCGCGGCCCGCGTGCGAATCCGCTTCCTCGCGGGACAGGCCGTAGACCAGCCGGTCCGGCTCGAGGGTGTCCCTGACCGCCGATCCCTCCCGCAAGAACTCGGGGTTCCAGACGAGGCAGGCCCCCGCGCGTCGAATGCGAGGCTCGAGCGCCGCCGCGGTCCCCACGGGCACCGTGGACTTTCCCGCCACGACGTCGCCCTCGCGAAGACAGGGGAGGAGCGAATCGACGGCGTCGTCGAGGAAGGCGAGGTCGGCTGCGTGCGAATCCGGTCTCTGCGGGGTCCCGACTCCGATGAAATGGACCCGGGCGCCCCCGGCCGCCTCGGGGTCGGCGGAGAAGGCCAGCCGGCCGGAATCCAGGCCTTCCCTGAGCAGGTCCGCGAATCCGGGCTCTAGAATCGTCGGCTGCCCGGATGAGAGCGACGAAATTTTGGCGCGGTTGCTGTCAATGCCCACAACGTTGTGGCCGAGGCTGGCCATGGCGACGGCATGCACGGCGCCGAGGTAGCCGCACCCGATGACCGAGATTTTCATGTCAATCAGACTACTGGATGGTACCCTTGAAAGGCTGTGACGACAATCGCTCAAGCGTCAGCCTGTTTCAATCCAGGCGATTGGACCGTCGAATTCAGAAGGACAGGCGGCCCGATTCAGGCGATCCAACAGCCGACGTCGCCGCTCCGCCGACCGAAGCGAAGGGCGGTCGCGAAAGCGACGCGAGGAGGCTGATCTGAAAGACATGCGTGGGAGGCAACCGTGAAGGTCTTCGTCCAAATACCCTGTTTCAACGAAGAAACGACGCTTCCCACGGTTCTCGAGTCGATTCCCCGCGCGATAGAGGGCGTCGACGAGCTGGAGATCCTGGTCATCGACGACGGATCGACGGACGGCACCGTTCGAGCGGCCCGCGCCTGCGGCGTCACGCACATAGTCCGGCACACCAAAAACCAGGGCCTCGCGAGGTCCTTCCGCGACGGCGTCGATTATGCGTTGGCCCACGGCGCCGACGTCGTCGTCAACACCGACGGCGACAACCAATACCCGCAGGAGCGGATCCCCGATCTTCTCACGCCGATTCTTCAGGGACGCGCCGACATCGTCATCGCTGACCGCCAAACCAAGGACATCGCGCATTTTTCACGGTTCAAGAAGCGCATGCAATCCCTCGGATCGGGCATGGTCAACCTCGCCGCCGGAACGCGGCTGCCGGACGCGGCCTCTGGGTTCAGGGCCTATTCGCGCCGATCTTTGATGCGGCTCAACGTCGTCACGAGGTTTTCCTACTGCATGGAGACCATCGTTCAGGCGGGCAACCTCCGCATGCGAATCGAGTCGGTGAAGATTCGCACGAATCCGAAGACCCGCGAGTCCCGCCTGTTCTCGAACATCTTCCAACACATGTACAAATCGGGGAAGGCGATCGTCAGGTCCTTCCTCATGTACAAACCCCACATTCCGCTCGGATTCCTGGCCGTGGTGACCGGGATCGTCGGGCTGGTGCCGTTCCTGCGCTTCCTCGTCTTTTGGTTCCAAGGCGAGAGCGGGGGGCATGTTCAATCGCTCATATTCGGAACGGCCATGATTGTCACGAGCCTGCTGAGCGCCGGCCTCCTGGTGGTCGCCGACCTTCAGCGCACGAACCGGGTGTTGATAGAGGACACGCTCGAGCGGATGAAGGCGCTGCAATACGGCGAGGCTGCCCGGGAGGGAGGCACGCTGGGCCGCGGCTCACGCTGGGACGACGCCGCCTGCGGGGAAGCTGACGCCGCCTGCGCCGAAGACGACGCCGCCTCAGGCGGAAAACGGGCCGCGCATGGCGACGGACGCGTAGCGCCCGGCGATGAAGACGGCGATGAAGGGGCCGCGCACGGCGGCGAACGCGACGCCGTGGGTCTCGGAGGCGAGGCGTGCCGCAAACCCGGCGGCGACGCGCGGATCGAACCAGGCGGGCCGATTTAGGCCGGCTTGGGTCGGAGCGGCGGAGCGCATGCGGCTTGCACTCGGTCTGTTCGCGGCTTGGACGGGATTTGGCTTGTGAAGGAGGAACTTTGAGAATCCTTGGATTCGGCACCTATGACGTTCGATCGCACCCGCGCGTCGGCGTGCTGCTCGAAGGCCTGCGCGAACGGGGGTTTGCCGTTCGGGAGGTCGATGAGCCTTTGGGGGTCGGAACGGCGCAGAGGGTCAAATCGCTGACGAGCCCGGCAAGCGCCCTGCGTTTCGCCGCGGCAGTCGCCGGAAAATGGGTGCGGTTGATCCGCCGAGCCTCCGCCTACCGCGGAAAGAACGGGCCCGACGCCGTTCTCGTCGGATACCTTGGGCATTTCGACGTCCTCCTCGCCCGCGTGCTCTTCCCGCGCACGCCCATCGTGCTCGACCATTTGATCTTCGCCTCGGACACGGCCAAGGACAGGGGGCTCCTCGGCGGAGGCGTCGGCGGCAGGCTCGCCTGCCGCCTGCTGGAAGGGATCGACAGGGCGGCGTTGGCGGCGGCCGACGTCGTCGTGCTCGACACCGACGACCACCGCGCCCTCCTGCCGGCGCGTGCGAAGGGAAAAGAGGCAGTCGTTCCCGTCGGCGCCCCCAAACGATGGTTCGACGCCGGAGACCGGGCTCGGCGGGTCCGGGACGAGGCCCGTCGAGCCGAGGGCGAGGCGCCGGAGTCGGCTGAGAGCGCTCGAACGCCTGAGGGCGAGGCTCGAAAAGCAGGCAACGAGAGGGGCGACAACCCGCTTTCGGTCGTCTTCTTCGGCCTCTTCACGCCCCTGCAAGGCGCACCGGAAATCGCCCGCGCGCTGGCGATCCTCGAGGGCCGCGGCGTCCGGATCGACGTCACTCTCATAGGGGACGGGCAGGACGCCGAGGCCGTGCGCGACGCCCTTCCTTCGGGGGAAAATGTTCGAGTTTCGTGGATTGACTGGGTCGATTCGGAGGACCTCCCCGACGTCGTCGCCGGGCACGACGTCTGCCTTGGAATCTTCGGAACGTCCGGCAAGGCCCGCCGCGTGGTGCCGAACAAGGTGTACCAGGGGATCGCCGCGGGCTGCGTCGTCGTAACGTCCGACACTCCGCCTCAGCGCAGGATTCTGGGCGGCGGCGCACGGTTCGTCGAGCCGGGCGACGCCCTGGCCTTGGCGGACGCCCTCCAAGCCTTGGCGCAGGAGCGGCCCCGGGATCGAGAACGTTCACGCGCCCGGAGGCGGCCCGAAGACGAGGTCTCCCGTGGTCAGTTTGGAAGGGACGGCGCCGGTCACTCAGTCGACGGCGTCGAGCGCTCAGACGACGGCGCCGGGCATTCAGGGGATGTCCGAGCTTCCGCCGATCAAACCGAGCCCGCTTTGAATGAAACCGAGCCCGCTTTGAATGAATCGGAGGCGGCCGAGATTCGGGAAAGCTTCCGCGCCGTACGCGTGACGGACTCGCTCGCCCGCGCAATCCTGCGCCTGGGCCGGAGGCGGATGCGGAACGAGCGGGAAGGCGAACGCCTTGATCCGAAACGAGTCTTGGCCGAGAGGAAACGCGGGATTTCGGGGTTGAAACGGACGCGGAGCCAAAGGCCGGCGCGGGGGAACGGCGGCCTGTCGCGCGCGGGGGAGCGCGAATGAACGCGCGATCCGAAGGCGATTCGCGGCGGTTTTCGAGGCTCGCCGCGAATATGCGCCGCGTCGCGCTCGCCGCGGCCGCGGCCGCCGCCGTGTGGGCGATAGCCGCCAAATGGCCGCAGGTGCGCATCGCCCTCGGCCAAATGTCGCTTCCCGCCTTGGCGGCCGCCGCGGCGGCGTCCTTCGCGTACGTCGCCCTGACGATGCTGTCGTGGCAAGCCGTGATCGGCATCCCCCTTTCGGCGGCCTCACGGATCTTTTTCGTGTCGCAGATCGCGAAGTACCTTCCCGGCGGAGTGTGGAACTTCGTCGCCGTGGGGGAGGCGGCCCGCAGGCACTCGATTTCACGCCGCCGCTCGGTTTCCTCCCTCGCCGTGGCGGTTGCGATCTCGATAGTCGTCGGGGGGATGCTTGCGTTGCCCTCCCTGCTGGCGGCCGAAGACCTGCGCGGCAGCTACTGGTGGCTGCTGGCCGCAGTGCCCCTGGGAGTCGCGGTTCTTTGGCCCTCAATCCTCAACAGGTGCCTGAATGCGGCTTTGCGTCTGGCGCGCAGAGAGCCCCTGGAACGGCCGGTGTCCGGGCGCGCCGTTTTGCGGTCGGCGCTCGTCTCCCTCTTTGCTTGGCTCGCGATCGGCCTGCAGGTCTACGTCCTTCTCACCGCGCTGGGGATGGAGGCCGGCGCGGCGGGGCTGGCGCGCTCGATAGGCGGCTACGCGCTCGGGTGGACGGCGGGGTTCCTCGTCTTTTTCGTCCCCGCCGGGGTCGGTGTGAGGGAAGTCGCGCTGGGGGCGGCGCTCGCGGGCGCCGTCGACGTCGGTTCGCTCGTTGTTGTGGTCATCACGTCGAGGGTTCTTGTGACCGTCGCCGACCTCGTCGCCGGAGGCCTCGCCCTCGCGGTCGGCCGGGGGAGGCCTCGAAAATCCGACGGCGGCGAACATGACAAGGCGGGGGCGCCGCCGGCGAGCCCGTGAAAGCCGCAGACGCCGGCGACGGGGCGGATTTGCGGCAGCCCGCCGCGCTTTCGAGCCCGGCGCGGGGGCGTTCCGCCGTCGTCGGCCAGCGTGTGCGTCGCGCCTTTCTTAGCCGGCTTTCTGCCCGTCTTTAGGGGGCTTTCTGCCCGTGCGGCGCGTGCGCCGACGGGAGTCGAGCGCTGTGCGTGCGGCGAAGGCGACTGTGCGAATGGCTCCCCGGGGTGAGCGTTCGGCTAAGCTTCCTACTACACTAGGCGAAGCAAGAGTGGCGCTTCGGCGCTTAC
>ERZ772968.369-NODE-369-length-22777-cov-3.751386_pt1 | contig 22777 bp, 15 predicted proteins | sample MGYA00580674_ERZ772968 | MGnify/ENA primary metagenome ERZ772968 (study PRJEB29015, sample SAMEA2737940) | human oral metagenome | biome: human oral; feature: human-associated habitat; material: dental | place: China | collected 2138 ...
AACACTTAGTGAACACGACCGCAGGGAAGCGGGCGCATAGTGAAAATATATACTTAACCATTTTTCATAAAGACGGGCAAAACGCCGCCTGCGTTTAACGGTTAAGTATAAGAAGCAGCCCATCTGACTATCCATTTGCTGAGGAGGTAAGAAAAATGCCATTAGTCACATCCCGGGAAATGTTTAAAAAAGCCTATGAAGGCGGCTATGCCATCGGTGCCTTCAATGTCAACAACATGGAAATCGTCCAAGGGATTACGGAAGCCGCTAAGGAAGAGAACGCCCCTTTGATCCTTCAGGTATCCGCCGGAGCCAGGAAGTACGCAAAGCACGCCTATCTGATGAAGTTGGTGGAAGCGGCACTGGAGGATACGGATCTCCCCATCTGCTTGCATTTGGATCACGGTGCAGATTTCGACATCTGCAAGGCCTGTGTGGACGGCGGCTTTACCTCCGTCATGATCGACGGGTCCCAGCACAGTTTTGAAGATAACATCGCCCTGACAAAAAAGGTCGTGGAGTACGCCCATGCCCACGGCGTCGTGGTAGAGGGCGAGTTAGGGAAATTGGCCGGCATTGAGGACGATGTGAAGGTGAACGCGGCTGACGCCTCCTATACCCGTCCCGACGAAGTGGAAGAATTTGTGGAAAAAACCGGGGTCGATTCCTTAGCCATCGCCATCGGCACCAGCCACGGCGCATTTAAATTCAAGCCGGAACAATGCACCCGCAACGCGGAGGGCGTCCTCGTGCCGCCAGAGCTGCGCTTTGACATCTTGGCCGAGATTGAGAAACGGCTGCCCAATTACCCCATCGTTCTCCACGGCTCCTCTTCCGTCATTCCGAAATATGTCAAGATCATCAATGAAAACGGCGGCAAATTAGACGACGCCATCGGCATCCCCGAAGAGCAGCTCCGCCGCGCCGCCAAATCGGCGGTTTGCAAGATCAACATTGATTCCGACCTGCGTCTGGCCATGACGGCCGGCATTCGCGAGTATATGGCGGCACATCCGGCGGCCTTTGATCCCAGAGAATACCTGAAACCGGCCCGCGCTTACATCAAAGAATTGGTCAAGCACAAACTCGTCCACGTCTTAGGCTGCAACGGCAAGGCATAAAAACGCACCAAAAAATCCGGCGCCCCTTTGGGGCGTCGGATTTTTGTGTATTTCCCGGCACGGTGAAGATCAGGCATCGCACTTGATGCTCAAGACCTTACCGGATACAGCGTCAATGTTCAGCTTATATTTGACCCGATCCACCCGGCAGCTTACCTTGTAGACGGGACGGAAAGTGATCGCCGGAACCGGAGACGCCGCAGACGCCGGCGCAGCGGCGGTATTCTGAGGCGCCGGCGCTGTCGGAGTCACTGTTATCTCGTTCCCGGCGTTATTTTTAGCTTCCCGGTGGTGTTTCGCTGCTTTCCCTTCCCGTTTCCCATCCGCCCGCGCTATATCTCGCAATGTGATGTCCCGGAACTGGATGGCGGTCTCTTCCTGCCCGATAGCATCCGCCGTAAGGGAACGCACGGTACTCTCCTCGATGAGAGATACGGCGTTCTGCTGTGCCTGCGCCGTGATCATCGTCACATAGGCGCGTTCCTTCTGGGCGTGCTTTTCCTGACTAAGCGTATGCTTATACCAGCCGCCCGCCCCGGCGATTACCGCCCCTAAAAGCAGTACGATTCCCGCCTTTTTCATATAAGGCTTGAGCGTCTCAATATAAAGCTGCCTGTTCATGATAAAATCCTCCTTATATCGATGTTTCTCTTGACCGACACCTTGAGTATAAGAGAGGAAGTTAAACATCCACTAAAGCCTTCCGCAACAAACCATAAACACTTTCTAAAACCGTCACAAAGAAAAAATACGAGAAAGAAGCCAGCCGACGATACCGATGAGAACTACCAGCGCCGCTATCGGTAGTGCGACGAAAAAAATAAAGGCCGCAATCCCGGCGATGACAAGCCCCACGATGATCCGATCTGACCACGAAGATGCGCCCACCGACGTCCAGCGTACACGCCGCCATGGATTTTCTCGGCGCTCAAAGCGAATATCTTCCTCCGCCCCGTCTTCTTCGATGGTAATCCCCTGATAGTCTCTCTTTTCCTCCCCGGTCATGATTCGTACCCGTTCCTCTTCTGCATCAAGCTGTGCTCCGCACCGTTCACACTCCATGACTTTCTCCTTTCACCTGCCACGGCGATCTGCAATCACCGTGATTTTCCACAGGATAACATACACTTTCGGAAGTTTTGATGAAAAATACGGAAAGGCGGCGTTTCCTGTTCCTCACCCTTCAAAAAAATTCGTCGAAAACTTTGCGATCCGTACATCAGACGCCTCAGTATTTCCCATGCCCACCGTATCGCCGTTAAAGAGGCGGTAGATGTATATCTCCTTCGGCGCTTTCCCCAAGATGTGCTGAATGGCACGGGCATAAAGGTTCATCTGCACCTGATAGCGGTGACGAATAAGATCGGGCGTCGTTTCCCGATCGGTCTTATAATCCGCCAGCACAATCCCTCCGTCCTTTTCTTCAAAAAAAAGATCGATGACGCCCTGCACATAAACCTCGTCGTTCTCCGCCGCTTCCGGTGCCACCTCACGGGCGGGCAGCAAAAGGCCGAAGGCCTGCTCCCGCCAACAATTTTTCGCCTGCCGCGCCCTTTGCCCTAAAGGGGATGCCAAAAAGGTTGTCAGCGCCTCTACCCGTACCTCTTGCGCTTCTTCCGCCGTCAAATACCCTGCCGCCGTCATAGCGCTTATCTGTGCCCGCACATCTGCCGAGTCACCGGATCCTGAAAAATCAAGGCGCTGCAACACATCGTGCATAAGGGTACCATAGGCCGCTCCCGAAGGCTTTTTCTTCTCCGTCGCCAAAAAAGCGGGAGGCAAAAAATCCGTCGCGTCTCCACGAAAAGCGGAGGGGAAAATCATATCCCCTTCCGCCTCGCTTTGACGGCGCTTCCATTCCGTCACCGTAATCTTCGCCGGTATTCGAGCCAGGTAAGGATACCGCCAGCTCAATCGGGTAATGCGATCGTCATCTTTGACAAGGGGAAACGCTTCCCGCCGCCGAAGCCGCTCCAGCCAAACACCCTCCGTCTTCGCCTTGACCGTAGGAGCGGTGCTCGCCGGCAGGACAATCTGCACCTGCCAGCGGGGGACACCAAACCGATTGCTGTCGTAAGGGATCGCCGGAACGTCTTCTTCACCCGCCGCTTCCCGGATCTCCGCCCCGCCCTCGGGGTGACGCGCCACCGCCATGGCGATCCAATCCAACCAACTGTTCGCTTCCAGCACGTCGCCGCCGGAGATCGCCGTTGCCAGCGTCATGAGAGGACGGCACCATTTTACCGCTCGCTTAGGGAGCGACGGCACCGAAGCGACAAGGATGAGTTTTTCCCGGGCCCGGGTCATAGCCACATACAGCGCCCTCAGCTCTTCCGCCTTACACTCCCGCCGCAGACGTGAAGCCACCGCCTGACGGGCAAGAGTTGGATAGCGCCAGGTGATGACGCCGTCCGATTCGCTTTTAAAAATCCCCAGCCCCAGGGTGCGGTGAATGAGCAGATCGCTCCGGGCATCCTGCATATTAAATGCCTTACCTAAATCTGCTAAAATGACGACGGGAAATTCCAGCCCCTTGCTCTTATGAACCGTCATCACCCGCACCACATCTTCCTTTTCGCCCAAGGTACGTGCCGCCGAGAGGTCCGTATCCCGATCCCTCATCTGACGAATGAACTGCAAAAAACGAAAGAGGCCGCGGAAATTCGTTTTTTCGTAATCCGCCGCCCGATCCGAAAGCATCCGCAGGTTGGCCTGTCGGACGAGGCCGCCGGGCTGCGCCCCCACATAATCATAATAGCCCGTTTCCCGATAAAGCTGCCAGATGAGTTCCGGCACCCCCACGCGCCGGGACAGCGTACGCCAACGGCGCAGACGGGTGATAAAGGTTGTCGCTTTCTCATTAGACGAAGCCAGCAAAGCCGTAAAGAAATCTCCTTCCGGCGCAGCGGCGCGGATCTCCGCCAATTCTTCCCCTCGCATCCCCACAATGGGGGAATGCAGAACCGCCGCCAAGGGAATATCCTGATGGGCGTTATCAATGACGGAAAGGAGGGCGAGGACAATCCCCACCTCCACCTCAGCAAAATACCCTTCGTCAAGGGCTGCATACGCCGGCACATCGGCAGTGCGAAACGCCTCCACCAAAGGTTGCGCCTTTCCTTTGGCGGAGCGCAGGAGTACCGCTATATCCCGCCAGCGAAGGGGACGATAGCATTTTTCTTCCTTATCGTAAACTTGCCGACCGGCGGCGTGAAGCGCCTGCACCTTCTCAGCCAGGAACGCAGCTTCCCGGGCGAAGCCGGTGAGGGTCTCCTCATCCTCTCCGTCACTGCCCGCTTCATCCTCCGCCGTCCCCGTCGGAACCGGCAAAGCGCCGGTTTCCAAAATGTAAAGATCGGTGGATTCTCCGGCAAAAGAGGCCGGATGCACCGGGTAATCCGCCTTCGCGTAAAGCGCCGCATTTTCATCGTAGGCCAATTCCAATTCCGGCGCTACCATCACCTGCGAGAAGACGTAATTGACCGCCGCCAATACTTCCGGGCGGCTGCGATAATTCTCCTTCATGTCAATGGCAACACTGCTTTCATTGTTCTCCTGCCCATACGATCGATGCTTTTCCTGAAAAAGCCCCGGATCAGCCAGCCGGAAACGGTAGATACTCTGCTTCACATCCCCAACGGCGAAGAGATTGCACCCATTGGTCACCCGGGCAAGGATGGCCTCCTGCACGCCGTTCACATCTTGATATTCATCGATCATGACCTCTCGATAGCGGCTCCTCATCTCCTGCGCCACTTCTTCACGGGCTAAGAGTCGAAGGGCTAAATGTTCTAAATCGTCAAAGTCCACAAGGCGTTTTTTCCGCTTCGCCTGCCAAAATTGCGCCCCGAAATCCGCCGCCAGACGGCACACCATAGCCACCGGGTCGCGGCAGGACCGTAAATCCGAAAGCAAGGTTTCCGCCTCTTCGCTAAAATAGGTATCTTTCAGATAGGCGAGACGATCCTTGATCTCGCTTTTTCGACGGTCGCTGACGAAATCTTTGAAGGCTTTGTCTACTTCCTGTGCCCGGGGCTGCCGTTGATACGTCACACCGTGTACCGCCACCCTCAGTGCCTCCCAATTCCCCTCGCCTAAAAGGTTTTGCAACGAAGCAATTTGCTTGGCGTCCGACACTATGGCGGGCAAAAGTTCCTCCGCCCCCATTGCTTCCGTCTGATGGAGAAGGCGCTTCACTCCCTGCGCCGCCTGCTCCAGAACACGGGCGATATCCTCTCGTATTTCCTCCTTGTACCACAGCAATTCCTCAATCGTGACTCTCGCCGCCAGATCGAACATTTTTGATTGCTTTTCCAGCCAGGCCTCGGGATCCGGCTGACTGCGGGCGAAATCATAAAGGCGCAGGATCATTTCGTGGAGCTTTTCATCGTCCCGATCGGATCCGTATTGCCCAGCAAAACGCAAAAACTCTTCTTCCCCCGCCTCATAGCACGCCTCAAAGAGCTCTTCCATCACCCGCTGCCGCAAAAGATCCATCTCATGTGCATTGGCCACCCGAAAGCCGGGATCAATGTCCAGCGCCGCAAAATGCTCCCGGATAAGAGAAAGGCAAAAGACGTGAATGGTAGAAATGGAAGCGTTGGGCAGGAGAGCTAATTGACGCTCCAGTCCGGGATTTTCTGGCAGCTTGGCCGTCAGCCGTTTTTCGATACGTTCCCGCATTTCCGCTGCCGCCGAATTGGTAAAGGTCACCACCAAAACCTCGTCGATGTTGTAAGTTCCGGCGATGATATTCTCTACAATACGCTCCACCAAAGTGTAGGTCTTCCCTGATCCGGCGGCAGCGGATACCAAAAGATTGACGCCGCGTTCCTCGATAGCGCGCTTCTGCTCTATTGAGGGCGTCGGTTTACCGTCCTTCATTCCTGTTTCCCCTCCATCTGCGTCGCCATATCTCGCCAGACATTCTCTCGCGCCGCTAAATCACGGTAGGCGGCTCCCGGCAGCTTCACATCGAAGCCGCAGAGATCCCGATAGGCGCAATAAGCACAAGCGAGACGCGTCCCGCGGCGATAGGGACTGACCCCGATCTGCCCCGCCATGATCGCCTCCCCCGCCGCTTCCAACCGGTGTGACGTGTAACGCAAAAGCTGACGCATTTCATCCAAAGTTTTTACACTCTGACGGGACGCCGCCGACAAACTGCCATCTTTTTTAAAGGAAACCTTGATGAAACGATTTTCGGCGTCAATGCCCCGCACCACCGCCTCATCGTCCAGCAGCCACCCGGCCATTCTGAGCTTTTTCCAAAGAGTCGCACAGGCGTCCGATTGCGTAAAACCGGCGGTTTTCCCCTCCTGTACCGGATTTTTCAGGAGACAGTAGAGCATGCCGGCAGGTTTTTGCTCCGCCGTCTTCCCCTTGAGAAGGCGTGCCGCCGCCAGCACATACGTCAAAAGCTGCAGCCGCAGGCCGTAATATACTTCATCCAAGGAAAGATCAGCGTAGCCCGATTTATAATCAATGACAAGAAAATAGAGCGGGCCTTCTGGATCCAGCCGTCCTACGTCCACCCGATCGATCTGCCCTATGACATCCAACGTGCAGCCGTCCGCTAAAGGATAATGTACCAAAGAACCCACAGGAGAATTTTCTCCGAAACCGATCTCAAAGAAGCGGGGATGAAAGGCGCTCTTGGCGTCGTAAGCGATGAGGCGGGAAAGGGAACTTTCCGCCGTCTGAGCGATCCGTCGCTGTAAGTTCTGATACTGCGCCGTACTCAACAAGATCTCATTCTGCACCCCAGGGGCTTCCTCTGCCATGATAGCGGCACAGATGGCATGCCGCTCCGCCTCTCCCACCTCACCCCAGCGACGGTTTTCTGCCTGCATACGCTCCCCGAAGCGGCGCATCACGTCGTGGAGAAGCGTACCAAAATCCGGGGCAGCAAACTGACGAACTGGCCGTTCCGTTAAACGCAGCCCGTACTGGGCAAAGTGTCGGAAGGGGCAGGCATAGAAATTTTCAAACCGCGTGACGCTACCCGTGAGGCGCTTATGGCGAAGGTAGAGACGACGCGCCAAGGCGGGAGGCAGGGACGTCTCCGCTGTCTCGGGGAAGCGGCCCAACAGGATATTTTCCAACTGCTCCCGGGCGTTCCCGAGTGCCCAGTTATAGACTGAAGCCCAGTCGGGGATATCCTCTCCCTTGTAGACGCGCATAGCCGGGGCCAGACGTGACACCGCCCGCTCCCCCGCGGTGAAGCGAAACTCGTCGCGATTTTCCGCCCCTTCAAGGGCGATGGTCTCCACCTCTACCGGCAAAATGTCCAAGATGCGCGCGACCAAAGGCGCACGAATGAGGCCGTTTCCCTCGCTGTCCGCCAGCGCATAGGAGACCCAAAGGTAATCCCTAGCCTCAGTAAATCCGTGGTAGAGGAGATAGCTCTCCCCGTAGCTTTCGTCTTCTCCCGGAGAAAGTGTCAAGGACACGCGATCCCCCGCTCGGCGCAGACGCGCTCGATCCGCATCCGAGATCAGGCCCTTGTCTGGGACACGCCGGGGCATGACCCCTTCATTGGCCCCCAAAATAAAGATAGCCGCACTGTTGTTCAGGCTGTTTTGATCAAAAGACGCAATGGTCACCGCATCTAAAGTCGGCGGAATGAGGGCAATCTCCAGTGCGTCCAGTCCGTCCCCCAAGACAGCGGCATACTCCTCCAGGGCCATCTTTTCTCCGCCGCTCACCGTCACCATCTGATCGAAAAGTTCCGTCACCGCCTCCCAGATCATCCGATGCTCCTTCGCTTCCTCCAGTCGCCCCTCTGCTTCCGCCTCTTGGCTCCAAGCCCGCAACGATTCCGCGGCACCAATATCGTTCAAAAAAGCGAAGACAGCCTCCGTGAGGCCGCGGACATCCTCAGCTGTCGAAAGGGCTGCACTGAGGCGAAGCAGCGGCGCACCTAATTTTTGCCGGGCTTCATTCACTCGCGCCAACCGCTCCACTGCTTCCGCCTCGCTCACTTTCACCGACCGGCGTCGGTAGGGCCATTCCTTCTCCCAGCTTTTCTGTCCCCGAAGGCCGAATTCTAAAACATAATTTTCCAAAATATCCGATTCATCCCTGGATAGAGGAAGAAGATCCGTTTTCGACGCACGAAAAACATCGTCGTAGCGCCAGCCCTCCGTCACCACCGCCAGCACCGACCGCACCAGCTCCGCCAAGGGATGATGTACCCCCGCGCGCTTGGTGTCGCTGAAAAAAGGAATCCCGTAATCTGTCAGGGTAAACGTCAAAATCTGCCGATACGCCTCTGGAGCTCGCAGTAAAATGCCCACGTCCCGATAGCGTAGTCCTCTGTCGCGGCAGAGGCAAAGGATATCCGCAACCGCCGCCTCAATCTCCAACCGCCGCGTCGCTGCTTCCACCACCCGCACCCCAACACCTTCCCCGCTCTTTTCCACGGGGAAAGCAAACAGACGCGCCTCCAACGCCCCGATCCCAGTGGCAGAAAATCGGCGCGGCGCTCCTAACGCCCGCACCGACCATTGTACCCCCGCCTCCTCAGCCAATTTTTGCAGCGCCGCTAAGGTTTTTTGCGCCCGGTAAAAAAGGAGCGAAGGCTGTCCCACTATTTGCGGATCCAAGGGCAAGGTAATGTGAACTCGTGCCGCCGTTTGGCAAATCGTCCGCAGCACCCGTTGTTCCAACGGATTAAAGAAAACGAACCCGTCCAGCCAAACCTCCGCCCCCGCAAAGAGGATAGAGCCGGGAATGGCCTCAGCCAAAAGCGCCATACGGTCTTCCGCGTCCTCGTAACGGTCCGCCGTCTCCTCCTGAAAGGTTCCGTAAAGGGCAGCGATATCCGTCAGTTTTTGTTGGAGATACCCCGGCCCCACGGCTTCCGCCGCTTCTCGCAGGGCTGCCGGCGTCCCGCCGTAACTTTTCAGCTCTTTGATGGCATCCGCCAGCGATGCCGTAAAGCCTCGCTGCTCCGCAGCCCGCGCCAGCACCGTAAGATCTCCTGCCCGTTCTGCAATAATCTTTTTCAAGATCAAGCGCTGCCCTACCGCCGTGAGCCTTGGCCGCGCCGCTCGCCCCATCTCTTGGCTCAGCCGCCAAGCCAGCCGCCGAAACCCAAAGACATGGCCCCGCATCGTCCCCCGGCCCGCCGTCCGCGCCGCTAACTTTCGCTCTGCCCTATACGTCATGTGTTCCGGGACGATCAAAAGAAGCGCCGGACCAAGGGGCGTTTCCTCGATTCGCGCCGCCATCTCCCCCAGACATGTATATGTCTTGCCGCTGCCGGAGCGGCCTAAAATGATATCCAATACCTTCCCCTGTCCCACGGTTTTCCTCCTGCCGCTGCCCGCCATTGTCATTCGTGCGACGCTATCTTCCTCGCGGAAAATCCCTCACCTGAAAAAACATCCCTCATTCATGTGCGCTTCATTAATATTCGCGCCCGTCCCCCTTTTTCCCTGCCTCCCGCCAAAGTAGAAAACCATGCGTCCCCAACGGCTTCACCTCATTCCTAAATACCGACCTTACGTCAAATACGGTATGATCAGATCAATAAAGAATGATTTTACAACAAATGTACCTTGCCTAAGAATATCTATCATGTTAAAATAGCAAGAAAATGTAAATCTGCCGTCTTCTACACGGCAGGTTTTTATGTATGAAGAGGAGAGACGATCGTCATTATGAACCAACCGTCTACCGCAGACGCGGATACGATCACGCAGGAGAAGGCGCAAGCGCTCTTGGAGGAGAACGAAGCCGAGGCGCGTCTGCGTACTTACCCCGGCTTCATGGGGCGAATCATTGCCGTCCTCCTCGTCCTTTGGACGGGCTTTCAGCTTTATTACACCACCCTCGGTGCCATTAGTGCTGTCAATCTCCGGGCATTTCACTGCATTTTCCTGCTCCTCTTCACCTTTCTCCTCTTCCCCGCCTATCGCCGGGAAAAACGGATCCGCACCCTGCCCTCTCTCTGGGATATGGCGCTTATCGCCGTTTCCACGGGAAGCCTCCTCTATTTGGTGATGAACTACACCCGGATCGCCCAGCAGGGCGGCCGGGTAACGTCCTTTGAGTTAGGCATCGCCGCCGCCGCTTTATTCTGTATCTTTGAAGCGGCCCGGCGGGCTTCGGGAAATTTGACCCTGCTCGCCCTTCTTTTTCTCGCTTACAACTGGTTCGGTGAATACCTTCCCGGCTACTTGGGGCACAACGGCTTCACCTTAAAGCGTGTGTTGATCACGCAATTCTGGGGTACGCAAGGCGTTCTCGGAACGGGCATCGGCGTTTCCGCCACCTACATTTTTCTTTTCGTCCTCTTTGGAGCCTTTTTAAAACACAGCGGGTTTTCCAAGTTCATCAATGATTTCTCTCTGACTTTGGTGGGACAAACCTCCGGCGGCCCGGCAAAGGTGGCAGTGGTAGCCTCGGCGCTCTTAGGGATGATCAATGGCTCCGCCATCGCCAATGTAGCCACCACCGGCACCATCACCATCCCCCTGATGAAGCGCACCGGCTACAAAAAGGAATTTGCCGGTGCAGTGGAAGCAGTGGCTTCCACCGGCGGCCAATTCTGCCCACCCATCATGGGAGCCGTGGGGTTCGTCATGGCTGAATTTCTAAACCTTTCCTACACGCAGGTCATGTTGGCGGCCATCGTCCCTGCTCTTCTCTATTATGTGGGGCTCCTCGTCGCTGTCCACTTGGAGGCTAAGCGCTTAGGGCTGTCGGGACTCTCCCGGGAGAATATCCCGGACGCCATAGTGGTTCTCCGTGAGCAAGGGCATCTCATTTTGCCGCTCGTTTCCTTGATTGGCATGATGTTTTATGGTTTTACCCCCCTCTATGCGGCAGTGTTGTCCATCTTCGTCACGGTGATCGCCAGTTGGCTGCGAAAAGAGACCCGCATGACCCCGGCCATTATTTTAGAAGCTATGGTAGAAGGATCCAAGAGTGCTATCTCCGTTGGCGTCTGCTGCGTCATCATCGGCGTCATCATCGGCACCGTCACTCTCACCAGCATGGGCCTCAACATGGGATACCTGATCCTCTCTTTCGTGGATAACGGCAGCATTTATCTCACCGGACTTTTAGTAATGATCATGTCCTCCATTTTAGGCATGGGCGTCCCCGGCGTTGCCGCCTACGTCATCGTTCAGGCCGTAGCGGTTCCCGTCCTCATCAAAGCAGGTGCCCTCCCCATCGTCGCCCATCTTTTCTGCCTCATCTATGCCTGCCTGTCCAATATCACGCCACCCGTAGCCATGAGTGCCTATGTCGCGGCGGGCATCGCCGGTTCCGATCAGACGAAAACGGGATTATGGGCGGTGCGCCTTGGCCTTATCGGCTTTCTCATCCCTTTTTTCTTTCTTGACAATCCCATTCTGCTCATCGGCGTCACCCCGGAAGCTAATCTCAGCGCAATGCTCTGGGCCATCGCTACCGCTTTAGTGGGCACAGCGTCCCTAGTCATGGGACTGGAAGGCTGGATTCTCCTCCGCGCTTCTATGCTTGAGCGGCTGATTCTCATCAGCTCAGCTCCCTTTCTCCTCCTTCCCGGCATGTACAGCGATGTGATCGGGATCGGCGGTTTGGCGGGGGTTCTCCTCTATCAGCTTTTCCAGCATCACCGAGCCTCTTCTGAAGTTAGCAAAGAAAACATCGACTGACCTTTCGTCTCTGTTTGCGGCATTCTCCTGGACCATAAAATTTCATTATTTAAGGAGGAATTTCCATGTATCTCTCATCCCTGAGACGTACCCTGTCCGTTTCTCTCGCTGCGCTGGCCATCGCCGGAACATTAGCGGGCTGCGGCGGCGAAAAAAAAGCGATCCAAGGACCGGAAAAGCCCACCGCCGGTCAGACCGTCAAGATTAATTTCCCTACCGCCTCCGCCTCCGGCGCCCTCTACGCTGTGGGGGCTGCCATCACTAACCTCTGGAACCAGCATATCCCCGGTGTAAGTGCCGCCAGTCAAGCTTCAGCGGGGGGCATCGCCAACCTCAGTATGGTCGCTGACGGCGAAGCGCAGGTCTCCATCGCTATCAGCAGTAACTGTTTTCAGGCACTAAACGGCACCGACAGCTTTACGGATCATCCTTTCAAGGAATTGAAGGCCATCGGCGGTCTCTACATGAACCCCAATCAAGTGGTGGTGACGAACGCCTCCGGCATCCAATCCCTCGCTGAGGTCAAAGGAAAGCATTTTGCTGTGGCATCTGCCGGATCCAGCGTCTATAACGAATGCAGTACTCATTTCACCGCCGCGGGATTAAACTTCCCGGAAGATATAAAATGCGAATATATCACCTTCACGGATGCCGCCGATATGCTTCAAAACGGCAGCGTCGACGGCGCATGGATCATGTCCGGCGCTCCGGCTTCCGCCGTATCCCAGGCGCTTACCTCCGGCTGCCGCCTCCTCAACATCGACGACGCTCTGCTGAAGGCGCTGAAGGAAAAATATCCTTGGTACGCCTCCTACACTATTCCCAAAGGTACCTATCCGAATCAGGAAACCGACATCCAGACTTCGGCCATTAAAATGGTCATGTTCACCCGCGCCGACATGCCCGAAGACACGGTATACCAGCTCACCAAGACCTTCTGGGAACACATCGACGAATTGGGACAATCCCAAAAGAATCTCAAAGGTCTGAAACCCGCCGACGCCGTCAAAGACATTGCCAATCTCCCCCTCCATCCCGGTGCGGAGAAATACTATAAAGAAATCGGCGTTCTGAAATGAACCGCTGACAAAAATAGCCCTGACCATCAGTATTGACGGTCAGGGTTATTTGCTGTCTATACAGAAGTAGTATTCCCCACCGGCCTAATTCATAAGGGAAACGGAACTTATCAGGCTTTCGATCCGGCGTGGGAAGGGATGACAAGAACCGCATCGGGAGCCCCTTCCGTGGGTTCTGCCTGGCGCACGCGGTGGGTACTGACGTGACCTTTATCCTTCGGCTGGCATACCATAAGCTGAATGGAGCCAGCGATAATGCAGGCGCCGCCGAAGCAGGAGGCCATAGTCATTACTTCGTCCCAAAGCATCCAGCCGAACCAGACGTGAAAGAGAATCTCCGTGTACATGAGGAAGGAGACGAGGATGGAGTTAATATGCTGGAACGCCCAGGTCATGAGCATTTGAGCGGTCAAGGCACACAATCCCATGCCGCCGATCCAGAGCCACTGGATCCCCTCCGGCCAGACGAATTTCTCCATCAACGCCGCACCGATGAAGATACTGAATATCTGAAAATAGAACACGATCTCCGTCCCCCGCTTCATGCCCTTTTCCGCCAATCGGCTGATGACGATGTAAGCTGCCGCCGAGCAGAAGCCCCCTGCGATGCCGTAGAGTGCGTAAATATTGAAAGAACTGAAATTCCATATCTGCACCACCAGCAACGTTCCCAAGGTGATGAAGAGAAGTCCGGGAATGGCCTGCCGGGGTAAGCGTTCCGATAAAAAGAAGGGGGATAATAGGCACATGAAAAAGGCTGAAAGCTGTGCCAAAATCTGGGAATCCCCCAAGATCAGCCCGCGAATGGAGAGGAAAAAGAAAAACAGTCCGCAGCTCCCGAAGAAGCCGCGCAGGGAGAGGAGCTGCCAATGTTCCCCGGTGAAAAAGCGCTCGTGAGTTTTCCGGCAGAGAAGGGGGATGAAAAAAAGCCCCACGATTCCTCGGAAAAAAGTCAGTTCGCTGGAAGCAATCTCCGGCAGCGCCTTGACGAACACATCCATAAAAGTAAAGGAGAGTGACGCGCCGATGGCGGCGAAAATGCCTTTCATGAGCCCTGACTCGTTCCTCTTGGCCGACGACAATGCCATCTTGAGGCGCGCCATCGGTTCATAGGCAATATTTGTCTGATACAATACATCCACCCCCGGGGGATATTTCTGTCCTCATCATAACCCCATGCAGGGGATAAGTCAATCCTTTTCCCCCAACCATAATGGCCAACCAGAACCCCTTACTTCGCCACTCACCAAAAAGCTGTATCCTCACGGGCCAGGCAGGCCAACCTCATTTTACGAAGCCGGGCAAACTTGCTATAATGAGAATGTTTAGGAAACGCTGATAATTTAACACCGATATCTTGGGGCAGATTCCATTTTATCAGCACTTCCTTTACGAAAAGACCAAAGGAGCGACTGCGTAATGATCTGGGAAGGAAATCCGGTAGAACTTTTAGCTCCCGCCGGGAACTGGGAAGCCTTGGAGGCAGCAGTGGAAGCCGGTGCGGACGCGGTGTATTTAGGGGGCAAAGCCTTCAACATGCGCCTTCACCGGCAGGATATGAATTTCGACGATGAGGCCCTGGCCCGGGCAGTAACTTATGCCCACGCCCATCAAGTGCGCCTCTACATCACCATCAACAACCTCATTAGCGAGGAGGAGATCGAGCCCCTGCGGCGCTACCTCCTCTATCTCAATGAGATCCGCCCCGACGCCATCTTGGTGCAGGACTTTGCCGTGATCTCTTTAGCGGAGGAATTAGGGATGTCCTTGCCCCTCCATGCCTCGGTGATGATGAACATTCATAACGAAGCGGCCATGCGCCTTTTGAAAGAACATGGCATCACCCGCATCGTGGCCAGCCGGGAAATGACCCTTGCGGAGCTTGCCCTCCTCCAGCAAACTACGGGCCTCGAGATCGAATACTTCGTTCACGGCGATATGTGCATATCGGAGAGCGGCCAGTGTGTCCACTCCGGCATCCTCTTCGGGCAGAGCGGCAATCGCGGACGCTGCTTAAAGCCCTGCCGCTGGCCTTACGAGATCATCGACGAGATCACCGGGGAATCCCTCGAAAACGCCGCCGCCGGGCCGTACAAATTGGCACTGAAAGACATGTGCCTCTACCGTAATCTGCCGGAACTCATTCAGTCCGGCGTATATTCCTTTAAGATTGAAGGGCGGATGCGTCCGGCCGACTTCGTCCACCGCATCGTCGGTACTTATCGCCGGGCCATTGACGCTTATTTAGCCGACCCGGCGGGCTATCGCGTAAACGAAGAAGATTGGCAGGATCTCTATGAAAACCGCGCCCGAGACTTCACCACTTCCTTTGCGCTGGGACAGCCGACCGCAGAAGCTATCGGCTGGGACGGAACCCGAGAGCCTCGCTTTTTCAGCAAGGCCTCCCCGGAAGCCTCGCTTGACCCTCATCTCTTAGCCGACGAACCGGCTATTTCCCCCCAAAAAACGACCCCATATCCCTTCCTTACCGTTCACGCCGCCGATCTCAACGGCGTATCCGCTGCCTGTGAAAATGGGGCCGACGCTGTCATTATCGGCGGTGAAACGTGGCGGCCCCGCCGCCCTTGGACGTTGGACGATATTCGCCGCGCCCTGCGTCTTACGCGGGAATACGGTGTCCGAACCATCGTCGATACCCCCCGCAGCACCCACCAGCGGGAATGCCGCGAACTGTCCCAATTTTTTCTTACGTTGGAAGAAATGGGCCTCGACGCGCTCTTAGTGGGTAATCCCGGCATACTGAAATTAGCGGCGGAATGTGCCACCCTGCCCATCCATGCAGACTTTTCTTTCAACCTCTTCAATCATCGGGCAGCCGCCTTCCTCAAGGAACAACGCGTCTCCTTGGGGACGGTATCCCTTGAACTCGCTTTTCCGCAGCTTTGGGACTTAGTGCAGCACACCTCTCTGCCGTTGGAAATTATTCTCCACGGCGTCACAGAATCCATGATCTGTGACCATAACCTTCCGGCATTGGCCTTGGGAAACTACGATCCACTGGAAAATCCGTCCTTTAACGACCGCCGCTATGCCCTGCGGGACGAAGCAGAAGAAATCCATCCCCTCCGGCAGGATCAGTACGGGCGTTTCCATATTCTCTTCGCCAAGGATCTGTGCCTGTATCCCTACCTCTCCAAACTCAAAGGTTTTTCCTCCTATCGCATTGAAGGGCAGGACTATGCGCCGCACCTCTTAGGGAAGATTACCCGCCTCTATCGCGAAGCCTTGGACAGCCTCGCTGCCGGGAAAGAGCCCCTCGATTTGGACGCCCTCGCGGCGCTGCAAAATGATTCCCCCCGCACCTTCGGCTGCGGCACGTACCGCTTTCATCTCTCGCGGTAAAGGACATTCGGACTTTTATCCTTACTTCCCTAAAAACGGATGGCAGAAAAAGCGTCCTGCGTTCTTTCCACCGTCCATCTCCGCAAAACCATTGCGCTCAAAAAATACGTTTAGAAAGTAGGGTTCTTCCATGACTGCCTACCTTGGCCCCGACGCCATCTTAGAGAAAAAGAAAAACTACATCATGCCCTGCCTCGGCCACTTTTACGAAAGACCGCCCCAGTTCGTCAAGGGGTTCATGCAGTACCTCTTTGACAGCACGGGGAAAAAATACCTCGACTGCTTCGCCGGGGTCTCCGTCATGAACTGCGGCCATGCCAATCCTGACATCACCCGGCGTATTTGCCAGCAGGTGGAAACCCTCCAGCACGTCTGCAACATCTACCTGACGGAAAATTTTGTCCAACTCGCTGAACGACTGGCCACCGTCACCCCGGGCAAGCTGCAAAAATCCTTTTTCTGCTCCACCGGCAGCGAAGCCAACGAAGGGGCGATGCTCCTCGCCACGATTTACACCCAGCGCAGCGAATTTTTAGCGCTCACCGGCGGCCTTCATGGCCGGACAAAATTGGGCATGAGCGTCACCGGCATCGGCATGTGGCGCACCGACCCAAACCCCGTAGGCGGTATCCACTTCGTCCCCCATCCCTACTGCTACCGCTGTCCCTTAGAGAAAAAACATCCGGACTGCGACCTTGCCTGCGCCGATCAGGTGGAAACCGTCATCAAAAACGCTACCTCCGGCCGCCTCGCTGCCCTCATCGCTGAGCCAATTCAGGGGAATGCCGGTATCGTCACACCGCCCCCGGGCTACTTCATCCGGTTGAAAGAAATCCTCGACGCCCATCAGGCACTCCTCATCATCGACGAAGTACAGACAGGCTTCGCCCGCACGGGGAAAATGTTCGCCATTGAGCATTACGGCGTCACGCCGGACATCATGACCATGGCCAAAGCGCTGGGGAACGGCGTTCCCATCAGCGCTTTTATCGCGACGGCTGACATCGCCGACCGCTACACCCAGCCGGGGGCCTCCACCTTAGGAGGCAATCCCGTATCCAGCACCGCCGCCTTAGCCGTCTTAGACTACATCGAGCGCCATCATCTTCGGGAAAATGCCGCTGCTCGGGGCGCACAGCTCGCTGACGGACTGAAAGACCTCCAAAGACGTCACCCCATCTTAGGCGACATCCGTGGGCTTGGCCTCATGCGTGGTGCGGAATTTGTCCACGCCGACGGCTCCCCCGCACCCGCCGCCTTAGACGCCGCCTTGGAAAAGCTCAAAGACCGGGGCATCTTGGTGGGGAAAAACGGCCTCGCCCGAAACGTCATGGCCTTCCAGCCGCCCCTCGTCATCACCGCCGCCGACGTGGATCATCTCCTGAACCAGTTGGAGGACGTCTTGAGGGAAATCAAGGAATAAATCGGCTCCTATTACTCTATTATGCACCGAAAACTACACCGCGCACTTTGGCTGCACCCAGCACATGCACAAAATAAAAGGAGCGTGCAAATGCATATCCCGTGCATTCGCGCGCTCCTTTTGGTTATGAAATCCCTTTACAAAAGCACTTTATGGGACAGATTCACCCGCCCCTGCCTATCGATTTCGGTGACTTTGACGTCAAGGGTGTCGCCGATCTGAACGACATCCTCCACTTTTTCCACCCGGCGCTTCGCTAATTGGGAAATATGACAGAGCCCCTCTTTGCCCGGCAGGACTTCAACAAAAGCACCGAACGCCATGATGCGGGTGACTTTGCCCTTGTAGACGGCGCCCACTTCCACGTCGCGTACCAATTCCTCGATGATGGCCACGGCCTTTTTCGCGTCCTCCACATTGACGGCGGAGATGAGGATCGTGCCGTCCTCTTCGATGTCGATCTGGGTGTTCGTATCGTCCACGATCTTCTTGATCATCTTGCCCCCCGGCCCGATGACGTTGCGAATCTTGTCCACGTTGATGTGCATGGTAGTGACCCGGGGCGCGTAAGGAGAAAGATCCGGCGCGGGTTTGGAGATACACTCCATCATCTTTCCCATGATGAAGGCCCGGCCTCGCTTGGCCTGTTCCAACGCCGAAGCCAAAATCTCCCGGGTGATTCCGGCGATCTTAATGTCCATCTGAATGGCCGTAATGCCCTGATCCGTACCGGCCACCTTAAAGTCCATGTCCCCCAAGGCATCCTCCATGCCTTGAATATCCGTCAGGATGGTGTATTGATCGCCGTCCTTCACGAGTCCCATGGCCACGCCGGAAACGGGCCGTCGAATAGGCACCCCGGCATTCATCAACGACAACGTACTGCCGCAGACGCTGCCCATAGAACTGGAGCCATTGGACTCAAGAACTTCAGAAACAAGGCGGAACATGTAAGGGAACTCTTCCTCCGTGGGAATGACCGGCAAAAGGGCTCGTTCCGCTAATGCTCCATGCCCAATTTCCCGGCGTCCCGGGCCGCGAGCCGGACGTGCTTCGCCCACACTGTACCCGGGGAAATTATACTGATGGATGTACCGTTTCGATTTTTCAACCCCTAAGCCGTCAATGACCTGCGCGTCACCAAGGGAACCCAAGGTGGTCACCGTCAGGATCTGAGTCTGTCCCCGGGTAAAAAGACCGGAGCCATGGGTGCGGGGCAGAATGCCCACCTCGCAGCTCACCAGACGCACCTCATCTAACCCCCGTCCATCAGGCCGAATCTTTTCGTGGGTGATCATGCGGCGCACGATGTCTTTCTCCACATCGTGCAGCACCGCCGCGATCTCTTTCGCCGCGCCGGGATAGATTTCCAAAAAATGCTCCATGGTATCGGCGTTGACGGCGGCGATATGTTCGTCCCGGCGCAGCTTGTCCGAATCCCGCACCGCCGCGTCAAGGCGCGCCGCCGCGTAATCGCGGATGGCCTGTTCCATCTCTGGCGGCGTCTGGAAGAGGCGTACTTCCCGCTTCTTCTTGCCGCAGGCGTCGATGATCTTTCGCTGGAATTCCACGATACGCTTAATCTCCTTGTGCCCAAAGAGAATGGACTCCAAGATCACGTCCTCTGGCAGCTCGTTGGCGCCCGCCTCCACCATCATCACTGCGTCATAGGAACCGGCGATGGTGAGGTTCAGATCTGACTTTTCCCGCTGCTCCACGGTAGGGTTGATAACGAATTTTCCGTCCACCCGGCCCACCCGTACCCCAGCGATGGGGCCATTAAAGGGAATATCGGAAACCGAGAGGGCGCAGGATGCGCCGATCATCGCCGCAATGTCCGGCGGATTATCCTGCTCCACGGAGAGAACCGTAGCGATGACCTGTATGTCGTTGCGAAAGCCCTTGGGAAAAAGCGGCCGGATGGGCCGGTCGATGAGTCGGGCGCAGAGGATGGCCGCATTGCTGGGACGGCCTTCCCGCTTGATGAAGCCGCCGGGGATTTTCCCCACGGCGTACATCTTTTCTTCGTAATCGACAGTCAGCGGGAAAAAATCCACCCCTTCCCGCGGTTCTGCCGAGGCCGTCACCGCCACCAACACCACGGTATCGCCATAGCGTACCAACACCGCGCCGTTGGCCTGCTTCGCCATCTTGCCGTTCTCAATGACAAGGGGGCGGCCACCCACTTCCATCTCAAAACTACGCATCTCATTTCCTCCTACATCGATCTTCTTTTCTTGAGTCTTACTTTTTATTCGACTAAAACGCGCAAAACCCTTTTTTGTCCAAAGATTTCGTGGCACGAAAAAAGCGGGGAGAATCTCCCCGCTCCGTGTAATTCATTACTTGCGCAGATCCAGTTTAGCGATGATGGAACGATAACGCTCGATATCCTTGTTGTAAAGGTAGCTCAAGAGCCGGCGGCGATGTCCGACCATCTTCAAGAGGCCGCGCCGTGAGTGATGATCCTTTTTGTGATCTTTGAGGTGTTCCGTCAGATAAGCGATACGCGAGGTGAGAACTGCGATCTGAACTTCGGGCGATCCCGTGTCCCCTTCGTGTACGGCATACTGTTTGATGAGCGCTGTCTTTTCTTCCTGTGATAACATTTTTTCTCCTCCTATATGTTACGATAAAATCTCCCAGTCGCCAAGGCAGCGTCGGAGTGCTTCGCTGTCTTCGCGGCGGATCGTGCCTGCGGCACAGAATGTATTATAGCACGGAACTCTTTCATTGTAAATGAAAGAGTTTCCGTGCTGCCGCCTCATCAGCACAAAGCTGCCGCTGAAGCGCCTGCGCCGAGGGGAAAGTTTTCTCTTCCCGCAAGCGGGCAATAAACTCCACTGTCATTCGGGTTTCGTAAAGATCACCGGCAAAATCTAAGAGATGGATCTCCAACCGCCGCTCCTCGCCGCCGAAGGTCGGATGCCGGCCGATACTGGCGATACCAAAGCGATCCCGTCCGCCAAATCGTACCCGCACCGCGTAAGCACCGTTTGCCAGCATGGCCCTCTCGGGAGAAAGCGCTAAATTGGCCGTGGGAAACCCCAAGTTTCTCCCTCGGGCATCGCCATGCCGAACCACACCGCTGACGGTAAAGGGACGCCCCAAAAAGCGATTCACCTTCGCCAACGCCCCCTGCCGCAGCAAATCGCGGATTTTCGTGCTGGACACGGTCTCCCCGTCAACGGTCACCAAAGGGCAGACTTCCGTCCGATACCCGAAGCGGTCCTCCTGTGCCTGTAGATATGCGCCATCTCCCCGTCCTCCGTCACCGAAAGAGTAATTACTTCCCACCACCAGAACAGCGGGAGCCGCTTTCTCTGTCAACCATGTCAAAAAAGATAAAGCCGTCAGGCGCGCGATATCGGCGGTAAAGGAAAGCTCCACCAGCCCCTCCACCCCTAAACGTTCCATGATTTCCCGCCGCTCTTCCGGCCCCTCAATATAAAGCGGTGACCGCTGCGGCGCGATCACCGACAGCGGATGATTGCGAAAGGTCAGTACCAACGCTGGAATTCCCTGCGCCGCCGCCAGCGTCACCGCCCGCCGAATCACCCGCTGATGCCCCAGATGAAGCCCGTCGAACATCCCTAAGGCGATAGCCCCATGCCGCCAATCTTTCGGCAATTCTTCAAGGGTTTCCCATACATGCATTCTAAAACCATCCATTCCTTCCATCCGGAAGCCGATACACTTTATCCGGTACAATCGAAGCACGCTCCGCCTCATAATGCCCGACCCCCAAGAACCCCTCCGGCCCATAAACGGCCAGCGGGCCCGCCGATCCGTCGTAACGGTCATCTTGGGTGGAAAGTCCACGGGTAAAAGAAACAACTCGCGCCGCCGGTAACGTGTAGCGGGGCAAATGACCGAGGTAAAGCTCCGGCGATTCTACCGCCGCTTCCCCCAATATTTGCAATTCTTCCAAGGTATGAGCGGCTTCGAGGCGAAACGCCCCCACCCGCCGACGCACCAAAAAGGACATCATCGCTGGAATGCTCAACGCAGCCCCTAAATCACGGCAGAGAGACCGAATATATGTCCCCTTGGAGCAATCCACATCAAAAAGAAGAGTATCATCTTCCTGATTTAAGACTTCCCAGCGGTAGATTTCGACCTCCCGCGCCGGCAAAGTGACAGGAATTTTTGCCCGTGCCAAATCACAGGCCCGACGGCCGTCAATCTTCACCGCCGAATAAATAGGCGGCGTCTGCCGTATCCGTCCCGTCAGGCTTTGAATAGCCGCCGCCAGCGCCGCATCACCCGGCATAGCAAAATCCTTTCGTGACGCCACGATCTCCCCTAAATCGTCGCCGCTGTCCGTCGCCACACCAAAGCGCAGCTCTGCCCGGTAGGATTTATCCACCGCATGCAGATATTCCAAGAGGCGCGTCGCTCGCCCCACCGCCACGGGAAGGACCCCTGCCGCACCGGGATCCAGCGTCCCTGCATGACCGGTCTTCTTCACTCCCACGGTTCGGCGCACGAAGCGCACCACATCATGCGAGGTCATCCCCGGCGGTTTTAATATATTGAGGAAACCATCCCTCACGGTTCTTTCGCCACCACTTCCGCCAGCACCGGGACGAGAGCGGCCTTCGCCTCCGCCAGTGTCATATTAAGGGTACAGCCCGCGGCACGGATATGCCCACCGCCACCGAAACGCACCGCAATATCGCTGACGTTGATGCCCTTGGAACGAATGCTCACTCGGCAGCGTCGCTCCTCTACTGCCTTAATGAGAACAGCAATCTCCACGCCTTCAATGACCCGGATGAGATCAATGAAGCTGTCCGTGGATTCCATCTGATCGACAAAGGTTTTTTCTAAAAAGAGCCCCGCCACTCGGCCGTTGGCAAAAAGTTCCAACGTATCAAGGGCCGCCGCTTGTCCTTTGACCACTGTTAAAGTCTTTAACTCCAGCAGCTCTGAAATGTCACTGGGACGTATCCCCACTTCCAAGAGCCGTCCGCCGACGCGCATAGTCAGCGGTGTCGTATTGGAATAGCGAAAGAATCCCGTATCCGTCGCTATCCCCACATAGAGGGGAATCGCCACTTCCAGCGGGAAATCCGCACCTGAGGACTCCAATATCTCAAAAAGCATTTCCGCTGTCGCTGACCGCTTCGCCAAGTA
>ERZ772968.372-NODE-372-length-22742-cov-6.262221_pt1 | contig 22742 bp, 16 predicted proteins | sample MGYA00580674_ERZ772968 | MGnify/ENA primary metagenome ERZ772968 (study PRJEB29015, sample SAMEA2737940) | human oral metagenome | biome: human oral; feature: human-associated habitat; material: dental | place: China | collected 2138 ...
TGCACTTCTACACCCGCGCCAAGGCCATCACCACCCGGTGGCCCTCGGAGTCCGGTGCGTACGCCGCGACGATGAGCTTCCAGCGCGAGGAGTGAACGCCCCGTCCTGAGCGGAATTGAGCGTCCCGGCGACCCATGCGGCCGCCGGGACGCTCAGCGCGTTGTGTAGCTTGGAAAGTCTCTTGCAAGATCATGAAAGATTGTGTGGTGTGTACGCTACAAAGCCTTTCAAAATGACATATCAAAATGACATAACGACAGGGCGGGGGCGCAGGTGGGGAAGGGCGATCACTCCCGCGGCTTCTTGGGCGACGGACCCCGCAACCGGGAGGCGGTCAAGATCGCCAATGCCGCCAGGCAACTGATCCCCGCCGTGATCCCCAGGGTCGCAGTGCGCGCCGGGCGCGGATCCGGTTCCGGCTCCGGGGGGCTCAAGGAGGGGGTTTCCTGCTTCGTCGGGGCCGGGAAGCGGGGATTCTCCGGACCCTCCAGGGAGCCGTCGTTGACGAAACCCAGGGCGTCGTAGGGGGCGATGATCCCCCAACCGATCAGCTTGTCACGATGAGAACGCGACGGACGCAGAGCCGTTGCCAGGATCCGGTGTTTCCAGTCGGCCGGGGTTTCCTCCGGATACTTGGCCACCACCAACGCCGCGACCCCCGCCACGTATCCGGTGGCGTAGGAGGTCGTCGGTTTTTCCCCGGCGAACATGCAGTCGCCGTCGCCGAAGAAGGTGCTGAGCACCCGCGACCCGGGGGCCGCCACCTCGACGTGTTCGCCGTGGAGCACGGAATCCGACGGGGCTCCGTTGGCGTCCACGGCCGTGACGGACAACGCCTGGGAGTAGGCAGCCGGGTAGCGCGGCGCCTGGGGATCCTCGGTCTTGTTCTGCTGATCCTGCGGAACATCGCCCGCTGAGGCCACCACCAGTGCCCCCGAGGAGGTGGCATGCTCCACCGCGGCCTTCAGCTCGGGCAGATCCGTGGGGGAGGGCTGGGCCACGACGATCACCTTCGCCCCTTGATCGGCGGCCCAGACGATGCCCTTGGCGGTGCGGGCCCCGTCAGGTCCCTTTCCGGCCGAGATGGCGTCGTGCTGGTCGCTGGTGTATACCCGGACCGGCAGGATCGCGGCCTCCGGTGCAAGGCCCACCAGTCCGGAACCCTCCACCTCGTGGGCCGCTATCTGCCCGGCGATGGCAGTTCCGTGTCCCGCAAGGTCCGTACGTCCGTCGCCTCTGTCCACCAGGTCGGTGCCCGGCAGCACATTCTCCGTGAGATGGACGTTCGATGCGATCACCCCGGAATCGACGATGGCCACCTTCACCTTGCCGCCTCTGGAGAGCTGCCACGCCTTCTTCACTCCGAGGAGGGAAATCGCGGTCGGGGCCTGCTCGACCTTGGCGGTTGTCCCGATCTGGCAGGAGGTGTTCCTGTCCTCGGTCACTGTTGTCATTCTTTTCTGTCCGTCACCACCGATCAGGGCCTGTGCGGGCAGCGACGGGGTCAGGAGGGACGCTGCTACGCAGACGGCGGCGAGTCTCCCACCCAGGGTTCGCAGCTGGATCATTGCTGACCCACCGTGGCCCATGTGCTTTCGGGATCGAGCACGGTTCCCGTCGGTATCAGTGCCGTCCACTCCGCCGGGATCACGTGGATGTCGTCGTCCTTGTATCCCAGGCGCGCCAGGGATTCGGCGGGCTGGGCTCCCAAACCGTGCAGGGCGCCGAGGTCGGAGACCAGCATGACCATGCCGAGGGTGCCTCCTGAAGTGGCCCGGACCAGGGCTCCCGATCCTCCCAGGACGGTGGTGGAGGCCGGGACGGAACGCAGTTTCTCCTCCACGGTCACCTCGGTTCCCGACGGTGTCGGAAGTACGTCGACGAGGGCTTCTTGGGTCATCGAATACAGCGCCGCCATCGACGATCCGTCCGTGGACTGCGACAGCTGGGCGCAGGGCAGAGAACCGCCCGGAACGGTGTCCTCGATGCGGCGTGGCCAGTCGGCCGGGGCGATGCCCGCCGGATCCACCTCGACCGAGGACATTTCGGAGAACGAGACGTTCAGGGGGGTTTCGGCCTGGCGGAGTCTGTCCGCGGTCTCGGACAACGCCGCGACCTTACCGGAACCGGTGACGACGTAACGACGCTGTGAACCGTGGTCGTCGACCTGGATGACGGTCCCGATGGTGACCGTTCCCAGGCGCTCCGGCATGCCGTCCACGGGCTGGCCCGCGTTCGGGACTTCCACAGGTTGCAGATCCGAGCCCAGTTTGAACAGGGACAGCCATGCGGCATCGACCTCGACCGGTGTTGTTGACTCCATTCCCAGCGCCAGGAGCACCTTTTTCCTCTGTTCTTTCGGGATCTTGTGTCGCAGGCCGTCGGCGATCAGGAAGAGATCGTCCTGGTTCTTGACCAGGGCATTTCCACGCCGGGTTCGGGGTTCGGGCAGGCTCGCCACCCAGGTGTGGGCCCTTCCGGGAGTCGCGCAGGAGAACCAGAGATCCGAGTGGAGCTGACCGGCGGGGGGAACATCGTCGGGAACACCAGTGATGCCGATCTGGGTGCCGCGACTGATCCCGTCGATGGTCGAGGAGGACACCTCGCTGACCTGATATTTGCCCGACTCCGACAGGAGGCGCGCCGAGGTGACGTTGGTGACCGGGCGCAGGGTGCCCTTGATCGTGTAGTAGCGGGATCCGGTTCCCTTCACCACGATCAAGGTCGAATCCTGCCAGCCGTTCGGCAGGGTTGGGGAGAACTGACTGATGATGGCCCCAACCCCCAGCATGATCGCGACGACGACCACACCCACGATCAGGGGAATGAATGGCGACTTGTACTCCAGCTCGCGGCCGCCGGGTATCCCGGATGAGAACGCCGTGATCAGGCGGTGGCGGTTGTAGCGCTGGGCCTCGAGGATCTCTTTGTTCGACGGCATCAGATGATTCCCCAGACCAGTGCCGCCAGCGGCAGGATCCCCAGCAGCACGAGGATCCCGGCAACATCCGCCAACCGGGTCAACCAGGGACGCAGTTTCTGCGAGACCACGTTGGCGGCCAGGAGCAGTACCGCGGCCAGGATGATCGCACCGAGAATCCAGGGCAGGGCGTCGGGAATGACCGTCGTGGTGGCCACCGCGGCGACGATGGTCAGGAACATGCCGGTGAGCACGCCGATGATGACCTCGACCAAGGAACGCAGTGACCGGGTGGCCAGCATCAGGGCCAGTCCGATGCAGGCCAGCATCGTGATCGCTGTGGGGGAGGACGTCATCAGCGGGGCCAGAACCATCATGGCCGCCGAACACCCTGCCTTCAGCGATATCACCAGCACGCGGGCGTTCTTGACCCGGGAGTGAACCCGTGTGGGGTCGATTCTCTCGTTCTCCCTGCTGGTGCCGATGGTCGCCGGCAGCTGCGCCATGGCCACCCAGGGCGCACTGAGTGTGATCACCACCAACAGGGTGAGGGCAGTGGCAGCTGCCCTGTCGGGAGGGACGCCCAGCATCCCGATCAGCCCACCGACGAGGCTGCACGACACACCCGCGGTCATGGGAGCGGCCATCGAGGCCCGCAGGTCGGAGGGGAGCACCAGGAGCGTTGTCGAACCGGCGAACAGGCCGGCACCGGCCGCCGCCAACGGCAGCGAGAACCAGTTCCCCGGGGTGACCACGAAAACGGCGCAGGTGATCAGGATCGGGGTGGTGTGTCCCAGGGACAACGCACCGGGGCGGTTGGGCATGCGCGCCACGACGGCGGCGGCCAAGGTGGTGAGGATCGCTCCGCAGGCACCCACCGTCGCGGTCAGGACGGGGTCCCGCGAGCCCGTCACCAGGAGCAGGGCTGCCAGAAGCACCAACGCCGCCGAGGCGTGGGCCGAGAGCTGGACGGAGCTGGTCTTCTCCCAGGGAGCGGAGTGCTCGGCCACCGCGGTCCCCACGGCCTCGACCATGTCGTCGTAGCGCTGGTCCTTGACGTTGGTGCCGCTCGGTTCCACGGTGAGAACCGCGCCAGGACGTATTTTCTGGTCGGGAAGGGACTTCGACTGGTTCAGGGCACGGCCGTCCGAGGCCCGAACGGTGAAACCCCGGGTAGCGGTCCCCGGATCCAAGGGACGCAGGGCCTTGATCATCACCGGCATCAGCTCTGCCAGCGCGATGTTGGGTGGAACCGATATGTCAGTCGTGTCCCCCGCCATGCTCAGTGAGATCGGCAGGAGGGCACCGGCGGGGGAGGTTTCAGAGGGCGGCATCGGGTTCCTTGGTCGTGCTGGCGCTGGAACGTGTTCCAGCGGCAAGGGTACTTCCTCCGGGGATCCTCACCACCCGGAGGTCGTTCAAAAATTGATGAGTGCTGCTCCATGCTATCTTTTGGACCCCCTCGTTCTCCCGGGTCCCCCCGTTCGTGAACTAGACCTACGTTAGGGTTGGGGGCAGTTACCAAGCGGTGCAGCAGGTTTGCGCGCATCGCACACAACCACCACTACCGGAGGAAAACCATGGCAGGTATCATGCGCGCCAATCAAGGCGACCTCAAAGCTGGCGCCGACGCCACGGATGCGGCTCACAACGAGATTGCGGGACACATCGAAGGTGTCCGCCAGAGCAAGGAAGAGGCCCGGACCCGCTGGCAGGGCCAGGGGTCGGACGCCATGTATGCGGCCGCCACGCTCTGGATCCAGAAGGCGAAGGCGCTCAACCATTCGCTGCTGGAGTTCAGCAGCGCCCTCAAGAGGTCTGACGCCAACTCGGGAGACGCTGAGTCGGTTCTTGCCGCGGCCTTCGGGAACTTCGAGAGTCGAATGACCGGCGGCGCCGCCCGCTGAGTCGCGGACGTTTTCTTCGACAGAGAAAGGATTGATGCAAAGTGAGTCTTGAAAAGGACATGCTGGTCGACTTCGCCGCTGTAAGGCAGCTCCATGAGGCGATCAACAAATACAACGGAAACATTGAGGCGAGCATCGGTGAGCTGACCCGAAATCTCAACACCTTGGAGAGCAACTGGGAAGGCGAGGACAGGGAAACCTACGCCATGCGCAGAAAGGAATGGGAGCAGAAAGAGGCGGAGATGCGGGCGGTCCTTCAGCGGTTCAACGTCGAGGTGCTCAACGCGGAAGCCACTTACCAAAGGGCCGAGCGTCAGAACGTGAGGCTCCTGGAGGACGTGGCAATCCCCAGAGTCTGAGGCCAGTTCGGGCACGTTGCCAAGCGCGAAAGCGGGGCGGGAATCCTTGGATTCCCGCCTCGTTCCCTGTCCCCGAAAACGTTTTCTCATTGCGGCGAATCGCCCACGATCATCATGGTGCGTCCCCCCATGATGATCGTCGTCCCGAGAGGGAGCAGGGTGCGTCTGCCGCGCGCCAGATGGGCGATGGCGCCGGCGGCGTTGCGGACAACGGTTCCGTTCGTGGACGCGGCATCCTCCACCCACACCCCGCTGCTGGCCGGGCCGAGTCGCAGATGGGTCCGCGAGATCGAGTGGGTGGGGTCCGGGATGACCACGTGGCGTTCCCCGTCGGCGCCGGTGGGTTCCCGTCCCACGACCAGGACGGAATCCACCATCTCACGCTGGCCGGAATCCACGACCAGCCATACCTGCACCGCACCCGGGAGCCCGCTCGGGCCGGTGGAGGGAGGGGAGGGTTTCGGCGGCGTGGGAGGCAGCGGCGCGGCCCTGCGTGGCGTCAGGGAGTTGGACTCTGTGTTCCCGGAAGGTGCCGCCAAGGCCGGTTCCCGGGAAGCGGCCCTGCGTGGTGTCAGGGGGCTGGCCGCGGGGGCGAGAGGCTTCTCCGGGCGCTGCGGGGTCTCCAATTTTTCCCGATTCACGATGGGCGGAGGTGGCACGGGGGCGAGCGGAGGAGGCGATGCCGGGGCAAGCGGAGGTGCCACGGGGGCGAGTGAAGGGGGCGATGCCGGGGTAAGCGGAGGTGGCACGGGGGCGAGCGGAGGGGGTGATGCCGGGGCGCCGGGCACCGGGAAACCCGGGTTCTCCTGTTTCCGGGGAAACGGCTCCTCCGCTTTCTCATCCCCGTTCCCGGAATCGGGTTGGGATTGCTCGGCCCGCAGGTCGAGCACCGCGGTTCCGGCGACCCGGTCCACCAGATCTCTGCCATCACGGCTGAAAAAGCTGACGACCAGTGGACCCACCACTGTCACGTGCAACAGGACCATCAGCGTGGTGCGCACCAGCTGCCGTTTCAGGCCGGGTGCGTGATCGCTGCCGTTGGCGACAGCAACCGTACCGGAGATCAACCCTCCCGGGGTGCGTCCGGTGCGGGCGCGCAGCAGGGTGAGGACGGCGACCACCTCTGCTATTGCGATGCCCGTCAGCACCGGGGAGTACAGGAGTCGCCAGAGCGGGCCGGCCACCGCCACGACACAGGCCAGATCCGTCAGGTAGGACAACGTACGGATCAACCCACCGGCAGGCACCGGGAGGCTCTCGCGCTGTTCATCCGCCACGGGGTCGGGGCCCGCATCAGGGAACATGGTTTCGGCGCGGGGCGGGGGAAGGCTGGTCAGGTCGAGCTGGGTCATGATGCGATCTGTCGTATCAGGTCGAACAAGCCTGCAGCGTAGGTGGCGGCAGGGAGGACAAGGATCAGGGAGAGTTTCTGCGTGATGTCCCCGATGCGCCCGAGCAGCGCCGACTCGGTGCCCTTGGCGAGAGACGTGGCGATGATGCTGAGCAGAGCGGCCGCGACGATCACCAGCAGCGCCGTCACCTGCGATCCCAGCGGCTGGGAGACGCCGAAGGTGGAAAGCGTCGCGGCGACGATCACCAGGGCTGCGACGCGCGGCAGGATGCGCCCCGGGCGGTCACGACGAGTGCGGGGCGCCAGCACCAGGGACAGGAAGGCACTGAGCATCATGACCCAGCCCGCTATTCCGGTTGCTGGTTGAGTGGACCTCACGAGCTCTGCGGCGGGGAAGGCGCAGATCCCGATTGCCCCACAACACGCGGTGAGCAGCAGCTGCCCCCGGGCGTTTCCCTCACGGATCGAGCGGAGAACCCGGTTCGCGGTGATGGGGGAAGGGGATGCGACCTCCAGGGTACGGACCGTCGGCGCGGAGGTGGTGACGGTGGGAAGATCCAGCAACTGGGTCTGGGGGATGCGGAATGCGACGGCGGGAATGACGGTCACCACCATGGTCGCGGCCGCCAGCACCAGGGCCGCAATCGTGGTGGCCGGGGTGTCGGTCATGACGAACAGACACGTCAGAACACCGGCCAACCCCCACAGCGCGGCCATGGTGGCGTTGAGGGCGGACCTGTCGATCAACCACACGACCAATGTTGTGACCAGTGCGGTCCAGGTGGTGGTCGCCAGGGCCAGCCGGGGCAGGAATCCGGCATCGACGGGGAGCAGAGCGGTCCCGCAGACCCCGATCAGGGTGGTGGCGACCAGAAGACCAGGGGACGTACAACGCATCCGCCGCCACCTGAGCGACCAGCCGAGTGCGACGGTGCAGGCGACGGCGGCCGATCCCCTCAGCACGTCGGGGATGGGCCACCAACCGAGGACCGGCCCCGCCAGGCATGCCGCCTCAATGCCCGTCACCAGGGTCAGGAACAAGGACAGCACAAGTGTGGGACGAAACCAGGGGGAGGAGGCCCGGACCGCCACCTGCTGCGCCACCCGTTCGCTCTCGACGGGGCCGGTGAGCGTCAGGACGGTTCCGGACGTCAGGTCGCTGCCGAGGATCGACTCCGGGTCGACGGGGGTGCCGTCGGGGTGGGTCAGGCGCAGCGTCTCGGGGTCGGCGTCGATCCGCAGCATCGACATGACCCGTGCCACCGTCGTCCCGGCCGGTACCGCGATGTCCCGTTTCGAGGTGCCGTGAAGGATCGTGGTCGACGCCAGCTGCGTGGCCATGGAATCCTCCATTTCCCAAGAGAGAACGAACGGGGGGCGCGGTTCACCCTCCTGACGATAGTATGAAACGGGCTTGGGTGGCATCCAGACCATGAGAATGCGACCAGATCCATAACGTTGCGACAACTCGAGACGGGGAATACCAAGGCATGGTTCAACCCATACAGGACGAGGGGGCCACGGCTCCCGAGCTTCCCTCCGGGCAGATCGAGGTCCAGGCTCCTCCCAACAAACCCGAGGCCGCCAGCATGGGTACCGCCTTGATGACCGTCGTCCCGATGATGGGTTCGGTGGGCGTCATGGTGTTCATGGCGTTCTCGCAGGGGCAGAACACCCGGATGCTGCTCATGGCCGGCGCCATGGTGTTCGCGATGCTCGTGATGGTGGGGTTCAACATCTACCGGCAGGTGGTGGGGCACAGCCAGAAACTCGACACCCTGCGCCGGGAATACCTGGCCTACGTGGGGGAAACCCGCAAGACGGTTCGTACCGTGACCCGCAAGCAGCGCGACCACGTCGGTTGGCAGCTGCCCTCCCCGGATTCCCTGGTGCTGATCGCCCACGAGGGGACACGCCTGTGGGAACGCAACACCGACAACGAGATGGTCACGCGCGTGCGGTTGGGCTCTTCATCGCAGGAGCTGGCGATGCATCTGGTGGAACCTGAGCTGCCGCCACTGGCCAAACCCGACGTGGTCTGCCTCTCCGCCATGCGGCGTTTCATCGATGCCCACTCGATGGTCGAGGAACTACCGCTGGGGGTCATGCTGGGCGACTTCAGCCACATCGACGTGGCTGGGCCCGCGGAGGCGACGCGAGCCCAGGTGCGCGCCATGATGATGCACGTCACCACCCTGAGTTCGCCGCAGGCGATGCGCGTCGCGATTTTCTGTTCCGAGGAGAACCGCGACGAGTGGGAATGGGCGAAATGGCTTCCCCACGCCCGTTCCACGGAGATCAGCGACGCCCTGGGGCCGGCCCGCATGGTGACAACGGATCCCGAGGAGCTGATGCGGCTGCTCGGGGAGGAGATCATCGGACGTGGCGTGTTCCGGACCCGTTCGGAAACCACCGAATGGCCGCACCTGTTCCTGATCCTGGACGGGGTGACACTACCGGCGAACACCTCCCTGGGAGGGATCGGCGGGCTGGAGGGGGTCACCGTGGTGCGGACCATGACATCGTGGGGGCCGATGACCTCGCGTGCGACCCTGCGCATGATCCTGCATCCCGGGGAGCAGCCGGGCGACCGTGAGCGCATGGAAGTGCTGCTGCTGGACCAGGAACCGATCCTGGCCACCCCGGACGCGATGGGCATCCCCCAGGCCGAGGCCATCGCGCGACGCATGGCCCCCTGGATGGTGGAAGGACGTCCCGAAACCGAGGCGCCGATGGGGAAACCGGACCCGAAACGCTCCCAGAACCTGATGGAACTACTGGGGACCGGCGACGTACGCGATTTCGACCCGGACCGGCAGTGGAGGCGACGGGAGGGGCGCGACCGGCTTCGGGTGCCGTTCGCCGTCACCCCCGAGGGGGCTCCGGTGGTCCTGGACATCAAGGAATCCGCCCAGCAGGGGATGGGGCCGCACGGCCTGCTGATCGGCGCCACCGGTTCGGGCAAGTCGGAGGTGCTGCGCACCCTGGTGCTGGCGATGGCGATGACGCACCCGCCGGAGCAGCTGAACTTCGTCCTGGTCGACTTCAAGGGTGGCGCCACCTTCGCGGGCATGGCGGATCTTCCCCACGTCTCGGCCATGATCTCGAACCTGGAATCGGAACTGTCCCTGGTGGACCGCATGCAGGAGGCGCTGCGCGGCGAGATGGTGCGGCGTCAGGAGATCCTGCGGCAGGCCGGCAACTACGCCAACGTCACCGACTACGAGGCGGACCGGCTGGCGGGCAAGCACGACCATCCACCCATGCCGGCGCTTTTCATCATCCTCGACGAGTTCTCGGAACTGCTGAGCGCCAAGCCGGAGTTCGCCGACCTGTTCGTCGCCATCGGCCGGCTGGGACGTTCGATGTCGATCCATCTGCTGTTGTCCTCGCAGCGCCTGGAGTCCGGGCGCATGAAGGGCCTCGACTCGCATCTGTCCTACCGGATCGGGTTGCGCACCTTCTCCGCGAGTGAGTCCCGTGACGTGCTGGGCGTGCCGGACGCCTACGAACTCCCGGGCTACCCGGGGGTTGGGTACCTGAAACCGGGAACGGACGAGATGATCCGTTTCCGGTCGTCCTACGTGGCCGTCCCTCCGCCCCCGCGCCCGGATGACCGGGAACTCCGGGACAGGATGCGTCATGCACCCGTCAGGATCCTGCCCTTCACCGCGGGGCCCGTGGTCCTGGAGAAAACCGAGGCGGAGCAGGAACCAGACGTCATCGGCGTCAGGCCCGAGGACGCGAAGTGGGATGACATGACCCAGATGGACATCGCCGTCGCCCGGATGCGGGGCAGGGGAGTCCCGGCCCACCAGGTGTGGTTGCCGCCACTGGACGTGCCGGACACGCTGGACCAGCTTTTCGGGGACCTGGTGGCCGATCCGGTGCTGGGGCTGATCTCGCCCTCGTGGCGTGCCCGCGGCCCGTTGCGCATCCCGCTGGGCATCGTCGACCTTCCCCTGGAGCAGCGCCGCGACGTGCTGGAGTTCGACTTCTCGGGAGCCAACGGGCATTTCGCCGTCGTCGGCGGTCCCCTGACGGGAAAGTCGACGACCCTCCGGTCGGTGGTGATGGCGTTGAGCCTGGTGCACACCCCCCAGGAGGTGCAGTTCTACGTCATCGACCTGGGCGGCGGTGGCTTCACCGTCTTCAACGGGGCGGCTCACGTCGCGGGTGTGGCGACCCGGGACCGGCCGGACGTGGTGAACCGCATGCTCGCGGAGATCGAGGGCATCATCGACGACCGCGAGAAGTACTTCCGCGAAAAGCGGATCGACTCCATGGACACCTACCGACAGGGGCGGGCCGAAGGGCGTTTCGATGACGGCTACGGCGACGTTTTCCTGGTGGTCGACGGCTGGGCCGTGATGAAGACGGACCTCAACGAGGTGGACATGAGGATCATGGCGATCATGACCCGGGCCCTGTCGTTCGGTGTCCACGTGGTGTTGAGCACCAACCGCTGGGCGGACATCCGCCAGCAGGTGGCGGACGCGATCGGGTCACGTCTGGAGCTGAAACTGGGTGACGTGATGGACACCAGGCTTGATCGCAAGGTGGCGAAGGCCGTGCCCTCGGAACGGCCGGGGCGCGGACAGGAGGTCGGGCATCACCACGTTCTCGTGTGCCTGCCGCGCATTGACGGTGAACAGGACCCGTCGTCCCTGGGCACGGGCGTGAGGACGTCCCTTGAGCGCATCGCCCAGGCGGCACCGGAGCCGGGGCCGAAGCTGCGCCTGCTGCCCATCCACGTCACGGTGGAGAAGGTCCTGCAGCACCCCGGTGCGGCCGAGGGCCTGGTGCTGGGGGTGGAGGAATCCCGGCTCGGACCCTTCATGTTCCACCCCCGCCAGGACAGCCACTTGTTCCTGCTCGGCGACGCCAAGTCGGGCAAGACCACGTTCCTGCGGTCATTCGTCCGGGAGATCGTGCGCAACTTCTCCCCGCAGCAGGCGCAGATCTTCGTCGTGGACTACCGGCGATCGCTGCTGGACCAGGTGCCGGCGGAATACCTGGCGGCCTATATGACGAATCCGGAGGAAGCCGAGGGAAACCTGAGCCACCTCGCCGATTTCCTGAGAACGCGCATGCCCGGCGATTCGGTGACCTCGGATCAGCTGCGCAACCGGTCCTGGTGGACGGGTGCGGAGGCGTGGATCCTGGTGGACGACTACGACCTGGTGTCGGTCCAGGGAAACAATCCACTCGTGGTGCTGCAACCGTTGATGGCCCAGGCCCAGGATCTCGGTTTGCACATCGTGGTGACGCGCCGGATGGGTGGTGCGTCCCGGGCTCTGTACGAGCCGGTGCTGCAGTCCATACGGGACCTGGGTTCCACGGGCATCCTGCTGTCCGGCAGCCCTGAGGAGGGCAGCATCATCGGTCGTGTGAAACCGGTGAAGTCGATGCCGGGCCGCGCCCAGGTGATCTCACGCGACGACGGCTACTTCCTGGCGCAGCTGGTGTGGACCGACCAGCACTGAGCGGTCGGCTGCGCCACCCCGCGGGCTTGGAGAGTTTTCCCGGTTCCCCCACCGGAGGGGGCCGGGTTGGATAGAGTTGCGGGATGAACCGATGGTGGTGGGAAGTCAGTGCCGATGGGTGATATCGAATTCAATCGTGCGGCTGTGGGTGTCAATGCGAAGAAGGATTGGGAGGATTCGGACAACTTCGGGCAGGTTGGTGCGTATGTTGACGGATTACCGAGTACTGGGATTGCGTATCCTTTACCGGCCGGTCCCAATGAAGGCGTCCAGGCCTTGGCATCGAAGGCTTTGAATTTCAATCAGGTGATGAGATGGGTGGCGGCGGAGTATTCGGATGCCTGCGGTGTTCTGGGATCGGGGCAGGAGCAGGTGATCTCGAATTATGACGAGACGGAGAAGCTCAATGATGAGAAGTTCCAGAGGATCGCGTCGAGGATGACTGGGGGTGAGCACTGATGCCTGCCCGGGGTGCGGACGTGATGCCGCTGCCGCCTGATGTCCGGGATGCCGTCTCCAGGCTTGCGGAGGGTTATCGATATGCGCGGGGGATGGTTCAGAGCACACAGGTGTTCTCGTGTCCGGCGTACAGGGTGCCGGAGTGGGTGGGGGAAGCGAAGGATGCCTATATGGAGTCGATCCGGAGGCTCGGCAAGCATGCGCATGGTTTCGCCGGTGCCTTTGTGTCGCCGGCCGAGGCATTGGGGGAATGGGCGGATGCGGTCGGCGTGGCTGTTTCGAAAACTGTGCCCGATTTGTGGGAACGCTATGACCAGGCGGAGAGAAATTATCAGGGGAAACTCCAGGAGTATGAGGATCATGTTCGGCAGGAGATGGCTGCTGGCCGGCAGGTTTCCGCTGAGGAGATAACGGATGCGAAAAGGAGTTTCCTGGAGCTTCGCGACGAGGACCAGGCCAAGGTTCTCGCCGAGTACAAGACGGCCATGGCGGCTCTTGACGCGGTGGCTGGGGAGGTCGCCGGGAAGTTCACGGCAGCTCTGGATTCCTTGGTGGAGTCGGGGAAGCAGGGGTCGCGCAATCAGGTTGGCTCAGCGTTGTTCAATGATATTCCCGTGGTGGATGGCCAGGCCGAGTGGGAGCGGGCACAGGAACTGGCGCCGCAGGCCGCGAGATATTTGAAGAACTCCTCACCGATCCCGGAGGAGATCATGGAGTTCAATGCCAAGTATGGAGGGTTGTGTTCGAGTCCTTTCTTTGCGCAGGCGCTTGCGCAGCACGTCACCCCGGAGGACATGACGAAGTTCCTCAGCAAGGCGGAGCAGTACAGGGGGCGGCTGACCAACAGGGATGCTTATGATGAATCCTTGAAATCTCTTTCTGCCTCCTTGGGGTCGTCGGTGGTGTTGTCAACTGGAGGGATGAACGCGGATCCGGCGAACGCGCATGATCAAGAGGCGTTTTCTGCCGCTAAGGCAGGGCTCATCACTGATTCCGGTGAATCCATGAGCGCCCTGATCAGCGCCAGGCTGAATCAGTGGAAGGCTGTTGGGAATACCTTGTAGTGGTGGTGATGCCGTCGGGGCAGGGGAGGAGTATCTGGGTGGGGACTATGGGCACCACTACGGGTATGAGTATCTTGGGACGCTGTTGTCCAGTGCCGCCAAATCGAATCCGAACTTAGCCCTTGGTGCCGAATTCTTCAGTGGGGATTCATCGTCATCAGGCGTGTCCGGCTCCTTGGCGCAGGATATTGTTGCCTTCGACCACAACCATGGCGCGGAGATAGCGCGATATGGTGGATATGGGAACTGGGGCCAGCAGTTGCCTCCCGGAGGTGACCGGAATGCAACGGATCCTGTGGAATCCATGCTGAAACTGATGGATGAACCGAGTTCTCTGCACGACGGTTCCTTGGACAGGCTTCCGCAGTACCAGGATGCGATTTCGGCCCAGAACGCCGAGAGGTTTGAAGCCGTGCAGAGATTCTTGACCTCCGATACGACTTTCGATGTGAATGCGGAAGACGTCCCTGAGCGCGAGAACAAACTTTACGCGAAGGGGCCGATGAACATGACTCGCTATCTCACGGGGTTCCGGGGAAGCGAGTATTATTCCGGTACCCAAGATGGCGGGGACAGCCTGGGGCGGGTTTTGGCTCAGGCGTCCGCAGTTGAGACCGAGCCGCGTGGGCTCGACATCGAATCCGAGGAATACAAGGAGTGGCGTGAGTGCTCCAAGCGTGCCGCGCTGGTTTCTGGAAATTTCCTGCGCGGATACCAGGAAGGCCTGGACATCAAGAACAACCTCGTTGAGGGCGAAGACTCCTTCGGGATCCAGCACAGGTCTTTGCGGAACTGGGCAGGCCCCATCCTTGCCCCGCAGGTGGAAGGGCTCACCAAGTCTTTGGGTAATCCTGAAGGCAGCGCTCCCGTCGATGTGGCTCCTCTGACGGGTGAGCGTCAATATTTGATCAGTTTGAACGGGGAATGGCGTAAACGGATTCTCGGGCCGAATGGTTTGTTCACCGATCTCGGGTTCGACCAGCCGATCGCCAACGGGCGTGAATCTGCCGTCAACGTACTGAGAGCGGCTGCCCACGCTTCTTATGAGAGGGACCTTTCTGGCGTCTTTGCTGACAGGAATGCTGCTGATGGAGGTTCTTCCGGAAGCGGCAGTGCGTTGGCCATCAAGGGTGATGTGGAGGGTGTTCAGAACAAGTGGGCGCCCATCTTGAACGATCTCGCTCATTCTCCGGCGGCCGCCTCGGAACAGGCTGGGAAGGCGCTGGATGCGAACAATGCTCGATGGGAGTCACTGATCCAGAAAGGGCTCGGCGCGATACCTTTCGGCAGCATCATTGGAGAAGGTCACGATGTCGCGAAGTGGTTGGTTGAGCAGACCAAGAGCGTCGGGGTGCCCATGACATTGGATGCTCTGCTGGATCAGAACAACGCGGAAGTGGCGCGTGGGGAGGGGGCTGCTGCGGGCTTTGAGGAGCGTGACAGGGCGGGGGATGTGTTCTACCAAGCTGTTTCTGAAGGGAAGTACTGGGGAGAGGACGAGAGATTCTCGCCCAAGAACTACATTGAGAACGGCGAAGGCGAGGTTGTCAGTTTCCTCGATGACAATGGCGAGGTCAAGCCGTACAGTCAGATGACTGATCATGAGAAAAAATCATTCCGGAGTTATATTTCCGCGGAGCAGATGATGAGGCCGGATGGGGTGATGGTTGGGGGATTGGGCCCGATTTATGGGCAGGCTCCCATCACGATGGATGCCGCCATGAACAATGCTGAGATCAATCGCGAGAACTTCATGAAGAAGAAGTAATGAGTGATCATGACGTGAGGATGGATATTGTGGTTGATGTCAGGCGGTGTGCGGCGTCCGCTCTTGCTGTGGTTCTTGGTTTGTCGGGGTGCGGTGTTCCCTCGGATGGTGTGTCTCCGAGTCCTTCTGTGTCGTGGGAGGAGCGCAATACTCCGGATATTGTGACCGCTGCTGCGCCTGACGGGTGGGATATTTTGTCGCCCGGGGAGATTCCCGGGATAGCGCGTTTTATGCTTGTCAGTGATCGCGAGTCGCGTGGTAAGGAAGGGGTTCGGATTGGTAATTTTTCTCCCAAGGTTGTTGGTGTGCATGGTCCTGACGTTGATGTGAAGCGTGAGCGGGATTACGGGGTGGAGCATGGTACTGCTCAGGAGAATCTGGTGGGGCGAGGGACTCCTCTGGAGCCGCGATTGATTGCTGGTGTCAAGGCGTGGGGGTATGCCGCGACGGCGACTTTTGGCGAGGATAACACCTATCCCATCCAGCGGTGGTTTTTGTGGCGTGAGGACGGTGAATGGCTGATCCTGGTTGCTGGTTTCGCGAACACCGATACCATTCCCGCTGAGTTGATTGGGGCGCTGGACACGATTTCGTTTGTTCGTCCTGCTGCCACTCCTGCGGCTCCGTACACGGTGAGCGCCCCGTCGCCGTCCCCCAGCGCGACGGAATCATGAGGATGGATCATCGGTAGACCGGGTGTGTCTCGTTATGGCGCGTGGAAAGATTCCGTCGAGGTTGTGGAAGATTTCGTGGCGTATACGGTGCAAAACCTTTCGGATCGGCCCCGGGCGATGTTCGCCGTTCCCCGTCATGCTGTGCTCTGCCGGTGCGGCCCTGCGCGGACCCCGGCTCCACGAAGCGGCCGGCGTGAGCCTGCGTCGCGGGCTCCCGGGAACCTGATTCGTTAGCCCGGGCGTATCGCCTTGTCAAGGCATGATTCACCGAGGCCTACGGCGACACGCATGATGGTTGGGAATGACCCCGTGCAAGGCTAACGTTGGCCGGGTGAACAACCAGGCATCAGAGCGGGAGGTCAACAGTTGAGCGACCTGAACATCGTGACAGGGGACCTGGAGGCCCTGTCGACGGATGCGGGCAACGTGGCATCGAACATCGGCGGAGTGGACCTGAGGGCCAACGTGGCGCAAGCGCCCGCGGCGATGCCCGGGTCCTCATCCGCCACCTTGATCTCGTCAACACTCGACACCATCCAGGAACGGTGTAGCTCTGCCCAGAGAGGCTACGAGGATTTCAGCGCGGATGTGCGGACCGCGGCGAACAACTACGGAGTGTCCGAGGCGAACGTCGAGGCAGCCATGCGTTCCGCAGGGAGCTTCGCCCCTGTCACAAACCCGGCGGGAAAGGTGGGCAAGCATGGCTATCACATGGAGTGAGATCCGGCGATGGGATCCGGCAAACCTGAACACCGCTGTTGAGGATCTGACCAATTCCCGCAAGAAGTTGATGGAGGAGGCCGATGAAGCGGCTTCCGCGAAGGGGAGAGTGCAGTCCTCGGGTGCCGCGGTGACCGCCATGCTCACCTCGCTGGGTTCACTCAATGAACTCCTTGACGCCATCGTGAATGAAGTGTCCGAACTCATGATGGCAACGGCCGAAGCCGCCACCGGGGTGTGGGACGTCAAGACCAAGGTGTTCGAATGCACATCCTTTGTGAAACAGTACCCCGACCTCAGCATAGGGGAGGACGGGCAGGTCAGGGTCACGGGCTCTGAACCCAGAAACGACGAAAAAATCCGTCTGAAGGAGTTGATCAAGAAAGCCATTGAGCGCGCCGTCGAGGTCGACAATGACTATGCCAAGAGGCTGAGGGACGTGGCGAACGGCAGATACGTGTGCAAGGAGACGGCCGCCAGTGACTCCCAGGGATTGCCGGATCTCCCGCAGAAGGGCTGGTCGCCCACCGAGGCGGCGGCCTGGTGGGGTGCCCTGACCGAAGCGGAACGCCGAAAACTGATCAAGAACCACCCCGAGGCAATCGGGAATCTGGACGGCCTTCCCGGAAGCGCTCGCGACGAGGCGAATCGAATTCTCCTGCCGAGGAAACTCGAAGCAGCCAAGAAGCATCTGAAGGAAATTGAGGAAAAATACGAGTCTGAGAGTAGAAAATACGACAGAGAGGGTGAATGGGGGTTTAAACCGAGAAACAAGTACGGCGATGATGTTCTGGAGGCCCGGCGTCGGGTGAATGATCTGACCAAGCTGAATGAACTGGTGAACGTGGAGGGAAAACCCCGTCGTCACTACCAGCTGCTCACCCTGGAGGTGCCCGAGAGGTACGACAAGGACGTGAAGGCCGCTGTTGCCGTTGGCGACATCGACAAGGCCACGAACGTCGCGACCACGGTTCCCGGTATCGGCAACACGGTCAGGAAAGGCATGGATGGGATGCTGAACACCGCCGAGGAGCTGCGCACCAAAGCTGGCGCCGACAAGACCGCCGTCGTCGCGTGGATCGGCTACGATGCCCCGCCGGGATTCTTGGATAACGACGCCAACGGGAGCGAAGCGGAGTACATGTCGACCGGCGTAGCGAACAAGGCGGCTCCGGCCCTCAACAGATTCGAGGAGGGCATCCACGTGTCGCACCAGAAACAAGGCGTGGATCCCCATCTGACCGTTCACGCTCATTCCTATGGCTCCACCGTCTCTGGCACCGCCCTGCTGGACACGAAGGTCGGTGTCGTGGATGCCGCCCAGCTGCATGGATCCCCCGGAGGGCGTGCCACCAACGCGCACCAGTGGAATGTTCCCTACGGCCACATGTATACGGCTGAAAACGGGGATGATAGCATCGTGGGCATGGGGGAGCTTGGTGGTTTCGGGCCAGAGCCCTCGAAGGTTCCCGGAGTGCAAAGAATCTCGGAGGACCCCGATGGCGGGCATTCCGACTACTGGAGCAATCCTGAATTCATGGAGGACGCCGCCCAGATAACGGCGGGTGAGGATCCGTCCGTCGATCGCCGCGACAATGCGGCGGAAGCATCCGCACAGTGTGCTGCCAAGATTCCGAACGGCGCGCAAGGAGCTTCCGGGCCCCGGCTGCGTCCGGCGGGGACCGGTTGGGGTTCGTGAAACGGGGGGCTCATGGCTCAAGTGTCATGAGCCCCGCCCGCAGTACGGTCACATCGACACCGTGAAAAGTTGCTCACCAGGTGTCCCGTCATCCGTCTCCCTGACTCGGGCCACGACTCCCTTGGCCATCTCGATGTGTGAACGGAAATCGTCATGCCGGGCGGTGAGGTTCTTCTCGTAGTGAGCCTTGTAGGCCAGCGCGCCCGATGGGTGTGGGCCGTGGGCCTATCGAACCCCATGCTGTTCACGCAGACGCATCTTCCCGATGCCGTGACTGCTTTTGGGTCCCCTGGAAATTGGTGGAACTTCTAGAGCTCTAGGAAAACGCGACTGAGGGCTCCCCGGACCGGGGAGCCCTCAGTCGTTTCTCGTGCGCTACCTGTTCTTGCGCTCGTCGATGATGATGGCGATGACGATGATCCCGCCCTTGACCACCATCTGCCAGTACGGGGAGACGTTCAACAGGCTGAGGCCGTTGTTGATGACGCCGATGATGAGGGTACCGACCATGACACCCCAGACGGTGCCGATACCGCCGTTGAAAGAGGTGCCGCCGATGACGGTGGCGGTGATGACATCGAGCTCCATCATGGTGCCGTAAGCCGGGGAGCCGGAGCCGGTACGGGCGGTCAGGATCACGCCCGCCAGCCCGGCCAACAGACCGATCAGGGCGTAGATCTTGAGGTGCGTCTTCGGCACCGAGATCCCGGAAACCTTCGCGGCCATCTCGTTGCCGCCGATGGCGTAGACGTGACGTCCGAAACGTGTCCGGTTCAGCACGAACCACATCACGCCGGCGGCGAGCGCCAGGATGATGATGGGGGTGATCCCCTGTCCGATGAGGTTGAAGTTCCATGCGGTTCCGGAGATCGGACGACCGTCGGTGTACAGGTTCGCGGCGCCACGGGCGGCGGTCATCATGCCGAGGGTAGCGACGAACGGCGGGATCCGGAAGGCCGCCACCAGGCTGCCGACGATGGTGCCGACCAGTGTGCCCACCACCAGCGCTGCCAGCACGGACACGAAGATCGGCAGGGCGGGCAGGCCAGGGAAGAAGGTGTTGGGGCCCGGAGGCTGAGCCAAGGACGCGGCGACGACGGCGGCGAGGGCCGCGGTGGCACCGACCGACAGGTCGATGCCCTTGGTGATGATCGCCGCCATCATGCCGAGGCCGATGATGCCGATGGGAGCAACCTGCACGATGACGTTGAGGAGGTTCTGCAGCTGCAGGAACCGACCCTCGGTGATGATGCCGAGCAGGATCACGAAGCCGAGCAGGATGAAGACGATCGAGTACTTCTTCAGGAACTCCCCGAAATTGAAGCTCGAACGAGTGGTGGTTGCGGTTTCAGACATTGGGGTTTCCTTCGCTCGCGGCGACCTCGTCGCCGCCGGTTGCCAGGTGCATGACGGACTCCTGATTGGCCTCCTCGCGGGATAGCTCGCCGGAGATGCGTCCCTCGTGCATCACGAGGATGCGGTCACTCATGCCGAGCACCTCTGGCAGCTCGGAGGAGACCATGATGATTGCCTTGCCCTGCTGGGCCAGCATGGACATGAGACGGTGAATCTCGGACTTCGCGCCCACGTCGATGCCGCGGGTGGGTTCGTCGATCATCAACACGTCCGGGACGGTCAGCAACCAGCGGGAAATCAGCGCCTTCTGCTGGTTGCCGCCCGAGAGGTTCTTGATCAGCTGGTTCAACGACGGGGTCTTGATGCGCAGCTTCTCGCGCTGGTCCTCGGAGTCCTTCCGCATCTCGCCGATGTGGAGGACCCCGTGGGGGCTGTAACGGGGGAGGGCCGCGGCCGTGATGTTGTCGCGCACCGACAGCACCCCCATGATGCCGTTCAGCTTGCGGTCCTCCGTCAGCAGCGCCATGCCCGCCCGGATGGCGTCCGAGGGCTGTTTGATCCTCAGCGCTCTGCCGTTGAGGACGATCTCCCCGGAGTCGGCCTTCTCGATGCCGAAGATGGTCTCCAGCACCTCGGTGCGGCCCGCGCCCATCAGCCCCGCGAGCCCGAGGATCTCGCCCCGGTGCAGCTCGAAGCTGACGTCCTTGACCAACGCGCCCCGGTTGAGGCCCTGCACCGAGAGCACCACCTCGCCGATCTCGGCCTCCTCCTTCGGGAACAGGTCCGTCAGCTCGCGGCCCACCATCAGTTTGATGAGCTTGTCGCGGTCGAGTTCCTTCGCCGGGTAGGAACCGACGTGCTTGCCGTCGCGGAAGACGGTGATGTCGTCGGAGATCCGGAAGACCTCGTCCATCTTGTGGGTGATGTAGATGATGGCGACGCCGAAGTCGGTCAGGCGCTTGATCATCCCGTGCAGGTGCGCCACCTCGCGTTCCGGAATGGCCGAGGTGGGTTCGTCCATGATGATGATCTTCGCGTCGTAGCTGATGGCCTTGGCGATCTCGACCATCTGCTGTTTCGACACCGTCAGGTCCTTCATCCGGGCCCTCGGGTCGATGTCGATCTTCCACTCGTCGAAGAGTTCACGGGTCTTGCGGAACATGGCGGCGGGGCTGAGCAGCCCCAGCCGGCCGCGCGGCTCGCGGCCCAGCCAGATGTTCTCCGCCACCATCATCTCGGGGACGGGGGACAGCTCCTGGTGGATCATCGAGATGCCGTGCTCCAGGCCGTCCTTGGTGTCCTTGAACCTCACGATGTCGCCCGCCAGCTCGACGGTTCCCTCATCGGGGGTGTACATGCCGATCAGGCACTTCATGAGGGTGGATTTGCCGGCCCCGTTCTCGCCCATCAGCGAGTGCACGGTGCCGCTGCGGACGTCAAGATTGACGTTGTCCAACGCCACGACGCCCGGGAAGGTCTTGCGGATGCCCTGCATCCGCAGAATTACCTCTTGCATTGGTTCTCCCTGCTCAAGGGGACGGGAGTTCCCGGCCCCTGCGTCGTCACTGCTGGAACTGGCTCATGTTCTCGGGCGTGACCAGCTGGTAGGGGACGTTGATGACGTCCGGTACCTCGTCGCCGTTGATCATCTTGATCGCGGTGTCGACCCCTGCCTGTCCCTGGCCCTTGGCGTCCTGGAAGACGGTGACCTCCAGCTTGCCCGCGGCCATGGCGGCCAGCGCGTCGCCGGTGGCATCCACGCCACCCACGACCACCTTGTCGAGCATGCCGGCGTTCTCGAAGGCATTGATGGCGCCGAGGGCCATCTCGTCGTTGTTGGCGCAGATGACGTCGACCTGCTGCCCGGACTGGATCAGGTTCTCGGCCAGCGCGAGCCCCTTGTCGCGCATCCAGAGACCGGTCTGGTCGAACACGACGTTCATGTTGTACTTCGCGGCGACTTCCTTGCAGCCCTGGGTGCGCTGCTGGGCGGCCTCCTGGGTGGGGTCGCCCTGCAGGATGGCGACGTTGCCCTGATGGTTCGACAGCTTGGCCAGCTGTTCCATCTCGAGCTGACCTGCCACCAGGGAGTCGGAGCCGACGTAGGGCACGCCCTTGGGCAGCTCGGAGGGGCGGCGGTTCACGTAAACCAGCGGGATGTTCGCCGCCTTCGCCTTCTGGGTGATCTGGGCGGTGGTGGCGGTGTCCTGGGGCAGGACGATGAGGGCGTCGACACCGGAGGCGATGAAGTTCTCGATCTGGTTGAGCTGGATCTCGATCTTCTCCTCGGCGGAGGTGACGCTCACCTCGGCGCCGGCGGCCTCGGCCCGCGCCTTGATGGAGTTGGCCACGTTCTGGAGGAACTGGTCCAGCAGCGGGAAGGAAGCGCCGATCTTCACCTTCTTGCCGTCTTTTGGTTTGACGACCTCGGCGGGGACGTAGTCCTGCGTGGAGACGGCCGCCGGCTGGCCGTCCTCACCAATGGTGCCCGGCAACGGGTCGCTGGTCATGCCGCACCCGCTCAGCGCAAGCATCGCGCTGAGCGTGAGAACGGCGAATTTCGGTACTCGCTTCATCACTTCTCACTTCCTCGTGTCGGTGTCCCGAACAGGACCTGGAAGTCGCCTCCCTGCGACGAGTCGATCCTGTCGTACAAAGGCATGGAATGTCAATACAAATGGTCGGGCGCCGGAGTGTGAGACGGTTCAATCAGTTCAGGGGTCACTCGTAGGGCAGGTAGCCGTTGCGGTGGATCTCCTCCAGGTCCATGCGGGCCCGCAGGATCCGGGCGGTTCCGTCGCTGATTCTCCGTTCCCGGACGAACTGGTCCAGCAGCTCCCGTTTTCGTTTGAGCACGGCTCCGTGGAGGCGTTCGAGGGCGACGATCTCCGCCACGTCCTCCTCCTCATCGTCGGCCCCGATGTGGGCCGCGATGTCGTCGAGGCGCTCCTCCATGGCCTCGGCGACCCGTGGGGAAAC
>ERZ772968.374-NODE-374-length-22681-cov-13.618094_pt1 | contig 22681 bp, 18 predicted proteins | sample MGYA00580674_ERZ772968 | MGnify/ENA primary metagenome ERZ772968 (study PRJEB29015, sample SAMEA2737940) | human oral metagenome | biome: human oral; feature: human-associated habitat; material: dental | place: China | collected 2138 ...
AGGTCGAGGTCGCCTGCGTCTGCGGCTCCGACCTGTGGCCCTTCCGCGGAATCGCGCCGGTCGACGAGCCCCGCCCCATGGGGCACGAGTACGTGGGCACCGTCGTCGAGGTGGGCGACGAGGTCACCAGCGTCAAGCCCGGCGACTTTGTCGTCGGCTCCTTCTGCGTCTCGGACAACACCTGTGAGATCTGTGAGGACGGCTTCCAGTCCCGCTGCATCCACGGCGGCTTCATGGGCGATACGCAGGCCCAGTACACGCGCGTGCCCCAGGCCGACGGCACACTCGTCGTCGTGCCCGGAGGCAAGCCCGAGGACCCCGATGTCGTGGCCTCTCTACTGGCCGCCTCCGACGTGCTCGGCACGGGCTGGTTCGGCGCCGTGGCCGCCGCGGCCGGCCCCGGCAAGACGATCGCGGTCGTCGGCGACGGGGCCGTGGGGCTGTCGGCCGTGCTGGCCGCGAAGGCTCTCGGCAGCGAGCAGGTCATCGCATTCTCCCGCCACGAGGATCGGGCGGCACTCGCGCGCGAGTTCGGGGCCGACGTCGTCATCGCCGAGCGCGGCGATGAGGGCGCGGCCAAGGTCAAGGAGCTCACCGGGGGCTACGGTGCCCACGGCGTGGTCGAGGCGGTCGGCAACCAGGTGTCCATGAACCAGGCCATCGCCTCGTGCCGGCCCGGCGGTCACCTCGGATTCGTGGGCGTGGCCCACGGCGTGAGCCTGGACGGGCAGCAGCTCTTCGGAGCGGAGGTCAACATGCTGGGCGGCCCCGCGCCGGTGCGCCGCTTCCTGCCCGATCTCATCGACCGGATCCTCAAGCGCGAGATCCACCCGGGTCGGGTCTTCACCATGCGCCTGCCGCTGGAACGGGCGGCCGAGGGGTATGCGGCCATGGACGAGCGCCGCGCCATTAAGGTATTGCTAGAGATCTGAGTTCAGAGCGGCTCAGCCGCTCGGGAACCGGACTCGACTCACGACGGCCGCGCCGTGGCGCCCGAGAGGTGCGGCGGCGCGCCGTCGTGTTCGCCCGCCTGCGAGCCCGCCGGCCCGCGATGGCGTCGCGGTCGAGGTCAGCATCACCGGCAACAAGCTCGAAGGAGCATCTCGTGCAGTACATCACCCTGGCGGAAGGGGTCACCGCCCCCGTGCTCGGCTACGGCACCTATCTGATCGATCCCGCCATCACGGAGCGCTGCGCGCGCGAGGCGCTCGAGGTCGGCTACCGGCACATCGACACCGCCGCCCTGTATCGCAATGAGGCCGGAGTCGGCGCGGCCCTGCGCGGCGCCGAGGCCGACGGCGTGGCCCGCGACGACGTCTTCCTGGTCACCAAGACCCTGGGCGCGGGACAGGCCGAGACCACCAAGTCCTTCGAGGATTCTCTGCGGGCTCTCAACACCGATTATGTGGACCTGCTCCTGATCCACTGGCCCATGGGCGACGAGGTGGGCGCCTGGCGCGCCCTGGAGAAGGCGTACGCCGGCGGAAAGGCGCGGGCCATCGGGCTGTCGAACTTCTTCGGACGCGAATTCCGCGAGGTCGTGCGGGCCGCGGAGATTCCTCCCGCTGTGAACCAGGTCGAGCTCCACCCGTACTTCCAGCAGCGCGCGCTGCGGCCACTGCTGGACGACGCCGGCTGTCAGGTCGAGGCGTGGAGCCCGTTGGCCGCCGGAGAGGCGGGCCTTCTGCACGATCCCGTCCTGACTCGGATCGCGACGGCGCACAACGCCACGCCGGCCCAGGTGACAGTGCGCTTCCTGCTCGACGAGGGCGTCGTCGTCATTCCCAAGTCCACCCACCGCGAGCGCATGGCGGAGAACCTGGCGAGCCTCGACGTCGTCCTGACCGATTCCGATCGCGAGAAGATCCGTGCCCTGGACACGGGCCACAGCGTCATCGGCTGGCCGGCTCACCCCGAGCGGGACTACGACCCGGCCCAGTATCCCGGCACGGCGCATTCTGCCTGACAGCGAGCAAGCAGCACGCTCGCCCGTCGCCCCCGCGTCTCATGCCCTCCAGCCGGTGTGGGACGCGGGGCGCATGCCGGCCACGACCACCGTCGCTCCCCCACGCGACCCCATAAGCGCGCAATACGGCTTCACGGCCGCATGCTTCCGCTATTTCCACATATTCCCGGATATTCCCGAATCACGCTCAGTTGATTCCAGATGACTCCATCAGTCTCTGACAGCGCCCTGAACCTCCCCATGTCGGTAGCAGCCGACAAGGTGATCGTTCACCATTCCACTGGACTGCATAAACGCATAGCAGGTGGTTGGTCCGACGAACTTGAAATGATCCCTCTTGAGATCACGACTCATTCGTTCGGAGGCTTCTGTCGTGGAAGGCACATCTGCGACGCTGCGCCACGCATTCTGCACCGGACACCCACCGACATGCCGCCACAGGTAGTCCACCAGGTTCTGTTGTTCTTTCACCGCAAGCGCGGCGCGCGCATTCGCACGGATCGCCCATATCTTCCGCCTGTTGCGAATGATTCCGGAATCGCCAAGCAGGGCAGTCAGCTCGCCGTCCTCCATATCGGCGACACGGGCGATGTCGAAGTGATGAAATGCCCGACGATACCCTTCGCGCTTCTCAAGAACCGTCCGCCAGCTCAATCCCGCCTGCATCGACTCGAGGCACAGCAACTCGAACAGCATCCGCTCATTGCGCAGCGGCACGCCCCATTCACCGTCGTGATAGAGCCGCTCGCTCTGGCTCGCCTCAGCCCATGAGCACCGCACGACACCCTCGTGACTCTCGTGACCCTCGTGAGCGTGCACCTCAGGTGCAGTCATCGCGTTCCACCCCTCTCGACAGATCCCGGCAGGTCCCGACAGAATCCAGCGATTCCCGATTATCACACGCCGTCTACGAGTCGGGATCCCGGGTCGCGATCCTCATGGACATGGGCGGGAGCGGACCTCCCCGACCCCGGCGCCTGACGCGGCACTGTCGCTCCGAGCGAGTGGGGCCGTCCCCGCTACCGTGGTGTCATGACCGAGAGCTCTCCCCCGTCCCGAACCGGCGAGCGCCGTTGGCGCGACGATCTGCACCTGGCCCACACGATCGCGGACCAGGTCGATCCGCTGACTCAAGCGCATTTCGACAACCAGGATTTCGAGATCGAGACCAAGCCGGACCTGACCCCCGTCACCGTCGCCGACCGGGAGGCCGAGCGCCTCATCCGCGATTACCTGTCGCGGGCGCGCACCCGGGACTCGGTGCTCGGCGAGGAGTTCGGGACGACGGGGCATTCCCCGCGCCAGTGGATCATCGACCCGATCGACGGGACGAAGAACTTCGTGCGCGGGGTGCCCGTATGGGCGAGCCTCATCAGCCTGGCGGAGGACGGCGAAGTCGTCGTCGGACTGGTCTCCGCACCGGCGCTGGGCAAGCGCTGGTGGGCGGTCAAGGGCGGCGGCGCCTGGAGCGGGCGGTCCCTGGCCCTGGCCCGACAGCTGCACGTCTCGAGCGTCGCCGACCTGGAGGACGCCTCCCTGTCCTACTCCTCCCTGTCCGGCTGGGTGGACCGCCGGCGGCTGCGCGGCATGCTCTCGCTCATGCAGGGCTGCTGGCGCACGCGCGCCTACGGCGACTTCTGGTCCTACATGCTGCTGGCCTCCGGCGCCGTCGACGTGGCGGCGGAGCCCGAGCTCGAGGTCTACGACATGGCAGCGCTCGTCCCGATCGTCTCCGAGGCCGGAGGGCGCTTCACCTCGCTGGCGGGCGAGCCCGGCCCGTGGGGCGGCGACGCCGTGGCCACCAATGGTCCGCTGCACGACGCCGTTCTGACCCTTCTTGCCAAGGAGACAGACTGAGGCCGAGCGGGGCGAGTAGTGAGGCGAGTAAGAGCCGAGCAAGAGTCAGCGGGGCAGAGTGAGACCAGGTCAACGCCGCAGGGCTGTCAGCACCGCATCACGGCGCGATAACCTTCGGGCGACCCCGTCCGACCCCATCCTGGGAGACCCATGAACTGGCTGCACGCCGTCATCCTCGGCATCATTGAGGGCATCACCGAGTTCCTGCCCGTCTCCTCGACGGGCCATCTCAACATCGTCGAGAAGCTCCTCGACTACGACATCAACGACAAGGGCATCACCGCCTTCACCGCCGTCATCCAGATCGGGGCGATCCTGGCGGCCGTCATCTACTTCTGGAGCGACATCGTCCGCATCGTGACGGCCTGGTTCAAGGGCCTGCGGTCCAAGAGCGCCCGAAGCGACCCCGACTACACGCTGGGCTGGGGCATCATCCTGGGCTCGATCCCGGTTGCGGCCGTGGGGCTGGTGCTCAAGGACTTCATCGAGGTCACGGCCCGCTCCCTGTGGGTGATCGCCGGCGCGCTCATCATCTGGAGCGTGGTCATGTGGTTCGCCGACCAGCAGTCCGACGCCCCGGCGGGAGCCACTCACGCCTCGGTCGGCAAGGGCATGAGCCAGGTGGGCGTCAAGGACGCTCTCATCATCGGCGCCTTCCAGGCTCTCGCGCCCGTCCTTCCGGGCATCTCCCGCTCCGGCGCGACGATCTCCGCCGGGCTCTTCCTGCGCTTCGATCGCGTGACGGCCACGCGGCTGTCATTCTTCATGGGCATTCCCGCCCTCATCGCCGCGGGCCTGCTCGAGGCGGTGACGGCGGCAGGCGACATCAGCAGCAATATTGGCTGGACCCCCACCATCATCGCCACCATCGTCTCGGGCCTGGTGGCCTACGCGACGATCGCATGGCTGCTGAAGTTCGTCTCCTCCAACAAGTTCACCGGCTTCCTCGTCTACCGCGTGATCCTGGGCGCGGTCATTATCGCGCTGGTCGCCTCCGGCATGGTCGAGGTCTCCTGAGACCAATTCGGCAATGTTCAGCGATTTTCAGCGATGTTCAGCAAATTCAGCGACGCCCGGCGGGCGACTTGGTGGAGTAGCACGGTGAAGCGGTGAAGCGGCACTGAAGCAATGTGACGCGGCGCCATTGCCGACGGCGACGTGGATGAAGCAGATGAAGCGGTGTTGCATGATCCGGCTTCAGTCTTCGCTTAGCAGCGACCTGGGCACTGCGATCGGAAGCGAGCCTAGACGCGAAATCCACCATTGCCTGTACGAACGGCAGTCTAGTGGCCTCCTCGGAAATAAGCACTGGGATCGGCGCCGAGGCCATCCGGCTTGATGGCCACCTTTCATTTTCGCGCATACTCAGAAATATCTACAGCACCAATAGGCTTTTCATCTTCTAGCTCTTCAATTGAGATTGGCCCTTCGATCTGTACCCGGGCGACACGATCACCTCGACGGAAGTAGAACAAAGCCACTGGGGCCATTACAGTGTCAATCATAGAATATATGACCACATGAAGACCCCGATAGAAACCACAGTAACTCGCGTCCGCCCACTTTGCCAGAGCCCACGAGAAAGCAATCCTTGCGGCGGCAAAAAATACGGGAAACAGCAGTGATCCAGCGCCATGCGACTGAAACATGAACAGTAGCGACCACACTTCCACAAAAAGAACCTTATCTCTCGAGACTTCTTCTCTCGTCCAAACAATCGCTCCGACAGCAAAGAAAGCAAAGGAGATGCAGAATACAGCCCAGGATCGCACACCTATCCACCCCTCAACGTCGGGGATCCATCGTATTGGAATTCCCAACCAATGCACCAGTTGTGTCATCGCATTTATTGGAGGGATACGCAAAATCAGGCCGGCCATCAGCCCCCACGATCCGACCCAGTATAGGAAATCACGAACAATTCCTCCGTCCATCATGTTTTTCATGAAGGAACTTACAAAACCGCTCATCATCCTCCTTGATTGACCTTCAATGGCGAGCAAATTATTTAGCGACTCACGTGTAGCCGCCATGAACGGAGCGCCCCGACGATGCGTGCCGTCAGGACGCTCCGGGGCATGGGAGCCGAAGCTGGGCCTTACAGGTAACGCTTGAAGAATTCGATCAGCTTGTCGGCCTCCTGGGTGACGTAGGGCTCTTTCCAGTAGGTCTCGATGTGAGTGGCGCCGTCGATCAGGAAGCGCTCTTTGCTGCTGGTGCCGGTGGCCTTGTCGAAGACGGCATCGGTCATGTAACGGGTATCAGCATCCTTGCCCGCAATCATCAGCAGTGGTTGGTCGATCAATTCGGCCTGGTTCTCAGCATCGAAGGCCATCAAGTACATCAGGCTGCTGGTGGTGTAGCGCGGAGTGGCATTGGGGTGGAAATGGGTTATGCCGTAGTAGACCGTGCCATCGCGGTACAGACCGGCGGGGATCTCCTCGAGCTGCTCCTGAGTCAGCTCCAGCCGATGCGAGATATGGGTACCGGTGTACTCCACTTCGCCGTCCAGCTCCTTGGCGCGGGCCTGCACCGCCTGCTCCAGGCGCTCGGCGATGGAGTCCATCTGGGCGTCGAGGAAGCCGTTACGGCGGACGCGACCGCTGTTGAACATGCTGACGGTGGCCACCGCCTTGACCCGCTTGTCGGTCTTGACCGCCTGGATGGTGTAACCACCGCCCCCACAGATGCCGAGGGCCCCGACGCGCTGGGCGTCAACACCGGGATAGGTGCTGATGAAATCGACCATTGCCCGGATGTCCTCGACCCGGTTGGCCGGTCGATCCGTCTGGCGCGGTGTGCCGCCCGAGGCGCCCTGATAGGCGGCGTCGGCGGCAATGGTGACGAAGCCGTGCTCGGCCAGCTTCTGGGCGAACCGCCGCATCATATGCTCCATCTGCGCCACCGACTTCGGCGTCGGACTGCTCCGCTGATAGAAGAAGATGAGGCGACTGCCTACCAAATCTCTGCGATAGCCGCTCCACCAGCACCTTCAACGAACCACTGACCAAACGAGCCTCTGACCGTTGCCAGTAGACCGGTTCACCGGAAGACGATGACCTCCGTCCGTCGCAGCAGGTCTCCGCATACTATTGACGGCTCGACATCAACGGTAGTTCGTTACATGAACGGAGGTTTCTCCCATTCTTCGCGCCCCCGCTCTCAGAAGAATGGGAGAAACCTCCGTTCATGTCGCAAAACTCCGTCCATCCCATCCGCCTCCGTCGAGAAGAACCGGGAAACTAGGGCCGACGAGTCACTCACGAAGACGCCCACGCCCGGAATGCCCGAAGCGGGCCGCATGTTCTCCGAGCGGATGCGCCCGCGTCCGGAGAGGAAGACACCATGGAGTTCAAGCAGGTCGTTGCCCAGCGCCATTCCGTCCGCGACTTCACCGAACAGCCCGTGTCCCGCCAGGATCTGGTGGACATCGTGCGCACCGCCCAGCGGGCGCCGTCATGGGTGAACTCCCAGCCCTGGCGCGTCTACGCGGCCACCGGCGCCGCCCTCGCCACGATCAAGGAGCGCTTCGCCCAGAAGGCGGCCGCCGGCGAGAAGGGGAACTCGGATTTCCCGGTCATGTCTCGCACCCAGTGGTCGCCTGCCGCCCAAGCCAACATGGCGGCCCTGAGCGGCAGGATCGAGGCCCTGGGCGAGACGGCACAGGATTTCGCCGCGTCCCAGACCCGGCTCTTCAACGCCCAGGCGGCGCTGTACGTGACCATTCCCAAGGACTCCCCCCTGTGGTCCATTCACGACCTGGGGGCCTTCTCGATGCTGCTCGCCCTGGCCGCCGTCGACAAGGGGCTGGGGGCCATCAACGCTTACGCACTGGTCCACCGTCCCGACATCGTCCGCGAGGTCATGGGCATCGGCGAGGACGAGACGCTCGCCGTCGGCATCGCGCTGGGGTACCCCGCGGACAGTGAGCTGGCGGCCTTCGCGCCCGACCGCGTCGACGTGGACCAGATCCTCACCATTCCTACTGTTCCTACCGTCAAGAACTGAGCGGCACTGCCCTCCGGGCACGACGCGGGCAAGGCCCGGTCATTCGTGTCGCACCCTTGTGAGAGGGTGCGGTCATGCGGATCCTGCACACCTCCGATTGGCATCTGGGGCGCACCTTCCACGGGCGCCTCCTGGATGACGCCCAGGCGGCCTTCGCCGACCACCTCGTCGAGCTCGCCCGCTGCGAGGAGGTCGATGCCGTCGTCGTGTCCGGGGACGTTTACGACCGCGCCATCCCGCCCACCGACTCGGTCCGCCTCCTGGATGAGACCCTGCGCCGCCTGTCGGACGTGACCCGGGTGATCCTCACCCCGGGCAACCACGACTCCGCACAGCGCCTCGGCTTCGGCGCCGATCTCCTGCGCGAGGGCCTGACCATTCGCGCCCGCACCGCCGAGGTCGGCCGCCCGGTCGTCATCCCGGGCCTCGACGGCGCGGACGGCCTGTACGTCTACGCCCTGCCCTATCTCGATCCGGATGCCGCTCGCGAGTCCCTGCCGCCGATCCTCGCCGAGAGGCTCGGAGAGACCGTTGAGGATCCCGTCGGGGATTCCGACGCCGCGCCCGAGGGCGCATCAGCACCCGCGGGTTCGCCCGCCTCCGGCTCCCCGGCGGCTCCCGCCGTCAGGCCTCGTCTGCCCCGCAGCCATGAAGCCGTCGTCTCGGGCGCCCTGCGCCTGGTCGCCGCTGATCTCACCGCTCGGCGCGCCGCAGCGGCAGTCCGGGTCCCGGCCCTGGTCATGTCCCACGCCTTCGTCGTCGGCGGGCAGCCCGCTGCCGAGTCCGAACGGGATATTCGCGTCGGCGGCGTCGACTCCGTTCCCGGAGGCGTCTACACCGGCCTGGGAGGCTCGCCCCTGGCCGAGCAGTCCGGCGGTCTGGACTACGTCGCTCTCGGTCATCTCCATCGTCCCCAAGAGATCCGCACCGACGGCAAAGGCCCCCGCCTCGTCTACAGCGGCAGTCCCCTCCCCTTCTCCTTCCCCGAGGCGGACTCCCCCAAATCCACCGTCCTGCTCGATATCGGCTCCGGCGGCGCAACCCGCCTCGAGCGCATCCCCGCGCCCCTGCCCTACCGGACGACCACACTGACGGGCACGCTCGACGAGATCCTGGCTCTCGCCCCCGCGCACCGCGAAGACTGGGTGCGGGTCGCCCTGTCCGGCGCCATGCCACCGGACGCCATGGCGCTCCTCAAAGCCGAACTGCCCAATCTCCTGGCCTTCTCCCACACCCCGCCCCCGCAGGCCGAAGGCGATCGAATATCCGTCACACGGGCCAGTGATCCGCTGGATATCGCCGACCGCTTCCTGACCGAGATGCTCGGCCGCCCGGCTGATCCCGATGAACGGGCCGTCATGGCCACCGCCTACGACGCCGCGCGCACCGGCCCGGAGGGGATGAACTGATGCGTCTGCATACGCTGATCATGACCGGCATCGGTCCCTACGCGGGCACCGAGACCATCGATTTCGACCGTTTCACCGCCTCCGGCCGCTTCCTGCTGACCGGCCCCACCGGTTCCGGCAAGACGACCATCATCGACGCCATCGTCTTCGCCCTCTACGGGCAGGTCGCCGATTCGAGCGGTTCGTCCAAGCAGCGCCTGCGCTCCACTCTCGTCGACGCCGCCGCCCGCTCCGAGGTCGACCTGACCTTCTCCACGTCGGCCGGCGTCTACCGAATCCTGCGCAGCCCCGAGTACTGGCGTCCAAAAAAGCGCGGTACCGGCACCACGCGCCAGAACGCCGCGGCCAAACTATGGCGCCTATCGGCACCCGGCGGGCATGCCCTTGACGAGCCCATCACGAAGCTGGAAGACGTCGGCGCCGAGGTCAACCGCATCGTCGGCCTGAGCCGGGATCAGTTCACGCAGACCGTCGTCCTGCCCCAGGGGCGCTTCGCACGATTTCTGCGGGCGACCTCAGCGGAGCGCCACACCCTGCTGTGCGACGTCTTCGGTACCGGGGTCTTCGACGCCATCCAGGCCGAGATCGCCGAACGCAACCGGCTCACGGACCGGGAGGCCCAGGCGGCCCGCCAAGCACTGCAGGCCCGGGTCGAGGTCGCTGCCCCACTGCTGGCCCTCCTGCCCATCCCCAGCGCCGACGACGACCCTCCTCCTGGCGCTCCCTCCACCACCATCGTCACCGACGATGCGCAAGAGAACGCCGAACCTTTCCCGGCCCCACGGCGTACTGAATTGAGCGAGGCGCCCGAGTCGGCTGAGCTGTCTGAGCCTGCTGAGCTTTCTGAGCTGGCCGAATCAGCTGAATTGGCTGAGCTGGCTCAGTTGGCTGAATTGGCTGGCGCCCCGGTCCCGGACACCGACGCCATCGCCGCCATAGGTGAGCAGGCCCTGGCCCGCAGCCGTGCCGCGCTCGCCCCGCTGGCCGAGGCCGTGGAACGCGCTCGGGCGGAGGCCGGTACGGCGCATGCCGCCACCGAGGCCGCCGTCGAGCTGCGTCAGCGGCTCGACAGGCGTGAGGCGCTTCTGGCCGAGCAGGCCGAACTCGATGCGCACCGCGCTGCTCATGACGCCGATACCGCGCGTCTCGACGCCGCCCGCCGCGCCTCCCAGGTCACCACCGCCCTGCACCGGCACGCGCGCGCCCTGCGAGACCTTGCAGCCGCACGCGACCTGGCGACGCAGGCCCTGTCCCGGACCCTGAACACTGTCAGCGCCAGCAGCACGATCCTTACCGACAGCATCGCTGACAGCACTATCAGCACCGATGACACCGACAGCACAGACACCCAGGACATCCCAGCCATCGGCCCGATCCTCGAGGAATGCGAAGCCATCCTCACCTCTGCCCCGGAGGTGCCCTACGCCCCCGAGGATTCCGGGGAATCGCAACGTCTTCAGCACGCCGAGTCTCAGCTGACCGCGCTCGCGACCCGCACCCGCACCCTCGCCGGATCTCTTGAGCCGCTGGTCGCCCTCGAAGCAGACCTGGACGACCGGTGGGCGGCGCTCGAGCGCGATCAGGCCCTCCTCAACGCGCGCCGCGCCGATCTCGATGAACACATCCGAGCGCTCGAGGCCCGGCCCGCCCGCCACGCCGAACTCGAGACTGCGCTCGAGACCGCGCGCCAGGCGGAGAACCGGCTCCCCCAGGCCCGCGTGGATCGCGACGCCGCCCTCGCACGGTGCGATGCCGCCATGCGCGCCGAGGCGCTCGACACCCGGCTCGCCGCGAGCAAGCAGGCCGTCGTCGAGGCGACCAAAGCCGTGGAATCTGCCAAGGCGCACGCCGCCGCTCAGCACCGCGCCTGGCTTGAGGCCACGGCCGGTTCCATCGTCGCCGAGCTCGTAGACGGCGAGCCCTGCCCCGTGTGCGGCTCCCCGGAGCACCCCGCCCCCGCCGACCCCGAGGCCGGTTCGGTCAGCCGCGCCCAGGTCGAGCAGGCCGACGCCGAGCGAGCCCGCGCCGACGAGCATCTGACCGAACGGGTGCGTGAGCACAGCGACCTGGAACGCGATCACCGCACCGCTCTCGAGGCCTCGGGCATGCGGCCCCTCGCAGAACTCGATGACGCTCTGGCCGGGGCGGCCGAACACCTCCAGTCGCTCACACGGGCCTCGCGCCCCCTGGCGGAGCTGACCGAGCAGCTCGCCGGCTTCGCCGAGGAGACCACCGCCATGCGCGACGCCCTGGAGACGGACCGCACCGCCCTCGCCGAGGATCGAGCCCGCCTCGAAGCAGCGCAGAACGCCCTTGAGCAGGACCGAGCACGCTGCGCTGACGCCTGCGGCGAGCACGCCACGGTCGCTGCCCGGCATCACGCGCTCCTCGGCATCGCAGACGCCGCCGAGTCGGCGCGCTCGCACCTGGCGGCAGTCCGCACCGCCGCCCGGGAGGCGACCAGTGCATCGGACGACCTGGGCAAGGCCCTGGCAGCCGCCGGCTTCACCACGGCGAGTCAGGCCGAGCAGGCCATTCTGCCGGCCGCCGAGCTCACGGTCCTCGCCGAGGCGGTCGACCGCATCCGCGCAGACCGCGAGCGCGTCCGTCACGCACTCACTGAGGACCCGCGGATCCGCACCCTCACCGGTGAGGAGACCGCCGATGTCGCCGGCGCCCGCCGACTCCAGGAGGTCGCCGAGAAGACGCGCGAGACCGCACTGGCGGCCCATGCGACTGCTTCAGAGGCCCACAGGCACCTTGAGGAGGCCCTGGAGGCCGTCGATAGGGCCGCCGTCCGGCTCGCCGACATCCTCGCAGGCAGCCGGGCGCTGACACAGGTCGCCGCCCTGGTCACCGGTCGCAACGATGCCTCCACCCCCCTGGCCACATGGGTCCTGCTCGACCGCTTCGCCGAAGTCCTCGTCTTCGCCAACGATCGCCTGACTCAGATGTCATCGGGACGCTACGAGCTCGTGCGCGTCGCCGATGAGACCGGCTCGGCCGGGCGCCGCGACCGCGGGCTCGGCCTGGGCGTGATCGACCGCCTCTGCGCCGGCGTGGTGCGCGATCCCAAGACGCTCTCGGGCGGGGAGACCTTCTACGTCTCCCTCTCGCTGGCCCTCGCCCTGGCAGACGTCGTCACCGCTGAATCCGGAGGCGTCGCCATGGAGACTCTCTTCGTCGATGAGGGCTTCGGCACCCTCGACCCCGAGACCCTTCAGACTGTTCTCGCCGAGCTCGGGCGCCTTCAGGCGGGCGGTCGCACCGTCGGCATCGTCTCCCACATCGAGGAGCTCCGTCGGCAGGTGCCCGACCGTATCGAGGTGACCACGACGCCCGTGGGCTCGACGCTTCGCATCACCGCCTCATAGCCGGCCGAGTTCCGCAACGGGCCGGCCCCACCGGCCCATTCAGCCGAGCTCAGCAGCCAGGTACTCGCGCTCGGAGACGTCGAACCACAGCAAGTCGGCCTCCCCGACCCGCTCGAAGGCAGCCTCGTCGCCCGTGCGCGCCGCCCGCACGTCCACCTCGACCTCCCGCTCATCGACCAGCAGCGCAGCCACCGCCTCCCAAGCCACCGGGACCCCGACCTGAACCGTGCCGGGCAGGATCTCCTCACTCACCTGGACCTCCGAGACTGCTGCGGCGTCGACGTCCGCCGCGATCACGACCCGGCGATCCGCCAGGACCCCGGCGCCAGGCCCGCTCAGGAGCATCAAGGAGGCGTCCGCCGCGCACAAGCTCGCCGAGGCCTCCAGAGTCTCCTCATCCTCATCGGGCAGGGCCCGGGCCAGGGCGGACGTGACCGCGTGAGCCGTCCGAGGACTGATAGTCGGCGCAGACAGGTCGGCGGCCGTCGCAGGCAGGTAAACACGCATGACCCAAGTGTGCCCGAGCGCGCCCAAGTGCGCCGCATGCGTCTCGTCCCGCACGCCGTACAGCGCCCCGCCGCTACCTGGCGCGCCGTCCCCGGTGCCGCCCCTCACGCGTGGCGGGCGAGATCCGCTCTCCGCCCGCGGCCTCGGTCCCGGCATCCGGCGGTGGTGGAGGAGGCGGAGGCACTGCGCCCCGTGGGTGCGCGGGCCCCGACCCCATCGCCGCGCCCCGATGCGATGGGGGAATCGACGGCGACCCACCGGTGGGAGAAGACGGCGTCCCCGCCCCGACTCGTTGCGGGCCGCCCGACCGCGCCGACCGGCGCGCCCGCTTCGCCCGAGCGCTCCGGCTCTCGCGCCGCCGCAGCCCGAGCCCGCGGCGCGCCTTCCTAACCACCCGGCGAGAAGCGGCCGCATCCGGGGCGACTCGATCCGCGAGCCCCGCCAAGGCCAGTCCGAGCGCACTGTCGGGCGCCGCCTCGGTGACGGCCCGCCCCTCCATCATGCAGCGGTCGGCGCTCACCGGGTCGTCGGGCACGAGCGTCACGTCGCTGAGCCGGCCGTAGCGCTCAAGGGCGTCTCTGACGGCGCGCTGCGGCGAGGGCCCGGCGACGCTCGACCGTACTCGCGTCACCACCACCTCGAGGCGGCCAGCCGGGCGCATCTCGTCGTCCAGGTCCCCCAGCAGTTGCAGCAGCCGGCGCACTCCGACGGGATCCGCCCCGCCCACCACCAGGACGACGTCGGCACGGCGCACGAGCTCGGCAGCCACGGCGCCCCTGCCGGGCTCCAGGGTGTACTCGTCGACCGAGTCGTCGATCGGCCCGCCACTGACATCAACGACCGTCCAGGCGGCCAAGCCGCGGCAGCGACTCCACACCTCGGACATGGCCGAGGGCGGAAGCTCACGCCAGCGCCCGGGACGCCCCAAGCCGGACAGCAGGCGCTCCGACTCTCCGACGGGAACCAGGAGCTCGCTCAGGGTCTCCTCATCCAGCCTGCCATGCCCCGCCAGGCGTGCGGCGGTCGCCAGTCCGGAGGAGTTCTCCGGCAGTCCGAGAACCTGGGAGAGGCACGGCCCCTCCAGGTCGGAGTCGACGAGGATCGTGCCACCTGCGGGAGCCAGGCTGTGAGCCAGCGCTGCCGCGATCGTCGTCCTCCCGTAGGAGCCGCGGGGCCCCCAGACCACCACGATGCCGCCGTTCGCCCCATTCGTCCCACTCGTCTGCGCGCCGGCGCCATGGGGCGAACCGCCGTCGGACGCATCGGAAGGACGCCTCCCGGGCTCTGCGGGCGACGGGGCCTTCTCCGCCGGGATGGAATCGTCTGCGCCCCCGGCGTCGTCCGGCACGGCCGGGACCGAGGGCTCGATGACCGCCAGCTCGGCCCACAACTGGTCGTCGGCCCCGTCATCCGACTGGGAAGGAGCCGCGACCCGCATAGTCGGGGCCGGAGGCCCGTTCTCGACGGCGTGGGCGAGCACCTGCAAACGGGCCCGCACCGCACCGGGATCGATGCTCCGCTCCTCGACCGGCCATCCGGCCACTGCCCAGCGCTCCGCCTGATCGGCGGACGTCAGGACGATGCCGGTCGCACCGGCACGCGCCAGTCGATCCACAACAGAGAGGTCGAGGTCGTCGAACTCCGTATCCACCACCACGAGCGCGGCCAGGCCCGCCATGGCGGCGCTGAGCAGTTCGGCCGTATCCGCGCAGCGGCGCACCACGCGCAAACCGGATCCGTGCGCATCGATCGCTCGCAGCAGGTCCGCGTCCTCCCCGGAGACGGCCAGGAGGACCCCATGCAGTCGCTCGGCCATCTCACTCAGCTCCCAGCATTGCCGGGCACCAGGACGAGGGCCCCGTCTCCGCCGACGGCGGTGAGCACCTCGGCCACGGAATCGGCCGGAACCAGGACTTCGACCTCGGTGGTGTTCTGCCCGATGAGGCTCTCCCCCGTCTGCCCGACCGTCGAGACGATCAGGTGCTCGGCGACCACCTCGGCCTGAGTGCGCGCATCCTCAGCGGTGACCCGGGCGGCGGGCAGAGCCCACAGGTCGACGACGTCGCCGACGCCGGTATCGGCCGGCAGACCGGAGGAGACCTTCAGGACGACCGCGCGCAGGTCATCCGAGGTCTCGCTGCCCACGGCGCTGGTGGGCAGGAGCTCACCAGCGCTCAGGGATCTCTGGGCGACGGCGCTCTCGGGCAACTGGCCGGCCCTCACATAGGCATCGGTGCCTGGATGGGCGTCCACCAGGGACAGGACCCCATCGGCCGTCAAATCCTGCCCGGGCGCGACGTCCCGGCTGAGGACGTAGACCTGCTGGGTGTCTGCGGCGGCGTTCACCGCCCAGGATCCCAGGGCGACGGAGGCACCGATGAGGACGAGACCGCCGGTCAGGCGCGGATCACGCCATGTGGAACGATGCCCGCGAGCTGGGCGTGCGGAGTCTGCATGTGCATTTCGTGCGGGACCACGACGGGAAAGGACCATGAGTTTCTCCTGATCACTCATGAGGCCCTGGGATATTCTGGAAGCATCTTTGACTATCCACAGGACTGTTCAGGGATGGCGCGCTGTGCACCGGGATGTCATCATCGTGCCATGAAAGACAAGTTCCTGACCATTGCCGAGGTCGCCGAAAATCTGCAGCTGTCCGCTCAGGGCGTACGCGCCCTCATCCAGTCCGGAGACCTGCCGGCGATCCAGGTGGGCGCCCGTCGCCTATGGAGGGTCCCCGAGAGCGCCTTCGACGCCTACATCGAGCGCCAGCTCAAGGCCACGCGCGACATGGTCGCCGCAGGCGCCGCAGGCCAGCTTTTCGAGAAGGAGTGAGCCCGGCGAGCACCTTCTGGACCGGCCGGCTCACCGGCTGCGCAGAACGTCGAGCGCGGCCAGCGCCACAGTGACGACCCCGGGCCGCGCCCCTCCCGGCGGACGCCGCTGACCGTTGCCGCTGCGCGGACCATCCACGACGACATCCAGATAATCGGCCCCCACTCGCCCGATCCGGCCAATGACGTCTCCGGCGGGGGTCACCGCGCGCACTCGAGCGCCGGCACGGGCCAGTTCGCGGGCAGCGGCCTGAAAAGTCGGACGGCGACCGATCGCCTCGGGCGCGGGGCCAGGCAGCGGCTCGAGGAATGCGAGCGAATCGGTCGGGACGAGAGCCTGAAGGCCGTCCCCCTCCTCAATGAGCACGAAGCCGTCCTCGGCGCGCGCCAGCACGCCATCAACCGGGACACCGCCACGCGTACGCAGGCGGATCGTGCGCCCAACCGCGCCGCGGAGTCGATCGGCGAGCCGCACAGCGGCGACTTCGGCCTCCGCCAGATCGGCCGCCTGAGCCGCGATATCGGCACGGCGCTCCGCCTCGAACCGACTCTCGAGGTCGACCAGCAGCGCATCCCATTCCATGTCCGCACCTCATCACGACCCCCGCGGACGCAGCAAGACCGCGCACTCGCTCGACATACGGCAGTCACCTCAACCGCCAGAGGCGCACGCGATCAACCTGACCACCTAAAGAACTCTTGACAACCTGAGATCTATCAAGCAGGATCAAATCACCTCAAACAACATCTTCAATGACGGAGATCCCCATGCGTCCGCTTCTACACCTCACTGTCGTCGCGCTGGCCGGAGCCCTGGGCGCGGTGGCACTGGCGGCGAGCGCCTGGTCTGCGGGCACCGCCCTCGCCTCGGTCCCGATCGCCTGGTGGAGCACATCCCAGATCGCCCAGATCGCGATCGTGCTCGCCTGCGGGATCGGAGCCGCGGGCTGCCTGTGGCATCTGGCGTCCGCCGGGCTAGCGCTGGCGATCCTGCTGCGGGATGCCGTGGCAATAACTTCGCAGGCTTCGCAGGCTTCAACGACCTCAAGGACTTCGCGCGGCGCATCGGCCAGAACCGTCATGGGCGGGCGCGCCGATGTCGTACTACAGCGGTGGGGCGCTCCGCTCGTGCGCCGGATCACCACCGGCGCCCTGATCGCAGGGATCGCGATCTCGCCGGCCGCGACGGCGGCCCCATCCGCCTCCGCACCCCCCGACGACCTGGGATGGCGGGTGAGCACCGGAGCGGCCGCCGCCCCGCCGGACGAGTCCACCCCGGATCCGGACGGCGCCGAGTCCGCGCAGGATTCCCCACCGGCCGAGCCGGCCCCACCGGCCGTTGAGAGCGCGGAGAATGCCGCTCCCGCCGCCCCGTCCAATTCCGCTCCCGACGCTCCCGACGATGGGACTGGGACCCGGACCGACTGTGCGCACACGCACACCGTCGAACCCGGAGAGTCGTTGTGGTCGATCACCGCGGCCGCACTCGGACCCGACGCCACCGATGCGCAGATCGTCCAGACCTGGCCCCTGGTCTACGAGACGAACACCGAGCCCATCGGCTCAGATCCCTCGCTTCTGCGCCCGGGAGCCGAGCTGCGGCTTCCCGACGCACTCACCCAGGCCCGCCCCACCCCCTCCGAGGACAGGAAACAGCCATGACCGCCGCACCAGCCGCCACTGCGACACCGGCCCCGACCAGGCCGCTCCCGCGCCCCGTCGGGAAGGGCTCCGCTCCCACGCGCCCTACGCACCCCGCGCACCCCACGCGCCCCGCGCCGAGCCGTCCGGAACCGTCCGGGCCACGGCCGCGCGCGCCCAGGGCCGCCGCCCGCACCCCGGCGGGCAGGACCGTCACCCGCGCGCCCAAGTCGGACGCCGAACACGCGCAGTGGGACCGCCTGCACTTCCAGACCCCGATCAGACGCCGGAAGCAGAGCAAGCGGAAAAGCACTCGAGCCGCCCCCAAGGCAACCGAGCGGCAGACAACTGGACAAGGACAGCTCCCGGATCCGCGGCGCCATGCCGCCTCCATCGTCACGGCGGCCGCAGAGGTTCTCAGCGGCCACCGGCCCGTGGACCACCTGGCGAGGTGGACCACTCCCGACATGTTCGAAGCACTGGCTCGCCGCGCGGGCCTGGCCATGCGCCTCCTGGGGACCGAGCCCGGCCGCGCCCGCCCCAGGGCGCGCTGCGTCCACGCCCAGATCACTCTGTCGGGCAACTGCGAGGCCGCCGTCCTGCTCGATGACGGCTCACGGGTTCGGGCCGCGGCGGCCCTTCTGGTTCTTCATCGTGGCCGGTGGGTCATGTCGACACTCGAAATCGGCTGAGCCCGGCACCGGATCTGCGCGGCCGCACCGGTCTGCGGTCAGTGCCTCCGCTTCTTCTTGGCGGCGCGCCGCTGAGCCCGGTTGGCGGAGCGCGAGGCCCCATCCGCAGAGGCCCTGGCGCGTCCCGCCGCCACCCGTGAGCTCGACGAGCTCGATGAACTCGATGAGTCCGAGGCTCCCGCGCTGCCCGCCGCACTCCAGGCGGAGCCCGACGTCGTCGATGTGGCGGTGCCGTCCTCCGAGGGGGCCGAGTAGGTCACCCGCCGGCTCATGGACTCCTGGCCGGTGGACCCCAGGACGCCACCGCCCGCGGAGCCAGAGCCGGAGCCGACCGCTCCGACCTTGAGACGGGCCGCAGCGGTGCCGTCCGCAGCGGCGACAGTCGCAGCGGCCTCGGCCGTGCCGTCCTCGGCGGCGCGCGCCGCGGCGGCGTCGAAGCGACCGACGTTGGCGAAGATCTGCTCGATGGTCTCCTCGCGGATGCCCTCCATCATCGCCTTGAACATGTGGGCGCCCTCGTTGGCGTACTCCACCAATGGATCGCGCTGCGCCATGGCGCGCAGGCCGATGCCCTCCTTGAGGTAGTCCATCTCATAAAGGTGCTCGCGCCAGCGCTTGTCGACCACGGCCAGCAGGACACGGCGCTCCAGGGTCCGCATGGGCTCGTCACCGAGCTGCGTGCGGGCCAACGGGTTGTCATTCATACGCCTCTCGGCGTCCTCATAGGCCACGGCGACGTCCTCCGAGAGTTCGACCGACAGCCGTTCGGAGGTCAGGCGGTCGAGGCCGCCCACCGCATCGACGAGCTCATCCCGGGTGAGCCCCACCGGGTAGAGGTGACCGAGATCGTTCCACAGGGCGTCAAGATCCCATTCGTCGGAGCGTCCCTCTGCGGTACGACCGGCGATGATCGCCCCGACGGCCTGGGAGCGGAAGGCCTCGACCTGCGGCTCCAGATCCTCGCCCTTCAGCACGCGATGACGCTCGTCGTACACCTTCTCGCGCTGCTCGGTCATGACGTCGTCGTACTTCAGGACGTTCTTGCGGATCTCATAGTTGCGCGACTCGATCTGGCGCTGGGCCGAGGCGATGGCGCGCGTGACCACCTTGGACTCCAGAGGCACGTTGTTGTCGTGGACGTCCGAGGCCATGATGCGCTGGGCGGCGTTGGAGGCGAACATGCGCATGAGGTCGTCCTCCATCGACAGGTAGAAGCGGGACTCGCCCGGGTCCCCCTGACGGCCGGAGCGCCCGCGCAGCTGGTTGTCGATACGGCGGGACTCGTGGCGCTCGGTGCCCAGCACGTACAGGCCGCCGAGCTCAACGACCTCGTCGTGCTCCGCCTTGCAGGCGTCCTGAGCCGCTTTGAGCGCAGCGGGCCAGGCCTTGTCGTACTCCTCGGCGTTCTCCTCGGGATCCAGGCCCGCCTCCTTGAGCCCGGAGACGGCGATGTGCTCGGCATTGCCGCCGAGCATGATGTCCGTACCGCGGCCGGCCATGTTGGTGGCCACGGTGACGGCGCCCTTGCGCCCCGCCATGGCGACGACGGCGGCCTCGCGCGCGTGCTGCTTGGCGTTGAGGACCTGATGAGGGATCTTCCGCTCGCTCAGCAGGGCGGAGAGCTGCTCGGACTTCTCCACGCTGGTCGTGCCCACGAGGACCGGCTGCCCCGCCTCGTGGCGCTCGGAGATGTCATCGACCACGGCGGTCAGCTTGGCGGCGACATTGGTGTAGACCAGGTCGGGCTGGTCCTTGCGGATCATGGGCTTGTTGGTGGGGATGGGGACGACACCGATCTTGTAGGTGCCGGCGAACTCGGCGGCCTCGGTCTCGGCGGTGCCGGTCATGCCGCAGCGCGAGCCCTCGGGGTAGAGGCGGAAGTAGTTCTGCAGGGTGATGGTGGCCAGGGTCTGGTTCTCCGCCTTGATCTCCACGCGCTCCTTGGCCTCGATGGCCTGGTGCATGCCCTCGTTGTAGCGGCGGCCCGGCAGGACACGACCGGTGTGCTCATCGACGATGAGCACCTCGCCATCGCGCACGATGTAGTCCTTGTCGAGCTGGAAGAGCTCTTTGGCCTTGATCGCATTGTTGAGGAATCCGATCAGCGGCGTGTTCTCGGACTCGTACAGGTTGTCGATGCCCAGGTAGTCCTCAACGCGCTCAATGCCGGGCGACAGGACGCCGACCGTGCGCTTCTTCTCATCGACCTCGTAGTCCTTGCCCGCGCGCAGGCGCTCCGCCATCTTGGCGAACTCCTTGTACCACTTGTTGACGTCCCCGGTGGCGGGCCCGGAGATGATCAGCGGAGTGCGTGCCTCGTCGATGAGAATGGAGTCGACCTCGTCAACGATGACGAAGGCGTGGCCCCGCTGGACCAGATCCTCGGGGCGCTGAGCCATATTGTCGCGCAGGTAGTCAAAACCGAACTCGTTGTTCGTGCCGTAGGTGATATCGCAGGCGTACTGCTTACGACGCTCCGCGGGAGTCTGACCGGTCAGAATGCAACCGGTGGTCAGCCCCAGGAAGCGGTGGACGCGCCCCATGAGGTCGGACTGGTACTCGGCGAGGTAGTCGTTGACGGTCACCACGTGGACGCCCTTGCCCGTCAGCGCCCGCAGGAAGGAGGGCATGGTCGCCACGAGCGTCTTGCCCTCACCGGTCTTCATCTCGGCGATATTGCCCAGGTGGAGTGCGGCACCGCCCATGATCTGGACGTGGAAGGGCCGCATGCCCAGCACCCGGTCGGCCGCCTCGCACACTGCGGCGAATGCCTCCGGCAGCAGCCCATCGAGGGATTCCCCATCGATGTAGCGCTCCTTGAGGTCCGTGGTGACCTCTTTGAGGTCCTCGTCGGTGAAGTCCGCATAGGTCTCCGCGAGCGCCTCGACCTGAGTGGCGATGGCGTCAAGCTTCTTGAGGGTGCGGCCCTCACCGATGCGAAGGATCCGGTCGACAATCGACACGCTGGTTTCTCCCTTGTTGGTGGTGGGGGTGCACAGCCCACGGCGGCGTCCTCCGCGTCCTCCGCTTCCCCATCGCCCGGTCCTGCCGGGCGCAGACACCGCCCATCGTAGTGGACGGCCCGCAAGCAGCCACCGCGCCACTGCATGATCTGTCTCATTGCAGACGGCTGCGGGAGCTGTGAGAGCAGTGCATGACGCATGACGTGTGCACAGGGTCCGCTCCCGGCGCCCCCGACCGGGGACCTGTGGACAGGCGCACGGCCCGGGCGCGCTCGCGTGGGACTGTGGAGTCATGCACTCCCCATCATCGCCATCCGGCGGCACGCCTCGTGCGGCCCGCGCAGTCCTGGAACCTCTGACACCGATCGCATCCCGCGGAATGCGCCGCCTGAGTGAAGCGGTCCGACTCCTACTGCCGGTGTCCTGCGCCGGCTGCGGGCGCTGGGACGTGGCGCTGTGCTCGGACTGCCGGGACCTGCTCGCCGGGGAGCCCAGGGTCGTCGAGCACGCCGATGCCGCCGGCGCCCTGGACGTCATGGCCATGGCCGCCTATGCCGGGCCGGTGCGGCGGATGGTGCTGGGGTGGAAGAACGGCTCCCGTGAAGACCTCGCCGCCTCCATGGAGGAGCTCGGCATCCGCGCCGGTCGCCTGTGGGCGCGCTCCTCGAGTGACAAGACGCGCGCCGCCGTCGGCCCCGGTCCCCTGCTCGTCGTCCCGGCGCCCTCGGGATGGGCCCGCCGCATCCGCGGCCGGCTGGTGGCCGCCGCATTCGCCGACGCCGTCGCCCGGGGCGCGGCGGTCGGGTGGTCGGAAGCCCGGGAGGAGGCCCGCGATTCGGAGCACTCCCTGGACATCCTCAGCGCGGACCTGCTGCGCCGGCCCCGGTTCGCCGGCGGCGCGCACCAGACCGGACGCACCGCGCGTCAGCGACGGGCCAACCGCACACGTCCGCCGCGAGTCCTGGCACCGGTCACGGGTCTTGCGGTCCTCCTGGTCGATGACGTCGTCACCACCGGCGCAACCCTGGGAGGCTGCGCCCGCGCCCTGCACGACGCGGGCGCGCGAGTCATCGGTGCGCTCGCCGTGGCCGCTGCGCCATCACCCGCCCGCAAGCAGCATCCGGTCGTACCGGGCGGCCCGGTTTCAGCGTCGGGCGATCAGCGCGGATCGGCGGTATCCGTCCCGCGCCGAACGACGTAGGTATGGTGTAATTTATGTATCACCGTGCACAGAAGCACGAGCCGCAACGCAGGCGACTGCACGGCGTCCCGCCCGGCCGGCGGGTTGGCACTCAGGAGGTGGTGAGCGACCGTCCAGAGCCCGCCGCACGGTGCGACGGGTGCTCTCCAACGCCCGATCCCCCTGCAGGATCATCAGGACCCAGAAAGGTTCACCATGGACATCACCGTCGTCGGCCGCAACGCTGAGA
>ERZ772968.377-NODE-377-length-22588-cov-12.338703_pt1 | contig 22588 bp, 18 predicted proteins | sample MGYA00580674_ERZ772968 | MGnify/ENA primary metagenome ERZ772968 (study PRJEB29015, sample SAMEA2737940) | human oral metagenome | biome: human oral; feature: human-associated habitat; material: dental | place: China | collected 2138 ...
GTGCGGCCCCTGCTGGGTGCGCCACCCCAGCGTGCCGCGCGTGGAGTTGTTGTCGTAGGCGATGACGCCCGCGCCCCCGTAGCGCGCGAAGATGGCGGACAGGAGGATCGCCGTGGGCGTCTTGGTGGCGCCGCCCTTGCCATTGACGACGGCGATGGTGCGCGGCCCCGCCCAGTGCTGGGAGACGGCGGCGGCGTCGGCCCGTTCGGCGCGCTCCCGCTCGGTGGGCCCCAGGTGCAGGCCGAACTGGTTCAGGGCCCCGCGCAGGCCGGTGGCCGCGGGTGCTTCGTTGGTGATCTCCGTGAGCAGCGATGTGGAGCGCGCCTGCTCGCGCGGGTCCGGCGGCATATTCCCCGGAGAGGCCGGGGTGGCCGACGTCGGGGGGTTCGTGGTCGACGGGGAGTATGGCGTGGCCAGCGTCGCCGGTGAGAGTGCCGACGTCGCCGGCTGGGCGGCCGCTGGTGAGGCCGGCGCGGCCTTCGGAGGAGGCGCCCCGTCTGACGGGGAGTGTGACGGGGAATCCGATGGGGAGTATGGCGTGTCCAGCATCGCGTGCGATGCCCCGGGTGCGTCGGGCGCTGCTGCCTGTGCCGCCGGCCTTGTTGGTGATGTTGGCGATGCCGGTGACGCCGGCGATGGTGGTGATGGCTGTGATATTGGTGATGTCGGTGCCGATGGTGCTTCGGCCGCTGCTGCCGACGACGCCGAGCGCGGCGCGATCAGTGAGGAACGCCGTACCTGCGGTGCGGCGGGTGCTGGTGCTGGAGCCGATGGCGCTGAGTGCGGTGCGGCTGATGAGGCGTACGGCGGAGCCGGGGCTGCGGGCGATGCTGCTGAGGCCGGTGATGGCGCCGGCGCCGGTGCCGGTTCGGCGCGATGCCTCCGCGGTGCGGTGCGGCCCTCGGCGGCGTCGGTTCGGGGCAGAAGGCCCGGTGGCAGTCGGATGCCGGCGGTCTGGGGGGTATCGGAGTTCGGGGCGGGCGCGGTTCGCTGCCGACGGCGGGTCTGAGGCAGGGGTGTGGAGCGCGTCGGCTGAGTCGGCTCAGCCGGCTGAGTTGGCTGAGCCGGTACGGATGGCCTGGTCCGCATGCGGGGCGTTGCAGTGCCGCGAGTTGTGCCGCGAGTCGTGCCCGGCCTGCTCAGCCTGCTCGACTTACTCGATGTGCTCGGTGTCAGGGCTCCCTCGGTGATGATGGTGCCGTCCGGGTAGACGGCTATGCGCCAGCTTCCCGCGGGTTCGGTGATGGTGGTCGAGATCGGGTGCCCGAGTGCTCGGGCGCGATGCGACAGGTGAGTGACGACCGCAGCCCGGGCCTCTTTCGGAGTCGATTTGCTCAGGTCCGCCTCGACGCCTTCGAAAATGACGTGCGCGTGGCCCTCGGCGCTCAGCAGGACCTCAGCCTGAGGCCATTCTGTTGCGGTGCTCATGTGCGTGTCCTTCGTGGCGAGCGCTACCGGTGAGCGCGTGATGTCGATGGGCGATGGGCTCACATGGGCTCGCATGGACTCGTATGGACTCGCATGGGGCTCAGTGGCACCAAAGATCTGTGCTGCGACGGCGCGGCGGTGAAGATCGGGCAAGCGGCGATCCGATCGGCGCCAGGGTGCTGCCGGGGGCCTTGTGCCTATCCTCAAGTCACGGTTGTCACGACTTGAGCGTACCGCGAGAATTCCAAAAGTAACGATTTTGTCTCCTCGGCGGTGCCCGCGAGTCTCTGGCGCGACGCGATCCTAGTAGTTAGCCTTTCCTAACACGCATCGACATTGGCGACATCATGGTGAGAAGTGCACCAGCGCCGGTGCGGGCGTCGTGTTTGACCCACCCGATCACACGAAGGACACCCCATGAACAACCTGAGTCGTCGCTCGCTGCTCGGATTCGGAAGCGCCGGCCTCGGTGTCGCCGGCCTCGCCGCGCTCGGCGCCTGCGCCTCGCAGAAGAACCCGTCGGACTCCGCAACGGGCGGCTCTGACTCGAGCGGAGTGGGCTCCGGCGACTGGCCCCGCACCGTCACGGACGAGCAGGGCGAGGTCACCATCGACAAGCAGCCCACCAAGATCGTCTCCACCTCGCCGAGTGTCACCGGCACGCTCCTGGCCATCGACGCCCCCGTGGTGGCCTCCGCGGCGACCTCGCCCTCTCCGCTGACGGACGACAAGGGTTTCTTCAAGCAGTGGGCCTCCGTCGCCGACGAGCGCGGGGTCGAGGTCCTCTACAGCAACCTCGAGTTCGATCTTGAAGCGGTCATCAGCTTCGATCCCGATCTCGTCGTCGTCGCCAGCTCGGGCAAGGACTCGGTGGCGGACCAGGTCGAGACCATCAAGCAGCAGTTCCCGGTGCTCGTCGTCGACTACGGCAAGCAGAGCTGGCAGGACCTGGCCACGCAGCTCGGCAAGGCGCTCGGGCTGGAGGACAAGGCGACGGCCGCGGGCACCGAGTTCGACAGCTACATCAAGGAGGCCAAGGGCAAGATCACCCCGCCCGAGGGCGGGGCCAGCATCGTCTCCTACAACGGTAAGGACAAGGACCAGGCCATCGCGAAGAAGGACTCGGCTCACGCCGACCTGCTCACCTCGCTCGGCCTCGAGGTCGTCGAGGCCGATGCCTCGCTCGACAGCGGGAACAGGCAGCGCAATGACTTCATGTTCGTCAGCTACGAGAACCTCAGCAAAGCCATCACGGGCGAGAGTGTGTTCCTCATCAGCACGGGTCAGGACCAGATCCAGAAATTCCTCGATGATGAGACGCTCGCGAACCTTCCCGCAGTAACCAATAACCAGGTGTACTACCTCGGGCCCACCTCCTTCCGCATCGACTTCTACTCCGGAAAGCTCGTGGCTGACGCAGTCGTCGAGCAGCTGGGGGCGAGCTGACGCGCATGACCCCTGCAGTCCGCCGCAGTGGTCCGGATGTCCTGATGGCCCGCTGATGGCCCGGACACGACGTCTCGTCCTGGTGGTCGCGCTGCTGATGGCGGCGCTGGTCGTCCTCATGGTCGCCAGCCTCGCCATCGGCTCGCGCCTCATTCCCACCGGCACGGTCATGGATGCACTGACGAATTTCGATCCGAGCAGCGATGACCAGCTCGTCATCCGCTTCTCCCGGCTGCCGCGCACCTTCATCGGCGTCCTGGCGGGCGCTGCTCTGGGACTGGCCGGCGTGCTCACCCAGTCGTTGACCAGGAATGCGCTCGCGGAGCCGGGCACCCTCGGCGTCAACGCGGGAGCGGCGGTGGGCGTGATCATCGGGCTCATCGCCACGAGCGGAGCGAGCATCATGGTGTACGTGTGGTTCGCCTTCGCCGGGGCGGCGCTCACCTCCGTCCTCGTCCACCGGCTGGGGCGCACGAGCCGGTCCGGTGTCGATCCCGCTCGGCTCGTGCTGGCGGGCGCCGCTCTGTCCATCGTGCTCAGCGCGCTCACCAGGGCGCTGATCCTGTCCGCCGACGCGACGGTGTACGAATCGTTCCGCAGCTGGGCGACCGGCTCCCTCCAGGGGCGCGGCTGGGAGTCCCTGCCCGTGGTCGGGGCCTGCCTCGTCGTCGGCCTGCTCGTCTCCCTGGCGCTCGCCGGCCCCCTCGACTCGGTGAGTCTGGGCACCGATATGGCGACGGCGCTGGGCGTCAACATCCGGCTGACCTGGACCCTGGCCAACGCCGCGATCGTGGTCCTCGCGGGCGGTGCCACGGCCGCCTGCGGCCCCATCGCCTTCATCGGCCTGGCCTCGCCTCACATCGCCCGCGCCGTCAGCGGGCCGAACCACCGGCTGCTCCTGCCGGTCTCGGCGCTCCTGGCCGCGGTCCTCCTCCTGCTCGCCGACGTGATCGGACGCATCGTGGTCTTCCCCGGTGAGATCGGCGCCGGCGTGATGACGGCACTCATCGGCTCGCCCTTCTTCATCCACCTGGTGAGGCGGGGCAGAGTGGTGGGCATATGACGATGCATGCTTCCGATACCGCTGAACGTGAGCGCACCGATGCCGCCACCGCTCCAGAGGCCGGTCGGGCCACCGGCAGGACCATGCGGCTCGCGCTGGGTCCCATGCGGCTGTCTCTGAGCGCATCGACGGCCATCGTCGTGGCCGTCGCGGTGCTGCTGCTGCTCGTCACGGGATGCGCCGTCCTCATGATCGGCACCGTCAGGCTCTCCGTCGGCGACGTCGTCGGCGCCCTGGTGGGAGGAGGCCCGGGCAAGGCCGAGCGCGTCGTGTGGGGCATCCGCCTGCCGCGGCTCCTGACCGCCGTCTGCGTGGGGGCGGCACTGGGGGCATCCGGCCGCGTATTCCAGTCGGTGTCCAGGAACGCGCTCGGATCCCCCGACGTCATCGGGTTCACCACCGGAGCGGCCACGGGGGCCACCGCGCAGATCGTCCTCATCGGCAAGGGCGGACTCGCGACCTCGCTGGCCGCCGTGGGGGCCGGACTCGCCACGGCCATCGCCGTCTACCTCTTGGCGCGGCAGCGGGGACGGACCGGCGGCTACCGCCTGGTGCTCATCGGCATCGGCGTCAGCGGGATGCTCTCGGCGATGACCAGCATTCTGCTGGCGCGCTCCGATCTGGACCTCGCCTCCCGGGCGCAGGTGTGGCTGGCCGGGTCGCTCAGCGCGCGCACGTGGGAGCATGCGAGCATCAGCGCCGCGGGCGTCCTCGTGCTCCTGCCGGTTCTGGTGGCCTTCGCCCGCCGCCTGTCCGTGATGGAGATGGGCGACGATCAGGCCGAGGGGCTCGGCGTCGGCACCGAGAGGACCCGGCTGATCGTCATGGTGGTCGGCGTCGTCCTGGCCGCATCCGCGGTGGCGGCCGCCGGGCCCATCGCCTTCGTGGCGCTGGCCGCGCCCCAGATCGTGCGGCGTCTGACCGAGGTCGCGGGCGTCCAGGTCCTCACCTCCGCGCTGATCGGGGCCCTCCTCCTGGTCGCCGCGGACCTGCTGTCCATGGTTCTGCCCAGCCGCCTGACCATGCCCGTGGGGCTCGTGACCGGGGTCATCGGCGGCGTCTACCTGCTGTGGGTCCTGTCCGCCAAGGAGAATGTATGAAAGACACGACTGAGGGGGCCGGGCCGTCCGGGCGCGCACCTGAGGAGAAGAGGGCGGACATGCCCGCCGTCGAGGCGCCGCAGCCGCCCATGGAGGCCGATGACGTCACGCTCGCCTACGGTGAGCGCGTCGTCAGCGAGCATCTGGACGTCACGATCCCAGACGGCTCATTCACCGTCATCATCGGCCCGAACGCCTGCGGCAAATCCACTCTGCTGCGCTCGCTGGCCAGACTTCTGCCCCCACGGCGCGGCAGAGTGCTTCTGGATGGCCGCGACATCGCGACCTACTCCTCAAAGGCGGTCGCACGACGACTCGGCCTGCTTCCGCAGAGCTCGGTGAGCCCGGAGGGCATCACCGTGCGCGACCTCGTCAGCCGGGGGAGATTCCCCTATCAGGGCATGCTCCGGCAGTGGTCGGAGGAGGACGACGCCGCCATCGAGACGGCCATGAGCGCCACCGGGATCACGGGTCTCGCCCATCGCCGGATGAACGAGCTCTCCGGCGGTCAGCGCCAGCGCGCCTGGCTCGCCCTCGTCCTGGCTCAGCAGACCCCGCTGCTTCTCCTCGACGAGCCCACCACCTTCCTGGACATCACCTACCAGCTCGAGGTCCTCAACCTCTGCCGCGATCTGCACGCTCGGGGCGACTACACGCTCGTCGTCGTCCTGCACGACCTCAACCTCGCCTTCCGCTACGCGACCAATCTGATTGTGATGAAGGACGGGAGGATCGTGGCCCAGGGCGCTCCCGGCGACGTCGTCACCGCCGAGCTCATCGAGGAGGTGTACGGCATCAGCTGCCTGTGCCTGCCGTGCCCGGCCACGGGAGCCCCGATGATCGTGCCCCTGGACAGCTCTTCGCAGGAGGAGGGCGCATGACGGCCGGTGGCCCGGCGCCCGAGCTCGGGCGGGCCGGCGGTGACGGCGGAGACGGGGGAGAGGCGCGGGTATGGACCGACCGGCGGGGCCGTGAGCACCGGGAGCGAGCGCGCGGCTTCACCGCCGCGGAGGGCGACGTGCCCGCATCACGGCTCCGCGGCCCGGTCGAGAGGGACTGGGAGGCGGCCGGCACCGCGGATGAGCGGCGCCTCGTGCTCGACGACGCCCTGGCGGGGCCCAGCCCGAAGATCGCTCCCGACCCCGACGACCCCGCACGGGTGCTGATGACGTGGACCGTGCGGGCGCCGAGGGCCACGTCGGTCCTCCTGGAGGCCAACGGGCTCGTCGCGTTCGGCGGCGCCGATGCCCTCGAGATGACCAGGCTTCCCGGCACCGAGGTGTGGACCTGCACCTGGTCCGTGCCGGAGGACTGGAGCGCCAGTTATGGCTTCGCCATCTGGAAGGACGAGAGCGTTCCGCCATGGCGCGCCATGAGCGGCCGCTCGGCGCGTCTGGCGGCGATGCTCGCCGCCGAGCCGGATCCGCGCGCCTCGCGGACGATCGGCAGTTCCTTCGGGGTGCCCCGGTCCGTGGCCTCGGCGCCGTCCGCCCCCGCGCCGCCCTGGGAGGGCCTGGCGCGGCCGCGCAGGTGCGGCAGGGTGCACGAGTTCGCAGTCCCGCTGCCTGCGCCGTCGGACCCGTCCGTCCTGACCGCCCTGCCGGCACCGACAGCCCTGGCGGCGTCCTCGACGGAGGCCGACAGCCGCTCCGGGGATCCGGCTCGATCGAGGCGGGCGGCGGATGCAACGGGTGCGCCGTCAGCACCGCCCGCAACGGGCGCGGCGGGCGCAGCGGATGCGCCGGGCGCAGCCGGCTCGGGCGGGGGTTCTGAAAGCTCTGAGAACTCTGAGCGCGTCTGGGTCTACGAGCCCGCGCATGCGCCTGCCGCCGGCCCTGTGCTGATCCTGTTCGACGGTCAGGTATGGCTGGAGCAGATGGGCATCGTGCCCGTCCTCGACGCGCTCATCGACTCCGGGCTCCTCCCGCCCGTGCATGTGGCCATGATCGACTCGCGCGATCAGGGGGAGTACCGCGCCGAGCATGTGGGCGTGCCCGGGGGACACGTCGATCTCGTCATCGACAGGATCCTTCCGCTCCTGCGGAGCCGATTCGCGGTGAGCCCGCACGGCGCCGACACGATCGTGTCGGGGCAGAGCTATGGCGGAATCGCCTCCCTGTGGGCGCTCGCCCTCGCCGATGGCGAGATCGGCCACGCCATCGCGCAGTCCCCCTCGCTGTGGCGCTTCGACGTGGCGGAGGCCCTGGCGGCCTGCCCGCACTGGCTGACGGCGCGGATCCTGAGCGGGACCTTCGAGGGGCCGATGCTGATGCATGCGCGCGACCTCGCGCGCGCCTTGAGCGGACGCGACGTGAGGGTCACGCCCGTCAGCGGCGGGCATGACTGGGCCTGGTGGTCGGTTCGCCTGCTCATCGAGCTGGCAGACCTGCTGCATGCCCGCCCGAATAGTCGCTCCGACGTCGGTAGGGAGTCCTGAGAACGCCTTTGCGCCCAGATGTCCAGTCAGAATGCGACATGCATGCTTTGAGTGAAAAAGGGCGCTGTTACCTAGTCGCAATATCGGATGCCGTGATGGGCTGGGCCGCGTTGCCGCGCCTCTGACTGTCAGGAGACAGCCCATGAAGACCACCCGCATCCTCTCCTCCGTGCTGCTCGCCGCCGTCGCCTTCGCCGCCGTGCCGGCGGCCCAGGCAACCCCGGCCGTTCCGATATCCGGGCCGTCCTCGCAGCAGGGCTCCACCGCGATCGAGCCGGCGGCGATCACGGCGGAAGGGGCCGGTCACGCGGACACCATCCTCCGCAAGGTCAATGAGCTGCGGGCCCAGCAGGGCCTGGGATCCGTGACTCGCTACACCCAGCTCGACTCGGTCGCCCAGGGGTGGTCCGAGCAGATGGCCGTGCAGCGATCCATGGGCCACAACCCCTCTTTCGCCGATCAGTACCCGAGCGGATGGGCGGGGGCCTCGGAGAACGTCGCCATACGGTACGGCTCCAGCAGTGACGACGTCGGTGCGCAGCTGTTCGACCAGTGGTACAACTCCCCGGGCCACTACGCCAACATGGTTGCGCCCGAGGCCAACGCCGTGGGCATCGGCATCATCTATGACCAGTCGACCGACACCTGGTACGCCACCCAGAACTTCGCCGCCTACTCCGACCCGCACGCCGTCGGCTTGACCCCGACCGCCGACTCGTCGGGATCGAACGAGTCCGCATCGACCAGTACCGACTCTTCGGGGTCTTCGGGGGCTGCTGAGTCGTCGGGGTCGTCGGCGTCGGCGGCGCCCTCGGCATCTGCGCCGGCCCTCCCCGACCCGGCCTCCGCAGCGCCGACCGCCACCGACGACTCCGCCTCAGGGTCCCGGGCCGCGCAGGAGACGGGCGCTGAGACTCCAGGTGCTACGGGGGCTGCGGTGGCTGCAGGATCTTCAACCATGCCTTCCGCGGCCTCTGAGTCCGCCCCGGCCGCCGCCACATCGGCCAAGGAGCCGGCGACCGCCGCTGAGAACGCGACGCCCAGCGGGGACCCCGCTGCTGCGGCGGCGTCCGCCGATAATTCGGGCAAGTCCTCGCTGCCGGTCACCGGTACCACCCTGGCCATCGGCGTGGTCGCCCTCATCGCCGTCATCGCCGGGCTGGTGCTGCTCTTCCTGCGGCGGCGCCGCTGATCGGAGCGCCCCCGCCCGCCCCGCCCGTCCTGTCATGCCATGAGGCGCCCCATGGCATGACAGGACGGGCGGGGCTGTCAGTCCTGTCAATCCTGTCAATCCTGTCCACCACCGGCTGATACTGATGGCCCGGCTCCTCTCAGGGCGTGCGTGTGCCAGCGCACATGCGCAAGACTGAACCGGTGAATGAGTCCTCCGCACCCCAGCCGCACAGCACGTCCGCCGGGAGGATCCTCGTCCGCGCGGCCGAGCCGGATGACGCCCCGCGTGTGGCGCGGCTCCTGACGCTCAGAGGCGCCTCGGTCGATGAGGCCCTCCAACAGGCGCCCCGCATGATCGACACCCTCCCGGTGCTCCTCCTGGCTCTGATGTCCGCAGCCGGCGAGCACCGGACCGCGACCGCCGGTGAGTCGCCTGCAGGCCGTGATGGCGGCCATGCCAGCAATGCCAGCCATGCCAGCAATGGCGGCCACGGTGGCGACCTTGGCGAGGACAGCAATGACCGCCACGATGACCGTCATACTGACCGTCATGCCGACGGTGCTGGCGGTGCTGACGGTGCCGACGATAGTGATACTGATGACGCTCTGCTCGCGCCCGTCGCGCTGTCGGGCGCCTTCCCGCTTCCCGAACGGATGCGCGCCTCGCTGCCCGAGCCGGGCTCCGGTGCCGAGGACGCCTGGATGGTCTCAGGGCTCGTCATCGACCCGGTGGCGCGCCGCGGCGGCGTCGGGAGAGTGCTCCTGACCGCGGTCGCCGAGGCCGTGAACGCCCTCAGGCCCGCCGCGGACCTCTACAGCGTCGTCAATGCCACCAACCACGCCTCCGTCGGCCTGCATCTGCTGGTCGGTTTCGAAAGGCTCGCACGACTGGGCGGCTTCGGCGCCGTCACGTTCGAGGATGGGCAGGGCGTCCTGCTGCGTCGGGCGGGGTGAATAACGGGGTCGGATCCGACAGGCGCAGCTCGTCGCGGCCCACGGCGTAGAACATGCCCGGATAGCGGCCGAACTGCTCCTCCGCCCCCGGCACTCTCGGCGCGCTGCGGTCCATACGGGCGAGCACGTCCGCGGGAGTCGGCCATGCCTCGCTGCCGACTCCGCCCGCAGGGCTCACCGGCGGGTACCAGGCGGTCTTGGGGCGCATCATGAGACGTCCCGGACGGCTGCGATCCCTCAGCGCGTGCGCCCTCCAGGTCAGGATCGGGTGAGTCGATGTCCACTGCACGATGTGCACCCAGAATCCCCGCTCGTGCGCGGCGCGGTCCGCGGTCGCGTGCAGGCCGACCTGCGCACCCAGGTACTTGCCCGCGCCGAGCAGCCCCACAACGCCCGGCACACCGGTGGGGGAGACGTCATAGCCGTGATTGTCCGCCGTGTACTCCTGCGCCCGTGATAGGGCCTTGCCGAGCAGGGGCACCGAGGACGCGGCCTGGGAGACGAGGAGTCGCCAGAAGGAGACGTGCCCGGCGGCGAGGTGGCCGACTTCGTGGGAGATGATGAACCGCAGGGCCTCGGGATCGCGTGCCGAGCCGCCGACCTCGAACAGGTCGGAGTGGATGACGACGAAGCGGCGGAAGCCGTGCCCCGCGGCGAAGGCGTTGACCTTGCCGTTGCCCAGGAGCACATAGGCGTCGGGGACGCGCCGCAGCCCGAAGCGCTCGGCGGCCTCCACCACCATCCGGTAGCCCTCGGGGAACTGGGTAGGGCTCATCTGCACCGCGGAGGCGCGCATCTTCGCGTACAGGAGCGCACGCGCGCCCCAGAGGATCAGCGGCAGCAGCGGGACGGTCAGGAGGATCTGGGCGCCCGTCGTCGCGCCGTCGCCGACGAAGAAGTCGCGCACGTCCCCGGCAAGTCCAGTGGGGGAGGGCACGGTAACGAGCCACACCACCAGCGCCGCCCAGGCCGCGATCGCCACGACGCTGACAGCCGCACTCGTCCACACCAGCGGCATCTCGGCGCGGTGGCGAAGCCGGCGGATACCGGCCGGACCGTGGACGGTGGCGCCGTTGAGCGGACGGGGGCGCGTGGGCCGGACCGCCTGTGCGGGCAGTGAGAACGTCATGCCCCGACCTTAGAGCGCGTCGTGGATGGCGGGCGCCCTGAGAGGTGCCTGTGCCGGGATGCGGGTTCCCGGCGCCGCCCCGCGTACGGGATGGAGGCGCGGTGCCGCTCCCACTCCCGCTCCGGGGCGATCGCCGGGTTGGATGGGTCGGTAGGGTCGGGGCGTGACCGACCACGAGATCCCCTGGGGCATGCAGATCGCCGTCCACTATGACAAGGTTCACCCGCCGCGGTGCATCGACGTCGCTGAGGCCGCGGCCCGCGCCGTCGTCGCCCTGCTCGCCTCGCCGCAGGCCGCTCCGGGCGGGGCCTGGCACGACGCCGTCGAGCACTGGAGGAATGGGCGCATTCGCAAGCTCGTGCGCCGCGCTCGAGGGCGGCGCTGGGAGGAGGTCCAGGACCTTCCGGGAGTCACTGTCGTACAAGACGGTCCCGCCGGCTGGGGGCTGGCCTCGGCCCGGGCCTTCGTGCCCGGTCCGGTCCGACCGCTGCCTCCGGCGCTGGCCAAGACGCAGGTCGAGGGCACCCACTTCCCCCACGGGGATGAGCTGCCGCCCCCGCCCGCCGCCATCGCCGAGGCCGTCGCGCGTGATCCCGAGGCGGTGGCGGGCATCGATCTGACGGATGCGTCCGTCTCCTCCGGTGCGCCGGTGGAGATCGAGGTCACGCCCCTGGAGGAGATGACCAGCGGCAAGCTGTGCGCACAGGTCGCCCACGCCGCCCAGCTCGCCTGGCAGAGCCCGGCGATGCCGGACGCATGCCGCTCCGCCTGGGCAGCTCAGGACTATCGGGTGCGGGTGGTCTTCCCGTCGCCGGAGGTCTGGGGGGCTGCCTCACGGCCGGTCCGCGTCGTGGATGCCGGCTTCACGGAACTCGACGGCCCGCGGGAGACGGCGCGGGCCCGATGGTGATGCGTGCTTCGGGGCGGTGCGGGTCCGGTTGGCGAGCTCGCCGAATTCACTGAGTTCACCGAGATCGGTCGTAACCCGCATCGAGATCGGTTCTGCGGACCGCGCCTGCCAGTCCGCGGGATGCGCCGCTAGGCGGCCACCGGCGTACCGGGCCCGTCGTCGTCATCGGGCTCGGGAGTGCCCCGGAACACCCAGAGCTTCATCAGCGTGTAGAGGTAGACGCCCTCGCAGCAGGCCGAGATGAGCCGGGCCAGTTCTGCGTGCACCCCGATCCAGTACAGGAAGGAGGTCAGGCCGAGGATGAAGATGACGTACTGGCTTGCGAGCCCGACCGCGTAGCGCGAGCCCTGCGAGACCAGGTGGCCTCGGGACTGGAAGTTCAGCCACCGATTGAGCAGCAGCGAATAGGCGCCCGCGATCATGTACCCCAGGGTGACGGCCAGCGGGTAGAGCCAGTGGAGCTTGTCGAAGAAGAGCCACAGGAAGCTGATGTCGATCAGGAAGGCGGAGCCGTTGATGAGCGCATAGCCGATGAAGGTCACGGGCACGCGCTTGCGCAGCCTGCTGGGGATGAGACGGTGAATACGGCTGATGACGTGAAGGAAGACGCGCGGAGCGCGGCGCGAGGGATCGTTGAGACGCTCGTCGAGCTTGCCGGAGATGCGTTCTCGAGCGGATGCGTTGGACGTGTTGGACGCGGTCGAGTGCGCGGATAGTGGCGTCCTGCGCTCCGATGCGCAGAATCGGGCCGCGGGCCCGGCTGCATCCCGTGTCGTCATATCGTCCTCTCGAGGCGTCGGCGTCGACGTGCGGCAATTTTGCCTATGAGTGAGTCTTTCGCGACAAGACCTGCTGTACAAGCTCTTCAGGATGAGAAAGTCGTCGCTTCGCCCTCCTCCCTTAGACGGGGCCGCTGCGTCGTACGTCGTGCCCTATGTCGTTGAAAGATCCTCAGAATCGTTGTGATAATCAGTAATTGTCGCATCCGAGTAGGGCGGGCACGGGCGCGTCGCGCTCCTGCACGGCGGGCGGTCCGGTCAGGCGCTCAGAGCCTCAATCAGCTCCCGGCGCAATACTCGGCCGCCCGAATCGGTGGGGTGGTGCAGCGTGCGCAGGCCCAACGCACTGGCCGCCGCTATGTTCTCGGCGCTGTCATCCACGAACAGGGCCTCATCGGCATCGACCCGAGCCATTGTCAGGACGGCGCGGAAGTAGTCCGGATCGGGCTTGGCCACGCCCAGCAGGCAGGAGTAGGCGTCGATGTCGCACAGGCCGTCGTAGCCCAGGGCGGTGCGCATCCATTCGCGGCGCTCCCGCTGCTGGTTGGTGGCCAGGACGGTGAGGTAACCCGATGCTCTCAGCTCGCGGACCAGCTCCCAGGCGAGCGGATCGGGCGTCGCCCGGCGCCACAGGTCCATCAGCTCGTCGGCGTTCCCGGCCAGCCCCAGTTCGACGATCAGCCTGTCCAGCAGGTCCCGCAGACTCTCCCTGCCCGCCAGCGCATCGCCCTCTCCCGATAAGAGAGCCTTCGCGAAGGGCTCGCCGCCGCCGTCGGACAGCGCCTGATACCAGGGCGTGCCGATGAGCTGGAGGACGCCGTCGGCGTCCAGGAGCACGGCACGCACAGGCGTGGTTCCGAGCGGCGGCAGCGGTGGTGGAGATGGTGCGGGCGGTGGCGCGGCGGTGGTCACGAATCCATCCTGCCTCAGCGGACTGCCCGGAGGCGGTTGCCTTCCCACGGCGCGGCGACGAGGGAATCGGCCGGCGTGCAGCGCCCCGGGGCCGCCAGGCGGCAGAAGCTCAGGGGCGAACGGCGAAACCCCGGAGGACCTCGCGGACCGCCGCGGTCGGGTCCGGTGCGTCCATGATGCCCCGCACCAGCGCCACCCCGGCGACGCCGGTACCCGCCAGAGCCCTGGCATCCTCGGGCCTGACGTCCCCGATGGCCACCACGGGCAGGTTCGTGGCCCCTACCAGCGGCCGGTAGCCCTCCACTCCCAGAGCCGGACGGCCCGAGTCCTTCGTCGGAGTAGGGCGGAAGGGGCCGGCGCCCACGTAGTCGATGAGGCCCGCGACCGCCTGCGCGCCGCGCATGAGCTCCAGCGTCCCGGTGGTCAGCCCGATCACCGCCTGTGGGCCGAGCAGAGCCCGGGCATCGGCCACCGGCAGGTCCTCCTGGCCCAGGTGCACCCCATGAACATGAGCACCGACCCTCATAGCCGCGAAGGCGATATCGCAACGGTCATCCACGACGACGCGCGTGGCCGTGTTCGCCCGCTCGACCGCCCCCGCCACCGCAAGGGTCAGCTCCAGGAGGCCGGCGGCGCTGAGATCCTTGGCCCGCACCTGCACGATTCCCGCCCCGGCACGGGCAGCCGCCGCCGCCACCTCGGCCGTGCGGCGCGAGCTCCCGGAGGTCACCAGGTAGCAGGTCGGGTTCAGCTGCCGAATCGCCGTGCGCGCGGGACGTGCGGGATTCATAGCGCCACCTCGTCCAGGGAGTCCAGAAGCGCCGTCCGGAAACTGCCCGGGCGCGGTGCTCGGGTCTCGGCCAGTTCCCCGGCGACCGCAATCCACACGGTGGCGGCGTCGGCGGCCTCCAGAGGCGCCGCCCCGGCCCCCAAGCAGGCGGCCGTCAATGCGCCCAGCAGGCATCCGGTCCCGGTCACCCGCGTCAGCAGCGGCGTGCCGCGCGCCACCCGCAGCTCGCGCCGGGCGTCGATCAGCAGATCCTCGGCCCCCGAGATGGCCACAACCCCTCCGGTGAGGGCGCTCACCTGACGCGCCGCCCGCACCGCCTCGTCTGGGACGGCCGTCGAGTCCGCCCCGCGTCCACCGGCTTCACCGGTCAGCGCCAGGACCTCCGAGGCGTTGGCGCGCACGACGGCGGGATGCCGCTTCAGCAGCCGGCGCGCCACGGCGGTGCGCACCGGTGCGACCCCGACCGCAGCCGGGTCCAGCACCCACGGCAGTCCCAGCCCCTGCGCAGCTTCGACAGTTGCCGGTATGCCCTCCGAGCCGTCGGTGGACAGGGTGCCCAGGTTGATCAGCAGGGCGTTGGCCAAGGTCACCATGTGGGGGGCCTCGTCGAGGGTCTCGGTCATCATCGGGCGGGCGCCGGCCGCCAGCAGTCCGTCGGCCACGATTCCCATGGATACCGCCGCGCTCAGGCAGTGCACCAGCGGTGCGCGCTCCCGCACGGCGGTGAGAACAGGGCGCACCCGCTTCAGATCCGGATCGTGTACGAGGATGCTCACTGGGCGTCTCCGGCCACGTCGTCCAGCTCTCGGGCAACATCCCCCGGCCCCAGAGCCGGGCCGAGAGCCGCCCCCACGACCATCAGGAAACCGCCGAGCACGATGAGGATCAGCACCGAGCCGGTCCGGCCCGCCGAGGGCTCCAGAAGCGGCAGGTAGAAGGGGTAGAGGGCGGGCGTCACTAGCGACAGGCTGTAGGCGCTGCCGTAGCCGGTCGAACGCACCTGTACGGGAAAGCGTTCGGACAGGTAGGCCGCTACCGGTCCGTAGGCGGCCACCGTGATCACCTGGAGCGTCGCGGCCAGCATCGCCGCGCGGCCGACGTCGGTGGCGCTGATCGTGGCCCGCCACACCCAGGGGGCGATCAGGGCCGCCACCAGTCCCCATACGATCAGAAGCCGACGTCGTCCCACCGTCGTGGACAGGTGACCGGCCCCGGCCATGGCCCCCGCCTGCGCCAGGGAGGCCACTCCCATGACCAGTCCGACCGTGCCGGCGGACAGGCCGACGTCGGAGACGAGGCGTGCGGTGAGGATGAGGACGGTGGAGCTGGTCAGCAGCCAAAGCCCGCTCATGAGGGCGAAGGCCTGCCAGAAGGAGCGCCGCCAGGTCCCCGCCAGCAGCGCGCGCAGGCGCGGACTCCGCTGGTCGGCCCGGCGTCGGTGGAAGCAGGGGGCGTCGATCACCCGGCGGGAGTAATAGCCGAGCATGCCCGCCGACAGCAGCGCCCCGAGGACGAACATCGCCCGCCAGCCCCAGGCGGCGTAGCGCTCAGGCCCCAGCAGGATCAGCAGCCCCGCGGTGCCGAAGGCGATGGATGCCTGGGCCAGGGGAGCCATGGACAGGATGAGCCCACTCATCAGGCCCCGGCGTCGGGGCGCAGACCACTCCATGGCCAGGGGGATTGCTGCCGAGTACTCCCCGGCCACGAACACACCGCCCGCCAGGCGCAGCAGCAGAATGAGGACCAGGGTAGCGGTGCCGAGCACCCGATGGGTGGGCATGCATGCGATGGCCAGACTGCACCCGGCCGTTCCCGCGATGGCCAGGCGAGTGGTACGGGTGCGCCCCAGCCGGTCGGCCACCCTCCCCAGTACCACCCCGCCCACGGGGCGCCCCAGGAGCATGGCGATGACCACAAGTGCTTCTGCGGAGGCGCTCGCCGTCGGACCCGCCACCGTCGCCAGGGCCGGGGACAGGGCGATCAAAGGCAGGAAGACATGGATGTTGTCGATCCAGTTGCCCACCACGCCCGCCAGCAGTGCGGCGCGTCCAGCGGGCGGCAGCTGCGCCGGGGGCGAGCTGGAAGCGACCCCGGGGGCACTATCGGCAGAGCCGGCTCTGTTGGCCCTGCCGGCCCTGCCGGCCCTGCCGGCCCTGTCGAGTATCCGAGCGCTCAACGCGAACCGCCCGCCCTCAGGCGCAGTGCCTGGTCGAAGAACTCCAGTTCGTGTCGGCTCGCCAACAGGTAGGCCCGAGCCGCCTGCGCGCGCTCGGCAGGTGTGGCGGTTGTCATCGCCTCCTCCACCGCTGCGACGGCCTGGGCTGCGGCCGCAGCGAAAGCGGGGTCGTGATAGGTCGACAACCAGGCCGCGAACCGGTGATCGGGGTCCACCTGCGGCACCGCCGCCCCGATCTCGGCGTACAGCCAATGACAGGGAAGCGCCGCGCCCGCGCCCACCGCATAGGGGGACACGGCCGCCCGGGCGATGAGGAAGTCGGTGTAGGCGCGGGTGACCGGGCTCGCCTGGGCGCGGGGGCGCCCGGCCAGCCAGGTGCGGTGCAGCTCGCTCTCCGCGCTCAGGACCGTGTCGGCGGCGCGGGCCCAGAAGATCGCGTCGCGCGTGCGCGGTGCACGTGCGGCCAGCAGGGCCAGGGCGCGCGAGTACTCCTCCAGATAGAGGGCGTCCTGCGCCAAGTAGTGGTCGAACGCGGCCACCGGCAGAGTGCCTTCCACTAGTCCGGCCACGAAGTCGCCGGTGCTGATCTCCCGGGCGATATCGCTGGAGGCCCGCCACAGGGCCCGGGTCCAGGGTCCGGCGGCGGCAATGCTCAGCGGTGCGGGGGCGATCTCGGGAGCCAGGTCTTCTGGGCGGGACAGCTCGGCCGGCACCCCGTCGCCCTCGGCCCAGGGGTCGGCCAGTCCGGCGTCCGCCAGACGACGGGCGCGGTGGAAGTGGTCGACCGGGCCGTGTCCGGTGCCGACCCTCAGGGCGCTGCCGTGGGCGACGGCCTCGTGGAGCCACTGCGTGGTCCACGCCAGGGCGTCCTCGGGAGCGTCTCCAGCACCCAGGCGGGTGGCCAGGGCCGAGGCCAGGGAGCATCCGGTCCCGTGAGTGGAGGCGGTCTCTACCCGGGGCGCGCTTGCGGTCGTCCGCACGCCGGCGTCGTCCACCCAGATGTTGAGCACCTCACCGGACTCACCGTCCTCAGCTACCAGGTGGCCGGTCTTGACCACGACCGGTACGCGGGTGCGCCGCGCCCATTGCCGGGCCTGATCGACCGCCTCCTGCCAGGTGCGGGCCGGAACGGTCCCCAGCAGCACGGCCAGCTCGGGGATATTGGGGGTGATGACGGTGGCGCGCTCGCAGAAGCGGCGCATCGCCTCCTCGGCTTCGGGCTCCAGGAGGCGGTCGCCGGAGGTGGCCACCATGACGGGGTCCACGACGAGCACGGCCGGCGGGTTCTCATCGAGCCAGGCGCCGACCGCCGTGATGATCTCCGTGGTGCCCAGCATGCCGGTCTTGACGACGTCGAGCTCGACGTCGTCGGACACCGAGCGCAGCTGCCGGCTCAGGAAATCGGAAGGCGGAGTGTGGACGGCCTGGACCCCGGTGGTGTTCTGGGCGACCAGGCAGGTCACTGCGGTCATCGCGAATCCGCCGGCGGCGCTGATCGACTTGGTGTCGGCGGCCGTTCCGGCGCCCCCGGATGGATCGGTGCCTGCGATGGACAGGACTCTGGGCAGGGCGGGGCGCAACGGTGTCATGAGGACATCCCTTCGCTAGTACGAGCTAGATCAGGTTCCACGGGTGTGATCTCAGCGCCGGTCGGCGCACCCCGTGTCCGCGGGCGATTGTGACACATCTGGCGGGGCCGCGTGCAGTCCGTCCAGGGCGAGGAGCTCCAGACCCGACTGCGCCCGGACGCGTCCTTGGACGCAAGCCGCTGGGGTCCGCCGGCTCGGGTGCCACACTGGGCCCATGCCGACCGACCCGCCCCGCTCCACCGCCGCGAACGTCGTCCTGAGCGACGACGACGCCTACACCGCCGGCCTCACCGACTTCATCACCGCCTCCCCGACCAGCTACCACGCGGCCGCTGAGACGGCTGCGCGCCTGAACGCCGTCGGCTTCTCCGGTGCCGATGAGACGCAGCCGTGGGGGCCCGGGCTGCCGCGGCGCGGATACGCCATGCGCGACGGCGCGATCATCGCCTGGGTCCTGCCCGAGCGATGCGGGGAACGGGCGGGCTTCAGGATCGTTGGCGCCCATACCGACTCCCCGGCCCTGAAGCTCAAACCGCGCGCCGCCATGGTTCGCGACGGCACCCAGGTTCTCGACGTCGAGATCTACGGCGGCCCACTGCTCAACTCCTTCCTCGACCGCGAGCTCGGGCTGGCCGGACGCCTGGTCACCCGCGACGGGGACGTCCACCTCGTGCGCACCGGCCCGATCACGCGCGTGGCCCAGGTCGCCCCGCACCTGGATCGCAGCGTCAACGACTCCCTCCACCTCGACAAGCAGGCCCACCTGCTGCCGCTGTGGAGCCTGGCGGCCGACGACGCCCGCCCCGACGACCCCGAGCGCTACCTGTGCGAGATCGCCGGCATCGACCCTGATGAGCTCGCCTTCCACGACATCCTGACCTTCCCCACCGAGCCGCCCTCCCGCTTCGGGCGCCGCGGCGAATTCCTCGCCTCCTCACGGCTGGACAACCTCTCCTCCGTCCACGCCGCGCTGGCGGCGCTGGAGGCCATCGCCGGCGATGACGCCCACGGCGTCGAAGGGGGTGAGCCGATCATCCTGGTCGCCAACGACCACGAGGAGGTCGGTTCGCAGACCCGCTCGGGCGCCGGCGGCCCCTTCCTCGAGACGGTCCTGGGCCGACTGGCCGGGGTGCTCGGTATCAATGGCGACGCCCGGGCGGCCATGCTCGCCCGCTCGATCTGCGTGTCCGCGGATGCCGGGCACGCCGTCCACCCCGGATACCCCCAGCTGCACGACCCCGCGGTCAGGCCGGCCCTCAACCGGGGGCCGCTGATCAAGATCAACGCCCAGCAGCGCTACGCCACCGACGCCGTCGGCACCGCCGTGTGGCTGCGCGCCTGCGACGCCGCGGGGGTGCCCGTGCAGAGCTTCGTGTCCAACAACGCCGTCCCCTGCGGGACGACCATCGGCCCCATCACCGCCACACGGTTGGGGATCACCACGGTGGACGTCGGCCAGGCCCTGCTGTCCATGCACTCCCAGCGGGAGATGTGCGGCGTCGCCGACGGCCCCTGGCTGGCCCGGGCCATGCGGGCCTTCTGGCTCGGGGCGTGAGCACGCCCTCCTCGCCGAGATCGGTCGTATTCCGGCTCGAGATCGGTCCGACGGGCCGGTCTCGCGGTTGGTGATAGCCGATCTGACGGATTGACAGGCATTGACTCGCTGCACGTGTTACCTTAGCATCTAAGTATGTCCTTAAATTCTAAGGTAAAAGTCGAAGAGGAAGAAGTCGACCTCGCCGCCGAAGTCTTCACCCTGCTGGCAGATCCCACGCGCATCCGCATCATCCTGCTTCTGCGTGCCACCGAGCGCTCTTCGGGCGAGCTCGCCGAGCTCACCGGCCGAAGCTCCGCCGCCGTCTCCCAGCATTTGGCGAAGCTCCGCTGGGGGCGTGTCGTGACGTCCCGCCACGAGGGCAGTCGCGTCTTCTACCGCCTCATTGACGAGCATGCTCTGGCGCTGGTCGAGCAGGCCCTCTACCAGGCCGAGCACGTCGTCGACGCCGAGCCCGCTCACCACCGCCCCTCTCAGGAGAGGACACGCCCATGACTCCCGCTGATCCTGCACCCGTGCTCACGACCGCCTCGAGCACGTCCGCGGGCTATCTCTCCCGCATTGAGCGCGCCGACCTCGCCCGCATCGCCCTGGTCGGCGCGGGCGCGATCGGCGTCCACATGGCCCACTCCTCCGGTGCCCCGGCCGTGCTCATCGTCGCCATCGGCGCCGGCGCCCTGCTGGTGGGGTGCTGGCCGATCATCGCCGAGGCCTGGGGCGACCTGCGTGGGCGGCACATGAGCATGGAGCTGTCCATGCTCCTGGCCATCGCCGCGGCCACCGTCATCGGCGAGTGGGTCTCCGCCCTGGTCATCGCCCTGTTCGTGCTGGCTGCCGAGATCCTTGAGGACCTGTCCATGGATCGAGGTCGCGACGCCCTGACCCGCCTCATGTCGTTCCTGCCCGACACCGTCCATCGTCTCGGTCCCGACGGCGGTCAGGACGTGCCTATCGAGGACGTCCGCCCCGGCGATATCATCGCCGTCGCCCCGGGAGGGCGCATCGCCGTCGACGGCGCCGTGCGCGCCGGGCGGGCCGACGTCGACCAGTCCCGCATCACCGGGGAGTCGCTGCCCGTGCCAGTGGAGCCCGGCAGCCGCGTCTACGCCGGCTCCATCAGCCGCGGCGCGCTGGAGATCGACGTGGAGTCCGTCGGGGAGGAGTCCTCCTACGGGCGCATTGTCGCCGCCGTGCGCCAGGCCCAGGGCTCGCGCGCCCCCGTCCAGCGGCTCGCCGACCGTCTGGCCGCTCGCCTCGTCTACCTCGCGCTGGCGGCCGCAGTTGTCACCTGGTTCGTCACGCGCGACGCCCGCACCACCATCTCGGTCGTTATCGTCGCCGGCGCCTGCGGGATCGCCGCCGGCACGCCCCTGGCCGTGCTCGCCGCCATCGCCCGGGTTGCCCGCAGCGGCGCCTTCGTCAAGGACGGCACCCACCTGGAGCAGCTGTCCGCCGTCGATACCGTGGTGCTCGACAAGACCGGCACCATCACCGAGGGCGAGCCGCGGGTCATCGATGTGCATGTGGCCGGTCGGCCGGAAGCCTCCGAGGCCGAGGCGGCGCCGGGCGGCGAGGACCGCGGCAGGGCCCGGTCCGAGGACGACTTGCTGCGCTGGGCCGCCGCCGCCGAGTGGCACTCGGAGCACCCGCTGGGACGGGCGATCGTCCGCGAGGCCGCCGCCCGCGGTGTGCAGGTCCCCGCCCCTGCCGACCTGGCCTACGAGCCGGGCGTCGGGGTCAGTGCCGTGGTCGGGGGCCGCCGGGTGCGCGTGGGGCGCGCTGCGGACGACCGGCGGGTCGGGGCCAGCGTTGTCAGTGTGGTTGTCGACGACCGCGAGCTCGGCACCATCGCTCTGGCCGACCGGCTGCGGCCCGGGGCCGAGCGGGCCATTGCCGGCCTGAGAACGATGGGCCTGTCCATTCTGCTTCTGACCGGCGACTCGCCCGCTGCCGCCGGGCGCGTGGCCGGACAGGTCGGGCTCGCCGCCGACGAGGTGCGCGCAGGACTGCTGCCGGAGGGGAAGAACGCGGTGATCGAGGAGCTGCGCCGTCGTGGGGCGACAGTCGCGATGGTCGGCGACGGCGTCAACGACGCGCCGGCCCTGGCCGTCGCCGACGTCGGCATCGCCATGGGCTCGGGCACGGACGTGGCCCGCGAGGCCGGTGACGTGGTGCTCATCTCCTCCGACCCCGCCGACCTCGTGGCCACCCTGAGGGTCGCGCGACGCGCACGGCGGATCATTATGACGAACTTCGTGGGCACGATCGTTGTCGATGTCCTCGGCATGGTCGCGGCGGGGCTGGGACTGCTCGGGCCCGTGGCGGCTGCAGTCGTCCACGTCGGATCGGAGTCCGTCTTCATCCTCAACTCGGCTCGCCTGGTGCCGGCCCAGGCGAGCCGCGCACGCCCTCCTCGTCGCCGAGATCGGTCATAATCCGCGTCGAGATCGGTCCGCAGGACCAATCTCGAGCCGGAAAACGACCGATCTCGCGGTTGGTGGTGGCTGCTGGGCGCGGACGGGGAGCTGCCGGTCTGTGGTGCGCGGGCCGGTCAGCGCCAGGCGCCGCGCCAGTACTGCACCGGCAGCCCGGCCGCCTTCCAGTCGTTGACGCCCAGGTCGTGGGCCCAGCGCACCGGCAGGTAGGGGTCGCGCAGGGCCGGGCGGCCCACGGCGATGGCGTCGGCCTGCCCGGTGCCGACGATCTGCTCGGCCTGGGCGGCCTCGGTGATGACGCCGACCGTCACGACCGCCGGCTCGCCGCCGCCCGGCGTCGTCGTCCCCGCCACGGCGGCCTTGACCTGCGCGGCGAAGGGCACCTGGTACCCGGGCCCCACGGGCACCCGGGCCGGCACGTTCCCCCCGGTCGAGATATGCAGGACGTCCACGCCCGCGGTCACCAGCAGGGGCGCGAGGGCGGCGGTGTCCTCGCCGGTCAGCCCGCCCTCGGCCCAGTCGGTCGCCGACAGGCGGATGTCCAGGACCGTGTCCTCCCCGACCGCCTCGCGCACGGCGGCCGCGGTCTCGAGGGCGAAGCGGCGCCGGCCCTCGGCGGAACCGCCGTAGGCGTCGGCGCGGGTGTTGGACAGCGGGGAGAGGAACTCGTGGATGAGGTAGCCGTGGGCCCCGTGGAGCTCGACGACGTCGT
>ERZ772968.379-NODE-379-length-22443-cov-9.313784_pt1 | contig 22443 bp, 21 predicted proteins | sample MGYA00580674_ERZ772968 | MGnify/ENA primary metagenome ERZ772968 (study PRJEB29015, sample SAMEA2737940) | human oral metagenome | biome: human oral; feature: human-associated habitat; material: dental | place: China | collected 2138 ...
CTGGAACGCTACCGCCACGTCACCGACATCCGGTTCGTCCAGGACGAACCTGCCAATCAGGGGCCGTGGCCGTTCATCTCGGTTCACCTGCCGAATTCCGTCGCTAACCACACCGACCTTCCACTGCGAATGCACAGGGTGGCGCGACCGTGGTCCTCGGCTCCATCGGTCGGATCCTTGAGGGTTCACCAGCAACAGACCGTGGACCTGATGAACAGTGCCTTCGGGGCGTGAAGACGGACGTTTCCCGTAGCGCTGGCCCGCATCCATCGCTGGAAAAAATCTCACACGACCAGTTGAACCCAAAATTTCAGAAAGCCGGCGAACCATGCATGACATCGAAAAACTGACGATCTGCTATCAAGATTTGGTGTGCTCTGCCCCGGAAGGAATCTGGTTCGCACCCGGGCGGGTGAACCTGATCGGCGAGCACACCGACTACAACGACGGTTTCGTCCTGCCCTTCGCATTGGAAAAGCGCGCGCTCGTCGCGGCGGGGCATCGTGACGACGGCCGGGTCGTCATGCACGCCATGGATCTCTCGGAGACCGTGGAACTTCCATTGTCGGCTCTCAAGCCCGGCAGCGGGGGCTGGGCGGCCTATCTGGCCGGGGTGCTGTGGGCACTGCGCGAGGCGGGACACCAGGTGGGCGCGGTCAACCTGGTGCTCACCTCGGATGTGCCTCTCGGGGCGGGTCTGTCCAGTTCCGCAGCGATCGAGTGCGCGGTCATGGCCGCGGCCTGCGATCTCTTCGGTCTCGGCATCGCCCCAATGGAACGCGCCCGGCTTGCACAGCGGGCGGAAAACGCCTACGTTGGCGCTCCCACTGGCATCTTGGACCAAGCAGCCAGCACCCTCTGCAGGACCGGCCACGGGCTCTTCCTCGACTGCCGCACTCTTGAAACCACTGATGTGCCTCTGCCGTTGCGTGGACAGGGGTTTGAAATCCTGGTTCTCGACACCCATACCCCGCACAGCCACGTCGACGGCGAGTACGGAGAACGTCGCGCCACCTGCGAACGGGCTGCCGCAATTCTCGGAGTCAGGGCTCTGCGCGATGTCACAGATCTGGATGCGGCCCTGTCAAAACTCCCCGACGCACGAATGCGCAAGCGGGTTCGACATGTGGTCAGTGAGAATGATCGGACCTGTGCTGCCCTGGATCTGGCCAGGAAGGGGCTCCTTGCCGAGATTCCTCCCCTGCTGAACGAATCCCACGCGTCCATGCGCGAGGACTACGAGATCACGGTGCCGACTGTCGACCTCGCCGTGGAGACGGCCTTGGCGCACGGAGCACTTGGAGCCCGGATGACGGGTGGCGGCTTCGGTGGCTGCATCATCGCGTGGTGCCCCACAGGGCAGGCCGAGCACATCGGCTCAGCCATTCACGACGCCTTCGAGAAGGCCGGCCTTCAGAAACCTTCATGGTTCACAGCGGCTCCCTCCGGGGGAGCCGGCCGTTTGAGCTGAAGTCTGAATTCCCTCGGTCTCATGCACTGTCACGGAGCGGCAGGGTTGTTTATTGCTGTAGACCGGAGTAAGTTCTATCCGCTCGAAAGATCACCTAGCCGAAAAAGGAGTGCCATTCATGGACTGGCGCCACAGGGCAGCCTGCCTGACAGAGGACCCGGAGCTGTTCTTCCCTGTCGGCAATACCGGCCCTGCACTCCAGCAGATCGAGGATGCCAAGAAGATCTGCCAGAGCTGTGCGGTCAAGGACCAGTGCCTCAACTGGGCGCTGGATGCCGGCCAGGACCATGGTGTTTGGGGTGGCATGAGCGAGGACGAGCGACGAGCCATGAAACGCCGCGCTGCCCGTTCCCGGGTGCGTGCCGGCTGAAGAAGCGCGAGGATCTTCACGGCAATGAGCCCAGAAAGACCCTCACACGGGTGTCGTCGCACCGCAGTGATTCTCCTCGGAAAGACACGGAGCGGGCCAGTCCCTCACCGGGGCAGGTCATGAGGTTTCTGCAGCCCTCATTTTCGGGGATGAACTCACGACATCGGGGGCAGCACCAGACGGGCACACGCCCCGGGCCCGTCTTCCCGATCCCCGAGCTCCACCGTCCCGCCCAGGTCGCCGACGAGTGTTGAGATGATTGCCAGGCCAAGGCTTGTCTGACGCCCGAGGGTGAATCCTTCGGGCAGGCCCGCTCCGTCGTCGACCACGTCGATGACCAGTTCGTCCTCAGACGCCTTGGGCCTTACCTCGATGCGCCCCGTCCCACCGTCCATACCGTGTTCAACAGCGTTCTGGCAGAGCTCTGTGATAATCATGGCCAGGGACGTGGCGGTCTCGGCCCTGATTTCCCCGAAACTACCCACACGAACTGCTTCGACGGCTCCCGAAGTGGCGGCAAGATCACCGATCATACGAAGAATGCGATCACACACACCATCGAAGATCACGTCCTCGTCCAAGTTGTGGCTCAACATGTCGTGAACGACGGCTATGGATGAAACCCTGCGCATAGCATCCTGCAACGCCTCCCGGCCCTCTTCGGATCTGATCCGCCGGGCCTGCATCCGCAGCAGGGCAGCCACTGTCTGGAGGTTGTTTTTGACCCGGTGGTGAATCTCCCGGATGGTGGCGTCCTTGGTCACGAGCATGCGATCGCGGCTCCGCAGGTCCGTGGTGTCGCGGCATAGAATCAGGGAACCCATCGGCTCGTCCTGAACCACGAGTGGAAGCACCACCACACGCATGGATGCACGTGGCTGCTCCACGTCGAAAACGACGCTGCGCTGTTCCGCCAGATCGGCCTGCACGGTCTGCCCCATGGACTCGACCCCCCGCATGACGCTTCGGATCAGGGTGGTGAAATCCTCATCCGCGATGTCGCCCTGAGCGCCGAGACGCCGGAAGGCGGTGATCGCGTTCGGTGACGCGTAGCTGATCCGGCCACCGGGCTGGACCCGGAGAACCCCGTCACACACCCGGGGGGCGAAGGCTTTGTCGGAGACCGGCGCCAAGGGGAAGTCCCCCTCGAGGATCATGCTGGTCAGGATGTCCGCGGCCTCGAGGTAGTTCTCCTCCAGAAGACCGGTGGCACGCATACCCATCTGATTGGTGTGACGCTCCAGCACCGCTATGCAACGGCCTCCTCGGAGAATCGGTATGGCCCACACGTCCACGGGGATGCCGGCGGACAGCGCGTTGTCGCTGGTTTCGCTGATCTCGTGGCTCATGTAGGCCACCACTACCTGGTGGTCAAGTTCATAGGCGATCTGTTCCCCTATCACGTCGTCCTCCAACGCCGTCGGTCCGGTCACCGGACGAATCTGGGCAATGCACGTGAATACCTCACAACCGGGGCTGTCGTCCTCGGGAACCCACAGCAACAGGTCCGAGAACGATAGGTCACTCAAAAGGTGCCACTGGCCCTGGAAGGCCAGAATCCATTCGGAATCGGAAAGTTCGTCGGGGAGATGTTTCCTCGCCATGGCCCTACTCTGCCATCGTCCTGACTGGTGGCGCCACGAAGCATCTGGCACAATGGTCCGTCGCAACTCGAAGAAGGAGGCCCCGATGGGCAAGACCGGTCGTAAACGTCGCGCACGTCGCAAGAGCAAGGCCAACCACGGCAAGCGTCCCAACGCCTGACGTGTGAAGCGACTCGCCCCCGTTCCTGATCACAGGAGCGGGGCGTCGTTTTCCAAAGGAGACATCAGAGGGAGAGGCAGAGGGCCGTGAGTTTGTCGCGCAGCGCTGCCGGAGCGGCGGTGGCCGGCTGGCTTCGACGAATCATCTCGGTGATGACGGATTCAATCTCGAAGCTCTCCATACATCGCTCGCAGGCGTGAAGGTGGTGCCGCAGATGATCGGCATCCGATTCGGGCAGTTCTCCGTGCAGGAAAGCGTGCACCGCCTCCAGAGCTTGCACGCATTCGTCCATTCCCTCGTGTTCATGTCCCGACATGTCAGGATCAGTCATGCCCTGGCACCTCCGATACCACGTTCAGCGGCATAAGCTGCGAGAACCTTGCGCAGCTGTGCCCGGCCACGGTTCAGGCGCGACATGACTGTGCCTATCGGGGTTCCCATGATGGCGGCTATCTCCTTGTAACTGAATCCCTCGACATCGGAGAGGTACACCGCCAACCGGTAATTCTCGGCAAGCCCGGCCATCGCCTCCGCCACGACGGTGTCGGGGGTGTTGTCAAGGGCCTCCATCTCGGCCGACCGCAAACCCTGGGAGTCGTGGGAGGCAGCTTTCGCCAGTTGCCAGTCCGTGACCTCCTCGTCACCGCTCGTCTGCGGCGAGCGAGTGGCCTTCCGGTAGGAGTTGATGTAGGCGTTGGTGAGGATCCGGTACAACCAGGCTTTCATGTTCGTACCCGGCCTGAACGAGTCGCGGCCTCTTAGAGCCTTCACGTAGGTCTCCTGCACCAGATCTTCGGCGTCAGCAGGATTCCGGGTCATGCGCAGGGCAGCCGAGTAGAGGCGATCGAGATGGGTCAAGGCCTCGTTCTCGAACGCCAACCCGAGCTCTGCTGCGTCCAGGAGGGTGGTGTCCGTTTCTTCCATCACGGAAGAACATACCGGTGTCCGGCTCCACGCCAAAGGAGGAGCCGTCGACAGGGCAGCAGATGTCATGCAGAGGGAACACACCGGAACCGGGGAAATATTCCCGGCCCCACCCGTCCATGTCCATGAAATCACCCCCCGGTCGTTCCAACCAGACGTTGACATGGGTAAATTTGAGTACATGAGTCTGTTGCGCTTCCTAGCCCGTAGCCTTTTCGCCAGCGCCTTCGTCGCCGATGGCGTGCGCAAGGTAACCTCGCCAGCCGAGCTGGCGCCAGAAGCCGAGGCGTTCACGGCCCGCGTCACTCCTTTCGTGCAGCGGGTTGTTCCCTCCGGCTATTCCTCGCACGTGCCCGACCGAGCAGAGTCCTGGGTGCGTATCTGCGGCGCCGTGGAGGTCGTCGGCGGTGCAATGTTCGCCACCGGGATCGGCCGCCGCATCGGGGCATGCCTGCTGGCCAAAGCCAGCATCCTGAACATCGCCGTGGCCCTCCCCGAGAAGGATGCCGATCCCGACGAAAAACAGGCACGACGCCCCGAGGTGCTGAAAAATGTGGCGCTCCTCGGCGCCTCCCTGTTGGCAACCCAGGATCTTCAAGGCCGTCCCAGCGCCTCTTGGCGTCGCAGGAACGCTTCCCACAAACTTCGCCGGATGAAGGCCCGGGCCGCCAAGAAGGCGCGGCAGGCGGTGGCGTCCTGACTGCTGATCTCCTCGCGACGGCTGAAACAGCGGTCCGGGGAAACGTCGAGGTGCCCGGTTCCAAGTCGGAGACGAACCGGGCACTGGTGTTGTCCTCGCTCGCGTGTGGCCCGTCGACGCTGACAGGAGCACTGGAGTCGCGAGACTGCAACCTCATGGTCGATGCGTTGCGCGCGCTCGGAACAGTCGTCAAGGAGCTCGGCCCGGGTGAATTGCACGTCACCCCTCCGGAGCGTTTTCACGGGGCCCCGGATGGCATCGACTGCGGCCTGGCCGGCACGGTGATGCGTTTCGTACCCCCATTGGCGGCCTTGGCCGATGCCCCCACCCGTTTCTTCGGCGACCCGCAGGCCAGTACCCGCCCGATGTCCGGACTTCTGGACGGTCTGCGTCAGTTGGGTGCAAGAATCGACGCCGATTCGCTGCCCTTCGTTGTGTCCCCGGGACCGTTTGTGAGCAACCCCGACGTGGAGGTGGATTCTTCCGCATCCAGTCAGTTCCTCTCCGCGCTTCTGCTGGTCGGAGCACGCCTACCATCAGGCCTCAGGCTACGCCACATCGGAGAATCCGTACCTTCCCGACCCCACATAGAGATGACCTTGGCGATGCTGCGCAGCCGCGGTGTGCTCGTCGATGAAGATGAAACGGATGCCCTCTCATGGCGAGTCCACGCCGGCCCAATCATGCCACTCGATCTGCGTGTGGAACCCGACCTGACCAATGCCGCGGTCTTCCTCGCGGCTGGTGCCACCACGGGCGGCTCCGTCACGGTATCGGGCTGGCCCAAATCCACCCTTCAGCCAGGGGAACATTTCTTGAATGTGGTGGAACGGATGGGCTGCGCCACAGCACGTGGCCAGGAAAGCGTGACCGTCACCGGCCCCGACCGGTTGAGGGGAATTGACGTCGACCTGCACAGCGCCTCGGAGCTGACCCCTGTCGTGGCCGCCCTTGCCGCGCAGGCGGAAGGAATCACCCGGATCACGGGGGTCGCGCACATCCGCGGCCATGAGACCGACCGCCTGACCGCACTCACGACCGAGCTCCGGAAGATGGATGTCACGGTCGTCGAGCATCACGACGGTTTGGAGATCATGGGCAGGCCGGGGACACGAGATCCCGTCGCGTTGTCCTCCTACGCCGATCACCGCATGGTGCACTTCGCCGCGATCATCGCCTTGAACAGGCCGGGCACCACCGTCGACGACACATCCTGTGTCTCGAAGACCATGCCGGACTTTCCGAGACTCTGGAACTGCTTGGTGGCCGCCTGATGGCACGCTGGCAGGACGACCACGCGGCCTTCGAGCGTCCCCGGAAACGCAGTCGTCCCCGCACCAAGGATCGACCCGACTACTCGAACGCCCCGGCTGCCCTGGTTGTTTCCATCGATCGAGGCCGATATCGCTGTTTCCTCGACAACGGTACCGCGGTCACCGCGACCAAGGCGCGCATCCTGGGACGCAAGGGCGTCATTGTCGGGGACCGGGTCAAGTTGGACGGTGACGTCTCCGGCGTTGGCGGTTCCCTCGCTCGCATCGTCGAGGTCGAAGGGCGTCGCACATGGTTGCGCCGTTCCGCCGATGACATGGACACGTTCGAACGTCCCATCGTCGCCAATGCTGATCAGCTGATGATCGTTACCGCTCTGGCGGACCCGGAACCGAGAACGGGAATGATCGACCGCATCCTGGTCGCCGCCTACGATGCCCAGGTTTCCCCGATCCTGTGCTTGACCAAGGCTGATCTCGCTTCCCCCGATGAGCTCCGCACCGCGTATGCCCCTTTGGCGATCCCCATCGTCGCGATCCGCCCCGGCAGCGATCTCTCTCCTGTCAAAAGCCTCCTGGAACACCACATGACAGTGTTGATCGGACATTCCGGAGTGGGAAAATCGACACTGGTCAACGCGCTGGTTCCCGGAACCGGCAGAGCCACCGGAGCGGTCAGCGACGTAACCGGCAAGGGCCGCCACACCTCCACATCCGCGGCCGCCATCGCCCTGCCCGACGGTGGCTGGATCATTGACACCCCCGGTGTGCGTTCCTTCGGGATCAGCCATGTTCGTGCCGAGGCCTTCATCGGGGCATTCCCTGATCTCGAGGACATCGTCACTGACTGTCCGCGCGGCTGCCGGCACGACTCCTCCGCTCCGGAATGCGCTCTTGACGAAGCCGTTCGCCGCGGCAGACTCAGCACAGAAAGATTGCTCTCCTTCCGTAGGATGGAGCGGGCCTTCGCCTGACGGCTGAGGTCTCGGCTACCTTAGGAACATGGTCGCCAGCAAAGAACTCACCGACGATGTCCGCCTGGCTCATGTGATGGCCGACGATGCCGACTCCATCTCCATGAGCCGTTTCAAGGCCCAGGACCTGAGGACCAAGACCAAACCGGATTCCACCCCGGTCACGGAGACCGACACCGCCGTTGAGGAGTCGATCCGGCGCACCCTGTCACGCACCCGGCCGCGCGACGCCGTTCACGGCGAGGAGATGCAGGACACGGGGGAGTCCAATCGCCGCTGGATCATCGACCCGATCGACGGAACCGCGAATTACCTGCGCGGAGTTCCGGTGTGGGCGACGCTGATCGCCCTCGAGATCGACGGGCAGATCGCCGCTTCCGTGGTCTCCGCTCCCGCGCTCGGGCGCCGTTGGTGGGCCAGCCTGGGCGGTGGCGCCTACACGGGTCGTTCGATCCTGAGCGCCACCCAGATCCACACGAGCAGGGTGTCGCGGCTTTCCGACGCTTCCCTGTCCTATGCGAGCATCAACGGCTGGGTGGAGTCGGGGCGTGGCCAGGGTTTCGTGGACCTGATGCGCGAATGCTGGCGTTCCCGTGGCTACGGTGATTTCTGGAGCTACATGCTGGTGGCCGAGGGGGCCGTGGACATCGCCTGCGAACCGGAACTCGCACTCTACGACATGGCTGCACTCGACGTCATCGTCCGCGAGGCCGGCGGCCGGTTCACCAGCATCGATGGTGAACCGGGCCCATATCACGGAAACGCCTTGGCGACCAACGGCCTGCTCCACGACATCGTCCTCGAAAGGTTGCGCCCCTCCGAGGCCGGATGATGTGGGTCTCCTAGATCATCCGCACCCGGATGCTCTCCTCGAGGCCTTGGAGCTCGGCCAGCAGACCCTCGTAGTGTTCCCCGGAAACGTCTGTGACGACATAGCCGTACTCTCCCGAGGTGGCCAGGGTCTGGGAACGAATGTTCATGTTGTGGGAGGCGAGCGCGTGGTTGAGCCGAGCCAGTACCCCGGGGACATTCCGGTGCAGGTGCAGGATGCGCCCCGCTCCCGGTGCCGAGACGGAGACTTCGGGAAGGTTTACCGCCATGGATGTGTTGCCGTATGCCTCGTAATCCGAAAGTTTGCCGGCCACGTAGCGACCGATGTCGACCTGAGCCTCCTGGGTCGACCCGCCAACGTGCGGGGTGAGGATGACGTTCGGAATTCCCTGCAGAGGTGACACGAAGGGCTCATCCCTGCTCGCGGGTTCGCCCGGGAACACATCGACCGCTGCACCCGCAATGTGCCCCGACTTCAGGGCTACCGCCAAGGCATCGACATCAACGACGTTGCCTCTGCACAGGTTCAGGAAAAGGGTTCGTGGCCGCATTTGGGAGAACTCCTTCTCCCCGATCATGTTGGCGTTCGAGGCTCTACCATCTACGTGCAGCGTGATGGTCTCACAGCGTTCGAACAACTCCTGCAGGCTGTACACGCGCGTCGCGTTTCCCAGTGCCAGGCGATCCACGATGTCGTAGAAGTAAACCCTCATACCGAGACCTTCGGCCAGCACCGACAGCTGAGACCCGATGTTGCCGTAGCCGACGATTCCGAGGGTCCTGCCACGTACCTCATGAGAACCCGTCGCCGATTTTTCCCAGATGCCCGCGTGCATGCTGGCGTTCCTGTCCCCCAAACGCCGAGCCATGGTGATGATCTCACCGAGGGCCAGTTCCACCACGGAGCGCGTGTTGGAGTAGGGGGCGTTGAACACGGCAACCCCCGTGGCTGCGGCAGCCGGAAGATCGATCTGGTTCGTCCCGATGCAGAAAGCACCGACCGCGACCAACTGTGGATGAGCTTTCAATACCCGCTCGGTGATGTATGTCCGGGAGCGAATGCCGAGAAGCTCAACACCGTCGAGGGCATCGATCAGTTCGGCTTCATCGAGTGCGCTGGAACGCACTTCGACCTCGTGGCCGCGGCTCTCAAGCGCACGGACGGCCTCGGAATGGATGTTCTCTAGAAGCAGGACCTTCACGGCAGGTCATGTTACAACCGAGTCTCACGGTCACAAGGACAGAGTGGCCTCCAGTAGTCTCTGCGTGTACTTGTGTTGCGGTTCCTTGAAGACTTTCTCCACAGGACCTTCCTCAACGACTTGCCCGCCATCCACCACCACGACCCGTTCGCACAGATGCCGCACGACGGCCAGATCGTGGCTGACGAACAACATCGCGAGATTTCTTTCCCGAACGGCTTCCACGAGCAGATTCAGCACCTGGGCGCGAACGGAGACGTCGAGAGCGGAGACGGGTTCATCGGCGATCAGCAGGTCCGGCGAGCTCACAAGGGCCCGGGCAATGGCGACCCGCTGGCGTTGTCCCCCAGACAGTTCGTGAGGAAACCGCTCCAGCATCGCAACGTCCAGCCCAACTCCCCTGATGGCTTCCGCCACGACGTTTTCCCTTCCTTTCTGGGCTTTCAGCCACGGCGAACGAAGTGGCTCGGCAACGATTTCCCGTAGTTTCATACGCGGGTTCAAGGATGCGTTCGGATCCTGAGAGACCAGGGACACCCTGCTCCGAACATCGGCGAGGTCCTTGTCGGACAGCCCATCGATCCGGCGACCCTCGAAACGTACCTCGCCTGCTGTCGGACGGATCAGGCCCAGCAGGGTCCTCAACATGGTGGTTTTGCCTGACCCGGAACCGCCGACCAGCCCCACCCGCTCCCCCGCGAAGAGGGCCACGCTCACCTTGTGGAGGGCCTGGAAGGTTCTGCGGCCGCGGCGGAAGATCACATCGACGCCGTCCAGTTCGAGCAGCGCATTCATTTCTCCACCCCCTGCCAGTAATCGGCCACTGTCGGGAGTCGCTCCCCAGGAGCCACGTCGGACAATCGCGCGGAGGCAACCAGGCCATGGGTGTAGGGATGCTGCGGCGAACCGATCACTTCTTCGATGGGACCGTGCTCAACGATCCTCCCGTCGAGAACAACCATCACTCGTTGGCAGACCTGCCGCACCACCGCCAGATCGTGGCTGACGAACAGCGCGGCCCGGCCTGCGAACTCAGCATCGAGCAGATCGAGAATCTGTTTCTGCACGATCACATCGAGCGCGGTGGTCGGTTCATCGCAGATCACCAGGTCCGGCCGGTTGGCCAGGGCCATGGCGATCAGGGCGCGTTGCCGCTGCCCGCCGGACAGCTGATGTGGGAAGGAATCTGCGATACGTTCAGGATCCGGCAGCCCTACACGCTCCAGCCATTCCAGGACGAGGGCTCGGATTCCTCCCCTGCGTTCGCCGTGGTGCAGGGCCACCACCTCACCAACTTGACGGCCGACCCGCATGGTCGGATCCAGCGCCGTCATGGGTTCTTGAAATACCATCGAAACCGCGTCTCCACGCAGTTTCCGAAGCTCCTTCTCGGGGCGTCCCACGAGTTCTCTGCCTGCCAACCGGATCGACCCGCTGACCTGAGCGTTCTCGGGAAGCAATCCCATGATGGACAGCGCTATCACGGTTTTCCCGGAACCAGACTGCCCGATTATGCCGAGACGCTCCCGATCCCCGAGGGCGAACGAGACCCCGTCGACCGCCACCTTCCGACGCCGTCCGAAGGTGACCCGCAAATCCTCGATCTCCAGAAGATTCACGTCAGCTCCCGCAGCTTGGGGTCGAGAAGATCACGAAGGCCGTCTCCGAGCAGGTTGCACCCCATGGTCGCCGCAGCTATGGCCAATCCGGGCCACAAGGCGATCACAGGGGCCACGAAGATCTCCTTCTGCGCCTCCTGCAGCATCCGTCCCCACGTCGGTACGTCCGTTCCCGACCCCAGTCCCAGATAGGAAAGCCCAGATTCCGCAAGGATGGCGATTCCGACGCTGACGCTGGCCTGCACGCCCAGCACCGGGGCGATATTGGGCAGCACGTGCCTGAGCGCGATCTGCCTGCGCGGAGTACCGGACAGCCGGGCGGCCTCGACGAAGGCCAGCCCCATCACCTGGATGGTCGCGGCGCGGGCGATCCGCACGAATGCCGGGATCGCCGACAAGGCTATGGCCATCAAGGCGGTCCACACGGATCCGCCGAGCGCAGCCGCGAAAAGGATGGCCAGCAACAGGGCGGGGAAACCGTAGAGTACATCGGCTCCCCGGGCGATCAGGGCAGCTCCCCAGCCGCGCGACATCCCCGCGATCATTCCGGCGGGGATGCCGATCAGGGCGGCTCCGGCCACCGACCCCAGCCCGACCAGGAGCACCAGCTTCGCCCCGGCGACAAGACGGCTGGCGATGTCAAAACCGCCGCCGTCAGTACCAAGCCAATGTGCTGCAGATGGCATTTCACGGATGCTGCCGGTGACGGTCACCGGATCGTAAGGGGTCCAGAACGTCCCCACCAGGGCGAGCAGAAACACGAAAGCAAGCAGCAGTGTCCCAAAAACCAGATTCGAGCGACGCATCATGACGTCGCCCCCGTTTCCCTAAGCCTCGGATCGATCGCTTGGTACACCACATCCACCACGAAATTGATCACAAGAACCGCCCATACGAGAATCAGGATGATCCCTTGGACCAGCACCAGATCACGTTGAGAAACCGCCAGCAACAGCCGTGACCCCAATCCTTGGATGGCGAACACCTGTTCGATGATGATCGCCCCCACCAACAATGTGGCCACTTGAAGTCCGATGACGGTGAGAAGCGATATCGCAATGTTTCGGGTCCCGTGACGGAACAGCGCTCCCAGCCTGGACCACCCGACCGCACGGGCGGTCCGAAACCAGTCCTCACTGATCACCTCGATTACGGCACTTCGAACATACCTCGCCAGCAGGCTGCCCTGAACAAGCGCCAAGGAGGCCACGGGAAGCACCAGATGCGTTGCCCACCCAACCGGGTCACGACTCAAGGGGACATATCCCCCGGCAGGCAGCCATCGAAGATTCACCGCAAAAAAGATGACCAGCCACATACCGGCCCAAAAAGCAGGAATTGACAAACCTATCTGGGAGAGCATGGAAGCAACGAACCCGCTCGTATGTCGTCGCCTCAGGGCCGCGAACGAACCGAGCGGAACCGCAATCAGCAGTGCAAAAAACATTCCAAGAGCCACCAGCCAAACGGAAACACCGAGTCGCGAAAGAATCTCTTCCAGAACACTGCGCCCACCGACGAAGGTGGTGCCGAAGTCGCCGCCCAAGATCCCACCGATCCATTCGACGTACCGAAGCAGCAACGGACGGTTCAACCCATGTCGTTCCTCGAACGCGGCGATCTCCCCGGCACTCGCTTGAGTGCCGAGCACCACGTTGGCGATGCTCCCGGGCAGCGCGTTGGTGACCAGGAATATCAGGAGCGAGGCCACCAGCAGACTCACCACTAGGCCGAGCAACCGTCGGCCGAGGTCTCTCCGAAACACCTCAGCGGCTGGTTGCTACGTGGGTCATGTCGAAAGACAGACCCGTGGTGTTCGTCGATATCCCCGAGATCTCGGTCGTGGTGATGACCAGATTGGGGAGCAGGAACAACCAGTCGGCTGCCGCGTCATCCGCCAGCACCTTGGCTGCTTGTCTCAAAGTAGTCTCCTGTTCCTCCTCGGTTGCAGAACTATCCGCTTTGCTGATCAACTCAGCGAACTGAGAATTGTTGTACTGCCAGTAATAATTCGGGTTGGCGAACTGGGAAATATCCCAAGGCTCGACATGAGCCACGACTGTCATGTCATAGTCATGTTGACTATAAACCTGTTTCAGCCAAGTGGAGAAGTCCAGTTCGTCAATGCTCACATCAATGCCGACCTCACGCAACTGAGCTGCAACAAGTTTTGCGACAGGAGGACCATACGGCAGGGTTGGCACCCTCAAACGCAACGTCAGGCCGCTGGCGTAACCAGCCTCCTCGAGAAGTTGCTTCGCCTTGGCAGGATCGTGCGGATAGGTGTTGGAGAGGTCTTCGTACCACGGGTCGGTTGGGGGAACCATGGAGCCGATCAGCGTGCCCTTTCCACCCCAGGCGCTATCCAGGATGGCCTTGCGGTCAATGGCGTGGTTGATGGCCTGCCTGACCTTGAGATTGGAGAGAGCGGGATTGCTGTGGTTGAACCCAAGTACCACTTCTCCGTTCGTGGTACCCTCGAGCACCTTGAAGCGGGAGGCGTCGGAGAATTGCCCCACCGACTGCGGTACCGTCAGATTGGAAACGATGTCCAATTCCCCCGAAAGCATGGCCGCGACCATCGAGTTCGCGTCGGAATAGTACCTGAAGTTCACCTCGTCCACACGCGGCCCGGTCCCCCAGTATTCCTTGTTTCGCACCAATGAAACCATGGAACCGATGTCATGACGCGAGAAAACATAGGGGCCGGAACCGGCAGGTTGCTCGCTCAGGTTCTGCCCGGAGGAAAGATCGTAGATGATCCCGGCCGTGGACGTGATGTCGTAGAGCCAACGTCGGCTGGGACCAGTTAGGGAAACCTCCACCGTGTGCTCATCGACAGCGCGCATCTCCTTGACGTGACTCATCTGTTTCTTGAGCACCTCAGTTGTGCTCTCACCATCCCGCGTGCGTTCGAAGGAAGCGATGACCGCAGCCGCATCGACCGGCTTCCCAGAAGCGAAGGTGGCATTGGGTTCCAGCTTGAAGGTATAGACGCTGCCATCGGAACTGACACTCCAGGAACGAGCCAACAGTGGCTTGATCTCACCATTCTCATCGATGCGCACCAGCGTCTCGTAGACGTTGTACAGCAGCGCGAACGGCGTACCTGCTCCCGTGTCAGTGGCCGGATCCATGCCCGTGGGTTCGGTTGTTGCCCCAACGTTGAGGACGATGGGCCTCGACCCTGCCCCGCTGGGCCCACCGCAGGCCACCAACGTCAGGCTGATTCCTAGCAACATGACCAGCAGGGCCGTCAGGCGGCGGAAGGGCCGGTTGGTTCTCATGTCTACGTTTTCTCCCGTGATGGACGGCGATGAAGACCTCGGCAATCCTAACCCGCCACACCCCCTCCAACGTTAATGCTGCGCCGACCAGCCGATTTGGCGTTCCATCGCACCCCGTGTACACTTGATCAAGCACCGCGGGGTGGAGCAGTTCGGTAGCTCGCCGGGCTCATAACCCGGAGGCCACAGGTTCAAATCCTGTCCCCGCTACCACGTTCGGTTCGCCCGAACAGTTCGGCCCGAGAGGTCTTTGAACCAAGGGTACGACATCAAAGGCGTCGGGATTCTCCTCCCGGCGCCTTTCTCGTGCTCCGACCCGCGGTTGACGCCCTTCCCCCGGTCGCCCATCGACCGCAGCAATCCGGTCCGAACGGGCCAGCAAAGCCACACGCCCCCGCCCACGCCTCCGGCTAGGCGAGCACGACGAGGAACCACCGCGCCCTGAGGGCGTCGCACCGATGAACAACAGCAAGAAGCCCCCATCCTCAGGAATTTCTCAGCTATCACTCACCTCGCATGCAGCCCAAACCTCAACCAACCTATGAGTTTCCTGTGAAAATTTTCAGCAAAACCCGTAGTCAAAGCAATTTAAACGCTCAATCTTTCGGCGACGGTCCACGCAACCCTGAAGCAAACTTGAACTTAATCTGAGAATCCCTCAGGATTGATGGCATCTTCCAACCGAAAGGACCGACCATGGGATTCCTGAAGCCCACTCAGCCTCGTCGTGGCTGCGCAGCCTTTGGTCCGGGAGCCATCCCGCGCCGAGCCCTCCCGACTCCACCCGCTCCTTGGCGTCGCCCGCTCGCCGCGTTGGTGTTGGCAGGAAGCATAGGAACGATGGGCATGGCGTCCCAGAGCGCGGCTGCCGCCGAGATCAACCCGTCCGCAGGGCATCATGACGCCGTTGCTGACAAGTCCGGTGAGCAGGGCTCAGCCTCTGCCAAATCCACGGGTCGGGACAACCAGAAGTCCGGCTCCGACCAAGCTGCGAGCCCGAAGCGCGCCACCACCAGCGATCACGAGGGCAATGTGCAGTCCGCCCCTCGACGCGCGTATTCCGAATCCGCTCAGGCGTCCTCCGATGGTGACAAGAGCGTCAGCAGCTACTCCTCATACAACCGCAAGAGCTCGAACTCAACCAACAAGAAGAGCAGCTACAACAGCAAGATCTCCACCAACAAGAAGTCGAGCTCCACCAACAAGAAGTCGAGCTCCACCACCAAGAAGTCGAGCTCCACCAACAAGAAATACAGCAGCTCCTCCAAGAAGAGCTACGGATCCACCAGCAGCAAGAAACGATCCGGATACTCCAAGAACTCCTACAACGGCGGCACCCGCTCGGGAAACTACTCCTACACGAGGAGCAGTTCTGGGCCGAGCAGCTCCTCCAGCTCATCATCCACCAGCTCCGCCACCAGCAGTGACGCAGCCGCCCCCAGCAGCAGCACCACGACCGCCAATGGGGCAGCAGCGCCCCTGGCAAAAGGAAGCTACCGGATCGGTGCAGCCTTCGGAGCCACTGGAAGCTGGTCTCGATACCACACTGGTCAGGACTTCGCCGCTAGTAGCGGCACCCCCGTCTACGCCGTGACCTCCGGCACCGTCATCAGCGGGAATGTCGGTTCCTGGGCCGGCAACTACGTCGTCATCCGCGCAGCTGATGGCTCTTCCACCCTGTACGCGCATATGAGCGGTACTGATGTAAAGGTGGGCCAGCAGGTCACCGCTGGGCAAAAGATCGGGAACGTGGGCAGTACAGGACGCAGCTTCGGCGCTCACCTGCACTTCGAGTACTATCCCTCCGGGGTCACCCCTGGCGATGTCTACTCCGCCACAAACCCGATGAGCTACCTCCGATCAATCGGGATTTCCATGTGAGGTTTCTCCCTTTTCCTCTCAAGCAGCTGCGCGGCGCCGGGTCTTCTACTCGGCGCCGCGCAGCCTCAAGAGCGCATTGGCAGCGATATCCAGGTTCTTCGTGCGCCAGAATCCCGGAAGAGAGCTAGTGAGGAATCCTCCATAACGGGCCCTGATGACCCGAGGGTCAAGTATCGCGACCACACCACGGTCATCCTCACGCCGAATCAGCCGACCGGCTCCCTGCGCCAGCAGCAACGCCGCATGAGTGGCTGCCACCGCCATGAAACCGTTGCCTCCCGCATCGTCCACAGCTTTCTTGCGCGCCTGCATCAGTGGGTCGTCGGGACGTGGAAAGGGGATCTTGTCAATGATGACCAGTTGACAGGTCTCTCCTGGAACATCGACCCCCTGCCACAAGGACATGGTGCCAAACAGGCTCGTGGCCGGTGTCTCCCGGAAGTTTCGTTGAAGTTCCGAAAGCTGCGCATCCCCCTGGCATAGGAACTCGAGCTCCGGCAACACCCGACGGCAGTGCGTCACCGCCTGTTCGGCGTTCCGACGCGAGGCAAACAGCCCCAGGGTCCGTCCGCCAGCCGCCCACACGAGTTGCGCGATCTCGGCCAGCACGGCGTCGGTGAGCCCATCCCTACCGGGTGGAGGCAAAGATGCAGCGACGTAAAGGATACCCTGCTTGGCGTAGTCGAAGGGAGACCCCACGTCAACCCCTCGCCAGCTGGCGTCACCTTCGGCTCCTCCAGCGTACCCGCTCAGCTCATCGGCAGTATTAAGCCCGATGCTGGTAGCGAAGACCCGGAAATCACCTCCCAGTGTGAGGGTCGCGGATGTGAGCACCGTGGTTGCCTGCCCGAACACCTGTTCCCGCAGCAAACCTGCCACCGAGAGCGGAGCAACATGGACAGTCTCCCCCATCCCGTCCGAACGGCTGACCCACACCACATCCTGATCGGCCAGTCGCGCGATTCGTTCGGAAATGTCGAAGATTTCCCCCAGTGCCCCAGCCGCCTGAGAACGTTCAGGATTGTCCCTGTCTTTCCCCAAATCGCTGATCGCCCGGCGCGAGACATCGCGAAGGCCGGCGCAGGCCACCGGCAACGGCACGTCAGCCCCAGTGATGCGTCCCGTGGGGCTGTCTGCCAGAGCATCCTGTAGTTCCTCGACCGCATCCAACAAGTCACCACCCAGTTCATCACCCAGCCAGGCCAAACAGCGTTTCACCACTCGTTCTGCAACCCCAGCGCTCAGCTCCCCGGTCGCAGCCGTGGTGAGGCGACCCATCAGCTCGTGCGCCTCGTCGATTATCAGCGCATCGTGTTCCGGAAGCGCAGTGCCACCGTGCATGGCGTTGATCGCCACCAGGGCGTGGTTGGTAACGATCAGATCCGCGCTCCGAGCCGACTCCCGTGACCTCTCGACGAAGCACTCCCCGCCAAAAGGACACCGAGAGACGCCTGGGCATTCCCGGGTCGGGATGGAAACCTGTTGCCAAGCAGCGGCTGTGTGGGGCGGAGCCTCATCACGATCACCTGCCCCTCCCGCCAGGAGCTGTTCCTCCACCCACTCACGCAGCATCAACACCTCAACTCCGAGTTTTGAAGGCGACCCAGATTCATGGGACTCGCTCAGTTCAGCCGCCCCCAGGAGAGTCCCTTGACCGCTCTCGGTAGACCCATCGCGGGCACGGAACAGGCAAGCGTAGTTGTTGCGTCCCTTCAGCACGCAGGCCCGGGGACGTTGTCCCGCCACATGCTCGACCGCGTCCAGAGCAGCCGGAATGTCGGAGCCGGCCAGTTGGGCCTGAAGCGCCAAGGTGGCCGTTGCGACCACAATGACCTCGCCACGCTCCACGATCCGCGCCAGCGCTGGCGCCAAGTAGCCGAGGGACTTGCCAGTTCCGGTTCCGGCCTGGACAAGCAGATGGGTGCCCTCCTCCAAGGAGTCGGCAACAGCTGCCACCATCGCCACCTGGCCGGGCCTTTCGCCTCCATCGATCCCGGAGATCGCCCGCTCCAGGATCCGTCCCGCAAGGTCAGACACCGTATTCGCTCAGTTCCTCCGCCAAGCCGGGATGGACTCGCGCACGCACCTTGGTGCCATCACCGGTGTGCTCCAGCGCCTCAATGGTTCCTGTCCGGTGGATGCGGTCCATGAGGTCACCGCGGCTGTACGGAATGAGCGTCTCGACGTGTACCTCCGGGTTCGGCAGCTTGGTCTCCAGGGCATCGGCCAGCTCCTCCAGGCCCTGACCTGTACGAGCGGAAACCACCACGCAACCGGGATGTCCGGCCCGTAGGGCCAGCAGTGTGGCGTCATCCGCACGGTCCGCTTTGTTACAGACCAGCAGTTCTGGCACATCGCCGGCGCCGATTTCGCCGAGGACCTGACGCACCGCCGCGATCTGCCCCTCGGGATCCGGGTCCGAGGCATCGACCACATGAAGGAGAAGATCCGCGGTGGCGGATTCCTCCAGGGTCGAACGAAACGCCTCCACCAGGTCGTGTGGAAGATGACGAATAAATCCGACAGTGTCGGTCAACGTGAACACCCTCCCGTCCCGGGTCTCGGTGCGGCGGGTGGTGGGGTCCAGGGTGGCAAACAGCGCATCCTCCACGAGCACACCCGCGCCAGTCAGCCGGTTCAGCAACGAAGACTTGCCCGCATTGGTGTATCCGACAATCGCTACACTGGGCACCCTGTTTCTGCGGCGTTCAGCGCGTTTGCCTTCTCGGGTGACATCCATGTCACGGAGCCTGCGGCGAAGCTGTGCAATCCGGTGGTGAATGCGCCGCCTATCCGTCTCGAGTTTCGTCTCACCGGGCCCGCGGCCACCGATACCCGCGCCGCCAGCGGCGCGACCGCCAGCCTGTCGAGACAGGTTTCCACCCCAGCCACGGAGGCGCTGTTTCAGGTACTGCAGCTGGGCAAGTTCCACCTGGGCCTTGCCCTCCGCAGATTTCGCATGCGATGCGAAAATATCAAGGATCAACGCAGTCCGGTCCACCACCTTGACCCTGATGCGATCTTCCAGATTCCGCAATTGCGCCGGTTGCAGCTCGCCATCGCAGACAACCGTATCGGCGCCGGTGACGCGAACCACATCGGCCACTTCTTCCACCTTGCCGCGTCCGATGTAGGTGGCGGGATCGGGTTGATTTCTCCGCTGCACCAAGGCCTCCAGAACCTCGGAGCCAGCGGTCTCTGCCAGCATTTTCAACTCGGCCATCGCGTTATCGGCGTCCTCCTGGGTCCCGGAAGTCCACACAGATATCAGCACCACCCGTTCCAGCCGCAGCTGGCGGTACTCGACCTCGGAGATATCCTCCAATTCGGTGCGCATACCAATGACTCGTCTGAGCGAGTGCCGCTCGGCAAGCTCAGCTTGATCACCGTCGTGGTGCGGTTGTGTCTCAAAGGAAGTGCTCATCGTCGGACCATTCTTTCAGGCCCCGACGACAAATTCTCAGCTCCAGTACTCACCGCGCGCTACGATCACAGCCGGTCCCGTCAACCAGGCATCATCACCCTCAAAGCTCACGGTCAGATCTCCACCACGGACACGCACCTGGATTGGACCATCAAATCCACTGCGATCACGATAAGCGGTTGCAGCGGCTACCACTCCCGTGCCGCAGCTCAGGGTTTCCCCACAGCCGCGTTCATGAACACGCATGAGCAGTTCCCCGGGCAAGACTTCATGAACGAATTCAACGTTCACACCCGCAGGAAAGGCATCCGTGGGGCTCCATGATGGAGCTTTGGAAAGATCGAGTCGCCGGAGGACGTCATGGTCTGTGAACACAACAACGTGTGGATTGCCGACATCGGCAGCCCGACCCGTAAACATCCGCTCCTCGTGAGTGATGGCAACAGGTTCCGTTCCCAAGCTAACCACACCCAAATTCGTCGCTATCAGTCCTCCGCGGGCGACCCGAACCTGCTTGAGCCCCGCCCGGGTCGCGACGGTGAACTCCCCGCTCTGGACCAGCTGATCATTCAAGAGGTGGCGGGCGAACAGTCGCAGACCATTCCCGCACATCTCAGCAATCGACCCGTCGGCGTTGCGGTAGTCCATGAACCACAGCTCCGGATCGAATTCTTCTCCGGCCACCTGGCCGGCCCTCACCACCCGCAGCAGCCCGTCTCCTCCGACACCGGTGTGGCGGTTGCAGAGCGCAGCAACTGCTTCGGCGCTCAGATCCTGCATCCCGTGTGGATCATCAATGATGATGAAGTCGTTGCCTGTGGCGTGACCCTTGGCGAACGTGTACCGGAACAAAGTGCCCACCTATCCCTTCCAGCCCGATTCAACAATTCTACGTCCCGGAGATTTCGATGATTCGGGCGGGGTTACCAGAATCCCTCGCAGGCAGCCACACGATCCTGGGGTCCCGTCGATACCATCCTAGCTGCTTGCGGAAAAACCTCCGGGTGGTTCGCTTCACCTCCTCTTTCGCCTCCTCCTCGCTGCACTGTCCGTCAAGGAAGGCGAGAACCTGTCGGTACCCGATCGCGCGGGAGGCCGTCCGCCCGTCCCGCAAGCCACGAGGAATCAGGTTCTCGACCTCGGCCACGATGCCTCGGCGCCACATCTCTTCCACCCGTGCATCGATGCGGCTGTCCAGTTCATTCCGATCCAGTTCCAGCCCGACCTGGTGTACCCCATCGAGTTCGTAGGTCCAATCGGGAAGCACTGCTTGATGCCCCCCCGTCAGCGCACGGATTTCCAGCGCTCTCACGATGCGTCTGCCATTTCCGGGGTCGATGCGGGCAGCAGATTCCGGGGCCAGAACCGTCAGGCGAGCGTACAGTTCTTCCACCCCAACACGTTCCAGTTCGGCTTCCAGCCCTGCCCTGAGAACCGCGTCTGAGCCCGGGAATTCGAAGGCATCGGTGATGGCTCGAGTGTAAAGAGCAGAACCACCGACCAGGATCGGAACGACTCCACGATCCCGCAAATCCGCTATGACTTCCCTGGCGCGGGCCTGGAAATCAGCAACAGATGCGGTCTCGGTGACCTCCAGGATGTCGATCAGGTGGTGCGGAACTCCACCTCGTTCAACCTCGGAAGGTTTCGCGGTACCGATGTCCATGCCTCGGTAGACCAGCATCGAATCCGCGTTGACCACCTCGGCGGGTTTCCCCCGCCCAATAAGCTCGCGGGCCAGCGAGACCGCGAGCGCCGACTTGCCCGTCGCGGTAGGTCCGACAAGCACTATCAGGGGCGGATGCATGAGCACCATCCTGCCAGTCCCGGTGCGGAACTTGTCCGAAACAGGCATGATGGATCCCTACGGTGCGCCAGGCACTCAGACCAGGAGGCAATGACATGGGAATCTTCGACAACATCGGCGAGCAGGTGGCCCAACACGGCGAAACCATCGATCAGGCAATCGAGAAGGGGGCCGAATTCATCGATGAGAAGACTGGCGGCAAACACAGCGAGCAGATCAATCAGGCCGCCGATTTCGTCAAGGACAAGGTTGGCGGTCTGGCCAACAAGAAGGAGGGCGAGTAGAAGGTCATACGAACGGGGGTTTCGCGGCTGTGTACCGATACTCTTGGTCGCCCGGCCCGTTCCTCATCGCACCGTCTCACCGGCCCGCCACCACGGCGCTCCCCACCGGGGCGGTTCTTGACATCTCACCTCGGCAACCTCTGGCCTCAGGCCGGGGGTTGTTTTCTATTCAGGGGCGCCGCAGGCCTGGCATGCCCAGAGAAACTCCCGTGGTTTCAGGCACCTCCGTGTTGGCGGCTTCCCACGCATCGCCACCCCGAGTTCGCCGCAGTCCCCTGAGCGGGGCATCGGAATTCAGGTGGTGCGGAGCGGCATGGGTGATGGTCGCATAGGCGATGTCCCCGGGCCTCGGACGTTCCATTGGCTCCTCACCAACCGCCACATGCACCAGCCTGTTGTCACGGGCCCGCCCACTCATACGGTTGGTTGCGGAGTCCTTGCGCCCTTCCCCTAGAGCAAACATGACCTCTATTTCCTCGCCCTCGAAGCGACGATTCTCCTCCCAAGCGATCTTTCCTACCAGCTCGGCCAGCCGTTCGTAGCGTTCCCGGACAGCCTCAGGGGCCACCTGATTTTTCATTTCAGCTGCCGGGGTTCCCGGTCGTTTCGAGTATTGGAAGGTGTATGCGGCGGA
>ERZ772968.381-NODE-381-length-22424-cov-25.141535_pt1 | contig 22424 bp, 16 predicted proteins | sample MGYA00580674_ERZ772968 | MGnify/ENA primary metagenome ERZ772968 (study PRJEB29015, sample SAMEA2737940) | human oral metagenome | biome: human oral; feature: human-associated habitat; material: dental | place: China | collected 2138 ...
TGCGCACGGCGTCCTCGATGCGGTGCTTGCGCTCCTTGAGCTCGACCTCGGTGGCCGCGCCCGCCTTGATGACGGCCACGCCGCCGGCGAGCTTGGCCAGGCGCTCCTGGAGCTTCTCGGTGTCGTACTCGGACGTCGAGTTCTCGATCTGGACCTTGATCTGAGCCACGCGGCCCTCGATCTGCTCGTCGCTGCCGCCGCCGTCGACGATGGTCGTCGAATCCTTGGTCAGGACGACCTTGCGGGCGCGGCCCAGCATGTCGAGATCGGTGTTCTCGAGCTTGAGGCCGACGGTCTCCGAGATGACCTGACCGCCCGTGAGGATGGCCATGTCCTGGAGCATCTCCTTGCGGCGGTCGCCGAAGCCGGGGGCCTTGACGGCCGCGGACTTGAAGGTGCCGCGGATCTTGTTGACGACGAGCGTGGCGAGGGCCTCTCCCTCGACGTCCTCGGCGATGACCAGGAGCGGCTTGCCGGACTGGATGACCTTCTCCAGCAGGGGCAGGAGGTCCTTGATGTTAGAGATCTTGGAGTCAACGAGGAGGACGTAGGGCTCCTCCAGCACGGCCTCCTGGCGCTCGGGGTCCGTGACGAAGTAGGGCGAGAGGAAGCCCTTGTCGAAGGACATGCCCTCGGTGAGCTCGAGCTCCAGGCCGAAGGTGTTGGACTCCTCGACGGTGATGACGCCTTCCTTGCCGACCTTGCTCATGGCCTCGGCGATGACGCGTCCGATCTCGGCGTCGCCGGCCGAGATGGCGGCGGTGGAGGCGATCTCCTCCTCCGTCTCGACTTCCTTGGCGTCGGCCAGGAGGCGCTCGGCGATGCGTGCGACGGCCTTGTCGATGCCCTTCTTCAGGGCGATCGGGTTCGAGCCGGCCGCGACGTTGCGCAGGCCCTCGCGCACGAGCGCCTGGGCCAGGACGGTGGCGGTGGTGGTGCCGTCGCCGGCGACGTCGTCCGTCTTCTTCGCGACTTCCTTGACCAGCTCGGCGCCGATGCGCTCGTAGGGCTCCTCCAGCTCGATCTCCTTGGCGATGGACACGCCGTCGTTGGTGATCGTCGGGGCGCCCCACTTCTTGTCGAGGACGACGTTGCGGCCCTTGGGGCCGAGCGTCACCTTGACGGTGTCGGCGAGCAGGTTGAGCCCGCGCTCCATGGAGCGGCGAGCCTCTTCGTTGAACGCAATGGTCTTTGCCATGCCTGTAGTTCCTCCGATTAGGGGTGTTCATCCAGTCGATGCCCGCGACGGACGAAGCCGAACGCGCCGGTCCCTTCCCGCCGCGCGCGACTCCTCACCGACCGGTGAGTTTCTGTCACTCTCAGTTCGAGAGTGCTAACCATGAGTCTGGCACTCTCAAGCCGTGAGTGCAAGGTTCGCGCGTTCACCGCAAGCGGAGCGCGCGGCGGCATCCGGCGCAGTGCGCGTCCGGCCTCAGGCGGGCGGGGCTCCCATGGCAGGCCGCGGCGGCAGAGCGCGCAACGGGGAGCGGCCGGTCGCCTGCGCATGCCGCTTCATCTGCGTATGTCGTTCTTGAGGACGGCGACGATCCGATCCCCTCCCGTCGCCGCAGGCGACAGCTGGACGCTCTGCTCGGAGATGCCGAGGCTCTTGGCCACCTCCACCGCGGTCTGCCGATCGGACTCCTTCGGGAAGAAGACGGTCGACACGCGGGGGGACCGGAGGTTGTAGTCGCTGACCGACACGCTCGTGAAGCCCTTCGCCGCGAGCGCCTTCTGCTTCTCGGCGGCGACCCCCCGGATTCCCGCGCCGTTGAGGACCAGTACGGGGCGGTTCAGGGAAGCCTGCGGGGTCGGCGAGGAAGGGGTCGTGCTGGGCGACTGGCTCGACTGGCTGGCCGTGGGCGATTGACTCGGCTTCTTGGAGGGGTCCTCGCTCTTGGACGTCTTGACCTGCGAGGTCTGCTGAGACGAGGGGTGAGCAGCAGTGGGCTTGGAGGGGGAGCCCCCCGAACTGGAGAACTGGACGATCGCCCATCCGGCGACGGGGGCGAGGACAAGGATCACGGCAAGGGCGATCCACCACTTCAGCGTGGACTCCTTGCGTCGATGCGTACCGCGGACCGTGCGCTGAGCGGCGAGCCGGTCGAACTCGTCTTGGGGGTATCGGTTCTCTGCCACACGACTAGCCTAGCGTCCACGCCACCTTTCGCGCTCAGGCACGCGAACGGGACTAAATAGGGCTCGGGGGCTCATTTGCCTCCGCGTTCGCCGATTCTGCGCTCACGCAGCCTGATCAGGCGTCCGACGAGTTCGGGCCGTTCCATTCTCGAGCGCGGATCCATGAGGATTCTATTGAGGGCCAGGTAGTAGCGCGTCTGGCTCATCCCCAGCGTGGCGATCGCGTCCGCCTTCCGACGCCCATGCGCCCACCATCTCTCCTCCATGTCGAGGATCGCATTCTCCTCCTCGCTCAACGCGGACTCCCACTGGCCTCCACCGACCGTCCGCCCATCCGAGGCCTTCTCCCGGCGGACGGGGCCGGCGCCTCCCTCGCCCATGTCGTCCTCCTCTCGGCCATCCACGGTCGCCTCCCGGCGGACCGCTCCGGGCACAGACTACCCCGGGCCTTCGCCACGTTCCTCGAAGGCAGCGCGATCCGCGCGTTCCCAGGGCGTGACGCCCCGATTGCGGCCGAGCGGCCGCAGGGCCCGCGGCGCTGGACGGGGCCATGGGCATCATTCACCATGCGGTCGGCGGCCGCCGGGGAATGCGACGATCGCCGAGGGGAGCCGGGCGTCCGATCGCTTGCGTCCCGCTAGGCTTGAGTGCATGAGTCTTGCCGAGATTATCGATCCCGGGTGGGCGCACGAGCTCGAGCCGGTCGCAGACGCCATCCACGCGATGGGCGACTTCCTGCGCGAGGAGAACGCCGCCGGCCGGCGGTACCTTCCGGCCGGCGCCAACGTCCTTCGGGCGTTCACCTATCCTTTCGACGCCGTCCGCGTGCTCATCGTCGGCCAGGACCCCTACCCGACGCCGGGGCATCCGGTGGGTCTGAGCTTCTCCGTCGATCCCGCCGTCCGTCCCATCCCCCGCTCCCTGGTCAACATCTACAGGGAGCTGCACGACGACCTCGGCCTGACGCCGCCCGACAGCGGCGATCTGACTCCGTGGTGCGACCAGGGGGTCATGCTCCTCAACAGGGTGCTGACCGTCGAACCGGGCAAGCCCGCATCGCACCGGGGCAAGGGGTGGGAGGCCATCACGGGTCACGCCATCCGGCGCCTGGCCTCCCGGGGCGGGCCGCTCGTGGCGATTCTGTGGGGGCGGCCGGCCCAGGAACTCAAGCCTCTGCTCGCAGGCGTGCCGACGATCGAGTCTCCCCACCCGTCGCCGCTCTCGGCGTCGCGCGGATTCTTCGGTTCGCGGCCCTTTTCGCGCGCCAACGCGCTGCTCTCCGAGCGCGGCGGAGGGCCGGTCGACTGGTCCCTGGCCTAGCCGCCGGCCCGGGCCCCTCTCCGGTCCGGTCGGGCTCGGGCCGGAGCGTGGTCGGCCGGCTCTCGAAGGTCGGCCTCTCCCGAACGGCGTCGGCCCGGCCGCGAAGCCCGGTTACCCCTCTTCCAGCTTCGCCCCGGGCAGCGCGGACGCCTGCTTGAGGCTGATCGCCTTGTAGTTCGCGGCGTCGATGTGGTCGAGGAGGATCTTCAGGGCCTTTACGGACTTGGTTCGGTCGAGCAGGCCGTCGTGCATCAGGAGGATCGAGCCCGGCCGGAGTCGGAGCATGGCGCGCAGAGCCATCTTCTCCGGGGTCGAGGCGTCCTTGCTCTCCATGGCGAACGTCCAGTAGACGGTCGTCAGGCCGGTGTCCGAGAGGACTTCGTCGACGGTTTTCGACGTGCGTCCCCTGGGGGGCCTGAAGTACCGCGGCTCGCTTCCCGTCATCGCGTGGAGGAGGCTCTGCGCGCCGGTGATCTCCCGCACGACGCCGTCGTGAGGGATCCTCTCCAGATGGGAATGGGTCATGGTGTGGTTGGCGATCTCGTGCCCCTCGGCGATGATGCGCCGGATCAATGCGGGATGCCTGCGCGCGGCGTTCCCGACGATGAAGAATGTGGCTTTAGCCTCGTGCTTCTTGAGGATGTCGAGGACATCGGGGGTGAACCGGGGGTCTGGGCCGTCGTCGATCGTCAGGATCACCTTCTTGCCGGTGATCCCGGTGAAGCGGTGAAAGGGGTGGTCCTGGAGTACCAAGCCGGTCAACCAGGCGTAAAAGAACAAACCGACAGCTAGGAGGGTCGCCAAGAGCGTCGACCATGCCGCCGTGCGGGAACGTCGCGTCACAGTCACTGCTCCACCTCCAAGCCATCGGCTTGCCGGACCGGCGCGTGATAAACGGTCCGGATGACCAGTTTATTCTTCAACAAACGACGAGCCCGTCCCTCTGCGGATGGATTATACACTTACACCGACGTAGGAGGATCCTTGCCACCAAAAGGCTGCGATCATGGGCGCTCGGCGGCAAGAGGGGCTGGATTCCCGGAGGAGACGAGCTTCCCGCGAGAAGGCGCCGTCGAAGGCCTCCTCGCGCCGCAGCGGAGACGACCGGAGCCACCTAAGGGACTCGAACCCTTGACCGTCCGCTTACAAGGCGGGAGCTCTACCAGCTGAGCTAAGGTGGCGCGCTTTGAGAAGGCCCGGATACATCTTGCCAGAATCCGGTCGGATCCCCAAGGTCGACGGAGGCCCGACCCGGAAAGGGCGGGCCTCCGCGGGGGTTCGCGACCGTGTCGAGCCTCGGACCGCCCGCCCTGGAAGCGGCTGTCTGGCTACTGGGCGGGGGTGCCCGTCGCGCCGGGCGCCGACTCCTTTGGCAGGTCGGAGAGCACCTTCTGCAGGACGCCGTTAGGCCAGTTGACCAACTGCCGGTTGCCGTTGACGATCACGGCCGGGGTGCCGGTCAGCTTGTCGTTCTGGAACTGCTGGTTGGCCTGTTCGGCGAGCTGGCCGTACGCGTCGCCCGAGAGCGTCTTCTCCAGTTCGTCCGCCTGAGCGGAGGAGAGGCCCACCTTCTTGGCGAGCTTGACGATGTCGCCGACCGGCGGGACCTTGCGGTTCTTGATCGCCGAGGAGGAGATGTCCGAGAAGAACTTCTTGTGGAATTCGACGTACTTCTCCGGAACCTTCGAGGCGACGTAGTAGTCGGCCTGCATGGCCTTCTTGGAGAAGACGTCTCCGACGACCGACACGGGCTGGTAGGCGAGTGTGATCTCGCCTGCCGCCGCCTTCTTGACGAGGTCTCCCCCGACCTGGGATTCCAGGTCGTTGCACACGTGGCAGAGGTAGTCGTAGTAGACCGTGACGGTCGGCTTGCCCTCGTTGACCGCGCCGACCGTCGGCCGGTCCCCGCTCCCCTTGCCGAGGGTGATGCCCGCCCACTCGGTCACGTTCTTCGGCCGGCTGGCGGTGATGACGCTCTTGCTGTGGGCGAACTGCTTGAACTGCGGGGGGCCGCCCTTGGCCTGGTCGTTGCCCTTGCCCGACGTGACGATGACGTAGACCGCGGTGCACACCAGGGCGACCACTACGAAACTCCCGAGAAACATGAATAGGCGGTTGCGCTTCGCGCGGCGGCGTTCGGCCTGCTGCATCGCGCGCGCCCGGCTGAGGGCCTGCTCTCGGCGCTCCTGTTTGGTGAGATTCTCGCCTGAGAGGCCCGGTGTTCTTCGTGATGCCATGGTCCAGATTCTAAGTGGCCCAGCTGGGTCCAGCCTTGGAAGGAAACCCCTGGCGCTGTGAATCCCCACTCAGGCCGAAACGCGGTTCAGTGAAGCCGATCGCTTGGCGCACCGGGAGGCGTCAGGGTATGGCGTCGGACGCGGGGCGTCCTATTGCCTCGGGCCGGGCGTCCGGGTGTGGGCGATCGGTCCGGGGGAGCGGCGTCGGCGAGTCCGGCCGGTTCGCTCACGGGCCGAACATGTCCGCAGCCGGCCGTCGTCCCCGGCTCGTGCGGCGGCGGATCAGGTTCTGGCGAAGATCGGCGCCTCGGGCAGGGGCGTCCAGTCGGGGGCGGAGGCCTCCATCGCGTACACGGCCGTGAACGCCGCGAGGCCTAGCAGGGCGAGGGCCCAGAACGCCCGATAGGAGGCCGTCGGTGCGATGGCGGCGAAGAGCTCGCGGGCTCCGAGCCGGGCGCTCCGGTTCGTCCCCGTCATCCAGGCGAAGAAGAAGGTCACGGCCCCTCCGGCCAGGGTCGCGACGAGCGGCTGCTCGGGGACGAGGTAGGTCAGGCCCCACACCGCGCCGGCGCCGAATACGGCTGCGATCGCCACGGACACGAACTGGGCGAGCGCGCATTTGACCACCACCCACGGGAGCCTGAGGACGACGCCGAGCCCCTCCCCCGAGTACTTGCCGCCTCTGGACAGGCGTCGGTTGTTCAGGTCGGCGTGCGCCGTTCCGAAGACCGCGAGGACGAAGGCCAGGAAGGAGTACGCGACGACGGCCACGAGCGGCAGGCGGACGGCCAGTGCGCACAGGACGGCGCCCGCGAGCGCGACGAGGAACCACGCGGAGGGCGCCGGCCGCATCCACGGCGGCACTTCCGTCTCCGCACCGGGGACCGGCCCTCCGAAGCGTTCGCCCCAGCCCGGCGGATAGGCCCCGGGCTGGACCGGGGCCGGGCCGTACTGCTGGCCTTGAGGCTGGCCCGGCCAGGCGGGCTGCCGCGCCGGGGGGATGACCGCCGGGTTGGCCGGGACGGGCGCTGAAAGCACCTCCGTGGGAGTGCCGCTCGCCCCCGTCGGGGCGACCTGGGTGGGCTGAACCTCGCCGGATCCGCCCGGCAGCACCTGTGTGGCGCCATCCGGCGCAGTGTAGCCTCCGGGCGCGTGCCCCGCGTCGGGCAGCACCTCCGTGGCGCCCTGCAGCCCCGAGTGCCCGGCGTTCGCATCCGCCTGGTTCGCACCCGCCGCCTGGGCGCCCCAGCTGCCGCCGTAGGAGCCGGCGTCCAAAACCTCCGTCGCGCCCGGCGGCCCCGAGGGGTCCGGCGCGCCGAACGCCTCGGTCCGCCCGTCAGAGGGCCGGGCCGCCCCGTCGAGGACCTCGGTGCGCCCGTCGGCCGGCTGGGCGCCGGCCCCGGCGTTGAGCACCTCCGTCGCTCCGTCGGGCGCGACGCCGTAGGAAGCGCCGTCGGTCCGGGTGCCGCTCAGAGCCTGCGCGGCGCCCGCGCCCGCCGCCAGGCCCGCGAGCCCCGCGGCATGCCGGCCGGCTCTCGCCGGCGCCGCCGAGTCGCCGCCCTGGCGGGCGCCGGCGAACTCCCCTGTCTCCAGGCTTTCGACGAGCTCCGAATAGCCGATCCTCCGCGAAGGATCGGTGTCGAGAGCGGCCTCCAGCGCGCGGGCCGTCGCCTCGGGCAGGCCCCGCAGGTCCGGCTGCCCGTCGAGGACACGGCGCATGATGGCCGGGGCCGAACCGGTGCCGAAGGGGGACCGCCCCGTCGCGGCGAAGGCGACGACGGCCGCAAGCGACCACCAGTCCGCCTGGGGGTTGGGGTCCCCGCCGTTCAGGACGACGGGATCGCAGTAGCCGGGGGTGTGGGTGAGCGACCCGGGCATGGTCAGGCGCGCGTCCTCGCCGAGCTGGGCGATGCCGAAATCGATGAGGACGGGCCCCTTCGGGCCGATCATGACGTTCGACGGCTTGAGGTCGCGGTGGAGGACCCCGACGCGGTGGATCGATTCGACGGCCTCCCCCAGGCGCCGGGCGAGGTCGGCGAGGTCGCCGCCGTCGTAGACCCCCGAGTCGGCGACGTCCTGTTCGAGGGTCGGGCCGTCGACGAGCTCGGTGACGATGAAAGCCTCCGCCTCGTCGGTCTCGGCGTCGACGACTTCCGCGACGAAGGGACCGCGGACCTTCTGAAGCATGGCGACCTCGCGCCGCAGCCGGCTGCGGCCCGACTCCTCGGCCAGGAGCCCGGGGTGGAAGAGCTTCAGGGCGACGCGGTCGCCCGCGCCGTCCTCCGCCTCGAAGACGGTGGACATGCCTCCGGAGCCGATCCTCTTGATCAGCCGGTATCCCCCGATGGTCGTCTGCTCGCGCACGGTTCAAAGCTACCCGCTCGGCGGCAACAAGACTACAGACGGGGCCGGGCGCCCATCCCCGCGCCCCGTCCGGCTGCGCCGTGCCGGCCGCCCGGCGCAGCGCGCGGCCGCTGCCGGGAACCGCCCGCCCGCATACCGACTTATGCAAGGGATGACGCAAAATCTATGCAATATTTCAGTCCTCCACTAGCGTCCGCTGAAAATCCGTGAAACAATTACCCGCGGGCATCACCCGGTGCCCGTGTCAGAGTCGACACACGACCCGGCACTCTTCACACGGACCGTCCGGCACGTTCCTGCCGGTGAAGGGACCAGCAATGGCATCTGTAACTTTCGAGAACGCCTCACGCGTCTACCCGGGCTCCGAGAAACCCGCGGTAGACCAGCTTTCCTTGGACATCCACGACGGGGAGTTCCTTGTCCTCGTCGGACCTTCGGGCTGCGGCAAATCCACCTCTTTGCGAATGCTCGCTGGGCTCGAGGAAGTCAACGAGGGGCGGATCTTCATCGGCGACGACGACGTCACCGACATCTCACCGAAGGATCGGGACATCGCCATGGTGTTCCAGAACTACGCGCTTTACCCCCACATGACGGTTGCGGACAACATGGGCTTCGCCCTGAAGATCCAGGGCGTGCCGAAGGACGAGATCCGCAAGCGGGTCGAGGAGGCTGCTCGCATCCTGGACTTGACGCCCTACCTGGGCCGCAAGCCGAAGGCCCTCTCGGGCGGCCAGCGCCAGCGCGTGGCCATGGGCCGCGCGATCGTCCGCGAGCCGCGCGTCTTCCTCATGGACGAGCCTCTGTCCAACCTCGACGCCAAACTGCGCGTGCAGACGCGCACCCAAATCGCCTCGCTGCAGCGCAGGCTGGGGATCACGACCGTCTACGTGACTCACGACCAGACCGAGGCGCTGACGATGGGCGACCGCATCGCGGTGCTCAAGGACGGCCTCCTCCAGCAGGTCGGCACGCCGTCAGAGATGTACACCACGCCCGCCAACGCCTTCGTCGCCGGCTTCATCGGCTCTCCGGCCATGAACCTCGGGAAGTGGCGCGTTCAGGGCGACATCGCCGTCTACGGCGATGCGACGGTGCTCCTCCCGCCGCAGGTCGTCCGCCAGCTCGAAGAGGAGTACAAGAAGGCGGGCGGACCCGCCTCGGCTCCCTCGCCGGGTGGCGACGCCGAGCCGGCGGACGACGACCAGGCCGCCGGCTCCAGGGAGGTCACCCCGCAGATCGTCCTGGGCTTCCGGCCCGAGGCCTTGGCGTGGACGGCCGAGCCCTTCGATTCGGCCATCCCCCTGAAGGTGACGTTCGTCGAAAGCCTTGGCTCGGACGCCTATGTCTACGGTACGATCGCCGGGGCCGAGCGGGAGACGTCGAAGTTCGGTTCGGGCGACGAGTCCAACCAGGTCACCGTGCGAATCGAGCCCGAGGTCGTCCCCGAGCAGGGGTCGACGATCTACCTCGCCCCCGACCCCGAGCGGACGCATCACTTCTCCGCCCTGACGGGGAATCGTTTCGTCGTTCGGTGAGAATCGACCGCTAGCGGATAGAACTGGAAGCCGGGTGCGGCTGCGCGCCCGGCTTCCACCGCTCGGACGGGACGCCGCGGCTCGATCGACAGCGCGCGTCCGCCCGATCTATTGACGGAAGGTACACTGCATTGGAGCATGCTCTGCGGATCATGGCTGCACGAGCCGACGGCGCGCTTCTCGACCTACCGTGGCGGGCGCCTCTCTCGGAGTGGCCGGACAGCATCGTCGAAGCGCTTCCCCGTGGGATCTCGCGGCACATCGTCCGTTTCGTCCGCGTCGACGGGCGCATCCTGGCGATCAAGGAGATCGGACAGCCGGTGGCGGCCCACGAATACGGGATGCTTCGCGACCTCATGCGGCTGAACGCCCCGTGCGTCGAGCCTCTGGCGGTCATCTCGGGACGGGTCGACTCACGCGGCGAGCCCCTCAACGCCGCTCTCGTGACCGAGCACCTCCCCTACTCTCTTCCCTACCGGGCGCTCTTCGGCAAGCACCAGCGCCCGGCGACGATACGGCGCCTCATCGACGCGCTGTCCGTGCTCATGGTGCGGCTGCACCTCCTCGGCTTCTTCTGGGGAGACGTCTCGCTGTCCAACACCCTGTTCCGCAGGGACGCCGGCGAGTTCGCCGCCTATCTCGTGGACGCCGAGACCGGCGAGCTCTACGACCACCTGACCGACGGCAAACGCGAATACGACATCGACGTGGCGCGCACCAACATCATCGGCGAGCTCATGGACCTGCAGGCCGGTCGCCTCCTCCCCTCCGACTACGACACGATCGAAGTCGGCAACAGCTTCTCACAGCGGTACCACGACCTGTGGGACGACCTGACGATGGAGTCCTCGTTCTCCGCCGACGAGCGGTGGAAGGTCGAGGAGCGGATCGAACGGCTCAACAACCTGGGCTTCGAAGTCGGCGAGATCACGATATCGGCCGACCTGAACGGGGCCCGCCTGTCGGTCCAGCCCAAAGTGGTCGACGCCGGGCACTATTCACGCAAGATCATGCGTCTGACGGGCATGGACGTCCAGGAGAACCAGGCTCGCAGGCTCATCAACGACATCCAGCAGTACCGCGTCATGACCGACCGCGCCGCCGTGCCGCAGACCGTCATCGCCCACGACTGGATGACCCACGTCTTCCAGCCGACCATCAACGCCGTCCCGGCCGAGCTCATGGGAAAGCTGGAACCCGCCGAGCTCTTCCACCAGATCCTCGATCACCGGTGGTTCATATCCGAGCAGGCGGGGCGGGACATCCCGACGGAGGAGGCCGTGGCCAGCTTCGTCGAGAACATCCTGCGGCATCAGCGCGACGAGCGCTCCTTCCTCGGCCCGACGAGCGGGGACACCGACTACGTCGTCACGCCTACGGGGCCCAGCGCGATCACGCCCACGGGGGCCTCGGCCCGCACTCCCTCCGAGGGCACCGCCTTCACGCCTCCTGGGGGCACTCCCTCGTCGGGGAACACGGCGCCCTCGGGGATGACCGCGGATTCGGGCGGGACGGCCGCGACGGGGAACACCGCGTCCACGGGGGGCACCGCGCCGTCCGCCGAGTCGGGCAGCTAGCGCCCGCTCAGCCTCGCGGCGTGCCGGGGCCGATCGGCGCTCATCGGGGACCGTCCCCTTCCTCGGAGTCAGCCTCGCGGCGTGCCGGGGTCGATCGCCTCCGCTCCTTCCAGGCGCAACAGGAACCGTTTGCATTCGACCCCTCCCGCGTAGCCCGTCAGGGAGCCCGAGGCGCCGACGAGCCGGTGGCAGGGGATGACGATGCTTATGGGGTTGCGTCCGGTGGCGGCTCCGACGGCGCGGGCCGCGCCGGGCCGCCCGATGGCGGACGCCAGTTCGCCGTAGGTGGCGGTTCGGCCGTATCCGATTCCTTCGAGGGCCTTCCACACGGTTCGCTGGAAGGGGGTGCCGACGGCTTCGAGCGGGAGGTCGAACTCCCGGCGGGTCCCCTCGAAGTATTCGGCGAGCTGTCGGGTGGCGGCGGGCAGGGCGTCCTCCACGCGCTCCCCCAAGGCGCTCGGGGCCGGGGCTCCGCGGTGCCCCGGCCAGTAGACGGCGCGGAGCCTGCCCTCGTGCGACACGATGGTCAGGGGGCCCAGGGGCGACTCGGCCAGCGAGTGGATCACGCGGTTCTCCTTTCGACGAGGGGGGCGGCGGAACCTGCGGGAGCGGCGCCTGAACGGATCGCTGCCCGGTGCCGGCGATCCCGCACGGCGGCGACGGCCCCGCACGGCGGCTCCGGTCGGGTGCCGATTCGAGCCGGCGGCCCGGTGCCGGCGGCCTCGCGGCCCCAGTCCGAATCCCGGCGTCAGCCTACCGGTGGGCCGCGGCGTCCGCCTCGGCGACCAGGCGGGGCATCTCGCCGTGTAGGGCCTCGGCCAAGCCTGTTCGGCTCCGGGAGGAAACGGCCTTCCGGATCCACTCGGGGTCGGGGGCCTCGTCCGGGGCGGCGAGGAGGCCGAAGAGGTCCTTGGGGTCCTCCGGGTCGGCGATGAGGTCGATCTCCTCGTAGAGGTCGGTGCCGTCGACCGCCTCCTCGAGATAGCGCAGGGCGGTGAAGTCTTCGACGGCGAAGCCTACGGAGTCGAAGATCGTCACCTGCTCGGGGCTCGTGCGTCCGGGCTCGACGCCGGTGAGGACTTCCCAGAGTTCGGTGACGGGATAGTCCGCGGGTTTGGCCTGGATTTCGCCTTCGCTTCGGGTCTGCTCGGCGTACTCGACGAACACGGGGCCCAGGTCGAGGATGCGCTCGTCGAGCTCGGTCTTACCGGGGCAGTCGCCGCCGATGCCGTTGATGTGCATGCCGGGGCGGACGTCGTCGAGGGTCAGGACGGTGGCGTTGCGCTTGTCGGCCGTGCAGGTGGTGACGACGTTCGCCCCTTCGACCGCTTCGGACGCCGAGCCGGCGATGCGCACGTCGATTCCCAGCGGGGCGAGGTTGCGGGCGAACTTCTCACTGGCGGCGCGGTCGACGTCGAAGACGCGGACGGCCCGCAGGTCGCGGACGGCCCGGACGGCCAAGGTCTGGAACTCGGCCTGGGAGCCCGCTCCGATCAAGCCGAGGTCGCAGAGCCCGGCAGGCGCCAGGAGCCTGGTGGCCAGCCCCGAGGTGGCGGCGGTGCGCAGGGCGGTCAACAGGGTCATCTCCGCTTCGAAGCGCGGATACCCGTTGTGGACGTCGGCGAGGACCCCGAATGCGGTCACGGTCTGGTAGCCGCGCGCAGGGTTGGCGGGGTGGCCGTTGACGAATTTGAAGCCGTAGGTTGCGCCGTCGGAGGTAGGCATGAGCTCGATGACCCCGTCGCGCGAATGGGAGGCCACGCGCGGGCGGAGCTCGAACTCTGGCCAGCGGCGGAAGTTCGCCTCCAGCGCATCGATCATGCCGGTGATGGCCGCTTCGGGGCCGGCGGACGCGATCCAGCGTCGCATGTTCCTCACGTCGACGAAACGCACGTGTTCCTCCTTCGTTCGCGATGGGCGTGCTTTTCACGCGGTTCCAAGGCTTTAGTGGCAACACTGTAGGAGAAGGCGATACGCACGGGCAAGACCACTTCCGCGCGACTTCCACGCAACGGCGGAACACTGTGCTCACTGCGATATAGCATTGTGCGCATGAGAGACCTCGATGCACTGGACCACGCCCTCATCGCCGCATTGCGGGCCGACGGGCGCGCCCCGGTGGCCGAGCTGGCGAGGAAGCTGGGCGTGACCCGCGCGACGGTCACCCGGCGGATCCAGTCGCTCTCGGAGAAGGGGGTGATCCTCGGATTCACGGTGCGCGTCGCCGGGCAGGCCGAAGAGGGCCGGGTCCGCGCCATCTGCCATCTGGCGATCAAGGGCCCCTCGATGGAGGAGACCATACGGGAGCTGCGCGGTCTGCCGGAGATCACCGGCCTGCACGCGACGAACGGCGAATGGGACCTCATCGCGGAGATAAGCGTCCCCTCCCTGGCCGAGGTGGATGTGACGCTGTCGATGATCCGCGGCATTCCGGGCATCTACCATTCGGAGACGAGCCTGCTGCTGCGCTCCGTGCTCGCGTGAGGCGCCGGCGGCTGCCGCTGGCGGATGCAGCGGCGCGGAAGTCCCCGCCGTCAGTCGCATACGGCGGGCCGGTGAGGCCACGGGCACGGCCGAAGGCCGGAGGCACGGGCGCGGCCGGCCGCGCGGAGACAGCGGCACGGACCCTTGCCGGAAGCCGGTCTGCGCCGGAAGCGGATCCCCGCCGAAATCGGCGCCCGGCTCAGCCGAGGTCGGCTAGGACGAGTTCGGCGAGCTGAATCGCGTTGAGGGCCGCGCCCTTGCGCAGGTTGTCGCTCACGACGAACATGGCCAGGCCGCGCCCGCCGGGGACCGACTGGTCTCGGCGGATGCGCCCGACGAAGGAGGGGTCCCTGCCCGCCGCGGCGAGCGGCGTCGGCACGTCGGCCAGTTCGACTCCGGGCGCCGTCGCCAGGATCTCCCGGGCCTCGTCCGGGCTGACCGACGCGGCGAACTCGGCGTTGACCGACAGCCCGTGGCTGGTGAAGACGGGGACCCGCACGCACGTGCCGGACACGGCGAGGTCGGGGATGCCGAGGATCTTGCGGGATTCGTTGCGCAGCTTCTGCTCTTCGTCGGTCTCCTCCGTGCCGTCGTCGACGATCTTGCCGGCCAGGGCGACCACGTCGAAGGCGATGGGCGCCACGTAGGTGCTGGGCTCGGGCAGGTCGACGGCCGAGCCGTCGGTGGTCAGGCGGGTCAGGTCCTGAGCGGCGCCGGCGCGGATCTGCGCGTCCAGCTCCTTGACCCCGGCCAGCCCGGATCCCGAGACGGCCTGGTAGGTGGAGACGACGAGGCGGGTCAGGCTGAAGGCGTCGTGGAGCGGTTTGAGCACGGGCATGGCGGCCATGGTCGTGCAGTTGGGGTTGGCGATGATGCCCTTGGGGCGGTGCGTCAACGCGTGGGGGTTGACCTCGGAGACGACGAGGGGGACCTCCGGGTCCTTCCGCCAGGCCGAGGAGTTGTCGACCACGACGGCTCCCGCGGCCGCGAACTTCGGGGCGTATTCCAGAGACGTGGCGCCGCCGGCGGAGAACACGGCCACGTCGATGCCCGTCAGATCCGCTGTGGCGACGTCCTCGACCGTGATGTCCTCGCCGCGGAAGGGCAGCGTCTTACCCGCCGACCGCGCCGAGGCGAAGAATCGGACTCTGTCCGCTTCGACGCCGCGTTCTTCGAGAAGGGTCCGCATGACTCGGCCGACCTGCCCGGTCGCGCCGACGACTGCCAGTGTGGTCATCGTCCTGTACCTCCGTATACGACGGCCCGGGTGCCCGCATCCAGGCCGAATGCTGTGTGGACGGCGCGAGAGGCCTCGTCGAGGCGCTCGGGCGCCACGACGACGGAGATGCGGATCTCTGACGTCGAGATCATATCGACGTTGACGCTCAGCTCGCCGAGGGTCTTGAAGAGCACGGCGGAGACGCCCGAATGGGAGCGCATGCCCGCTCCCACCACCGAGAGGATGCCCACCGATTCGCTGACCCGGATCTCGCGGAAGCTGAGCCTGTCCCGGGATTCCTCGAGGGCGGCCACGACGGCGGGGATCTCCGCCTGCGGCACCGTGAACGAGAGGTTCGAGCTGTCGGGCGTGGCGACGGCGGTGTTCTGGACGATCATGTCGATGTTGCCGTCCACCGCGGCGACGGTCGCGAAGATCTTCGAGGCGGTGCCGGGGACGTTGGGCACGCCGGCGATCGTGATCTTCCCCTGGGAGCGGTCATGTGCGATCCCGGCGACGACCGGGGCCTCCATGGCCTTGCTCTTGCTGTAGTTTTCGTCCACGATCCAGGTGCCTTCCTTGTTGGAGAACGACGAACGGACGTGCAGGGGCACGTTGAACTTGCGGGCGAACTCGACGGCTCGCAGGTGGAGCACCTTGGCGCCGTGCGCGGCGAGTTCCAGGGTCTCCTCGTAGGTCATGACCGACAGCTGGCTGGCGCCCGGCACGATGCGGGGGTCGGCCGAGAAAACGCCGTCGACGTCGGTGTAGATCTCGCACACGTCCGCTTTCAGGGCCGCCGCGAAGGCGACGGCGGTGGTGTCGGATCCGCCCCGTCCGAGGGTCGTGACGTCGTTGTTGTCGTTGACGCCCTGGAATCCGGCGACGATGGCGACGCCGCCGCCCTTGATGACGCGGAGGATGCGTTCGGGGACGACTCCGACGATCGAGGCCTTGCCGTAGTGGGAGTCGGTGCGCAGGCCGGCCTGCTGGCCCGTGAAGGCGAGCGCCCTGACGCCCAGAGAGTTGACCGCCATCGCCAGGAGGGCCATCGATATCCGCTCGCCCGCGGTCAGGAGGATGTCCATTTCGCGCGCGGGGGCCTCGTCGGTGATCTCGTTGGCCAGATCGATGAGCTCGTCGGTCGTGTCCCCCATGGCCGACACGACGACGACGACGTCGTTGCCCGCCTTCCGGGTCTCCACGATCCTGCGGGCGACGCGTTTGACGGCGGCGGCGTCCGCGACGGACGAACCACCGAATTTCTGGACGACTAGGGCCACATCTTCTCCTTCGGTCGGCCCAATAGTAGTGGCACCCGCCTTCCGCGGACCCGGAATACCGGACTATGGACGCGGGGATTGATCACAGTGTGAGTTCGGTTCCAGACGGATCGGCGGGTGGGTCAATGGGGGTCGAGCGGGCCGGCGTTCGGGGACGCGTCGGGGTTCGGGGACGCGTCGGGGTTCGGGGACGCGTCGGCGGCCGAGGGCGTGTGGATGCGCTGGCGGCCTTCGAAGGCTCTGGAGAGCGTGATCTCGTCGGCGTATTCGAGGTCTCCTCCGACGGGCAGGCCCGAGGCGAGCCGCGAGACCGCCACGCCCAGGGGCACGAGGAGGCGGATGAGGTAGGCGGCCGTGGCCTCTCCCTCGATGTTCGGGTCGGTGGCGAGGATGACTTCCGTGACGGTGCCGTCGCCCAGCCGCTTGACGAGCTCGCGGATGCGAAGGTCTTCAGGCCCGACCCCCTGGATGGGGTTGATGGAGCCTCCCAGGACGTGGTAGCGGCCGCGGAATTCGCGGGTTCGCTCGATGGCCACGATGTCTTTGGACTCTTCGACCACGCAGATCACCGAGCCGAGGCGGCGCTGGTCGGAGCAGATGGAGCAGACGTCGGCCTCGGTGACGTTTCCGCAGATCTCGCAGAACCGCACGCGCTCCTTGACTTTGAGCAGGGCGTCGGCGAGCGCCTGAACCTCGGTGGGGTCTTCGTCGAGGATGTGGAAGGCGATGCGCTGGGCGCTCTTGGGGCCGACCCCGGGCAGGTGTCCGAGTTCGTCGATGAGCTCCTGGACGGCGCCGTCGTAGATTCCCGCCATTTACTGCCCTCCGCTGGTCTTGTCGATCTCTTCGATCACCTTGCCCTTGAAGGTCGATAGTACGACATTCAGGCCGACGAGGTCCGACTGGGAGACGGCCGGGTCGGAGTCGGAGACTTCGTCCTCCTCGCTGGCCGCGGCGGCAGGCGACGGCGGGCGGGCGGGCGCGGCTCCCGCCGACTCGCCGAGCTTTCCGGCCGGCCGCTGGGGGCTCTCGCCCGGTTGGGAGGGGCGGCGTCCGCGAAGGTCGGGGCCGCCACCCGCCGCGGGCGGCTGGGAACCGACTCCCCCTCCAGGGGCGCCGCCTCCGTGGGTGGCGCGGATCCTGTCGCCGATGGACTGGGCGCCGTTCGCGCCCCTTCCCTTCGGGCCGGGAGAATCGGGAGAGCCCACGGCGTCGCGCGGCGAAGGCGAACGGTCCGGCCTGGGGAACGCGGCAGCCTCGGGGGCGGTGGGCGGAGGCGGGGTCTGTGTCTGCCGCGGCGGAGGCGCGGGGGTGGGCATGCGTTGGGCGAAGAAGGGGACATCGTCCCGCCCGGGGTCGTCCTTCACAGCCTGGCCGGACTCGCCGCCCGGAGTCTGCCCGGGCCCGTCGCCCGCAGTCTGTTCGGGCCCACCGCCCGCGGCTGGACTGGCATCCTCCTTCGCAGCTTGGCCGGGCTCGCCAGGCCCTGGGCCGCCATCCGCCGAGCCTAGAGCAGCGGCATCGCGGGCATCGCCGGCTCCGGCGTCTGCCTCAGTGGCTTCGCCGGCCGCCTCGGCGGGCTCACCGGCCGTATCGCCGAGCTCGGCGGTTTGAGCGGTTGGGTCCGTTCCGGCGGTCGCCTCGGATTCGTCGGCTTCATCCGCTCCGGCGGTCCCTTCGCCGGTCTGGGCAGCCGCCCTGCTTTCGCCACCGCCGCTCTTGCCACCGTCACTCTCGCCGACGCCGTCGTCTCCGCCGTGAGCGGAGGCGCCGACGCCGGGCGCGTCGATCAGCTGGGCGAGGACTCCCGCGGGGTCGCGCCCCGGTTTCACCGCGTCGGAGGCGCCGAACCCGTCGGCTGGGGGAAGGCTGAAGGCCGCTTCGAGTTCCTCGGGCGGGATGTCCTCTTCCGTGGGGATGTAGGGCGGGATCGGGATGTCGGGGGGCGGGGCCTCCGGCGGAATCGGAGCTCGGCTCGACGGCGGGTTCTCCCGGCGTGGGGCCGGGGCAGCCTTGGACGGGGCGGCTTTGCGGCGCGCAGGCCGGTCTGCCGGTTGGGTCTCCTGGGGGGCGGCGGGTTCTCGCCGTTGCGGCCTCGTTCCCTTGTGCCGCGGATCCGGTCCCCCGCGCACGTCGCCGCCGGATTCAGACCTGCTCATTTCCTCACGCCGTGGGCCCGGGTCTCGCTGCCGTGGGCCTGGCTCTCCCTGCCGCGGAACCGTATCCGGCGGCGTCGCCCGCTCCGCGGCTGCGGCTGGCGTGCCTTTCGCATCCGGTGCGGCAGTGCCCTTCGCCGGCGGCGCAGCGGGCGCCTTCGCCCGTGCGGCCGCGCGGGCGGCACGGGGGGCGGATGCCGAGGTCGCCCCTCTAGGGGCGGGGTCTTTTGGGCCGGCCTCACCGCCTACCAGTCCCCTCACGCGCACGTCCACTCCGAGCACGTCGTGAAGCGCTTGGGAGACGCGGGGGCTGTGGCCTCGGTCGTTGAACGTCGTGGCCAGGCCCGCGGTCTGGAACTGGAGTTGGAGGACGCCGTCCCGGATGGCGCCGACCATGGCGTGGCTGTCGATGAGCGCCGCCGTCGACTTCGAATTCTGGGCGACGGCGGCCACGATCTCCCGCCATCGCTGGCGCACGATCGACGCGTCGGCGCCCGCGGGAACCGGGGCGTCCGCGCCGGCCGCGGCAGCCCTGTCTACGCCGGCCGCGGCCGGGGCTGGCGCCCTCGGGCCATCCGGACCGCCCGAGCCGCTCGCACCGTCCGTTCCCGCGCCCGCCGGGGCTGAGCCGTTCGCACCCGCGGAACCGGGCGCGTCCACCGGTCCGCCGGCAGCGGGGCGGCGTCCGCCCTCGGAGCCCGCGGCCCACGCCGGCGAGATCCTCCGCCCGGCCACGGCGGGATTGCCGCCGCGGGGGGCCTGCCGTGTCTGCCGTTGCGCGGCGGCCGGGCGCACCGGCGGGGCCGAACGGGCCGCCTGGCTCTCCGGTTCGCCGGCTCGATCCCGGCCCCCGGCCCCCGCCCGGGAGCCGGTTGCGCCGCCCGAGGGGGTTCGGGGCGCCGCCCCGGCGTCCGGCGCCTGCGAGGCCGGCGAGCCTCCGGTCGGGCCGGCCTCGGCCAGAAGCAGCCTCGCGCACAAGAGCTCGAGCTGGAGGCGCGGCGAGGTCGCGCCGACCATCCCCTTGAGCGCGTCGTTGGTCAGGTCCGCCGCCCGCGAGGCGCCGCGCGCCCCCAGGTGCTCGGCCTGGACGAGCATCCGCTCGTACTGGTCGCGGGGAACCGAGGTGAGGACGTCGTCGGCCTGCTCGCCCGCCAGGGAGACCACGATGAGGTCGCGCAACCGCTGCAGCAGGTCCTCGACGAATCGGCGCGGATCGTGCCCGGACTGGACGACCCTTTCGACCACGGCGAACAGGCTCGCCCCGTCGCGGGCGGCGACGGCCTCCACCGCGTCGTCGAGGAGGGAGGCGTCGGTGAAGCCCAGGAGGGCGATCGCCTGGTCGTAGGCGAGCATCCGCTCTTCGGATCCGCCGATCAGCTGGTCGAGAACGGAGAGGGAGTCGCGCACGGAGCCGCCGCCGGCCCGTACGACGAGCGGCAGGACTCCCGCGCCGATCTCGATGCCCTCGTCAGCGCAGATGCCGGACATGAACGCTTCGAGGGTCTCGGGCGGGACGAGTCGGAAGGGGTAGTGGTGGGTGCGCGAGCGGATCGTGCCGATGACCTTCTCGGGCTCCGTCGTGGCGAAGACGAATTTGACGTGGTCGGGGGGTTCCTCGACGAGCTTGAGGAGGGCGTTGAACCCCTGGTTGGAGACCATGTGGGCTTCGTCGATGATGAAGATCTTGTAGCCGTCCCGTGCGGGGGCGAAGGCGGCGCGTTCGATGAGCTCGCGGGCGTCGTCCACTCCGCCGTGGCTCGCGGCGTCCATCTCGACCACGTCGAGGCTCCCTCCCCCGGCCAGGGAGAGCTCGCGGCAGGATTCGCATTCGCCGCACGGGGTGTCCGTGGGGGCCTGCGCGCAGTTCAGGCAGCGCGCGAGGATCCGCGCAGACGTGGTCTTCCCGCAGCCGCGCGGGCCGGAGAAGAGGTAGGCGTGTGCCGTTCTGCCAGCCCGCAGGGCCGCCATGATGGGCCTCGTGACGTGTTCCTGGCCGATCACGTCCTGGAATCTCTGCGGGCGGTATCGCCGGTACAGTGCCATGCTCACGCCACCAGTCTACGGGCAGACGCCGGCGTTCTCACCGGCTTCGACGCCGTACCGTGCACCGCCCCGCCTTACCGATCGACATCGCGATCATCATTCGACCGCAGTACGACGATGCTGATATAGGATCGATGTGGCAGCATGATGCAGCCATTCGCTTCTACGAAAAGGAGAGCGGGAATGTCCCAAGGTTCCTATGATCTGGTTTTCAATTCGGATTCCGTGACGGTGGTGGCAGATACCGTCTCGGCGGACAGCCAGGTTTACAACAACATTTCGGCCGGCATCGGGAAGATGACGGACGACGTCGACTCCACGATCCTGCTTCTTCCAATCGATCAGATTGGGGAGGGAAGTCACACTCGCAACGAGGGAACCAACGAGTTGAAGCATACGCTGGAGCACATCGTCACCATGATGAAACATGCCACGCATGAGCTGTCGGACGCCTGTGCCCTTGTCGGCTTGGGCGTCAAAGGCGCCGTTGAGGACTTCGATTCCACGGAGTCGAACATCACTCAGAAATTCAAGTTCATGATGTCCAGCAAACCGGTTCAGTGAACGGTTTTCCATCGAAATTTTGCGGCTTGGAAGATGCGAAGCCGATTCCACCGAGCAGCCGGTATGAGAACTGCATAAGACGCATGGCAAGGGCTTCGGAATCGTATGGCTCCCGCGCATCCTCGGGCCCCTTCGCGGTTTTGAACCCGTTTCGGGCTCATTGTGAGCGAAGGGGTGGCGGTAATAAGATACGTCTATGAAAAAACAATGGGCGAAGCTATGGTGTTCTGCGATCGCATCGGTCGTCTTTCTGGCGGCGGCGGGATGTACCGGCCAGTCCAAACCAGCCGGGTCGGCTTCAAGCACGACGCCGTCGCCGAGTACGAGTTCGTCGCCGACGCCATTCGTCAAGGGCACGCGGATGAGGATCCCGGGCAAGCTCTCAATCGTAGTCCCTGATGGATACATCGCATACACAGCCGAACAAACTCGCCAACGCTCCTATCCGATCGTTATCGTGCCTCGAGGAACCCCAGTTGAAAAAGCCGACAGAACTCCACAGCGTTTAGATGTATTTATGTATATAAGTAACAAAAATGCCGAAAAAGATCGCGATCGATTTTGTGAAGATCACAAAGGATGGCCACAAATTAAAAACATGAAAAAAGAAAAATCTGTGAAAATAAACAACGTTACATTTCATGGAGTTTCTTATAAAAAAACCGATAGCGGGGGTTGGGTTTCTCGCCAGTCCTGGTATGGAGCTACCAAAAATGAAGCATGGGCAATCGACATTATCGGGCCCGATAATAATGAAAATATTCCACAAGAGCTTCTCGACGCCATGCGAACAATAGAATTCGTTAAGCAAAAGCAAACCGATTCCGACTAATGCCCATCCCGAGTGGCATCCTTCCGGCTTTGTTCAGCAGTCCGCAGTAAGTCGTCGATCTTCTTGCTCGCTTCGCCGAATGCTTTCCCCTGGCCGGACATCAAACCTTGATCGCTGCCCATCCAATCTTCATATTGCGACTTTGCTACCGAATTCATCTTCACGTAAGGCTTGAGAGATCCGTCCGCATTGAGCGGAGAGTTATCTTCTCCGGCTCCCGCTCGCCATTTCTGCTGCGGTGTCTCGGCTCCGGAAGGCCACGTATTGGCTTCGGAAGCTGCCGCGAGGAACTGACTCTTCATCGTCAGAGCCACACCATTATGAGCGTCGACAACTTTATAGTGGGCAGTCTCCGCATTAGACGTAGGCAGCATAGTTTCCAAAATCTTGGGAAGACCCCAATCTTTCCCCGCATTTATATTCAGCACTGTTCCGGCTTTCCGCCAGTCAGAAAGACCGGCTATGGAAACTAAATCACCGAATGGAACAATCGATACGCCTTTAGACACTAAAGACTGAATATATCCATTACTTTGATCCAAAACTTTTTTCATATTTTCGTTTGCATTGTGTGGAGCCACCGTCAAAGTCTCCAAAGTATCTGTCCATGAGGCCACAGTGGTCTTAAGTCGAATGTAGTTGCGATCACGCATGTTTTTTACCATATC
>ERZ772968.383-NODE-383-length-22339-cov-35.140729_pt1 | contig 22339 bp, 17 predicted proteins | sample MGYA00580674_ERZ772968 | MGnify/ENA primary metagenome ERZ772968 (study PRJEB29015, sample SAMEA2737940) | human oral metagenome | biome: human oral; feature: human-associated habitat; material: dental | place: China | collected 2138 ...
TTGTGACTCCGAAGCGTTGCACTAGTTGAAGGAGCAATGCACTAGATGGGGGAGCGTTGCACTGGATAGTAGCTAGTGCAATGCCCTGCTAAGTAGTGCAATGCTGGCGAAAGTAGTGCAATGCCTCCCGGTGCCGAATGATGGGGAGCTGTATTGACGTGGGCGGGGAGCGGGCGTCAGCGCTCCCAAATTTCGCATGCAATTCCCCTGTGTGTACTTCAACTTTTGAAGTCAGAACGTTGAAATCATGCGGTTTTTGAGGTGGTGCTGTGTGTGGCCGTCGGGGAATTGCATGCGAAATTGATGGGGCCGCCGTGTTTACTCCACTGTGTGAGTGGGCAAGCATTGCACTAGTTGAAGGAGCAAAACACTGGATGGGGGAGCGTTGCACTGGATAGTAGCTAGTGCAATGCCTGGCTAACTAGTGCATTACATGCGCAAGTAGTGCAACGCCTCCCGGCGCGTGCCGACTGCGTCGTGAGCTGCGCTTTACCGTTCCGAGGCCTCTCGTTCTGCTGCCACATGATCGGTGGCCTCGCGTTCAGCGGACCCGCGCTCCGTAGCCTCTCGCGCCGCCGCCTCGCGGGCTGCCTTCTTGGCGCGGGCGCGGGCCTCGACCTCTTCGGGGGTGAGTGGGCCCTGCGTCGAACCGTCGCTGCCGTCGGTGCGCTCCCACGAAATGGCGAGGCTGTCGCGCGCGCCGAAGCGCGCCAGGTGGATGCCGACGATGAATTCGAGGCGATCAGCGCGCTCGGGTTCCGTGCGCAGCTCAAGCCTCAGATTAGATGCCGACGCGACGACGTCGAAGCGCCCCAGGACCGGGCCCTCGCGGTCGAACAGTAGGTATCCGCTGCTCGCTTCCTCGTCCCAGAAGCCGGTGATCTTGTGTCCCATGTGGCTGACGAGCTGCTTGCCGTAGCGCGCCGCCCGCTCGGTCGGGATCGTGGCCGCGGAGATCAGGGGGAACGAGGTCTCGCCCGTCGAACGCGTCGAATTTAGCGTCATAAGGCAAACCTAACTTGAATGCGGCCCTTCTGCCATGTGGGGATCTAGATTCGGTCATGAGCGTGCCCGTGCGGTAGCGTTGGAGAGTCAAGCGCTTCGCGAGAGCGCGCAAAGACCGCGCAAAACGTCCCAGGTGGGGCGGGAGCAGGCAGAAGGAACAACGATGACAGTCGAGAACATCGAACACGGCGAGCCGCGCCAGGGCGGCGAAAAGCTTCAGCGCACGCTGAAAAACCGCCACATTCAGCTGATTGCCATTGGCGGCGCGATCGGCACGGGCCTGTTCATGGGCTCGGGTAAGACGATTTCCGTCGCGGGCCCCTCGATCCTGCTGGTCTACATGATCATTGGCGCGGTGCTCTTCCTGTTCATGCGCACCCTGGGTGAGCTGCTGCTCTCCGACCACAAGTACGCGACCTTCGCGGACATTGCCCGCGATCTGATCGGCCCGTGGGCTGGCTTCGTGACCGGGTGGACCTATTGGGCGTGCTGGGTGGTCACCGGCGTCGCGGACATGATTGCGATTACCGGCTACACGCACTTCTGGTGGCCGGACTTGCCTGCGTGGGTTCCCATTGGCGCGACGACCCTGCTGCTCTTCGCCCTGAATGCGATGACGGTCAAGGCCTTCGGCGAGACGGAGTTCTGGTTCGCCCTCATTAAGATCGTCGCGATCATTGCGCTGGTCATCGTCGGTTTCGCCATGGTTGCGATGGGCACCGTCGATACAGAGGGGACTGCGGCCGCGGTCTCCAACCTCTGGAGCCATGGCGGCTTCTTCCCGACCGGATTCACCGGTTTCCTCGGCGGCTTCCAGATCGCCCTCTTCGCCTTCATCGGAATCGAGATGGTCGGTACGACCGTCGCCGAGACCGATGACCCGGACAACACCCTGCCGAAGGCCGTCAATTCCATCCCCGTGCGCATCATGCTCTTCTACGTGGCGGCGCTCGCGGCCATCATGATGGTGACCCCGTGGGATCAGGTGAGCCCTGAGAAATCACCCTTCGTCACGATGTTCTCGCTGACCGGCTTGGGCGCAGCGGCGACGATCGTCAACCTCGTGGTCCTCTCCTCGGCCGCCTCCAGCGCGAACTCCGGCATCTACTCGACGTCCCGCATGCTCTACGGACTCGCCCGCCAGGAGCAGGCCCCCCGGGTTTTCGCCCGCCTCTCCAAGCACCACGTGCCCCTCAACGCCCTGTTCCTGTCCTGCGTGTGCTTGCTCTCCGGCATCGTCATCATGGCGACGGGCGACTCGATTTCCGGGGCTTTCACGCTGGTCACCTCCGTGTCGGCCACCCTGTTCATGGGCGTGTGGGTCGTCATCGTCGTGTCCTACCTGGTCTACCTGCGTAAGCGCCCGGAGGTGCACAAGGCATCCAGGTTCAAGTCCCCCGGCGGCGCGTTGGGCGCGTGGGTGGTCCTGGCCTTCATGGGGGCCATGGGCGTCATCCTGGCCATGTGGGACGATACCCGCCCCGGCCTCTTCTATTCCCTGATTTGGATCGTGTTCATCGTGGGAGCAGCCTTCGTGAATCGCCACTTCCTGCTGCGTCGCGCCGAGCGCGGCGTCCTGGGCGACGGCGGCACGGGTGAGGGCCCCCATAGCGGCCCTCACCTGCACGAGTAGCGCGATGAATACCAAGTGACTATGCTCGCCAGAGTGCCACGGGAGCTCGACGAGAGCTGAGAGGGGGAAACCCCCGACCGTAGAACCTGATCCGGATCATACCGGCGTAGGAAGGCTCTTCCCTCGTGGCCGCCGTGCAACACGAAGGGAGTATTTTCGCATGGCATCCACTGCTCAGTCCCTCCGCTGGAGGGTCATTGACATCGTCACCGCCGCCGTCCTGGGCGTCGCGTGCGGCCTCATTTTCGTCATTTGGAACCAGGTGGGCGGTGCCGCCTACGAGGTCCTCAAGGCCGTTGCCCCCGGCCTGGGCGGCCTCGCGACGGGCATCTGGCTGCTGGGCGGCACGCTCGGCGGCTACGTGATCCGCAAGCCCGGCGCCGCGTTCTTCGTCGAGCTCATGGCTGCGACCGTCTCCATGGCCCTGGGGTCCCAGTGGGCCGTCGAGACCATCTACTCCGGCCTCGCGCAGGGCCTTGGCGCTGAGATCGTCTTCGCCCTGGTCGCCTACCGCCGCTTCAACGCGATGATCGTGTCCGGCGCGGGCGCCGTGTCCTTCGCCTGTGAGTGGGTCCTCGAGCTCTTCCTCTCCGGCCACCTCGAAAAGGGCGTGCTCTACAACGCGATCTACCTGGTGTGCGGCGTGATCTCGGGCGCCGTCCTGGCGGGCCTGCTCGCGTGGGCGCTGACGAGCGCGCTCGCGAAGACGGGCGCGCTCGACCGTTTTGCTTCGGGACGCGGAGCGCGTGAGCTTGTCTGATTCCCGTTCCATGGACGAGGCCCACTCCGCCTCCTCGCGTCCCGTTTCCTCCCCGGATGGCCGGGTGCCGCTGGGTGAGGGGGCGGGCGCGCGCGTGTGCGCGCGCGACTGGGGATGGCGTCACGCCGGGCGCAAGAACCCCGCGCTGTCGGGCGTTGATCTCGATATCGCGCCGGGCGAGCGCGTGCTCGTGTTGGGCCCGTCCGGGTCGGGCAAGTCGACGCTCATGGGCGGCCTGGCCGGCCTGCTGGGCGGCGCCGAGGAGGGCGAGGCCACCGGCACGCTCACCGTCGATGGCGTCGCCCCGGCCGATGCCAGGGGCCGCGTGGGCCTGCTCATGCAGGATCCCGAGGCCCAGGTGGTCCTCGCCCGCGTGGGCGACGACGTGGCCTTCGGCATGGAAAACCTGGGGGTTGCGCGCGAGGAGATCTGGCCGCGCGTGGAGGAATCGCTGGCGGCCGTGGGCCTGAGCGTCCCCCTTGATCATTCGACGACGGAGCTGTCGGGCGGGCAGAAGCAGCGCCTGGCCCTCGCGTCGATTCTTGCGATGGGCCCGGGCTTACTTCTCTTGGACGAGCCCACCGCGAACCTGGACCCGAGTGGTGTCGCCGAGGTGCGCGGCGCCGTCGAAGCCGTCGTCGAGCGCACGGGCGCGACCGTGGTCGTCGTCGAGCATCGCGTCGACGTGTGGGCCTCCCTCGTGGATCGCGTCATCGTGGTCGCGGACGGCACGGTCGCGGCCGACGGCCCGCTGAGGCAGGTCCTCGCCCAGCAGGGCGATGCCCTGCGCGAGCGAGGCATCTGGCTGCCCGGCGACGACGTCGCAGCCGAGGTCGGCCCCGCCCCCGAGGTCCCCCCGGCCTCGGCCGAAGGCCCAGAAGGCGGAGCGCGAGGCACCACCCCGATTGCCCGCGTCACCGACCTGACGATCGGCTACGACAAGAATTCCCCCGTGCGATCCGACATCGACCTGACGATCGAGCGCGGGGTCTCCACCTGCATCGTTGGCGCTAACGGCGCCGGAAAATCGACCTTCGCGCTGACGCTGGCGGGCCTCCTGCCGCCCATCTCGGGCACGGTCGAGGTCGAGACCTCCGACGGCACGCGCGGCGACCCCCACGAGTGGAGCAGCAAGCAGCTGCTCGGCCGCATGTCGATGGTCTTCCAGGAGCCCGAATACCAGTTCCTGGCCTCCACCGTCGCCGAGGAACTCGCGATCGGCCCGCGCGCAGCCGGCATGACCGACGAGGAGATCGCCCCCCTCGTCGACGAGCACCTCGAGGCGCTGGGCCTCACCACACTCGCGCGCGCCAACCCCATGACCCTGTCGGGCGGCGAGAAGCGCCGCCTGTCGGTGGCGACTGCGCTCATCAGCGCCCCCGAGCTGCTGATCCTCGACGAGCCGACGTTCGGCCAGGATCGCGGCACGTGGCTGGGCCTCGTGCGCCTGCTGCGCGCCGCCCTCGCGCGCGGCGTCACCCTGGTCTCGATCACGCACGACCCCGCGTTCGTGGCCGCGATGGGCCAGCGCGTCGTCGACCTCGGGCAGGTCGGGACGCGCGGCGGAGCCCCCGAGGATTCCACGGACGAGGCCGGGGCCGCCCCCGTCGGTAACGTTCACGATGAGGGCACGAAGCCCGGCCCGCAGCGCGGTGCCCGAGGCCTGCTCGCCCGCACGAATCCCGTCGCCCGCGTGCTCGCCCTCCTTGTGGCCACGACGCCCCTGCTGATCACGATTGACCCGGTGAGCGCGGGCGTGGCCCTCGCCCTCGAGCTCGCGCTCATGCCCCTGTCGGGCGTGTCCGCGCGCAGCTTCTTCCTCAAGGCCACGCCGCTGCTCGTGGCCGCGCCGCTGGGCGCGCTGTCCATGCTGCTCTACGCAAGCCCGGGTGGACACGTCTACTGGCAGCTTGGTCCCGCAGCGATCTCAGACCATTCGATGTGGCTGGCCCTGGGCATCGGCCTGCGCATGTGCGCGATCGTCATGCCCGCGATCGCGCTGCTCGACCGCATCGACCCCACCGACATGGGCGACGGCCTCGCGCAGATCCTGCACCTGCCCGCCCGCCCGGTCCTCGCCGCGCTCGCGGGCGCGCGCATGACGTCGCTGATGGCGGCCGACTGGAAGGCCCTCGAGCGTGCGCGGCGCGCCCGAGGCGTGGGCGACGCCTCGCGCATCCGTTCCTTCCTGCGCGGCGCCTTTTCGCTGCTGGTGTTCGCGCTGCGTCGCTCCGGCAAGCTGGCCACGACGATGGAGGCCCGGGGCTTCGGTGCGGCAGGCACGCGCACGTGGGCGCGCCCCTCGCGCCTGCGCGCCGCCGACGCGGTCCTCATGATTGTCGCCGTCGCTGTTCCCGCGATTGCGCTGGCCGCGAGCGTCTGGGCGGGCACTTTCGCCCTGGTGGGCCGATGAGCGGCCTGACCTGGGAAGACGTGAGCGGGGGAGCGGGCCTGCGGGTCACCGTCCCCGTCACGATGGGCCCCGATGAGGCCGCCCGTGAGCTCGCCCCCCGCCTGAGTGCCCTGGCGGGGGAGCGGGCCCCGGCCTTGTTCGACGAGAAGAGCGACAAGCTCGGCGTCCCCGTCGTCACGATCGACGGCTACTCCGGGGCGGGCAAGTCCACGCTGGCCGCCGCTCTCGCGCGCCTCGTGAACGGTTGGCAGGTGCTGCACCTCGACGACTGGTACCCCGGCTGGGACGGCCTCGCGGAGGGCGCCGACATCGCGCGTCGAATTGCCGCCGACCTGCGGGAAGGACGGGCCTCGTCCTACGAGGCCTGGGATTGGGACAAGGGAACGACCGGGGCGACGACCCGCGTCCCCCTCGCCCCGACCATCATCGAGGGCTGCGGTGCCATCGAGGCCGAGGCCGACATCGCCATCTGGATCGCTGACCCAGGCGAGGACGAGCGGCGCAGTCGGGCGCTGGCGCGCGATGGGCAGACCTACGCGCCACACTGGCGGCGCTGGGCCGACCAGGACCTGGGGCGCTCGATACACTAGGCGCATGCTGCCGCCACCCCCTGAACCGCCGCTGTGGGGATGGCTCCTTGTTGGGGCCATCGATTTCGTCATCCGCTTTGTCGCGCTGGGTGTTGTTCCCAAGCATCGGCGCGCATCGACCTCGACAGCGTGGCTGCTGCTGATCTTCCTGTGGCCCCTCCTCGGCGTGCCCCTCTACGTTATTTTTGGCTCGTGGTGGGCGATGGGACGTCGCCTCGACGACGACCCGGAGGCCAGTGCGCTGGTCGACGCCATTGTGGCGGGGTCGACCGCCCCTCAACTCGAGTCGTACGAGGTCCCCACCGGCCCGGACGGCCTGCCTTTCGGCTCGGACGGCGACACGGCCTCGATTATGCGCCTGTCCGGAAACCTGAGTGGATTCCCGGCTTCGGCGGGGCGCGTCAGCCGCCTCTACAACGACACGGCCGAGACCTTCCGAGCCATGGCCGCCAGCATCGACGCGGCCACCCACCACGTGAACGCCCTGTACTACCAGACGTCCTGGGACGAGTACACGGCCCCCTTCTACGAGGCCCTCGAACGCGCCGTCGCCCGTGGTGTCACCGTCCGCCTGCTCGTCGACCACCACGGCATGCGCACGATCCCGGGACACAGGGACTTCCGTCGCCGCCTGAACGCCATGGGCATCGAGTGGCACGAGATGCTGCCTTTTGCGCCGCTGCGCGGCCAGATCCGCCGCCCGGACCTACGCAATCACCGCAAGATCCTCGTCGTCGACGGACGCGAGGCCTACATCGGGTCTCACAACCTCGTCGCCCCCGACTATGACACCCCCTCGTATCAGAAGGCCGGCATGCTTTACGACGACACGAGCGTGTCCGTCACCGGCCCCATCGTCGCCCAGATCCAGGCGGTCTTCGCCGTCGACTGGTACTACGCGTGCAAGGAGGTCCTCACCCCCGAGGTTCTCACCCCGCCCGACGCGCAGGTCGCCGATGAGCATGAGGAGGAGCAGGCCTCGGCGATGCAGATCATCCCGTCGGGCCCCGCGTTCAAGGGCGAGCCGAACCTGCGCGCGTTCGTCCACATGATTTCCTCGGCGCGCACGCACGTGTCGATCACCAGCCCCTACTTCATCCCAGACGAGGCCCTCATGACGGCGCTGACGAACGCCGCGCTGTCGGGCGTTACGGTCGAGCTCTTCGTCTCCGAGCAATTCGACCAGTTCCTGGTCGGCCACGCGCAGCGCTCCTACTACGGGCCGCTGCTGAAGGCGGGCGTATGCATCCACCTGTACCACAAGCCGCGGATGCTCCACTCGAAGTACATGATCGTCGACGGGAGCCTGTGCATCATCGGCTCGTCCAACATGGATGTGCGTTCCTTCGGCCTCAACTACGAGATCGTGCTCGTCGCCGACAGTGCGCGCCTGGTCGAGATGCTGCACGGCAACGACGAGCGCACGCGCGCGCAGTCCCGCGAGCTCACGTACGAGGAGTGGAAGGGCCAGCCGTGGCACGTCCACTACGTCGACAACGTGTGCCGACTCGGGAGCTCACTCCTGTGAGCGCGCCCAATAACGAGGCCGTGGCCGGGCGTGCGGCCAGCACTCCTTCGTGGCCTCAGTACGGGGATCGTGACATGATATCGAACGGCGTGTCCGATTCCCTCGATGTGAACCCCTTCGTCGGGGAGGGTGGCGCCTACGACTCGGTGCGCCCCGCCTACCCGGACGAGGCCGTGGCCGCGTTGATCGATGCCGCGCGGCGCGGGCGGGGCGTGAATGCTCCGGGGCGGGGCGGCCCACTGCGCGCCGCCGACATCGGCGCAGGCACCGGAAAGATGAGCGAGCTCCTGGCTCGCGGCGGTCTCCTCGTGGACGCGGTCGAACCCTCCGAGGCGATGCGCGCCCAGGCCTCGTCTGTCGAAGGTGTGAGGTGGCACGACGGTGTCGCGGAAGACACTGGGTTACCGAACGGCCTGTATGACATCGTCGTGTTTGCACAGTCCTGGCACTGGATGGATTCTGAGCGTGCGGGCCTCGAGGCGGCCAGGATCCTCGCACCCGGAGGCGTGCTCGCGATCGTGTGGAATCAGATGGCTGTGTCGATTCCGTGGGTGCATCGCCTGACCCGCATCATGCGTTCGGGCGACGTGCACCGCCCCGACAGGCCCCCCACGCCGGGCGGTGGCTTCGCCCCGATGACCCTCACCCAGGTCGCCTGGGAGGATCACATGACACCCGAGGAGATCCTCACCCTGGGGACGACGCGCTCCTCGTACATTCGTTCGTCGGAGGCGGGGCGTACGCGCATGCAGGAGAACCTGCGCTGGTACCTCTACGAGCACCTCGGCTACGCGCCGGGGGAGCAGGTGACGATCCCGTACGCGACCCTCGTGTGGCTCACCCATCTGTGAGGGCGTGGCCGCTGCGTGGGTTAGCGGAAGGAAATCTCCTTCTTGGTCTTGTTATCGAACCATCGCCGACGTCCGTCAGGTTCGACGACGAGTTGAATGTCGGAGCCGATCGGCAGGTCGTAGATGCCGATGCAGGCCGGTTCGATGTCGCACAGATCGTTAAAGTTGACGACGGTCATGTTCTTAGGATCGTCCAGGTACTCGGCGGTGTCGCGGTCGGACAGCACGCGCCATCCGGAGTCTTCCGGGGCAAGTGGGACATCGCGGTTCAGCCACTTGATGTTGCCGGTTCGTTCGACAATCTTCCGCGAGACGATGGCGGCACCGGCGCCGCGAATGTAGGTGGGACGCATCATTCCTCCTGTCAGTGGGTGTCACCCTGCGCGCGCAGGTAGTTGTCGATGCGGTCGGCGAGGGCTTGCCGGTCCTCGAATGCGCGGACGAGTTCATGGAAGGGCTTGCCTCCGTCGACGACGGTCGTAAAACCCGGGTCGGGGGACGCGAAGACGACGTCGTAGATGGGCGTCAGGTCCTCGTCGGAGTAGCGGTGGAGGGGGAGTAGGTACTGGAGGGGGAGGCGCTTACGATAATCGAGGCAGTTGAAGGTCTCCCCGTGGTCGACCAGGACCTGTGCGATGGCGGCGTCGCGCGCGGGGTCGTGCTTGACGGCGCCCAGCAGGATGTGCAGGAGTGACGCCCCGTCGCCGGACTTGTGGGCGAACGACGGATTGCGCTCGAGCAGGAAGTCGACGATCTTGTATCGCTCCTCCGCTTTGCTGTTCCCGAGAGCGTAACTGAACAGGGAACGCCCCCGGTTCGCGCGCGCCTCGTCCCCCTCGGAGTAGAGGGCGACAAAGTCCTCAAATGTCTTCATATTCGCCGTGAGAAAGATGTTCATTTGTCGAGGCCTTCGTACTTGTGGCTGCGATTAGTGGTTGGATGCTCAACGCGATAATGCTCAGGTGTATTGTACCAGTCTCTAAATTCGGCAGGGGTCATCTCCCCGTTGACGTACTCGAGCCACCTGTCATGATATTTTTCGCTGGGTATGTGGCCCATATCCCACACTCCTCGACGGGGGGTGCCGGGTGTCCATTCGATGACTCTGTCAGCGGGGTCCAAAACCGTCCCGTCGGGCCGTACCTCGTTCTCCCAGACTTTAAGGATGGTTTCCTCGCGGAATGAAGGTCTATTCTTCGGATTTAAGTAAGGACGGGGGTCAGAAGGGTCAATGTGGGGAACCCCATCTTCGTCAACATAGGTTCCCCAGTTGTGGTCAGGGTCACCAGAATGCGGGTTGTGCTTTGCCTCGTCAGCACCTTCCTCGGATTTGATTTCCTGTGATTCTTCCGCGTTCTTGTCGGAGACGGTATCGTTGTCAGACTCTCCGCCACCGTTGTCGTCATCGGACTTGTGCGCGTCAGCCTCGTCCTTGGGGGACTTGCCGTCAGCATCCTTATCGGACTTGTGCGCGTCAGCCTCGTCCTTGGGGGACTTGCCGTCAGCATCCTTATCGGACTTGTGCGCGTCAGCCTCGTCCTTGGGGGACTTGGCGTCGGCGTCGTCGTTCTTGGCTGAGTGCTTGTCGTCGGTGTCCTTGGGGTGCTCGTCGCCGTCGTGGTGTGCGGTGTCGTCTTCCTTGTGGGACTTGTCCGACGCGGGCTTGTCAGCCTCGGTCTTGTCGCCGTGGCGCGCCGAATCAGCAGCGTCGTCTGCCTTGCCGTTGGCGGAGTGGTCCTTCGCCTTGGGGTCAGCGTCCGCGTGCTCGGCGGAATCCTTGTTGGACTTGGCGTCGGCATCGGCCTTACCGGAGCCATTTGCGTCGCCGGAGCCGTGGCCGGCCTTGCTGGCGTCGGCAGCCTCATCCGCGTGGGTGCTGGGCATGTCTGCCGCAGCCTTTCCACTATGCGGCTGTTTGTCGCTGCCGCCCAGGAGTTCTTCGAAGGTTTGTTCCTTCTTGGGTGTGGTGGGGGCGTCGGGTGTGCCGTTGGCGGTGTGTTGCTTGTCGCCGCCGCCCAGGAGTTCCTCGAAGGACCGCTTCTTCGGGGGAATGGTAGGTGCGTCGGGGGTGCTGGTTGCGCCGTTGGTAGTGCTGCCAGCTCCGTGGGTGCCGGTGGCGGGTGCGCCGGTTGTGCCAGCGTCATGCGTACCTGCGCCGGGAGCGCTGGTTGCCGGGGCGCCGTGGGTGCCGGTGGCAGGAGCGCCAGTAGCGGGAGCGCCATGCGTGCCCGTACTGGTCGAGGGTGCACCGGTGGCGGGTGCGCCGGTTGTGCCAGCGTCATGCGTACCTGCGCCGGGAGCGCCGTGTGTGCCCGCGCCGGTCGCAGGAGCTCCGGTTGCGCCGTTGGCAGTGCTGCCAGCGCCGTGGGTGGCGCCGCTGGTATCCGCATTCATGAACGCGTTGTTGTGAGCGCCGTTAGACGCGCTGGGGGCAGTGTTCGCGGGAGCCGCATGCCCGGCGGTGCCAGCATCGCCGGCTGCGGAAGCATGAGGCGTCGCGGCGGGCTGAGCCGCACTCGACACACCGTTGGAGCGGTGGCCCGGATCCGTGGGCGGAAGAGCCGAATCCTTGACATCCGCACCACCGTGCGAGGCATGGCTGGCGTTGCCTGCAGCGTCGGCTGTGTTGCCTGCGGTGTGCGAGGCGTGGCTGGCGTTACCAGCAGCATCGGCGGCGTTGCCGCCAGTGTGAGCGGCGTGGCTGGCGTTGCCTGCAGCGTCGGCTGTGTTGCCTGCGGTGTGCGAGGCGTGGCTGGCGTTACCTGCAGCGTCTGCGGCGTTGCCGCCAGCGTGTGCAGCGTGGCTGGCGTTACCTGCAGCGTCTGCGGCGTTGCCGCCAGCGTGAGCGGCGTGGCTGGCGCTACCGGCACCGTTTGCGGCATGGTTCGCGCTGCTGGCGATGCCACCGCCACCGGAAGCTGCATGGCCTGCACTGCTCGCACCGCTGGCGATGCCACCGCCACCGGAAGCGGCGTGTGCGGCGTGGCTGGCGCTACCGGCAGCATCGGCTGCCCCGCCAGCTGCGTGCGCTGCGTGGCTCGTGTCCCCGATAGCCGCGCCAGCCCTCGTGGCAGCGCGGCCGACGTCGGCGGCCCCGTCCAGGGCGCCAGCCATGCCGTTGGCGGCGTGACCCAGGTCGTGGGCGTGGTCGGCGGCCTTAGCCACGCGCTGCGCGGTGTCTGCCAGATCCGCCAGGTCCGCGGCCGTATCCAAACCGCGGGCGGTGAACTTGCCGACCAGGTTCTTGCCGAGCTTGGCCAGGGAGCGGACGTCGTCGGGGCTAATAGGCAAAATAGCCTTGAAGACCTCTTTACCGATGCGAAGAGCACGAGCTCCGCCGGTCAGCGTCTTCTCGCCGGCGGACACGCCGGCGCTGCCACCCATCGTCGCAACTGCAATGATCACGTCGGGCAGAAGGTGACCAATGGCGCGCCCGGGATCGTCGGTCCACGTATCCCAGTCGATCAGCGACTTGCCGACAGCCGTCATAAAGCCCACGGGATCGTTCCACAGCGCCTTCGCCATGGCCGCCAACGTCTCGGCGGGTATCTCTCTATGCTTGATGTCGTACTCTTCCAGGGTCATGTCGCCCATGAGTACGCGGCCGAAGTCCCACATGCCCTCGCCGCCGCTCAGCTTCCACACCAGCTTCACCAGTTCGACAACGGCCTCGAAAGCACCGCCCAGGATCGAGCCGACCGTGCGGGTGACCGAGTCCCACCACGTGCGCTCGGGCAGCTTCGCAATACCCGCATTCAGGGCGGTAATGAGCAGGTCGCCGGCCTCGTTGACCTGGTCGACCAGGGTCTGGAAGTCAGCGATCGCGGCCGCCATGATCGAGCGGCCCGGCCCCTCATCACAGGAAGCATCAAACACGGGCCAGTCCCCGTCTGCGGCGGCCTGGCTACGCGCGTCAGCCTGATTATTCTGCGCCTGCTGGACGGCGTTTCGGCCCTGCTGCCAACGCGAACGAATCCCATCACACTGGGACTGCGCCGACGCCAGCGTCGACGCATACGACGAGTAGGCCTCGGACGCCGACGAGAACGCCTCTTGGGCGTCCAGCCAGCCCTTGGTGTGCACATCGAACTTGGAGCGGAAATGATCCGCCGCGCGCCCTTCCCACCCATCAGACTTCAGGGAAGACAGGCCGGAATGAATCTCACCGAACTCGTTGGCGCGATCCATCATCACCGCAGCGCGCGTCGAGATCCCACCGGGATCCCCACCGATCTCAAAAACCGGCGCACCCAGCGCGACAACACCCACGCCAGATCACGCCCCTGAACCGACGACAGGAGACTGCCCCAGAGCTTGCGCAGCCTGCTCCACTTTAGCCATGTGCTCTTTCGACTTGTCCATGTATTCCGCGTAGGCACCCAACGCGCCACTGACCGCACTACTGGCAGCCTTAATCTCATCACGCAAGTCGTTCGTGCCCTTTTCCCACGTGTCCTGGAACGCGTTTGTGCGATCCCACACCTCAGGATTCTCTAGCATGCCAGAGTTGGGAACCCAGTCCTCCACGTCATACTCCTTGGCCGCCTCCTCAAAAGACGACAACGACTCCACGAAAGACGACATCGCCTGCAAATCGACCTTAAAATCACTCACGATTGACAACCCTTAACTGTCGATACACGCAAACGCTTTAGACTCAGCATGCTGGCCTTCGGCGAGAATCTCTTCCATCGCGTCAGCCGCAGCGGTTAACAACTCAGCCAACTCCTCGCCACGCTCTTCCAAACGCTTCAACGCGGCATCGCACGCCTGACGAGACTCACCCGTCCAATCGCGCACAGCAGCCTTAATCTCAGCGGCCACATCGGGAATGAACTCCTTGACCACCGGGACCCTCTGACGGAAGGCCTGAGCCATCTCAGTGGCACTGGCCTCTTCAAAGACCAGCATCGAATCGCTACTCATCAATAAACCTCCGTCACGACTCCGACTGGGACAGCCGCATCAGATCGTCGAACACACTGCCACCCGACGAATCCCCGTCCGACTCCGACCCGGAAGCTGCCTGAACCAACGACTGCATAATCTCTTCTTCACACGCGCCAAACGACCGCTCAACGCCCACCAAGGCCTCGGCCAAACGACCTAAATCATCAAACAACACACTCAGGGAATCACCCCACGTAGTCAGCGCATTGCCCAACGGCTCCATAAACGGACCGTTGATCCCCTCAGACGCAGACGTCACATCCTCGCCGATGGTCGATACCGCCTGAGAGAAAGGCTCAGCGGCAGCTTCAATGCTCTGGGCAGCCTCAATCAGCTTACCGGGAGTGAAACCTACATCTGCGCTCATGGTCACAACCTACAAATCGACTGACCGCCTGTCAAGCGGCGCCTGTACGTTCGCTAATGCTCGATGTGCTCGTGGCTCGCGTGCTCGGGCATTCCAGCTGGTACGTGGAGTGCGCGATGGGGAAGTGGTGGCACGCGCATTCGCCCAGCTCGTGGATGATGCGGTCGCGCGTGGGGCCGTCGGCCTCGTACCCCTCCTGAGAGGAGCAGGCCCACCTGGCACAATGCTGTCATGGGTTGGTCCTTCCTGGGAGTGATCGCTGCCCTCGCCATGTATGCGGTGAGCGTGGCGCCGTCGTTGATGGCGCGCTCGTGGGCGTGGCACGCGGTCGCCTCGGGCGTCCTCGTCTCCTGCGGGTACGTCGGCGGCGTCATTGTCCAGAACGTGGGTGCCCGCATCATCGCCATGACGGGCCTGACCATCCGCGCATCCGAGCCCGTCGAGATCGGCTTCCGCGCCTGCGCGGCAGTTCTTTTTGCGATGTGGTGGCTCTACGCCGTCATCCAGTCGTATCGCCGGGCCCGCGTCGCCGCCAGACTTGTCAACATGCCGGGCGAGACCTTCGGCGAGTACCTCCTGGGAACCGCAGGGACCGTCGTCGTTGCATGGTGCCTCATCGCGATCGTGGGCGCCCTGAACCGCGTGGGGCGCATGCTCATCGCGGCGCTCGGTGACTACATGCCGCCCCCGATCGCCGTCGTCGTCGGCGTCGCGATCCTGACAGTCATCGTCTTCTTCCTGACCTCGAACGTGATCCTGCGCGGCGGCATCGGCTTCTTCCGTCATCACGCCGAGCAGATGAACACGCGCACCGCGCGCGGCATCTACAAGCCCTTCGTCCCCGAGCGCTCGGCGTCCCCGGCCTCGCCCGTCACGTGGGAGTCGGTCGGCGGTCAGGGGCGCGTTTTCCTCGGCCGAGGTCCCTCGCGGCTCGACATCGCCCAGGTCAGTGGCGGCGAGGCCATGGAACCCATCCGCGTCTACTCCGGCATGCCCACGGGCGGGGCGGGCATTGAGGTCGCCGCGGCGACCGTCGTCGCCGAGCTGCGGCGCACGGGCGCATTCGATCGCGCGGTCATCCTGATCGCCGCGTCGACCGGCTCCGGCTGGGTCGACGAATGGCAGGTCCAACCCCTCGAGTTCCTCACGCGCGGCAACTGCGCGACCGCCTCGCTGCAATACTCCTACGTGCCGTCGGCGCTGAACTGGCTGACCGGCCTCGAGCCCGCGCAGGAGGCGTCGGCCGCCCTCTTCCGCGCGGTGCGCGCCGAGCTCGACACGATGGACGAGGCCGACCGCCCCGCGCTCTTCGTGTGCGGCGAGTCCCTGGGAGCCTTCGCCTCGCAGTCGGTGTTCTCTTCGGTCGACCAGGCCCTGGCCCAGGTGGACGGTGCCCTGTGGGTGGGCACCCCGGCGTTCACGCCGATGCATGCCGAGCTGACGGCTGAGCGCCACAAGGGCAGCCCCGAAGTGGCGCCCGTCGTCTACAACGGGCGGCGCGTGCGCTTCGTGAACGAACCCTCCGACCTGCGCACCGACCTGTACGGGCGCGAGCTGGGTCTGTGGGGATTCCCGCGCCTCGTCTATGCTCAGCACCCCTCCGACCCGGTCGTGTGGTGGAACCGTCAGCTCTTGTGGAATCAGCCGGATTGGCTGCGCGAGCGGGCGGGGCGCGACGTGTCCCGCTTCGTCGAGTTCACGCGCTTCGTCACCTTCATTCAGTTGCTCGCCGACCTGCCCGTCGCGGGCACCGCCCCCGGTGGTCACGGCCATACCTATAACGAGGAACTGATCCCTCTGTGGAGGGCGATCCTCGGCTTTGATCGGCTCTTCGACGAGGCGCCGTCCCACCCGCGCTTGGCGACTCTCGACGGGTCCTGGGTGGACGAGGCGATGGTCCGTCGTATCGGCATCGTCGTGCGGGCGAACCTGGAGCTTTCTGACCGCCAGTAGGGTCTGACCGCGGCTTGGTGCCCGGCGCGGCCGTTTGTCAGGATTGACGTGTGACAACGTGCTACTTCGTTGCGCTCTCTCGGTATTTGCCGTGGCAAGTAACCGCTCTCTATGCCCGTAATTTCAGGAATGTCAGCGTTTGGGTCGTGGGAAAATGTGCTATGTCAAACGAACATATGTACACTGGTCAGTGAACGTGTTGAAACCATGCTGACCAGAGCGTTGAGGACGCCCTCATGTCCCCTCATAATGCCTTGTAGCTACTGAATGGTACGTCAGTAAGCCGATGCTAGGTAGCTGGTTGCGCAGTATCGTGCGGATTGTGAGCCAATGAACCTAACCGGTCGGTATTGCTCGCATGAATCAACATGGGAGTGAGCATGTCATACACATTTCACAGGGCGTTGATCGCAGCCCTGGCGACCGGCGCAATGGCAGCGTCTGGCGTCGCCTTCGGCGCTCCTGCCCTGGCAGCAACCCCCGCACACGACGCGATCTTCTACCATCGTGTCGTCGACTTCCCCGGCAATGTCACCGACGATGGCCTTCACCACTACCTCTTCACCATCAAGTTCTCCGACATTCAGGCGGCCTGCTCCCGATCCGCAGCCCCAGCCTGCCCCCTCCGGTGCCTGGATGCTGGACTCGATCGGCTGGTGGTACCGCAACGCGGATGGCACCTACCCGGCCAACACCTCGGCGGTAATTGACGGCCGCACCTACCGCTTCGATGGACGCGGCTACATGCGCACCGGTTGGGTCATGGACGGCGGCGCCTGGTACTACCTGTCCCCCTCGGGAGCCATGGTGACCGGCACGCAGGACATCAACGGCCGCAGCTACACCTTCAACGCCTCGGGCGTGTGGATCCCGTGATCGACGCGAGAAGGCGCCAATAGGCACAGAGACCGGGCCCGGGAACGCAGCAATGCGCTCCCGGGCCCGTCGCGTTAGACAATTCAGCTGCGCTTCACGTATCAATAAGCAACACGGTGATTGTCACCCGTGCTATGTGCGGTATTTTGTGAGGAGACGGCTGGTACACCGACGTACCGCATGCCACCGGCACGCCGTCCCCCAAGACATTTGGAGAAGGCTTATGTCAACGAAGAAACCGGCTGCCCTCCTCGCCTTCGTCGGCGCGTGCGCGCTCGCGGTCACCGGGCCGGCCACCCTGGCCTCGCCCCTGTCCGCGGGCCCGTCCGGCGCCCGCGATGGCGCAGCGGCGTCCCTGCCTGCGGGCGATATCGACACTGCACTCACCTCGAAGAGCGGGCAGTCCGCGCCTGCCTCTATTGCCGGCGATGAGGATCCGGCGCGCGTCGTCGGCGTCATCGTCCAGCTCGAGGATGGCGCATCCCGCGAGGGCGCGATCAGCGAGATCAACCGGGCTGTGGCTGCTCAGTTCCCCGGCGCCTCGGCCCAGGTGGAGCGCGAGTATGACAACGTCCTGACGGGTTTTGCTCTCAAGGCTCCCGCCGGTGCGCTCGACGAGATCCGTCGCGCCCCGGGCGTGCGCGCAGCGTTCCTCGAGCGTGAGGGACACGTGAACGACGGCGCGACCCTCGATGCCGAGGGAGGCCTCGAGGCCTCGCAAAACGGCGGGCAGGACCCCGCCAACCTGAGCGCCCAGCTGATGATGCGCACCGACCAGGTCGCGCAAAAGGGCGAAGGCAAGGTCATCGCCGTCATCGACACGGGTGTCGACACGACCCACCAGGCGTTCACGGGCGCACTCGCAGGAACGCCCGCGCTCACCCCGCAGAAGGTCGCCGCGCTCTCGTCCCAGCTGGGCGAGGGCAAGACCGGCGTCTACATCTCGCAGAAGTTCCCCTTCGCCTACGACTATGCGGACGGTGACAACGATGCGTCGCCGCGCGAGGGCGGTTCGGGCTTCCACGGCACCCACGTCGCCGGCATCGCGGCGGGCAACGCCGACAAGATCATCGGTACCGCTCCGGATGCTCAGGTGATCGTCGCGAAGGTGACGCGCAGCGAGGACGACGTGCTGCTGGATTCGGCGCTGCTCGCCTCCCTCGATGACATGCTCATCCTGCACCCTGACGTCATCAACCTGTCGCTCGGCTGGACGGCCGGCATGGATAACGAGGCCGACACGGTCTACGCGACTGTGTACAAGAAGCTCCAGGACGCGGGTATTACCGTCAACGCGGCCGCGGGCAACGCCTTCTCCACCGGGTACGGCAACAACTCCGGCAAGGGCCTGCCCTACGCCTCGGACCCCGACTCCTCGGTCATTGACGAACCCGCCACCTACTCCTCCGTGGTCGCCGTCGCCTCCGTCGAGAACGCGCTCATCCGTAACGCCTTCACCGTCAACTGGAAGGACATCGGCTACCAGCGCTCGCGCGGCATGAACGGCGAGAAGGTCGCCTACTTCTCCGATCTGCCCGCCGGCACCTACGAGTACGTGGACGCCGGGTTCGCCTCCGAGGAGGACGTCGCCGCCCTCAAGGAGAAATACCCGGACGGACTCGCCGGTAAGATCGCCCTGGTCTCGCGCGGCAAGATGACCTACCAGAAGAAGGTCGAGAACCTCTACGACCTGCATCCGGCCGGCATTCTCGTCTACAACAACGTGTCCGTCGGCTCGCTCATCATCATGAACCTGACGACGCAGGACATGCCCGCCGCGTTCATCTCCCAGGCTGACGGCCAAGCCATGCTGGACGCCCCCGAACACACGCTCTCCATCGCCGAGGGCCAGGTCCTGCCCCAGTCCTCCATCTACGAGGCCTCGGAGTTCTCCTCGTGGGGCGTGTCCCCGGATCTGCGCCTCAAGCCGGAGATCGCTGCGCCCGGTGGCAACGTTTTCTCGTCGATACCGAACGGTGCGTACGAGCAGACCTCGGGCACCTCGATGGCCACGCCCCAGATGGCTGGCATTAGCGCGATCGTGTTGCAGCGCGTGCAGTCTGATCCGTTGTTTGCGTCGATGAGTGCGCGCCAGCAGGCTGATGTGGTGCAGAACCTCATTATGGGCACGGCCCGTCCTCTGACGGATGCGGCGCAGACGACGGGTGGGCTGTACTCCCCGCGTAAGCAGGGTGCGGGCCTGGTGGACGCGCTGGCGGCGACGACCTCGTCGGTGTACCCGACGGTGGTGGGTGCGCCCGAGCAGTCTCGGCCCAAGGCAGACCTGGGGGACGGGACGAAGGGCTGGCACTTTGATGTCACGCTGCATAACCTCTCGGGCGTTCCGGCCACCTATGAGTTGAGCTCTCAGGCGCTGTCGGAGATCGTCGACGGTGGTTTCTTCACGGAGCATTCTTCGGATTGGCGAGGCCATGGCGTGGAGATCACCTACTCCGGTGCCGCTTCCGCCTCGGCTGAGGGTGCGACGGTGACGGTTCCGGCGAGCGGTGAGGCGACCGTCGGCATCGACATCGCGCCGGGTAGTGAGTTTGCCTCCTACGTCGCGGACAATACGCCCAATGGGACGTTCCTGGATGGTTTCGTGCGCTTCGCCTCGAAGACTGACGGACAGCCCGACCTGGCCGTGCCCTACCTGGGCTTCTACGGCGACTGGGGCAAGGCCCCCATCTTCGACGCGCTCGCCTCTGTGGGCGGGGCGCACACTCGGGCCTCGGATATCGTCAACGGCCAGACCGGCGCCTCCCTCGGCTACAACCCGCTCGTCAAGGTGGCCGACCGCACCGGCGACCCGAATCCGCAGCGCTACGTGATCTCGCGGTCCACAGCCTCGGGCGCCCCCACGATCCTCGAACCGCGCACGGGCACGCTGCGCAGCGTACACTCGCTGACCAGCACCTACACGAACGAGGCCGGGGAGACGGTCTTCTCCGTGACCAACCACCAGAACTGGAAGTCCGTCTACCTGACGAGCAGCGAGGAGAACACCTGGGTCGAGGCCTACCACGAGTCCACCGCCTTCGACACGAACGCGGAGAAGTTCGCGCAGATGCCCGACGGTATGTACACGCTCCAAATCGCCGCATCCAACGATGGGCCGTCGTCTGCCCGGCAGTCGATCTCCTACAACTTCCGCCTCGACACGAAGGCCCCGGTCATCTCCGATCTGGTGTACTCCGGCAAGGATGAGGGCTTCGTCGTCACCTTCGATGTCACCGACGACTCGCCGCTGGCCGCGATCGACCTGCACGACCCGGCCGACGGCCTGTGGTTCTACCGCCACGTCTTCACCGAAGATGAGGGCAGTGTTGGAGCCGACGGCCGGTACACGTACCACGTCGAGATCCCGCTCAGCGTCATCAAGCAGGCGTGGACCGACCAGGGTGGCACCGGCGACGTCATCGCCAACCCCTACATCCTCGCGTGGGACTACGGCCTCAACCCCTCCGAGATCTTCCCGATCAACCTGCCCAGCGCCAACCCGGGCACACCCAGCCCGTGCGTGAACCCCGAGGGCGGTCACTGGGTGAAGGATAGCGTCGGCTGGTGGTACGCCTGCGCCGATGGGTCGACCTACCTCAAGGGCGGCTGGTTCACCATCAACGGCCACGACTACCAGTTCGGGCCGTCGGGCTACATGGCGACCGGCTTCCTCAAGCGCACGAGCGGCGAGTGGGTCTACGCCGACTCCGATGGCGCCCTCGTGAGCGGTTGGGTGAAGGATGGCGGCCAGTGGTACTACCTCGACCCCGCCTCTCACGTCATGGCGACCGGATGGGTGGCCGACCGCGGCTCCTGGTACTACCTGACGGGCTCGGGTGCGATGGCCATCGGATGGGTGAATGACGGCGGTACCTGGTACTTCCTGAACGCCTCCGGAAAGATGGCGACCGGCTGGGTCAAGGATCGGGGAACCTGGTACTACCTGGCACCCTCCGGCGCGATGCTGACGGGCACGCAGGTCATCAATGGACGCACCTACGTGTTCGATGCGAACGGAGTCTGGGTGCACTGATGTGCGCGCTGATCTGAATCGGTGATTCGCTGATTCTCGATTCACGAGGCCGGGGCCCGGGAACGCTCGCAGTGAGCGCTCCCGGGCCCTGTCGCATGCAATTCCTTCAGGACATTCTTGCAACAGGGCTTGTATCGGCAGAATTGCAACGTTTATGGATGGTGATGAATAGCCGTGCAATCAATTGCATGCGAGTTTATGGCGATCGCGCGCTGTCCTCGGGTGCGCAACCCCATGTTGCGCACGTGGGCCCTCTATTTCGCACGTTAACCCGCTATTACGAGTGTGGGCGACCCTGCCCACGCTCAGATTCGAGGGTTAACGTGCGATATAGCGGGTTAACGAGCGCGCGCAGCTTGATGTTGGGCCGCGAGCACCCCGGCTAGGCGCCTGCGGTATGTTGGAGGCGTCAGCGCGACAGCGCACGCCCGCAGCAAGGAGCAGATAACCATGAAGAAACCAGCCGTTTTCCTGGCCGGAGTGGGCACGTGCGCGCTCGCGGTCGCGAGCTGTTCCACCGCGACGTCGCCGACGCCCTCGCCGCAGTCCGGCGCTCCCGCTGACTCCGCCCAGTCCGCTCCGGGAGCCCCGGCCTCGTCGACGGTCGATCCCGATACCGCGCTGACGTCGAAGAATGGGCAAAGCGGCCCGAGCGCGCAATCCGGCAGCGAGAACGCCGACGCCACCGTCGTCGTGATCGTCCAGCTCGCGGAAGCCGCTGACGGGGAGGCTACCCTCGCCTCGATTAACGAGGCGGTGGCTGCGTCCTTCCCGGGCGCGTCCGTGTCTGTGGAGCGCGAGTACCGCAATGCGCTGCGCGGCTACGCCCTGCGCGTGCCCGCCGGTTCGCTGGAGACGATCCGCGCGGTGAGCGGCGTCCAGGCGGCATACCCGGACGGCAACAACAGCCTCCAGTAAACGAGTGGCACAGTAAAAGTCGCATGTAATTCCACCGGGAGCGTTCGTTGACACGCCTCAAAATCCGCGGAATTCCAACGATTTGATTTCAAAGGTGAAAAGACATGTGGGGGAATTGCATGCGAAATTGCTGTCGGTAGCAAGTAGTCATCCAGTTACTTCTATTGATCTAGTTACTTCTCATTTGATGAAAATTAGAAGTAACTAGAAACAAAATGACTGTTGTCAGGCACGCGAGAGCGCGGGTGTGGATGTATCCGGCTTGTAGCATCGTGAGTGAAGAGGCTACTGTTCGGCACAGATAGTAATCCGGCTGCCTCGCGCCGAGGTAGCGCGCGACAGCCGGATACCGATTGCGTCAGGGGGGCAGACCCTAGATCATGTCCTTCTTTTCCATGTACTTCATCGCCAGCCAGCCGAACGGGATGCGGCCGTAGAAGGTGACGAGACGGTAGAGCAGAG